>Ga0308156_1000059_pt1 | contig 376547 bp, 322 predicted proteins | sample PhyAR2_FD_201041 | JGI IMG/M metagenome (GOLD analysis project Ga0308156, IMG submission 201041) | Phyllosphere microbial communities from UC Gill Tract Community Farm, Albany, California, United States - DLSL A.R2 | ecosystem: Host-associated > Plants > Phyllosphere > Unclassified | place...
CAAGCATCAGCTCATCTTTTCCGATTTTCTCTAGAACAAAGGACTTCGTCGCCAGCAGCGCCGCCGCCCTCGTCAGTGAGCGGACTTATAAGAGACACACCCCAAACAAGTCAACAGACGTTTTTCAACAAAATCCATATTTCTTGTAAGTTATTGTTTTAAATTGGTAATTTCAAACTCACGCAACGGGAGACCCCAAATCCCCAAACTTCGACGTCTCTATTTTCCGATTTCCCAACATCGGATAGGGTTGTTTTACCGTCGCGCCATCGACTATGGCCCGTCCAGCGATATTTGCAGAGATAGGAAAGCCCGTGCGTATCCTGAAAGAAGCCGTCATCCCTGAACTCCCGAACTATTATCGTGGCAAGGTCCGCGAGAATTACGATCTTCCGGACGGCAACCGGATCATCATCTCCACCGACAGGCTGAGCGCTTTCGACCGTATCCTCACCTGTATTCCCTATAAGGGACAGGTGCTGACCGAAACCGCGCATTACTGGTTCGAAGAGACTAAGGACATCTGCCCCAACCACGTCGTCTCCTATCCCGACCCCAATGTCGTCATCGGCAAGCGGCTCACCATCCTGCCCGTCGAGATCGTCGTTCGCGGTTATCTGGCAGGCACGACCGGCACCTCCATCCTCACGCTCTATAAGAAGGGTGAGCGCAGCATGTATGGCGTGACCTTCCCGGAAGGCATGAAGGACAACCAGGAACTGCCCGAGCCGATCATCACGCCCACCAGCAAGGAATTCGATGGCGGACATGACGAGCCGCTGACGCCAGCCGAGATCGTCGAGAAGAAGCTTCTGACCGAAGAGCAGTGGCAGACGCTCTCCACCTATGCGCTGGCGCTCTTCAAGCGCGGCCAGGAGGTTGCGGCCAAACGCGGCCTCATTCTGGTCGACACAAAGTATGAGTTCGGCACCGACGAAAATGGCACGATCATTCTGGCCGATGAGATCCACACGCCCGATAGCAGCCGCTACTGGATGGCAGACAGCTATCAGCATGCCTTCGAGACGGGCGCACGCCCGGTCAGCTTCGACAAGGATTTCGTCCGCGCCTGGGTTGCCGAGCGCTGCGATCCCTATAAGGATGAGATTCCGCAAATCCCGGAGGAACTGGTTCTGCAAACGTCTCGTGTCTATATGGAAGCCTATGAGCGCATTACCGGGCAGACCTTCAAGCCCAATAACGAAGAGGCATCACCGCTCGACAGAGTGAGACGGAACCTGGAGCCTTATTTCCCCGGAGCCTGACTGTGACCAAGGTTGCCGATAGCAATTCGAAAAAGATCAGCGAGGCGGTGGTGAAGAAAGCCACCCGCCCGCGGCGTTCCGGCGAGGAAACCCGCCGCGATATTCTGGCAATGACCGACCGGCTGTTCCGTGAGCGGGGCTTTTCTGCCGTCGCCATCGCCGATATCGCTGCGGCACTTGGCATGTCACCCGCCAACGTGTTCAAGCACTTTCATTCCAAGATCGCCTTGGTCGATGCCATCATGCTCCAACGCATCGGCGTGTTCAAAGAGAAGATGCATCTTCTCGACGATACCCACACCCCGCACGATCGGATGCTGACGCTGGTTCGCACGCTGATGCAAAACCATCGCAACGACCTGACCGACAATCCTTATATGATCGATGTCTTCCTGCAGACCTCGAAGCGAGAGCTCTCCTGCGGCGCCCATTACCATCAGGTGCTGACGCAGCAATTCGCCACCATTATTGGCGATGGCATCAAACAGGGTGTCTACCGCGAGGCAGACCCAATCAAGGAAGCCGGGCTCGCATTGACCGTTCTGTCCTGCGTGCTGCATCCTTTGCTGATTTCCCGCGAAGATGTTGGCATTTTGGCAACACGATGCGAGGATGTGGTTATGCTGATTGACCGTTCGCTGAAATACGCTCTTGAAAAGTGACGGTTTTAAATTTACGTCACTTCCAGCATTTTCAGTCTTGCCCTGATTTGACGGTATATGCGCGTCGTCCAGGCCTTTGAACGAGATGAAGTAAAATGCCGCTTTGCACGACCTAAGCGGCTGACGTTTTTTTAAAAGATCGATCGACCGCAGCCCTATTCCTTCATACTCCAATATGAGAAAATTGATGACCCGACGCCTTCAAGCCCTTCTAGCAACGGTTCTCATGGCAGGCGTCCTTTCGGGCTGCAGCGATAGCGGCGATGGCAAGGATGCCGGCGCCCAGCAGGCCAAGCGCCCGCCCTCGCCCGTCAGCGTCATCACGCTGAAGGAGAGCGAAAGCCCGCTGACCACCGTACTGCCCGGTCGGGCCAGCGCCTATCAGAGCGCCGATATCCGCCCGCGCGTGTCGGGCATCATCCGCGAGATTCCCTATAAGGAAGGCAGCGAGGTCAAGCAGGGCACCGTTCTCTATCAGATCGAAGACGATACCTATGGGGCCGAAGTCGCGCAGGCCAAGGCAACCCTTGCCAAGGCGGAAGCGAGCATTCCCGCCGCACAGGCGAACTTCGTCCGCTACGAGCGCCTCGTCAACAGCGGTGCGACGCAGATTGAATTGGAAAATGCCAGAACCACGCTGGCCCAGGCCCAGGCTGATGTGGCGCAGGCACGCGCAGCGCTTGAGACGGCGCAGATCAATCTCGACCTGACCAAGGTGCGCGCGCCATTCGACGGCATCGTCTCCTTCACCAACGTCACCGTCGGCAATGTGGTGACCGCCAACCAGACGACGGCGCTGACGACGCTTCGCCGCATCGACCCCATCTATATCGACCTGATCGAATCGAGCGCCAATCTGCTGCGCCTGCGCGATGCGATCGCCGCCGGCACCATCGGCAGCGGCGAGAAAAAGGCCGGCATTCACCTGACGCTGGAAGACGGCACGGAATACAAGCAGGACGGCAAGATCGACATGTCCGACAAGGCCGTCAGCGAAACCACCGGCACCTTTTCCATCCGCGCGCTTTTCGACAATCCGAACGATCTCATTCTGCCAGGCATGTATGTGCGCGCCACGCTCGCCATCGGCAAGGAAAAGGGTTTCCTCATTCCCCAGAGAGCGGCAACGCGAAATGCCAATGGCGAGCTGACCGCAAAGTTCGTCGGCGCGGAGAACAAGGTGGAAACCCGCACCTTCCCCACCAGCCGTCAGTCCGGCAATGCGTGGCTAGTGACGGAAAACGTCAAGGACGGCGATAAGCTGATCGTCGACGGCTTCCAGTGGATCACCGATGGCGCGACGATTGCGCCTGTCGAAGCGACCATCGACGATCGCGGTATCGTGGTTCCGCAAAAGCAGGCCCAGCCTGCTGCGCCTGCCAAGTAAGCCGGCATGACCCTCATGTCCGGCTCAACTGTTCAATTCACATAAGGCGCAGTCCAGATGGCTCATTTCTTTATCAAGCGCCCTGTTTTTGCCTGGGTCATTGCCATCGTCATCATGCTTGGCGGCGTCTTGGCGATCTTCACCCTGTCGATTTCGCAATATCCGGATATCGCCCCGACGACGGTGCGCATCAGCGCCTCCTATAATGGTGCGAGTGCGGAGACCGTGGAAAAATCGGTGACGACCATCATCGAGGACGGGATGACCGGCCTCGACGATCTCACCTATATGACGTCGACCTCATCCACCGGCAGCGCGACCGTCACGCTCACCTTCGGCACCAGCATCATGCCGGATATTGCCCAGGTCCAGGTGCAGAACAAGCTTCAGCTCGTTCAGTCACAGCTTCCCGATGTGGTGCAGCAGCAGGGTATTGAAGTCAGCCGCTCCACCTCGTCGATCCTGATGGTCGGCGCGCTGATCTCGACCGATGGCAAGCGGACCTCCGCCAATCTGGGTGACGTCTTCTCCACCCGCGTCGAAGACCAGATCAAGCGCCTGGAAGGTGTCGGCAGCATCAACGTCTTCGGCTCAGAATACGCGATGCGCGTCTGGCTCGATCCTTACCAGCTGAACAAGTATCAGTTGACGACCGCCGATGTAACGAGCGCGATCGAAAGCCAGAACACCCAGGTCTCGGTCGGTTCGCTCGGCGCACAGCCTGCCGTCAAGGGCCAGCAGCTGAACGTCACTGTCACGGCGCAAAGCCAGCTGACCACGGTTTCCGATTTCGAATCCATCATTCTGAAGGTCGAAAAGGACGGCGCCACGGTTCGCCTCAGCGATGTGGCGCGCGTGGAAATCGGCCAGGAAAGCTATGGCGGCGATTCCCGCTCCAACGGTCGCCCGTCCGCCGGCTTTGCGGTGAACCTTGCGACTGGCGCCAACGCGCTCGATACGGCAGCCCGCGTCAAGGACGCGCTGACCAGCGTCGCGGGCTCACTGCCCGAAGGCGTGGTGATCGAGTATCCCTATGACACCACACCCTTCGTCAAGCTCTCGATCGAGAAGGTCGTCCACACGCTGATCGAAGCCATCGTGCTGGTCTTCGTCGTTCTGCTCGTCTTCCTGCAGAACCTGCGCGCCACTTTCATTCCGATGATCGCTGTGCCCGTGGTTCTGCTCGGCACCTTCGGCGTGCTGGCTTTGACCGGTTATTCGATCAATACGCTCACCATGTTCGCCATGGTACTTGCCATCGGTCTTCTGGTGGATGACGCGATCGTCGTTGTCGAAAACGTCGAGCGCATCATGTCGGAGGAAGGTCTTTCTCCGGTCGAGGCGACGGAAAAGTCGATGGGCGAAATCACCGGTGCGATCATCGGCATCGCGCTTGTGTTGACCGCCGTCTTCATTCCCATGGCCTTCTTCGGCGGTTCGACCGGCATCATCTACCGTCAGTTCTCCATCACCATCGTGTCGGCAATGCTGCTCTCTGCCGTCGTTGCCATCGTGCTGACACCTGCGCTCTGCGCCACGATGTTGAAGCCGGTCCATGCCAAGAAGGAACGGGGCCCGGCGGCCTGGTTCAATCGCAATTTCGGCCGCACCACCGATGGCTATGTCGGCAGTATCGGCCATCTGCTGAAGCGCCCGGTTCGCGTCACCATTCTGTTCCTCATCGTGGTTGGCGGTTGCGCCTGGTTCTTCACCCGCCTTCCAAGCTCCTTCCTGCCGCAGGAAGACCAAGGTGTGCTGTTGACGATCGTGCAGCTGCCGACAGGCGCCACGACGGAGCGCACCAACGAGGTGGTGAAGCAGGTGGAAAGCTACTTCCGTGAGAAGGAAGCCGCCAATGTTGAATCGGTCTTCGGCGTGCTGGGCTTCAGCTTCGGCGGCTCCGGCCAGAACAACGCCATGGTCTTCACCAAGCTTAAGGACTTCTCTGAGCGCACCGCACCGGAAGCACATGCCGCAGCCATCGTGCAGCGCGCCATGGGCACGTTCCTGTCCTTCCGCGATGCGCAGGTCTTCCCGCTTCTTCCCCCCGCAATCCAGGGTCTCGGCACCTCCAGCGGCTTCTCCATGTATCTGGTGGATAGCGGTCGCAACGGCACGACCGCACTGACCAACGCCTCGAAGGAACTGATCCAGCTTGCCAACGGCAATCCGAATATCAGTTCGCTGCGCTCCAACAGCCGCGATGCCGAATCGCAGATGAAGATCGATCTCGACAAGGAGAAGATGGGCGCGATGGGCGTCGATCTCGCCTCGGTCAACCTGATGCTCTCGACCATCTTTGCCGGTCGCGATGTCAACGACTTCACACTGAATGGCGAATTGAAGCCGGTCTATGTGCAGGGTGACGCGCCCTATCGCATGCAGCCGGACGATCTGAAGCACTGGTATGCCCGCAATGCCAGCGGCGAGATGGTGCCCTTCTCCTCCTTCAGCACGATCAGCTGGCAGAATGCCGCACCGACCCTTGCGCGCTTCAACGGCACAAGCGCCATTTCGCTCGATGGTGCGGCGGGCCCGGGCGTTGCCTCCGGTGACGCGATGAACGAGATGGAACGGCTGACGGCGAGCCTGCCCGGTGGCTACACCGTGGCCTGGCAGGGCATTTCCTACCAGGAACGCCTGTCCGGTTCGCAGGCGCCGCTGCTTTACGCGCTGTCGGTCCTGATCGTCTTCCTCTGCCTGGCAGCCCTTTATGAAAGCTGGTCGATCCCCTTCTCGGTCATTCTGGCCGTGCCGGTGGGTGTTCTGGGTGCGGTCACCGCCGCGCACTTCTTCGGCCAGTCCAACGACGTCTATTTCAAGGTGGGACTGCTGACCACGATCGGTCTAGCAGCCAAGAACGCCATCCTCATTGTCGAGTTTGCAAAGGAGAGGCAGGAACATGGATTGAGCTTGCTCGAGGCAACCTTGGAAGCGGCAAAGCTTCGCCTTCGCCCCATTATCATGACATCGCTCGCCTTCATTCTGGGCGTCGTGCCGCTCGCCATTGCAAGCGGCGCAGGCTCCGCGGCGCAGAATGCGATCGGTATTGGGGTATTGGGTGGTATGCTTTCTGCAACACTGCTCGGAATTTTCTTCGTACCGTCCTTCTTCGTCATTATCAGGCGGCTTTCTAAACGTTAACAACCGTTGAAATATGCTAGCAATGCAAATCGAGGCTGATAGAAGTATGGCAGATTCGAAAGCTGCACCTCCTTCAGCAAACAGCAACGCGACGCTCGCTTCGACTGAGGAGCGCCCAGTGCGCTACACAAACCGGGATAACCATATGCTGTCACTTCGTGCGACCATTCCTCTGACGCTGCTCCTGCTTTCAGGCTGCGTCGTCGGCCCTGACCACAAGGCGCCGGAAACCCAATTGCCAGCCAAGTTCTCCGAAGGCAGCAAGACCAGCAATGGCGACATTGCCACGGTCGCATGGTGGACCGCATTCAATGACAGCCGCCTGAACGGCTATGTTTCGACCGGCCTGTCGCAGAACCTGACCGTTCTGCAGGCGATCGAGCGCATCAACCAGGCCGAATCGAACATCACCGTTGCCGGTGCAGGTTCGCTTCCGCAGCTCGGCTCGACCTTCCGTCATGAAACGCAAGGCAGCGGCGGCAGCCTGCCCTCCTCGTCTGGCAACAGAACGTCCAACACCACCAGCAACGCCTTCAATGTGTCCTGGCTGCTTGACCTCTTCGGTCGCTACCGCCGCGAAAAGGAAAGCGCTGCCGCCTCGCTCGATGCCGCTTATGCAACGGCTGACGTTCAGCGCCTGACGCTGATCTCCTCGGTAGCCTCTGCCTATATCGACGTGCGCTACTACCAGGAGCGTCTGGCGATTGCCCGCCAGAACCTCGGGTCGCGCCGCGAGACGCTGGATCTGACCAAGCTGCAGCTGGAAGCCGGCGCTGCTTCGCGTCTCGATGTCGTCCAGTCCGAAGGTCTGGTCAACTCGACGCTGGCGCAGATGCCGACGCTTGAAACCAACTACCGCCGTGCAGCACACCGCATCGCCACCCTGCTTGGCATGCCGGCTGATTCGCTGGTCGTCGAACTGCAGCGCGGCGCACGCCAGCCTGTCGCTCGCGCCGTTCCGCGCACCGGCATTCCTGCGGATCTGATCCGCAACCGTCCTGACATCCGCGCAGCCGAGCGTCAGCTGGCCGCAGCCGTTGCCAATATCGGCGTTGCTGAAGCGCAGCTCTTCCCAAGCATTACGCTGAGCGGCTCCATCACGCCAAGCTACACCCGCATCAGCGGTGGCGCACGCGGCACGTCCAATGGCTGGGGCTTCGGTCCGACCATCACGCTGCCGATCCTCGACGGCGGTGCTCTGCGCGCAGGCGTCGACATCCAGAAGTCGGTTGCCCGCGAACAGTACCTGGCCTGGAAGTCGACCGTGCTGAACGCCGTGGAAGAAGTTGAAAACGCCCTGACGGCGCTCAACCGCGACCAGCAGACGGTCAACGCCTACCGCAAGACGGTCGATTCCTACAAGGAAGCCCTCTCGCTTGCGACCGCCAGCTACCGCGACGGCGCCTCCTCGCTGCTCGACGTTCTCGACGCACAGCGCAACGTTTCCGACGCCCAAGCAAACCTGGCAACCGCCGTCCAGCAGGCCGCACAGGATTACGTCGCGCTCAGCGTCGCACTCGGCGGCGGCTACGCCGTGGGATCGCCAAACTCAGTCGCAGCCGTCAAGGTTGCGTCCAACGTGCCGAAGGGCATGTAAGAACCTCACCATTCTGGTGTTTTTGAAATCCCGTGGCCTTGGCTGCGGGATTTTTGTTTGTGCGGAGTGGCGGCCCAAGGTGACGACGTGTCATGGGGTTCAGCCGCAGCGGCTGGCAGGGCTATCACAACTGCCGTCGAGCAGCTGGGGGCCTTGCGTCTGGAGAGGCCGAGGGCAAAGATCGGTGAGCGGATGGCGAGCTGGGAGTTGATGGGGATGATGGAAGCGACCTCGCTTCTATGTTCTGGATCTGCAGTTTACCCCCCTCTGCCCTGCCGGGCATCTCCCCCTCAAGGGGGGAGATCGAACCGTTGCACCGTCTCGCCCCTAACTGCTGTCAGACGTGACATGTGAGGAGCGCCTCTTGCCAATCTCCCCCCTTGAGGGGGAGATGTCCGGCAGGACAGAGGGGGGTGCGGTACGTCTCAGCGGGCGACCGAATGAACCGAAGTGGGGTCACGGAAAGAGCAACCCTCTCGCCCAATACGGATCTCTCAATTTAAACCGGACCGCAGTGGCCTTGAGCCAAGGATCTATCTTTTCAACGATGCCGACGCGCCACCTTCCCACCAACGAAAAAAGCCCCGGATCGCTCCGAGGCTTCTCAATCAAAAACGTCCGGTCGCGCTTAGTTCTTGGCGCGCTCGACGTAGGAATTGTCTTCCGTGGCAACGACGACGCGCACACCGGCGTCGATATGCGGCGGGACCATGACGCGGATGCCGTTGGAGAGGATCGCAGGCTTGTAGGAAGACGATGCCGTCTGGCCCTTGACGACCGGCTCGGTCTCAACGATTTCGAGCGTCACGTGACGCGGCAGCTCGATGGCAAGCGGCAGGCCTTCGTGGATGGAGAGAACGCAGGTCATGCCTTCCTGGAGGTAGGCCTTCTGGTCGCCCATGGTCTCGGCATCGACGACCACCTGGTCGTAGTTTTCCGGGTTCATGAAGTGGAAGCCTTCGCCATCCTCATAGAGGAACTGGAAGTTCAGGTCTTCGACGAAAGCGCGCTCGACCTGCTCGGTCGTGCGCCAGCGCTCGGACACCTTCACGCCGTCGACGATGCGGCGCATGTCCACCTGGGTCACGGGCGTGCCCTTGCCAGGATGGAAGTTATTGGCCGTGAGCACGACGTAGAGCTTGCCCTCGACTTCGAGAACATTGCCCTTGCGGACGGATGAGGCGATGACCTTGACCATATGATTTCCTTGTAACTCAATGAAATGCGTCGTAAGGACGGCGCGGCTGCACTGACCCGATGGACGTTTTGTCTGTTTTCTGGGGCGCAACTACCTTAATTCCGGGAGAATTGCCAGCCTTTCAGACACGCGAAGCGAAAACTGTCATATGGTTTTCAAACGGGTGGCGCTGAAACAGACATTCAACCGGTGGATTAGGCAGCGTCGCGGCGCACCTTGGTCAAGAGAGACAGCGGACAGACGGGCAGATGAGCACGCGCGCAGACACAACCTCATCCTGGTGGCAGCCGGACGTCCATATGGACCGCCGCCCCTTCCTGATGGGACGCAACGCCATCCAGCGCGCCTTCCGCACCTTCTTTGCCGATCGCGATTTCATCGAAGTCGATACCGCCACCTTGCAGATTTCGCCCGGAAACGAGGCGCATCTGCATGCTTTTGCCACGACGGGCATTACGACGAGCGGCGAGAACGCGCGCCTTTACCTGCACACATCGCCGGAATTTGCCTGCAAGAAGCTGCTGGCCGCCGGTGAAACGCGCATTGCCTGCTTTGCCCATGTCTATCGCAACCGCGAGCGCGGGCCGCTGCACCACCCCGAATTCACCATGCTGGAATGGTACCGCGCAGGCGAGACCTATGAGAGCCTGATGGCCGATGGCGGCGATCTTCTGGCGCTGGCCGCCGAAACGGCGAAGACCAAACGCTTTGCCTATCGCGGCGGCGAGATGGACCCGTTTCTTGCGCCCGAACGCCTGAGCGTCGCGGAAGCCTTTCAGCGCTATGCGGCCATCGACCTTCTGGCGACGGTGTCCGCCGATGGCGAGAACGACCGCGACCATCTGGACCGGCTGGCAAAGGCCGCCGGCATCCGCACGGCAGAGGATGACAGCTGGGCCGATATCTTCAGCCGCATCATTGTCGAGAAGGTGGAGCCTGCACTCGGATTCGGCCGCGCAACGATCCTGGACGAATATCCGGTCAGCGAAGCCGCCCTTGCCCGCCGTTCGCCGCGCGATGGCCGCGTGGCCGAGCGCTTCGAGCTTTATGCCTGCGGCGTGGAGCTTGCCAATGCCTTTGGCGAGCTGACCGACGCCGACGAGCAGCGCCGTCGTTTCGAGATCGAGATGCAGGAAAAGAGCCGCATCTATGGCGAGACCTACCCGATCGATGAGGAGCTTCTGGCAGCGCTCACCATCATGCCACCTGCCAGCGGTATCGCGCTTGGTTTCGACCGGCTGGTGATGCTGGCAACCGGCGCGCCGAGAATTGACCTTGTCATGTGGGCGCCCGTCGCGGCCTATGGATCATGATGACACGCGCGCTGAAATCGGCTGACGATCTTCACGACGCAGGCCTCATAGACCAGGCGGCGCTGGAGCGGGTACGCCCGGTGGCGGAGCGCTATGCCGTGGCGCTGACGGCAAGCGTGGCCAGTCTGATCGATCCGGCCGATCCACAGGACCCGATCGGCCTGCAATTCATTCCAAGCGATGCGGAGTTGCGCCAGACCAACGAGGAACGCGCCGATCCGATCGGCGACGAGGCCCATAGCCCCGTTCCGGGCATCGTCCATCGCTATCCCGACCGGGTGCTGTTGAAGGCCGTGCATGTCTGCCCGGTCTATTGCCGATTCTGCTTCCGCCGCGAAATGGTCGGCCCGCAGGGCAATGGCATGATGAGCCCGGAAGAGCTTACCGTCGCCTTCGACTATATCTCCTCCCGCCCGGAGATCTGGGAAGTTATCCTCACCGGCGGCGATCCGCTGGTCCTCTCACCCCGCCGTCTGCAAACGATCATGGAAGGCTTGAGCGCCATTCCGCATGTGAAGATCGTGCGCTTCCACACCCGCGTGCCGGTGGTCGATCCGCAGAAGATCGATGCCGATCTGATTGCCGCACTCAAGGCCAGCGGCAAGACGACCTATGTGGCGCTGCACGCCAACCACCCGCGCGAGATGACGGACGAAGCGCGCGCCGCCTGCGCAAGACTGGTGGATGCCGGCATTGCCATGGTCAGCCAGACCGTGCTGCTGAAGGGCATCAATGACGATCCGGCCGTGCTGGCGGCGCTGATGCGCAGCTTCGTCGAAAACCGCATCAAGCCCTATTACCTGCATCACCCCGATCTCGCCCCCGGCACCAGCCACTTTCGGCTTGGCATCGAAGAAGGCCAGCGGATCGTGTCGGCCTTGCGCGGCCATGTGTCGGGTCTTTGCCAGCCCACCTACGTGCTGGATATTCCAGGCGGCCACGGAAAAGCCGTCATCGGTCAGAATGCGGCGACGAAACAGGCCGAGGGTTGTTACGCGGTCTCCGATTTCAACGGGAACGATCACCTCTACCCGCCCTCGGCAGATTAAGTTCGGGACGAAATCTGCGGTGTTTCCGGCGCTTTGGCACAACCAAGCCGGATAAACAAAAATTTCACATTTCCGCCCCCGTCCTGTCATCATAAAGAAAAATATTCTACCTATATTGATAATCATTGATTCCGAGGCAATTCCGGGATATCAGTGATTCAACTGGAGAGTGATTCTTCGGTATTCCGGATCAACACGAGCAGAGGAGAGTGTCATGTCGAAATATACGCGTATTGCCGCGCTCCTGGGTCATCGGATCTCGAATGCCGGGCACAAATCCACGTGTTCCCGCTGCTGTCGAATGTGGTGACTTTTTAAGTCCCCCCAAATTTTCAATTCATTCAATTCGACAAAATGCTGTGTAGCCAAGCCACAGCGGGAGTATATAGTATGCAAAAGCAAGTCATTGAATTCGCTGGCGAACCTGTGGGTATCGTCGTACCGGACAACAACCGGCTGAAGTTCATCGCCGTCAAGTTCCACGTCCATGATCTGGACGAGCAGCGCTTCGACAGCGCCGAAGACGTGCGCACCGCCATCCGCAACCTTGTCCGCAATCGTAACGTCGCGGCACTGGTTTGAGCGGTTCCTGCGCCTGCGACCCAGCCATCATGCAAAAACGATAAAGGCGATGCCCGTTTGAACCGGCGTCGCCTTTTGATTTTCAGCTAGTCATTTTAGGCCACGGCACACGATGCCAAATAAGCTTTTCGGCCATTTTCTCCATCATAAACCGCGAGACGTCCACCTCCGCACGACGCTGCGATAAGGTGCAATCTCCCCTTCCCGTCATCCTTGGGCTTGACCCGAGGATCCACGTTTTCAAGCGTTTACGGGTGGGTTGGTGGATCCTCGGGTCAAGCCCGAGGATGACGACCGAGAGGTTTTTGCCTTCTCGTCCCTCAAGGCTTCACTGGCATCCGCACCAGAGGCTTCCGACAACCCAACCCGTCTCAAAACGCTGTAAAGGTCAGCGTCGTCAGCGAGCGCACGATGCCCGGAATATTGACGATATTGTCATTGATGAATTTGCCCACATCATGCTCCGGCTCCAGATAGATCTTCAACAGCAGATCATATTCGCCGCTGGTGGAATAAAGCTCCGAAACCAGTTCGGTCTTGTAGATGGCGTCCGCCACCTCATAGGTCTTGCCGGGTGCGCATTGGAGCTGAACGAAGATGGGCTTCATGACTGGTCTTCCTCACCGAAAGGCTGATATGAGCGTTGCGAGCGGCAAATAGCCGCCGACGCATGGATGCGCCACTATTGGCCGAGCCGGCAGGCTCTTTCAAGCCTTTCACACTCCATCACTCAATCGCGCGCGATCACCTAAAGCGTGTCGCGATCTTTCAGATTCGCTCCCTACGCTTTAATTCCTTGTTTTGTCGCATGTCGTTATCGCAAAACCGCTGCACACTTTTGCACGACATGCTTTTGCTATTCCCGCCCTGCATGAATTGATGACGATATGTCGATGGTCAGCGCGGATGCGCCGCGATAGAGTTTTTGCCAAAGGGCGCTTCACGGCGCCCAAACGCCTGCCCGGCAACGCTGCCTCATGATTGTGGATGCCCCCGATGTATAACGATTCCCGCTCGCATGGCCTTTGGGAAAAGACCGCTCCGCCACCGCCGCAAACGCGCGCGCTGGACGGGGATGTGACGGCGGATGTGGTGATCGTGGGCGGTGGCTTCACCGGCCTTTCGGCCGCCCTTCATCTGGCAGAACGCGGCATCAAGTGCATCGTGCTGGAAGGCAAGGAGATCGGCTTTGGGGGTGCGGGCCGCAATGTCGGCCTCATCAATGGCGGCATGTGGGTGATGCCGAAGGAACTGCCCAATGTGCTGGGCCCGGTCTATGGCGACCGCCTGCTGGACCTTTTGGGCAACGCGCCCTTCCTGGTGCGCGAGATCATCGAAGAACACGAGATTGCCTGCGAGCTGGAGAAGAACGGCACGCTGCATTGCGCCGTCGGCGAAGCGGGGCTGACCGAGATTCGCGAGCGCTGCGAGCAATGGGCCGCCCGCGGCGCGCCGGTGCGCATCCTGAGCGCTGAGGAAACCGCAAGGCGGGTTGGCACGACCGGCTACATAGGCGCGCTTCTGGATGAACGCGCCGGAACGCTCCAGCCGCTTGCCTATGTGCGCGGACTGGCCAACGCCGCAATGAAGGCGGGCGCCATCATCCACACGGCAAGCCCCGTGCATGCGACGGAAGAAAATGGCGAAGGCTGGACGGTGCGCACCGATCGCGGCTCCGTCTCGGCGAACTGGATCATCGTGGCGACGGAAGCCTATAGCCAAGGCCCGTGGAAGATCATCCGCGAGGAGCAGGTTTACCTCCCCTACTTCAACTTCGCCACCCGGCCGCTCGGCGATAATCTCGCCAAGTCCGTTCTGCCGGGCCGCGAAGGCTGCTGGGACACCAAGGAAATCCTCTCCTCCTTCCGCATGGACAAGGCCGGTCGCCTCGTCTTCGGCAGTGTGGGCGCACTGCGCAACACGGGGGCAAGCGTCCACCGCGCCTGGGCAAAACGCTCGCTCAAACGCCTCTTCCCGCAGCTCGGCGATGTGGAGTTCGAATGCGAATGGTACGGCCAGATCGGCATGACCGACAACGCCGTGCCCCGCTTCCACCGCTTCGCCAAAAATGTCATCGGCTTCTGCGGCTACAACGGCCGCGGCATCGCGCCGGGCACCACCTTCGGCAAAACACTGGCCGCCCATGTGGCCGGCAAGATCAGCGAAAGCGACCTGCCGCTGCCGGTGTCGGAGCCCAAGGCGCAGAGTTTTCGGGCGCTGAAGGAGGCCTATTATGAGGCCGGTGCGCAGGTGGCGCATTTTGCAGGGGAGCGGTTTTAGAGGAAGGGATTTTCTCAACCATAGTATAGCGTCGTTGAAATGCACTTTTGAGCAAACATATGAGCCCCGATATTCTTTTAAGAGTTAATATGCGGTCAATGGGGCTGCAGCGTGGCTATCGTCAAAAGCTCAAGGAGTCGCACTCCACCAGCGCTTTGAACTGAATCCTGCATTTAGGTCGTAGGGCATCCACCTCCGCAGTAGACGACAAACCCACATTTGCCTTTGGCTTAACACGGACGCCTCAACACTCTTTTACTACAGCCCTATTTGCGTAAAAGACAGTTGTTGCAAGATTGTATAAATTCCCCGAATATAACTCTGAGGTTGTTTTTGATCAATGCAGCGGGGGACTAAATGGATTTCGAAAGTGCGCTTGGATATGCCAAAAAGGGCGACGCGATACTATTCACCGGTGCAGGGTTTTCTTGGGGTGCTCGATCTTCCCTGAAGCCATTTAATGTTCCGACAGCCGAGCAGTTTGCATCAGAACTTGCTGCAGCAGTAGGAGTAGAGGGCAAATATCAGCTTCCCGCAATCGCAGAATACTTCGTGAAAAAGAAGGGTGAGCACGATCTGGTTCGTGTTCTTCTTGAGACATTTTCAATTGCATCAGTCGCAAAACATCATATCGACTTAGCCCAGATACCTTGGCGTCGAGTCTATACCACCAATTACGACAACTGTTTCGAGCTCGCCGCATCCAGCAGCAATATCGAATGGACCCCGTTAACGACTGATGCGATCCCGCAGCCGACTTCAAGGCGATGTGTTCATATCAATGGACACATTTCTCACCTGACGATAGAGACTTTACGAAAACAGGTTAAGCTTACTCACTCAAGTTATTCATCCGAAAATTTTGCGAATAACCAGTGGTCGCAGCAATTGCGGCAAGACATAACGGCTTCCCGCGCCGTATTCTTCGTCGGGTACTCGATGGCTGACTTGGATATCTCGCGTATTATATATCAGTTACCAGAACTATCAGATCGAACTTTTTTTATAACCTCACCAACTAATGATCCGGTTTCGGCATCCTTGCTTGAGCCATACGGCACGGTTCTACCTATAGGGGTAGAAGCCTTCGCCGCCTCGATAGTATCCGCGCCCACGCCGCAAGAAGCAGAGTCGTACTCATACAGTTGGCTTACTAAGTACGAGCCTTCAGGAAAACCGAAGAAGCCTCTGGACGTATCAACGCACGACCTAATTCTCAGAGGAATAGTTTCAGATGATATGTTTGCCTGGGCGATGGCTGAACCTCAAAGTGGTTACGTGATCCGACGAGAAAGTGTCGACGATATCATTCGTGAGATAGAGAAAGGGAGAAAATGGAGCATTGTTCACGCGGATCTGGGTAATGGAAAATCCATCCTAAAAGAACAAATCTCGTATGTATTAACGAGAGGTGGCTACAATGTGTTTTGGGACAGCGAGTTTAGCCTCAACAAGAGAGAAGATTTGAAGCATCTGTCAAGGTCTAGATCAAAATCAGTAATAATGTTAGACGCGGATCCAGATCGTTTTAATACAATCGACATGCTTCGGAGCTTTGATTTTGATAATTTGTCCGTGATCATTTTCTTGCGCACTACTCTTTTTCAATTAGGTGAGCGCAGGTACGAGGACGAACTACCAGAAGACTTCGCTGAACACGATGTTAACTCTCTTACGGATACCGAGATCACTAAGTTCGTGAACGCACTTGATGGAGCGGGCTTATGGGGAGAACTCAGCAACCTCACGGAGTTGGAAAAGTCCCATAAGATTAAGGTGGATTTCGAGCGCTCCATTCAGAAAATTATCCTTTCAATATTCGAACATTCTGAAGTAGGAAAGAAGGTTATAAGCGAGGCCGCCTCCTTCTTTGCAAATAAAGATACAATATCCCGAGTTCTTCTTTTAACATTTATACTCCCAAAGCTAGAGATTTCTCCGAATCCAACAATGATTTCGGATTTACTTGGGGACGTCGACGTGTGGAGACTAGGACGATCTCCAGATTTTAAGAAAGCAGGGGAGTTCGTTCGTTTCGAGAATGGGAGAATTCGAACTCGGTCATCTGTTCTTGCAAACGTGCTGTTAAGATCAGCGGTGCAGCCAGAGTTTCTGCTCGAAACCATAGAGAGGATTGTCCGTGGGCTTGCTACCGCTCGTCGATCAGGCCCGATGCACCACGTTTTCACACAACTCTCGAGATTTCCGGTGATCGAGGGAATGATTGACAAGCACCCCAGAAAGCGGGAACTCATCATAGGATATTTCCAGGCTCTCAGCGATCTACCAACAATGAACGGTAACGCTGACTATTGGCTGCACTACGCAATGGCGAGATTATCGTACGGTGACTTCGACGTAGCTGCTCGTTTTTTTGCTACAGCGAGAAAGTTAGCTGAGGGAAATATTAAGAAAACAGTTGATGTTAACAATCATTTCGCCCGCTTATTGCTAGATAGTCGGATAAAAACCGATGATTATGAAGATTATTATAAAGCCTTTGAAATGGCGCATAGCATACTTATTTCTCAAATGAACAGAGAAAACAATCGACACTATCCATATCGCCAAGCGAAGAAGTATGTCGAGTTCATTTCATTCAGACGTAGTAGGCTTTCACAAGATGAAGTAAGGCGGTTTATTGTTGCATGCCGTCAAGTGAAGGCCGCTATAGAAAACTTAACAGGAAGGTTGACTTACGCATCGGAGATTGCCGAGTGCGCCCGGCAGATGGATCGAGCGATAGAACTAGCGCTTGGTGAAGGCTGAGGGAACTTGTTGGAGTTCTGTGCACGTACGCATGTAGCCACAAATATGCAGAATGTCGTTACCCGCGCTTGGCCGATCGGATAAGTCTGGTGTGCCCGTGTATCTTGGCGGCCACCAACTCCCGAAGGCTTTGTGCAGAAGGGTGTTCTACGCTACCGCTACTTAATTTATTGAGTTCTTCGAGCGTAAGAACAAGACTATAACTATGGACAAAGGCGATCAAGGGTGGCGACAGCGTGATATTCGCCTCCCAACTTCACGTTAAGTCGTCATATCGTTGCAAATACAACCCTCATCGATTACCACCGATATATCCTACCAGATATTTCGCCCGAGGGACCAGCCCATGACATTCCACCGCCGCATCATTCTGAAGACCGCCGCATGGGCCATCGCCGCCGCGTGCCTTGTGGCACCCGTCCTTTACTCCCCGGCGCTGGCCGCCGAGAAGGTCACTGTCTTTGCTGCGGCCAGCATGAAGAATGCGCTGGATGCGGCGAATGCCGAGTTCGCCAAGGAGCGCGGCGATGAGGTTGTGGTGTCCTATGCGGCGAGTTCGGCGCTGGCGAAGCAGGTGGAGGCGGGTGCGCCGGCGGATGTTTTCATTTCGGCGGATCTGGCCTGGATGGATTATCTCGCGGGCAAGGGGCTGATCAAGGCGGACACGCGGATCAATCTTCTGGGCAACCGCCTCGTTCTGGTTGCGCCTGCGGCAAATGCGAAGCCGGTGGAAATCAAGCCGGGATTTGATCTTTCGGCTCTCGTGGGCGACGGCAAGCTTGCCATGGGGGCGGTGGATTCCGTGCCGGCGGGCAAATATGGCAAGGCGGCGCTGGAGAAGCTTGGTGTCTGGTCTGCGGTTTCCGGCAAGGTAGCGGGGGCGGAAAGCGTGCGCGCGGCGCTGCTTCTGGTCTCGCGCGGGGAAGCGCCCTATGGCATCGTCTACCAGACGGATGCGGCGGCTGATCCCGGCGTGAAGATCGTCGGCACCTTTCCGGAAGACTCGCATCCGCCGATCATCTATCCCGTCGCGATGCTGAAGGATGCAAAAAGCCCGGCAGCGGCCGCCTATCTGGAATTTCTGAAATCGGCCAAGGCAGCACCCTTCTTCGAGGCCCAGGGCTTTACGGTTCTAAAGTAAGGCAAGGATGAAAGGGCTGAAACAGCGCGACGGGCTTTCAGAGCCGCATCATCGCGTCGGCTATGATCGCGTTTGCGCCGAAACGCTGCGCGGCTTTGGCTAGAAGCGTATCGCGATCTTTCAGCTTCGCTCCCTATGCTCCAGGCCCTTGTATTGCCGCATGTCGTGATCGCAAAACCGCTGCACAGTCTTGCGTGAACCATGCTTCAGAACGGGCACCGGAACAAATCCTTAAAGCAAATCGCGCAAAGTTGCTCAGCGGTTTGCAAGAACGATAGGCGGTGAGATCGCAAGCGCCGGTCTCGCAAAAGTGGGGAGCGGTTTTGCGCACCTCGGCGCCTAAAGCATGTCGCGCAAAAGTGTGCAGCGGTTTTGCGACAACGACATGCGACAAAACAAAGACCTAAAGCGTAAGGAGCGACTCTGAAAGATCGTGACACGCTTTAAGAACAGGAATGGCAGTTTGGACTGGTTATCGCTGAGTGCGGAGGAATGGACGGCGATACGGTTGAGCCTGTGGGTCTCGACCGTTGCCATGCTGGCAAGCCTTCCCTTCGGCATTCTGATTGCGCTGGCGCTGGCGCGCGGGCGGTTCTTCGGCAAGTCGTTGCTGAACGGCATCGTGCACCTGCCGCTGATCCTGCCGCCGGTCGTCACCGGCTTTCTGCTGCTGATCCTCTTTGGCCGCAAGGGCGTAATCGGCGCGTTGCTCGATCAGCACTTCGGCATCGTCTTTTCCTTCCGCTGGACGGGTGCGGCCCTTGCCTGCGCCATCATGGCCTTTCCGCTGATGGTCCGCTCCATCCGCCTGTCGATCGAGGCGGTGGATCGCAAGCTGGAGGAAGCGGCGGGGACGCTGGGCGCAAGCCCGCTCTGGGTGTTCCTGACGGTGACGCTGCCGCTCACCCTTCCAGGCATCATTGCCGGCATGATTCTGGCCTTTGCCAAGGCGATGGGCGAGTTTGGCGCGACCATCACCTTCGTCTCCAACATTCCAGGCGAAACGCAAACGCTCTCTGCCGCGATCTATAGCCTCACCCAGGTGCCGGGCGGAGATGCGGGCGCCATGCGCCTGACGCTGGTGGCGATCGCCATTTCCATGGTGGCGCTGCTGGCGTCGGAATGTCTGGCGCGTATCGTCAGCAGAAGGGTGGCCGGGCAATGACGCTGTCCTTCAACGCCCGCCACAGGCTGGGCAGCTTCACGCTGGATGCGGCCTTCAGTGCAGACAAAGGCGTGACCGCGCTTTTCGGCCGCTCCGGCTCCGGCAAGACCTCGGTGATGCGCATCATTGCCGGGCTGACGAAGCCGGATGAAGGGCGGATCGAACTGGATGGCACGGTGCTGGCGGATCGGCAAAAACGCATCTTCACGCCCGCGCATAAAAGGCGCTTTGGTTATGTGTTTCAGGAAGCGCGGCTTTTTCCGCATTTGAGCGTGGAGCAGAACCTGCATTATGGCCGCTGGTTTTCCGGTGCCAGTGCGGATGCGACCGCCTCCACTCACGTGATCGAGATGCTCGGCATCGGCGCGCTGTTGCAGCGGCGGCCGGAAAAGCTCTCCGGTGGCGAAAAGCAGCGGGTGGCGATTGGCCGAGCGCTGCTGTCCTCTCCCCGCCTGCTGTTGATGGACGAGCCGCTGGCCGCCCTTGATGAGGCGCGCAAGGCCGAGATCATTCCCTATCTGGAGCGGCTGCGCGACGAGACGACCATCCCGATCCTCTATGTCAGCCACTCGGTCAGCGAAGTCTCGCGCCTGGCAGACCAGGTGGTGGTGATGAAGGATGGCCGGATCGACGCCGCTGGCCCGGCCTCGGACATCCTCTCCCAGCCCGCCTTCAGCACCTATCTGGAGCGGCGCGAAGCAGGCAGCATTCTCTCCGGCACGGTGGAGGCCTTCGATGCTGCCCACCGGCTCGCGACCGTTCGGCTGGGTCAAACCGCGCTTCAGGTGCCCGCGCAAAGTGCCGAGCCCGGCAAGGCGGTGCGCGTGCATATTCCGGCGCGAGACGTGATGCTGGCAACGGTGCGACCGGAAGGTTTGAGCGCGCTCAATGTTCTCGAAGGTCACGTCACAGACATTGCGCTGGCCGATGGCATGGCGCTGGTGCAGGTGGCGTGCAACGGCACCGTCATCCAGTCGCGGGTGACAGGCCTTTCCATCGAACGGCTGTCGCTCGAAGCCGGAAGCCCGGTCTTTGCCATCGTCAAATCGGCAGCACTTGATCCCTATTGAGAGGGCGCATCCTGAGCCGTGCGATCGTCGGCTCCCCGGTGGGCGTCCAGCCAGTCGAGATCGGCCTGCAGCGTCTCGCGCATCCGCGCTTCCATGCCGCGAAAGCGCGCCAGCAGCTCTTCGCCAAAAGGCGTCAGCCCCGCACCGCCACCCTGCTTGCCGCCGCGCTGCGATTCGATCACCGGCTCTTTGAACATGTGGTTCAGCGCATCCACCAGAAGCCAGGCACGACGGTAGGACATGTCCATGGCGCGTCCGGCCGCAGAGATGGAGCCGGTGGCAACGATATGTTCCATCAGCTCGATCTTGCCGCGACCAAGCCGCTCGCCCGGCGGAAAATCCACCCGCAGCACGGGTTTGAGAGGCGGGCGCGATGGCGTGTCGCTCATGGCTTCGAGGCTCCGAAGCGATCCCGCCAGGAGGGTTGCGCGCCCTCATGCGGAAGCGCGCTCGCCTCGAACACACCGCGGGCAATGGCACGGGCCATGACCAGCGTGGCGAGATGGCAGAGTTCGGCAAAATCCGTTGGTTGGGTGAGCGGCTTCCTGCCCGTGGCTGCGGCAAACATCGTGTCGCCATCGCTGGAAAGATGCGAAGGCAGCACGGCGCGCGCCAGCCCGTCATGCGCCAGGATCGAAAGGCGATGCGCCTGTGCCTTGGTCAGCGCCGCATCCGTGACCACCGCGCCAATAGTCGTGGCCGTCAGCGTCACGCCCTTGATGCGCAGCGCCGTATCGGCTTGCGTGAACTGTGCTGGTAAGCCAAGCCCGCCAAATTCGCCATTCTGTTCAAAGGGGGCGGACCAGAAGTTTTTCGTCGTGCCAACCGTTGCCGAGCCCAGGGCATTGACCGCGACGATCGCGGCAATTGTGATGCCGGTAGAGGTCTTGGCACTGGCAGAGCCCAGCCCGCCTTTCACGGTCGCGGTCGTGGCACCCGTTCCAGCCCCCACGGTGCCGAGCGCAAAGGGTTCACGCGAAGCGGCCTTGAACGCCTCATACCCCATATCGCGATAGGGCGAATGCAGCCCCCAATCCTTGTTGCCGCCATTCAAAAGGTCCATCAGGATCGCCTGCGGCACGATCGGCACGCGGGTATTGCCCACCGGAAAGCCGCGCCCGGCCTGGCGCAATCCCGCCTGCACCCCACCTGCCGCATCGAGCCCGAAGGCCGATCCGCCGGACAGCACGAAGGCATCCACCGCCTCCACCGTCATCGATGGATCGAGAAGGGCCGTATCGCGCCCACCCGGCGCGCCGCCCAGAACCGAGCCGGAGGCAATCGCCGGTTCATCGAAAACAATGGCCGTCACGCCGGAGCCAAGGGTGAGATCGGTGGCATGGCCCACCGCAACACCGTCAATATCGGTCAGCAGATTATGCAAAGGCGGCATTCCTTCTGTTGTCATGCCGGTATCCCGCTGTGGGGATGTGTTGTCAATGTGGGCTTAGGGGGTCGTGGGACGACGTGAACTCCGGTTCGCCTTTGGGGGGATGGTCTCTCCGTCACCACTCTTCGGCTCTTTCAGTGTCCGCCGAGACGGACCGCACCCCCCTTTGCCCTGCCGGGCATCTCCCCCTCAAGGGGGGAGATCGAACTGTCGCACCGTCTCGCCCAAAACTCCGGTGGGATAGGACATGCGGAGGGCGCCGCTTGCCGATCTCCCCCCTTGAGGGGGAGATGCCCGGCAGGGCAGAGGGGGGTATGCGGCAGATCCAAACCAGAACTTTAAACCGGACAGCCGTGGATCAAGTTCAGGAGGACCAAGTGTGGATGGACGCGTTCACCCCAAAATAGCCTCACGAAAACACCGCCGTCCCGATCACCGGCGTTGAAGGCACCGCCATGTCGCGCGGCTCCAGCATGCCGGAAAGATAGGCCTCACGCCCTGCCGTCACGGCTTTCGCGAAAGCCCCGGCCATGATCACCGGGTTGCCGGCACCGGCCACCGCCGTGTTCAGCAGCACCGCGTCATAGCCAAGCTCCATCACCGTTGCCGCATGCGATGGGCGGCCAAGGCCGGCATCGACGATCATCGGCATATCGGGGAAATGCGCCCGCATGGATTTGAGCGCGGTGAGGTTCAACGGTCCCATGGCGCTGCCGATCGGCGCACACCAGGGCATCAGCACCTTGCAGCCCGCATCGATCAGTCTTTCCGCCACCACCAGATCGTCGGTCGTATAGGGAAACACTTCAAACCCGTCGTCTGAGAGGATGCGGGCCGCTTCCACCAGCGCGAAGACATCCGGCTGGAGTGTGTCGTGATGGCCGATCACCTCCAGCTTGATCCAGTTGGTCTTGAACACCTCGCGCGCCATCTTCGCCGTCAGCACCGCTTCCTTGGCGGTATGGCAGCCAGCCGTATTGGGCAGGATGAGGCGGTCGAGTTCGCGGATCAGCTCGAAAAACTGCCCGCCCTTTTTGCCGCCTGCGGTTTCACGTCTGAGCGAAATGGTGAGGATGTCGGTCCTGCTGGCGCGAACCGCATCCGCCAGAACGGCGGGCGACGGATAGCGCGCGGTACCGAGCAGCAGCCTTGAGCTGACATCGCGATCATACAATCGAAGCATGGTTCATCCTCCCTGCATCGGGGAAAGGATTTCGATGCGGTCGGAATCCTTCAATTGAAACTTGCGGCGATCTTCCGCATGGACGAGATCGCCATTGACCGCCGTTGCCAGCCAGTCGCCCTCGTAATCGAGGACCGAGAGAAGTTCTGAGAGCGTGGTGGCGGAAAGATCATGCACTTCGCCGTTGACGTGAATCCGCATGGGATAACTCCTTGTGGTCTAAAATATCGGCAGCCTGCCGCGCCATGGCAGGCGAAAGCAGGAAGCCGTGCCGGTGCGCGCCATTGATTGAGAGCGTCTTGCCCTCCTCAACGATGCGCGGAAGATTGTCAGGAAAGGCGGGGCGGATGCCGGTTCCGGTTTCGATGATCTGCGCCTCGCCGAAGGATGGATGCAGCGCGTAAGCGGCGTTCAAGAACTCCATCATCGAGCGGGCGGAGATCGGCCCCGCCTCCTCCGTTTCGATCATCGTTGCGCCGACCATGAAGCGCCCCGGCTCACGTGGGACGATGTAGAGCGGGATGCGCGGATGCAGGAGCCGCACCGGGCGCGATAGCGAAACCTCACTCGTGGCGAGATAGAGCATTTCGCCACGCACGCCCCGAAGCTCTGAGAGCGAGCCGACCTGCGCGTGGCCAGTGCAATCGACAATGCGATCGAAGCCGCCTTCATCGGGTGGCCCTCCGCCCAGATGGAAGGCGACGCCGCTTGCCACAAGACGCTGGTGCAGCGCCGCCATCGCCAGTCTCGGGTCAAGATGGCCCTCGCCCTCGAAGAACAGCCCATGGCGAAAACGCCCGGCAAGGTCCGGCTCGAGTGCTGCAATCTCATCCTCATCCACCAGCCGGTAGCCGCTGGTGCGGGAGGCAAAGCGGGTGAGTTCTGCCTTGTCCCGCGCTGGCGCCACCACCAGCGTACCGTTACGCGAGACGAGGCCGGGTGTGGCCTCCTCCCACCAGTCGAGCGCCGATTGTCCGAGGTCGAGCACCGCCTGCTCGGCGCTCTCCCTTTCGCACCAGGGCGCCAGCATGCCGCCGGCAAACCAGGATGCGCCGCGGCCGATCTGAGGCGCGGTGTCGAACACCGTCACCGCAGATCCGCGCCGCGTCAGCTCAAGGGCAGCCGTCAGACCGGCAACGCCTGCCCCTTTGATCAGGATGCGCATCTCACTCACCAGCCACGGGCTTTTCCAGCGGCATGTAGAGATCGCCACCCTGACGGAATTTCTCCGCCATCGCCTCCAGCCCCTCCTTCTGGGCTTCCGCGCGGATATCATGGGAAATGCGCATGGAGCAAAATTTCGGCCCGCACATGGAGCAGAAATGCGCGACCTTGTGCGCTTCCTTCGGCAGCGTCTCATCGTGATAGGAGCGCGCCGTTTCCGGATCGAGCGACAGGTTGAACTGGTCCTCCCAGCGGAATTCGAAGCGGGCGCGAGACAACGCATCGTCCCGCAACTGCGCCGCCGGATGGCCCTTGGCGAGATCGGCGGCGTGTGCGGCGATCTTGTAGGTGATGACGCCCACCTTCACGTCGTTTCGGTCCGGCAGACCCAGATGCTCCTTCGGCGTGACATAGCAGAGCATCGCCGTGCCGAACCAGCCGATCATCGCCGCACCGATGCCGGACGTGATGTGGTCGTAGCCGGGTGCGATGTCGGTCGTCAGCGGTCCAAGCGTGTAGAAGGGCGCCTCGCCACAGGTCTTCAACTGCTTGTCCATATTCTCCTTGATCTTGTGCATCGGCACATGGCCGGGGCCTTCGATCATCACCTGGCAATCCTTGGCCCAGGCGATCTGCGTCAATTCGCCCAGCGTCTCCAACTCGGCAAACTGCGCGGCATCATTGGCATCGGCAATCGAGCCCGGACGCAGTCCGTCCCCCAGTGAAAACGACACGTCGTAGGCGCGACAAATGTCGCAGATCTCGTCGAAATGCTCGTAGAGGAAGCTTTCCTTGTGGTGGTGCAGACACCACTTGGCCATGATCGATCCGCCGCGCGAGACGATGCCGGTGACGCGATTGACGGTCAGCGGAATGTAGTGCAGGCGAACGCCCGCATGGATGGTGAAGTAATCGACGCCCTGCTCGGCCTGCTCGATCAGCGTATCGCGAAACACCTCCCAGGTCAGATCCTCGGCAATGCCGTTGACCTTCTCCAGCGCCTGATAGAGCGGCACCGTGCCGATCGGCACCGGCGAATTGCGGATGATCCACTCGCGGATATTGTGAATGTTGCGCCCGGTGGAGAGATCCATCACCGTATCGGCACCCCAGCGCGTGGCCCAGACCATCTTCTCCACCTCTTCCGCCATCGAGGAGGTAACGGCGGAATTGCCGATATTGGCGTTGATCTTCACCAGAAAATTCCGCCCGATGATCATCGGCTCGGCTTCCGGGTGGTTGATATTGGAGGGGATGATGGCGCGCCCGGCGGCCACTTCCTGGCGGACGAATTCCGGCGTGACGTGATCTGGAATATGCGCGCCGAAGCTTTCGCCATCGCGGAGAAGCTTCTCCTGCGCCGCCTCGCGTCCGAGATTTTCGCGGATGGCGATATATTCCATCTCCGGCGTGATGATGCCCGCCCGCGCATAGGCCAGCTGGGTGACGGCCTTGCCATCCTTGGCCCGCAGCGGCTGGTTGCGCACGGGAAATTCCGGCGTCAGCCTTTCGCCGGTGGCAAAGCCATTGTCTTCCGGCTTCACATGCCGGCCCTCGTAGGCCTCGACATCGCCGCGTGCGATAACCCATTCTTGGCGCAGGCGCGGCAGACCTGCATCGATGTTCACCAGATGCGCGGGATCGGTATAGGGACCGGAGGAATCATAGACCGTGACCGGCGGCTCGCCAGCGGTGGGATGGACTGCAATTTCGCGCATCGGCACGCGGATATGCGGGTGAAGAACGCCCGGCTTGTGCACCTTGGTGGAGGCCGGTAACGGACCGGTGGTAACGGATGGGGTGAGGTTTTTAGCGGCAATGTTCATCGTGAGGCTCCAAAGCAAAACAGTGGAGACCCAGTTCGAGCATGAAGACGAAAAGCGCGGGGATAGACGTGATGACGGTTCCCCAGCGTTAAGCCGGTTCTGCCAGAATGCCCGCGTTTGCACCGTCCCTACGCCAGTATGAACTGGATCAGGTTCAACGGGTCACTGCGCGCTCTAGCAGTATCTCAGCCCCTTGCCGGGACCCCCCTGGTGAATGGCGCAATCAAAAACCTCATGGCGCCGAATGTCAAGCTGACACCCGTCGCGGCGTAAGAGCACGCGCCCCAAAAAAGCTGAATAGCGCGCAAAGCAATGTCACCGGATATTAACCGCTCCACTTATGACAATGTTATTTTTTTAAATGTAACCACAAATGACGCTATGATGGCTCTAGTTTAGGGAGATGAGCTCAGATGAATTCTACTATCCGTGACGTGCTGGCAAAGTTTGGCCAGCTTCCCGTTTCCGTCGACACGCTTGCCGACGATGCCGATCTTTATGCGGCGGGCCTTTCCTCCTTCGCCTCCGTGCAATTGATGCTTGGCCTCGAAGAAGCCTTCGACATCGAGTTTCCCGACAGCATGCTGAACCGCAAGTCCTTTGCCAGCATCACCGCCATCGAAACCACGGTCAAAGCCATCCTCGACGGGAAAGAGGCCGCCTGATGAACCTCGCCGTCGCGCCTCACCGTGAAGCACTGAGCGCCAGGGCGGCGCGGGTGGCGGCGATTGCCGCAAAACATGCCGACGTGGTGGATACCGAAGGCCGCTTCCCGAAGGAGGCCGTCGACGCGCTTCGGCAGGAAAAGCTGCTCGGCATTCAGGTTCCCGTTCACATGGGTGGCGAAGGCGCCACCATGCTGGAGCTTGCCGATATCTGCTCCATTCTCGGCCAGGCCTGTTCGGCAACGGCGATGATTTACGCCATGCACCACATCAAGGCGTCGAGCCTTGTGGAGCATGGCGAAGACAGTGAATGGCACAGCGCCTTCATGCGCCGCCTGGCAAACGAACAACTCCTTCTCGCCTCCGCCACCACCGAAGGCGGCATTGGCGGAAACCTGCGAAATTCCATTTGCGCCATCGAGGTGGATGGCGATGTCTGCCGCCTGGAAAAGGACGCGACCGTCATTTCCTATGGCAGCGAGGCCGACGCCATTCTCATCACCTCGCGTTCCCACAAGGATGCCGCTCCCTCCGACCAGGTGATGACGGTGTTTCTGAAGCACCAGTACAGCCTGGAGCGCACCCACGTCTGGGATACGCTCGGCATGCGCGGCACCCGCTCCGACGGCTTCCTGTTCAAGGGCGAGGCTCCGGCGGAACAGATCTTTCCCAAGCCCTTTGCCGAAATCGCGGCCCAATCCATGCTGGCCACCTCGCATCTTCTGTGGAGCGGCGTGTGGTACGGCATCGCGTCCGACGCGGTGGCACGGGCGCAGAGCTTCGTGCGCGCCGCCGCCCGCAAATCGCCGGGGTCCGCACCGCCCGGCGCGCTGCGACTAGCCGAAGTGTCGAACAAGCTGCAGATCGTCAAATCCAACGTGATTGCCGGCATCAAGGCCTATAACGAGACCAGATCCGACCCGGACAAGCTGATGTCGATGGGCTTTGCCATTGCCATGAACAACGTCAAGATCTGCTCGTCCGAGACCATTCTCGAAATCATCGACCATGCCATGCTGATCTGCGGCATCATGGGCTACAAGAACGGCACGCCCTACAGCCTTGGCCGCCACCTGCGTGACGCGCATTCCGCCCGGCTGATGATTTCCAACGATCGAATCCTGAGCAATTCCGCCAATCTCCTGCTGGTTCAGAAGCAGGATACGAGCCTTCTGAGGTAGGACCATGGACGCACATACATCTTTCCTCGACAGGCTCTTCGACAAGGGTTTGCTCATCGATACCGGCGTGGACGGTCTCTATGGCCGTAGCGGCCAGTTCGAGGACGTCATCACCGGTCTCGAAAGACTTGTCAGCAAGGTGGGCGGCGGCGACAAGGCCGAAGCGATCCGCTTTCCGCCCGGCATCAACCGCGCTTACTTCGAAAAGAGCGGTTACATGAAGAGCTTCCCGCAGCTTGCCGGCACCGTCCATTCCTTCTGTGGCTGCGAGCTTGACCACATCAATTTGCTGAAGTGCATGGATGAGGGCGGCGATGACTGGGCGAAAGACCAGAAGATCACCGATATCGTGCTCACACCGGCCGCCTGCTATCCGCTCTATCCGACCATTGCCAAGCGCGGCAATCTGCCCGATGGCGGCGGTCTTTACGACATTCAGTCCTACTGCTTCCGCCACGAGCCTTCCAAGGACCCGGCGCGCCAGCAGCTCTTCCGCATGCGCGAATATGTCCGCATGGGCACCGAAAGCGACGTCACCGATTTCCGCCAGCTGTGGATGGATCGCGGCGTGGCCATGATGAAAGGCATCGGCCTCGACGTGAAGCTCGATATCGCCAACGATCCCTTCTTCGGACGCGCAGGCCGTATGCTGGCCAATAACCAGCGTGACCAGAACCTGAAGTTCGAACTGCTGATCCCCGTCACGTCGACGACCAACCTGACCGCCTGTATGAGCTTCAACTACCACCAGGATGCCTTCGGCGCGAAGTGGGGTCTCAATCTCGCGGACGGCTCTGTCGCCCACACCGCCTGCGTCGGCTTCGGCCTGGAGCGACTGGCGCTCGCCCTCCTTGCAAAGCACGGGCTGGATGTCGATCAATGGCCGCAGTCGGTTCGCGATACGCTGTGGAACTGAGGCCTAAGAGGTACGCATGACGGCAATTTTTCCGGCCTTGAGCCCTGAGAGCCATGTCCCTCACCTGCTCCACGCATCCGACAGGATGTGGCCGGAAACCAATTGCTTTGTCGATTTGTGGATCGAGCTTGTGGCCTCGTGCGGCCTGCCGCCGGAAGCCATGTTCGGCTTCACCCTGACGCAGGATTTCGAGGGCGACCACTTCACCTTCTTCAAGATGCCGCTCGAAGACCTCGAAGCGCTCTACGGCATCCGCTCGACAGAGCTTGCGATCTTCGACGATGTCGAAATCCATATCGAAACGCAGCTGAAGCGTGGCCGCATTTCCCTAATCGAGGTGGACAGCTTCTACCTGCCGGATACCCATGGGGTCGGATACCGCAACGATCATGGCAAGACGACGATTGCCATCAACCGCATCGACCGCGCCAATCTCAAGCTCGACTATTTCCACAATGCCGGCTACTTCGCGCTGGAAGGCGAGGACTATGCGGGCGTGTTCCAGCACCATCTGAAAGATGGCGAACCGCCCTTCCTGCCCTACGCGGAATTCGCCAAGTTTCCGGAAAAGCCAGTCCCCGAAGAACGCCGCCGCGCAGTTGCAAAGCGCCTGCTGGTTCAGCATTTTTCCAGACGACCGGCGGACAATCCCATCCGGGCATTCTCGCAGGTCTTCCCGGCACAGGTGGAAAAGGTTGCCGACCGCCCCTTCGGCTTCTTCCACAAATACGCCTTCAACACGCTGCGCCAGCTCGGCGCCAATTTCGAACTCGCCGCCAGCCACCTGCAATGGCTTGCCGGACCACAGGCTTTCGATGACGCAGCCGCCGAGGCGCTGAAGATCGCCGAAGTGGCAAAGACGGTGCAGTTCCAGCTGGCACGCGCTGTGGCGCGCCGCAAGTTCGAGCCGCTCGCCACCGCTCTTAATCCCGCAGCTGACGCCTGGGATGCGCTGATGGCGAAGCTCAATTCCCATCTCGATGATGCCAGCGAGGCCGCGTGAGCGCGAGCCTTCGACATGACGCCCTCCCCGGCCAGTGGCTGACGGAGGGTTGGACGCTGACATTGACGCAAGCCAATGCCTGCGAGCGCCCATCCGACATCCCAACACATTCGGAAAGCTTTGCAGCACCGGTTCCCGGCACCGTCGCCGAGGCGCTGGAGGAGGCGGGCAGGTTCGACCGCTTCGATCCGAAGCCGCTCAACCATCTCGATGCCTGGTACCGACTGAGACTCGAAACCGCAGAACCGCAGACCGCGGCGCTGCATTTCGATGGCCTTGCGACCATCGCCGATATCTATCTCAATGACGAAGTCATCGCCCACGCTTCCAGCATGTTCGAGGCGCTGGAGGTTGGCGTCACGCTTTCCGGCGCGGACGAACTGGCGATCTGCTTTCGCGCCCTGAAACCCCATCTGGAAAGAACCGGCCCCCGCGCCCGTTGGCGTCCGCAGATGATGTCGACGCAGGGGCTTCGGCTGATCCGCACGACGGCGCTGGGCTACATGCCCGGCTGGTGCCCGGAGATCCATGCGAGCGGACCATGGCGGCCGATCCGGCTGGTGCGCGACGGCGACGCGGATTTCGACCTCACCTCCTTCGCCACCGAATTGACAGAAGATGGCGTTGGCATCCTCCGTGTCAGCGTTGAAGCGCTGTCCTCGTCCGTTGTCGAGATCGGTTGTGGGGATCGCTGGCAAAAACTTGAGCCCGGTTCAGGCGGCGTCTTCTCAGCCGAGCTGCGCCTTCCGGCCATAGAGCCCTGGTGGCCCGCCACCCATGGCACGCCGACGCTGCACGAGGTTCACCTGCGCATCGACGGCAAGACGCACATACTTGGCAAAACTGGCTTCCGCCGCATCGAGATCGATCATGGCACCGATGGCAAGGGATTTGGCCTGACGATCAACGGCGTCGCCATCTTCTGCCGGGGTGCCGTCTGGTCCAATGCCGATATCGTCCGGCTTCCCGGCGCCAAAAAGGATTACGAGCCCTGGCTACGGCTTGCCGCAGAGGCGGGCATGAACATGATCCGCATTGGCGGAACCATGGCCTATGAGACCAGAGACTTTTTTGCTCTTTGCGATGAACTCGGCCTGATGGTCTGGCAGGACATGATGCTCGCCAATTTCGATTACCCGGCGAAAGATGAAGGCTTCGTCGCCCATATCGAGAAGGAAACGGCGGACCTTCTGGCAAATGCTGCGCTCTCTCCCTCGCTGACCGTCATCTGCGGTGGCAGCGAAATGTACCAGCAGGGCGCGATGCTGGGCCTCGGCGAATCCTTCTGGAAAGGGCCGCTGACCGAAGAGATGTTGCCGCGCTTCATCAAAGCGCGTCGCTCCGACATCGCCTATGTCCCGAACTCACCCTTTGGCGGCGCGCAGCCCTTCTTCACCGACGAGAAGGTCGGCCACTACTATGGCGTGGGCGCCTATTGCCGCCCGCTGGACGATGCGCGGCGCGCCGACGTGCGCTTTGCCGGCGAGTGTCTTGCCTTCGCCAACGTCCCGCAGCAGAAGACGCTTGATCGACACCTGCCCGTTCCCGCCGTTCACCATCCGGTGTGGAAATCCCGCGTGCCGCGCGATCGCGGCGCCTCCTGGGATTTCGAGGATGTGCGCGATCACTATCTGAACCTCCTCTATGGTCTCGACCCATCGCGGACGCGGCGCGAGGATGGAGAGCGCTATCTCGACCTCTCGCGCGCCGCGGTTACCGAGGTGATGGAGGCGACTTATGGCGAATGGCGGCGCAGCGGCTCCTCCTGCCAGGGCGCCATGGTGCTGACCCTTCAAGACCTCGTGCCCGGTGCCGGCTGGGGCGTGATCGATTCGACCGGTGAACCGAAGTCGGCCTGGTATGGGCTGAAACGCGCCTTTCGCCCGGTGCAGCTGATCCTGACAGACGAAGGCACCAACGGGCTTGCCGTCCATCTCGTCAACGAGACGGCGGAAACGCGCAGCCTCATTGTCGAACTCGCCTGCCTGCGCGATGGCCTGCAACCCGTCGTCCGCGGCCAGAAGCAACTCGATCTCGCGCCGCGATCCAAGACAAGCCTTGCCGCCACCGATTGCTTTGGCGCATTCTTCGACACGACCTATGCCTATCGCTTCGGCCCACCTGCCCACGATGTGACGGTTGCCAGCCTGAAGGACGCCGTGACGGGAGAGCTGATTGCCGACGCCTTCCATTTTCCGCGCGGCCGCGCCGCCGCCATGCATCCTGCAACGCTGACGGCGACGACCGGGCAGAAGGACGGCCGCTGGTTCCTGACGGTGACCACGGACCGGTTCGCGCAGTCGATCACGATCAGCGCCGAAGGTTTCCGCCCGGCGGACGACTGGTTTCATCTCGCACCGGCAGAGGCCAAGACCATCGAGCTGATCGCAGACGAGAATGCACCCGCCGAGCCCCATGGCGAGATCCGGTCGCTTGGGTCACGTCAGCATTTTCGGTATTGATAAAAAATGTTTCGGTTTTCCGGCCAATGTTGTAGTGAAGCGACTTGTTTCACCGGTAGGTGAACCACCATATCCCTTACCCGTTTAAGCGCTCCCTTACCCCTCCGGAGCCGCTTTGACGCGCGCATGAACATCCATTACCTTCCACTTTATCCGGCACGGCATAGAAGTCCTCGATGGAAAAAAGTCTGACGCGTTACATCTGGACGCACACCAGGAATCAGCAGCTTTTCATTCTGCTGATCGTGGCGCTGTCGATGATCCCTTACTTCTTGGCCTTCGATCTGCCCAAGCAGATCGTCAACGGCCCGATCCAGGGCGATGGCTTCGAAGGCGCCAACGCCACCCAGCTGTTCATGCATCTGACGCTGAGTATACCCTATTACGGCACCGTCACGCTGTTTCCGGGCATCGAGCTGAACCGCATGGCGACGCTGATGGGGCTCAGCCTCACCTTCCTGGCGCTCGTCATCGTCAACGGCCTCTTCAAATATTACATCAACACCTATAAGGGCCGGCTTGGCGAGCGGCTGCTGCGCCGCATCCGCTTCCAGCTGATCGACCGGGTGCTGCGCTTTCCGCCCACGCATTTCAAGCGCGTCAAGGGCGCGGAAATCTCCAGCATGATCAAGGACGAGGTGGAGCCGCTCGGCGGCTTTACCGGTGACGCCTTCGTGCAGCCGGCGCTGCTTGGCGGCCAGGCGCTGTCGGCGCTCTTCTTTATTCTCGTGCAGAATTTCTGGCTCGGAATGATTGCCGCCTTCATGGCCGCCATTCAGGTGGGCATCATCCCGAAAATGCGCCGCCGCCTGATCGATCTTGGACGCCAGAGACAGCTGACCGCGCGCGAGCTTGCCGGTCGCATCGGAGAAATGGTCGATGGCATCGGCACCATCCACGCCTATGACACCTCGAACTACGAACGCGCCGATGCCGGCCAGCGTCTCGGCCAGATCTTCAAGATCCGCTACGACCTTTATCAGTGGAAATTTCTGGTCAAGTTCATCAACAACTTCCTGGCGCAGCTGACGCCCTTCTTCTTCTATGCAGTCGGCGGTTACCTGACGCTACGCGGCAGCCTCGATGTCGGTCAGCTCGTTGCCGTGATCAACGCCTACAAGGAACTGCCAGGACCACTGAAAGAGCTGATCGACTGGGATCAGGCCCGCCAGGACGTGCAGGTGAAATACGAACAGGTCTTCGAGCAGTTCGATTCTCCAAGCATGATCGACCCTAAAATCCAGGATCTGTCTCCGACGGCAGCTGCCGCGATCACAGGCCCGATCGTCATTTCCGCACTTTCGCTCGATGACGACAGCGGCACGCGCCTCCTCGATCAGGCAACACTTACCATCAATCCCGGAGAAACCGTGGCGATCGTCGGCAGTGCCGGTGGCGAAGCCCTGGCAGATGCCCTGGGACGCACGCTCTGGCCAACATCGGGCAAGATTTCCATTGGCGACACCGATTTCCACGATCTGCCCGAATCCGTCACCGGACGGCGCATTTCATACGTCTCGGCCGACAGCTACTTCTTCCACGCAAGCCTGAAGGACAATCTTCTCTACGGATTGAAGCATGCGCCCCTCAAACCCAAGCAGTATGAAGGGACTGAACTCGAGCACCGAAAATGGGAAGTCCGCGAGGCCAAGCTTGCCGAGAACCCGGACATGGATCTCAACGGCGACTGGATCGATTACGAGTCGAGCCCGGCAGGCCGCGAGGACCCGGAGCAATTTCTCAAATCCATGCTCGCCGTTTTGGACACGGTTCAGCTTTCGCCCGACATTCTCGAATTTGCGCTCCGCTCCTCCATCGATCCAATGAGCGACCTGCATCTGGCGGCTCGCATCGTCGAACTGCGCCGGACGCTGCGCAGCGAATTGGAGCGGGAAAACCTCTCCGGTCTCATCGTTCCCTTCGAGCCGGACAGCTACAACACCGAAGCGACGGTCGGCGAAAACATCCTGTTCGGCACGATGCGCGATGCGCAGACCGGCAGCAGCAAGATCATCGAGAGCAAGTATTTCCTGTCGCTCATGCGCGGAACGGGCCTTTCCAAAACGCTCTTCGACATGGGTTATACGATCGCCGAGAACATCGTCGAAATCTTCTCCGATCTGCCGCCTGATCATCCGCTCTACCAGCAGCTGACCTTCATGACCGCGGATGACATTCCAAACTATCAGCAGATCCTGCAGCGCCTGCAGGGCAAGCATTACGATGATGCGAACGAGGCAGACCGCCGTGCCATGATCCGCCTCAGCTTCTTCTATGTCGAACCAAGACAGCGTTTCGGTCTTCTGACACCGGAAGTGATGAACCGCATCGTCGAAGTGCGCCACATGTTCCACGAGAACCTGCCCGAAGAACTGCGCGACGTCATCGAGCCTTACGATCCCGATCAGTATGCCGCATCGACCAGCCTGCTCGACAACATCCTCTTCGGCAAGGTGAGCCATCGCTACACCGACGCCTCGCGCCGTATCACCCGGCTTGTGGCCGATGCCATGCGCAAGCAGGGTGTCTATGAGCGGGTTCTTGCCGTGGGGCTTGACTTCAATCTCGGTGCCGGCGGCAAGCGTCTTGGGCCATTGCAGCGCCAGAAGCTCAATCTCGCGCGCGCCTTGATGCGGCGCTCGGATTACTACGTGCTCAACCGTCCGCTACCGGGCCTCGATCATCGCCTGCAGCAGGAAATCGTCGACAACGTCATCGCCTTCTTAAGGAGAGATGGCGCAAATCCGGCAGTCTTGTGGGTCTTGTCGAACCCGTCGCTTTCCAAGATGTTCGATAGAGTTATCGTCGTTAACCACGGTACAATTGTCGCAGACGGATCATACGAGACTCTTGTGGAAGAAAACGGTACATTCAAGGAAATGATTGCTGCCTGACATGTCGCGGGCACACGACAGCAACGTGAATCGGTAATACCAACCAGGACAGGGCTATGCTTTTCAAAGATGAAATTCAGATGCTGAAGCGCGTCCCCTTCTTCAGTGAGATGGAGCCGTCGAAACTCAAGCTACTTGCTTTTGCTTCGGACCGCGTTTCCTATCTTGCAGGAGACGAGCTATTCCGGCAGGGCGATCTTGGTGATAGCGCCTATGTGCTTCTGACCGGCAAGGTCGATGTCCTGATCGACTCGCCATCGGGCCAGATCAAGCTGACGGAAATGAGCGGCAACGCCATCGTCGGCGAGATCGCCATTCTCTGCGACAGCGTGCGAACGGCAACCGTGAAGGCCTCGACGCCGGTTGAGGCGCTGCGCATCGGCAAGGAGCAGTTCTTCAAGCTGATGTCGGACTTCCCGGAGATCACCATCAAGGTCATGCGGGTTCTTGCCGAGCGTCTGACGCAGACGACGACGGAACTGAGCAAGGCTCGCGCGCATTCAAGCGTTTGATAATATATTCTTCCAGACTGCGGCGCTTTAAGGAAAAAATAAAAGTGGTGCTGCAGTCATAAAACTGAAATGCTGCGTGGAGTAGGCACGCGCCAGTTGCTGGCGAAGAGAAAACGGGACCCTACGGAGGAAGCGTTGAGACGGGTTGCCGTGGCAGGTTGGGGTGTATGATGGCGTTGAATTCCGACGGAGACCGTCGGGGCAATAGACAGGAATTCCGGGTCAAGATCTGGGGAGCGCGAGGGACGCTTCCCGTATCGGGAGAAAAATTCCACAAATATGGCGGCAACACGATCTGCATCGAGGTTCGATGCGGCGAGCATATTCTGCTCTTTGACGCAGGCTCGGGTCTTCATCCGGCCGGTTTGGCGCTGAGGGCCGAAGGTGCCGGCAGCGTCGACATGTTCTTCTCCCATTGCCACTACGACCACATTGTCGGCTTTCCCTATTTCAAACCATTCTTCAAGCGCGAGAACGACGTTCGCATTTGGTCCGGCCATCTGGCAGGCCAGAAGACCACCCGCGACATGCTGCGCGAATTCATGAGCCCGCCTTGGTTTCCGGCACCACTCGACATTTGCTGCGCCCATATCGATACCCGCGATTTTACCGCCGAAGACACGCTGTCGGTCCATCCGGACCTGTCGATCCGCACCGGTATGCTCACCCATCCGGGCAACGCCATCGGCTACCGCATCGACTGGCAGGGCAAGAGCCTTGCCATCATCACCGATACCGAGCATGAACCGGGCAAGCTTGACAAGGCCGTGCTGAAGCTCATCGACGATGTCGATCTCTTCCTTTATGACGCGAGCTTCACCGACGCGGAAATGGAGCTTTACAAGGGGTATGGCCACTCCTCCTGGCAGCAGGGGATCAAGCTTGCCAAACATGCCAACGCAAAGTCGGTCGGCTTCATTCACCACGCCCCCTTCCGCACGGATGATGAACTCGACCAGATCGACCAGGATGCGAAGAAGGAATTTGCCGGAGCCTTTGCAGCCTATGACGGGCAGACGATCGAGCTTTAGGTCTTTGTTTTATCGCATGTCGTTGTCGCAAAACCGCTTCACAGTTTTGCGTGGACCACGCTTTAGACCGGCGGCTGCCTCGAATAAGACTAAAAAACATTATCTCCGTGAGGCTCAGGATTCGTCTTGAGCAGTCAACGACAGCCGGTGTATCGGCAGGTCATGACCAAGCGTGCTCCTGCGGACCGCGACAGACGACGATTATTTGAATATCCATTTGTATAGAACGAGATTTGAGGTCGGGATTGGCGCAATACGTGACAGAGACCTCTTTGCGGCGAGCACGATTGCTCTCAGGTCTCGTCATGCTGGCCTTCGTCGCCTGTCACCTCTTCAACCACGCGCTTGCACTGATTTCCATCGATACGGCTGAATATGGCAGAGGCTGGTTCAGTCTCCTCTGGCTGAACCCGGTGAGCAGCGTCATCTTCTACGGCTCGGTCGTCGTTCACCTCTTCCTCGTGCTGCGCTCCATCTACCTGCTGCGATCGCTGCAGATGCCGTGGCGCGAGGCGCTGCAAATCCTGCTTGGCCTGGCTATCCCCTTCCTCATCATCGATCACGCCGCCGGCATCCGTTTCTCCCGCATGCTCTTCGGCATCGATGAGGGCTATGACGTCGTCATTCGGCGATTCTGGATCATGTCGCCCTATCTCGGCCTTCGCCAGAGCATTGCGCTGGTGCTGATCTGGGCGCATGGCTGTCTCGGCGTCTATTTCTGGCTGCGGTATCGAAGCTGGTACCGGCAGGTGGCGCCGTATCTCCTGATGTTTGCGGTCCTGCTGCCCATCATGGCGTTGCTGGGTTTCAGCGATGCCGGGCGGCAGATGGAGATGGACCTTCCCGCCGATCATCCCCATTCCGAAGCGGGGATGCGCTCGCCCTCAGACCCGCCGCCCGCCCCTTCGCCACGGTCGCCGGAGCGCCAGGCGACGATATCGCATATCACCTTCGGGATACGTCTTGCCTTTGGTGCGGCTGTCATCCTGACATTTGCCGCGCGTGCGATGAGAGGCTGGCGGCAGAGATCGCGCGGCTTCGAAATCCTGTATGAAGACGGCCATGCGCTGCGCGCGCCAGCGGGCTTCAGCATTCTGGAGGCAAGCCGGCTCGAAGGCATTTCCCACTTCTCCGCCTGCGGCGGCAAGGGGCGCTGTTCCACCTGCCGCGTCAAGATTCTGGAATCGGAGGCTCCCCTGCCGGAGCCGGGCGATATCGAGCGCGCCACCCTGCAGCGTATTCATGCCGATTCCGATGTAAGGCTCGGTTGCCAGCTTCGTCCGACCGGTCGCGTCAAGGTGGCACTGCTTCTTGCCGCCCGCCAGCAGGATGATGCACCGGCCAATAACGAGCCGATCCGCCCCGGTCGCGAAGAGGAGATTGCGGTTCTTTTCTGCGATCTCAGAAACTTCACCGCCCTTTCGGAATCGCGCCTGCCCTATGACATGGTGTTTCTGCTGAACCGCTACTTCACCGTCGTTAGCCAATCGGTAGAGCAGGCAGGCGGGCGCATCGACAAATTCATCGGCGATGGCGCCATGGCGCTGTTCGGTCTGGACGGCAACCGGGAAACCGCCTCGGCCGATGCGCTGAAGGCCGCCTGCCTGATCCTGCGCAATGTCGAGAAGCTGAATGAAGAACTGGAGCAGCAGTTTGCCGTGCGCCTGCGCATCGCCATCGGTATTCACGCAGGCCCATCGATCGTCGGCATCATGGGCTATGGCGCGGCAAAGACGCTGACGGCGATCGGCGATACGGTCAATGTCGCAAGCCGCCTGGAGACGGCCGCAAAGGAATTCGACACCTCCATCGTCGTCTCGGAACCGGTGATGGTCCAGTCCGGGCACAAGCGTGACGCGCTGCGAAGCCGCACCATTCCCATTCGCGGGCGCAGCTCGGAAATGACGGTCTTCCTGATTTCCGAGGAAGAAGCCCGTGGGCTTCTGTCGTGACACGAACGTTGCACGACACCTGAATCATCAGGCCAGCGCATCCTTATGGCCATGGACCGCGGGGGCGTGTTGCTTGCCAATCACGTCGAGCGGGGCGCTTGCACAATCACTCTGCGAGAAATCGTTCTGCCAGGCGCGCCCATAAGGCGGCGCCCACAGTCAGGCTACCATCGGCAAAGTCATATTTGGGACTATGGAGAATGGCGGAATTCATGCCGTTGCCAAGGCGCAGAAAGCTGCCGGGCTTCTTTTCGAGGAAATAGGAAAAATCCTCGCTGCCGGGAATGAGCGGGCAGGTCGTGACCTTGTCACTTCCGATCAGTTCCTCTGCCACGAGCCGTGCAAATGCCGTCTCGGCTTCCGAATTGGCAACGACGGGGTAGCCGTGCTCGTATTCGAGATCGATGGTTGCGTCATAAGCTTCCGCCATGGAGTGCGCGATTTTGGTAATGCGGCGCTCCAATATCTCGCGCACCTTTGGTTCAAAGCAACGCACGCTCAGTGCCAGTTTCGCATATTCGGGAATAACGTTGACCGCTTCTCCCGCATGGATGGTACCGACGGTGACCACCGCCGTCTGGGTGGGGTCGATGTTGCGTGAAACGACTGTCTGGAGTGCAACGACGAGGTTACAAGCCACGACGATCGGATCGACCGTCAGATGCGGGCGGGACGCATGGCCACCCTTTCCCTTGACCGTGACCTTCACTGTGTCTGAGGACGCCATCATCGGCCCCGAACGCGTCAAGATCGTGCCTTCCGGTGCGCCAGGGTGGTTATGCAGGCCGAAAATTGCGTCGATGGAGAAGCGCTCGAAGAGGCCATCCTCGATCATCTTCTGCGCGCCGGAAGGCTTGCCATTTTCTTCCGCAGGCTGGAAGATCAGGGTCACCGTGCCGTCAAAACGGCGGGTGCGGGCGAGATATTCAGCAGCACCAAGCAAAATTGTCGTGTGCCCATCATGTCCGCAAGCGTGCATTTTGCCGGGCGTATTGCTGGCATAGGGCAACCCCGTTTCTTCCAGGATCGGTAGCGCATCCATGTCCGCGCGAATACCGATGCTTTTCTGTCCAGTACCGTTCTTCAAGCAAGCCACGACGCCGTGACCGCCGACATTCCGGGTGACCTCGTAGCCCCATCCTTCCAGCTTCTCCGCCACATAGCCGGCGGTTTCCACCTCCTCCAGTGAAAGCTCCGGATTGGCATGCAGATACTGGCGCGTGGCCTTCAGCTCCGCTTCCATCGGTTCGAAATCGGATACGCGGGCATAGTGATTGTCGTTCAGCATTGGGTCCACCAAGATCTTGAAAAAGGACGCCAGCCGTGAGGCTGGCGCCAAGTCGGGGAAAAATCGCGCGCTTACAGGAAGCGCGAGAGAAAGGCCTGCGTGCGCGGATGTTGCGGGTTGCCGATGACCTCTTCCGGCTTGCCCATCTCCACGATGTGGCCGCCATCCATGAAGACCACGCGATCAGCGGCCTCTTTGGCAAAGCCGATTTCGTGCGTGACGACAATCATCGTCAGGCCCTGGCTGGCAAGATCCTTCATCGTGGCAAGAACTTCACCGACAAGTTCCGGATCGAGTGCGGATGTCGGCTCATCGAACAGCATGAGTTTCGGCTTGATGGCTAGGGCACGCGCGATTGCGACACGTTGTTGTTGTCCACCGGAGAGCTGTCGCGGATAGGCGGACGCTTTCTCCGACAGGCCGACCCGCTCCAAAAGACGCATGGCGTTTTCGGTCGCGCTCTTGCGGCTCTCCCCGTGAACACCAACGGGTGCTTCGATGATGTTCTGCAGCACCGTCATATGCGGGTAGAGGTTGAACTGCTGAAACACCATGCCGATCTTGCGGCGCTGGCGCGCAATGCCGTTGGCGGAAAGCTTCTCCAGCCGGTTGTTCTTCACCCGGTACCCCATCTGCTCACCGTCCACGGCAATTGCGCCTTGCTGGATGGTTTCCAGATGGTTGATGCAGCGCAGGAAGGTTGATTTTCCCGAGCCTGAGGGCCCCAGAATGACCACCACCTCCCCTGGCATCACATCCAGATCGATGCCCTTCAAAACCTCGAGATGATCGAAGGATTTATGGACGTTTCGCGCCACGACGAGAGGCTTGGTATCTGCAACTGCGGTCAATGGCTTGCCTCCTCGTCGAGAGCAGGCCTGGCAACGCCTGCATTGCGGCGATCACTGCGACCGTAATAGGCCTCGATGTAGCTCTGTCCGATATTGAGGACGGATGTAATGAGCAGGTACCAGATCACTGCGACCAGAAGCATCGGAATGATTTCGAAAGTCCGGTTGTAGATGGACTGAACCGAATAGAGCAGGTCGGCCATCGCAATCACGCTGACGAGCGAGGTTGCCTTGATCATGCTGATCAGCTGGTTACCCGTTGGTGGAACGATGGAGCGCATCGCTTGCGGAATGATGATGCGCCACAGAGCGCGCGCCTTCGTCATGCCGAAGGCTTCTGCCGTTTCTGCCTGTCCTCGATCGACCGAAAGAAGGCCGCCGCGAATGATTTCCGCCATATAGGCCGCTTCGTTGAGCGCCAGCCCGACAATTGCCGCGGTCATCGGTGTGATGACTGAGTTGGTATCCCAGCTTGCAAGCGTCGGTCCGAAGGGGATCGAAATGGAAAGCTGCGGAAACAGGGTAGACATATTGTACCAGAAGATCAGCTGGACGAGCAGCGGCGTGCCGCGGAAGAACCAGATGAACAAGGAGGCAAAGGAGCTTGCCAGCCCATCCTGCGACATTCTGGCGATCGCGATGATCAGACCGAGAATGGTGCCGAGGATCATGGCGATGATCGTCAGCCCGAGGCTTACATACAGACCGCTGATGACGACCGGATCGAAGAAGTAGTGGGCGACGACGGGCCAGCCGAAGTTTTCGTTGTTGGCAACGATCCAGGCGAAGTTCACGACGAAGAGCGCAATGACCAGCCAAAGCACGAGACGGCCCGTGCGAAACGGGGTGTGGGCAGTCGCCACATCCCGCAGATCGGTGCCACCCATGGGTGGCACTTTGGTTTCAACAGGGCTTATCATTTTGGCAACTGGCCCCCGAGGTTGATGCCCGGCTGCTTGAGGATATTGTTCTCAAGACCCCACTTCTTCATGATCGTTTCGTAAGTCCCGTTGGCCATGAGAACCTTGATAGCATCGAGAAGAACCGGGCCTAGCTCCGACCTCTTGGGAACGACTGCGCCTTGGTAGAGATCGTCGAAGCCGTTCTTCTGTCCGACGCCGGTCAGTTCCAGCTGGCCATTGGCCTGAGAAACGAAATAGGTCAACGGCGCCTGCGAGGAGAAGAACGCATCGGCGCGCTTGGAGCGAACCGCAAGGATCGAGCTTGGCTGGTCGGTGTAGGACTGTACCTCGATCGCCGCCTTGCCGTCGGTCTTGCACTTTTCCGCCTGGGCCTGAATGACGCGCTCTGCCGAGCCGCCGGCCATGACGGCGATGCGCTGGCCGCAGGACGTGTCGAGCGAGACGATGCCCTTGGGATTGCCCTTCTGAACGGCAAAGACCACGAATTCCTGCACCCAATCGACAAAATCATTCGATTCTTCGCGGCTCTTGAAATCACCCACAGGCCCGAAGGCGAACTGGTAGCGCCCGGAATTGACGCCTGCCAGGAGCGCTGGCAATCCGCCCACGGTTGCATGCTCGATCTTGATGCCCAGCACTTCGCCCAGCGCGTCGGTCAGGTCGGCGCTGGCGCCTTCCATCTTCGTGCCAGTCACGATTTCATAAGGAGGGAAGGATCCGTTATTGACGGAAATCATCTTCCCTTCGGAGCGGATCTTTTCCGGCAGGCGGGCGCGAAGTTCCTCATTCACGCTCTGTTTGGGAATGGCCGCCGTTTCGGCAAGAGCCGGTGTGGCGAGAACGAGCCCGGAAAGGGCGATAGAAGCAATGAGTTTCGGATGCATTTTGGAATTCCCCTTTTTGTTTGCAGCGATTTGAATTGCCAAGGCCTGACTATGGTCGTCAGTTGACCTCGGCATGCAGCGGAAACAGCTCCGCAGGCGTCAGCAGACGCGGCAGAATGCCCTGAGCATGAAGCTCATGGGCGAAATCGGCGATCATGACTTTGTTCTCCTTGAAGCCGCTGACATTCCAGTGCGGCGGCAGGTCTGCGGCGCAACGGCGCAGTTCATCGATCATCCACGGCGTCGTGTCGGCGTATTTCTCTCGCTTCTCCAGCCACATGCGCTGCGAAGCGTCGATGAGCGCGCTAAGCTCGTCCATCACCCATGGATTTTCGCGCACGAACTGCGCCTTGAAACCGATCAGATGCATGCCAGGTACGTAGCCGACCTCGTTGAAATAGGCGACTTCGGACGCCCGGTAGTCCGGCAGGACCTGACGCAACGGAGAGTCCTGGTCGAAGAAACCCTTTGGCATGAAGGGAGTGAAGATGGCATCCAGCCCGCCATCCATGAGCAGATCCACCATCGGGCGTTCGCCAGGCGCCGCCTCGATCCGGCCCGGACGACCGAAACCATCTAGACGGTCGGTGATGGGATGCGCTTCCGTCAGTCGGCCAGCATACCACATGGCGTCCTCGACGCCCACGCCTTCGCGACGGCAGGCCGCGCGGGTCCATGTATTGCCGGAATCACGCCAGCCCGTCACGCCGATCTTCTTGCCGGCAAGATCGGCAAGTGTGCGGATCGGGCTATCCTTGGTGGTGATGATGCAGCGATGGCGAAAACCGCGCATGATGAAGTTCGGCATGCCGATAACGCTCTCATCGCCGTCATGGCGCATCTGCGCATAGCGGCTGAAAGACGTTTCGGCAGCGTCATGCAGATCGTCCTCAGCAACATTGGAGACGAGCGTGCCGACGCGATCGACCTCGATCTCAAGCTTTGGAGATGAGACGTCTCCCAGAACGAGCGGCGTCATATAGTCCCAGTCGCGAAGGGCAAGACGAAGTTTCAGCGGCATCATTTGGCACTCATTTATTTTCCATTACCGAAAGATTAAATGTACACTCGTAAGTGCACAAATGTTATTACGTTATTGAACATTTAAAGTGAGAGAATGAAGTGAGCGATATTTGCGAGGCCCGTTGGCTCGCCGAGAGAATTACCAACAAGACGATCCGCGGCATCGCACTGGAAACAAGCGCCCTTGTGCGGGCCGGTGTCTTGCCGGTGGGAACGCGGCTTCCTGCCATGCGCGACCTCGCCTACGAACTTGGTGTCAGCCCGGCGACGATTTCCGAAGCCTGGAGCGAACTACGCCAGCAGAAGATCATCAGCGGCCGTGGTCGTAACGGGACATGGGTCTGTGCGGAACGCTTCGTTGCCAAGCCGGAGCGTCTGGCAAGCGCCGGTCATTACGGCGCCAATGTTCTCGATCTTTCGATGGCTGTGCCGGATCAGGCATTGCTGCCGCCGCTTGCCAAGGCAATGGTCTATGCGACATCCGTCGGCGACCTGAACAGCTATGCGCGCAGCCGGATCGTTCCCGAACTTCGAGACGCGATTGCGGGCGATTGGCCCTATGAGCCGGAAGCCTTTCTTGCCATCAATGGTGGCTATAATGGCGTTTACACCACGCTGCGCGCCCTGGTACGCCCCGGATCGGTGGTTGCCGTCGAACATCCCACCGCCATGCGGCTTCTGGATATTCTGGAAGATCTCGGTGTGAAGATCGTGCCGGTCCTGTCGGATAGCGAAGGACCACTGCCCGCATCCTTGAACCAGGCGCTCGCCGAGCGGCCCGCCGCCTTTCTCTTCCAGCCCCGCCTTCACTCCGTTACCGGCCAGACCGTTACCCTTCAACGCATTGAGGCGCTTGGAGATGTTCTGGCCGAAAGCGATACGCTGATCATCGAAGATGACGGTCTGGCAGATATTTCGGCAGAAAGACCAGTCTCTCTCGGCAAGCGCTTCCCGGATCGAACCGTGCGGATCGTATCCTTCTCCAAGACGTTAGGTCCCGATTTACGGTTGGCGGTGCTTTCCGGTTCGGCTTCTATCGTTGAACAGATCCAATCCTACCGCGCGTTTAGCGCGGGATGGACCAGCCGGGTTTTGCAGGCCGCCGTTGCCTGGTTGATCAGAGACGAGGAAACCTCTCAGATTGTGGAAGCTGCGCGCGCCACCTATCAGGAACGACGCGACACATTGGCCCGCGAGCTGCGCGAGCGCGGCGTCCAAACCATGCCGGGAAGCGGCCTCTGTCTATGGGTGCCGGTACAGTCTGAACCTTTCGCCATGGTCACCCTGGCAGCCAGAAACATTGCAGTCGTACCCGGCAACAAGTTCTCCATACTGCCCAGCGCTCATATCCGTGTGGCGACCAGCAAGCTCACCTCCGGCCACGCGCAGGTGGCCGAGGCGATAGCACTCGCCCATGTCATATAGAGCGTTGACGCCTCAAATCTTGCGGTAAAGGAAATACCGATCCGTCGGCACTGTGTACGGCACGGACAGCGGGTCGAGGCTAGGCTCCGTCAGCGGCAGGCCGCTGATGGCAATGCCGCCCTTGGCGAGCATGCCCGAAACGATCTGCGGCAGCCATGTGAGCGTCACCGCATCCTTCTCGTCATAGCCGGTGCCGATATCGGCATGAACGAGGGCTGCACCGATGCCGACCCACTCCTTCGCCGTCTGGTCGATTTCGCCGAGCACCAGATTGCCCTCTTCCGGTACGGAGGAAGCATGTGCGCCCATGGCGCGGTCGAAGGCGACGATGCGGCGATCGGGAAACAGCTCGCGCAGATGGTTGAAGGTGCGCCCATTGCCAAGGCCGATTTCCATGATCGGACCGTCAGCCGGCAGATCGAGATCGCCATGCACATGGTTCAAGATATCGCGCTGGGCGCTGAGGCGGCGGATGAAGCTGTCCAGTCTGCTCATGTGAGGGGGTTTCCGATCAGGCCTTGAGGATGTGGCTTGCGCTGATGCCGCGACGGGCAAAGGCGTTGCGCGTATCGATGATCAGCGGCGACCAGTCGGCAAGCTGCTGGTAATCGATATTGTCATGGTCGGTCGCAACTAGCACCGCGTCGAAGCTGCCGATGCTGTCTTTGGTCCAGGCGACAGATTTCATGCCCATCAGCTCGCTATATTCGCGGGTCTTGGGGATTTCCGCCACATAAGGGTCATGGAAGGCGACATTGCCGCCACGCTCGAGAATGAGCTCGATCAGCTTCAAGGACGGGCTTTCGCGGATATCCGGCACGTTCTTCTTGTAAGCCAGCCCCAGCACCAGCACCTTGGAGCGGCTGAGCGCCTTGCCCTGATGGACGTCCAGCGCTTCCGCCAGCCGCCCGACGACATGGCGTGGCATGGCGGTGTTGATCTGGCCGGCGAGTTCGATGAAGCGGGTCGGGAGTTCGTACTCCTTGGACTTCCAGGTCAGGTAGAAGGGATCGATCGGAATGCAGTGGCCGCCAAGACCGGGGCCGGGATAGAAGGGCATGTAGCCGAAGGGCTTGGTCTTGGCCGCATCCACCACTTCCCAGATGTCGATGCCCATCGCCTCGTAGACGACCTTCAACTCGTTGACGAGCGCGATGTTGACCGCACGGAAGACGTTCTCGGTGATCTTCACCGCTTCTGCCGTGGCCGTGGTGGAGACGGGAATGACGGTCTTGACCACGGAGCCGTAAAACGCCGTCATCAGTTCCGCCGCATCCGGCCCGTCGCCCGCCACCACCTTTGGAATGGTGGAGGTGTGGAAGTCACGGTTGCCGGGGTCTTCGCGCTCGGGCGAAAATCCGAGGAAGAAATCCTCGGTCGACTTCAACCCGGTCTTTTCCAGGATGGTCTTGACGATGCCATCGGTCGTGCCGGGATAGGTGGTCGATTCCAGCACCACAAGCTGGCCGGGGCGCAGCGTTTCGGCAATCTCGCGACAGGTGTTCTCCACATAGGAGAGATCGGGATCGCGATACTTGGTGAGCGGGGTCGGAACGCAGATCGCAATTACGTCGCAGTCGCCAAGCTTGGAGAAGTCGCTGGTGGCTTCGAAAGTGCCGTTATCACAGGTGCTTGCCAGAATGTCATCCGGCACCGCTTCAATGTAGCTCTTGCGCGCTTCAACGGCCTTGATCTTGCCCGGATCGATATCGAAACCCGTCACCTTGAAGCCGGATGTAGCGATCGTCATGGCAAGCGGCAGGCCCACATAGCCAAGGCCGATGACACCCGCCCGCGCCTCTTTCGATTGAATGAGGTCGAGAAGTCGCTGTGCGTTTGGAGAAGAGGTCAAAGCGTTTTGCGTCCTGCGCGCGAGGAAAACCTGGTCTTTCAGTTGGGCAAGAAGACCCATGGTGTCAAGGCTGCGACGGGCTAAATTACAGTTGACGAAGCGTCAGCCGAAAACGCATGACTGGAAGCCATGAAGATCGCGTTCTACTGCCCGATGAAGTCTCCGAACCACCCGGTCCCCTCCGGCGACAGGCTGATGGCAAGGCTGTTGATGCAGGCCATGCAGCACGCCGGCCACGAGGTCGAGGTGGTCTCGGAACTGCGGTCCTTTGTGCGCGAGCCCAATGGCGACGAGGTGGATGCGCTGGCGCGCGCCGCGGAGCGGGAACGGCAGCGCATCTCGGCGCTCTGGAAGAGCCATGGCGCGCCCGATCTCTGGTTTTGCTACCATCCCTATTACAAGGCGCTCGATCGTCTGGGACCGCATCTCAGCCGCTCCTATGCCATCCCCTATGTGACGGCGGAGGCCTCCTACTCCCCCAAGCGCAATGCGTCGGGCTGGGCTGAGGTTCAGGCGACGCTGCTTAAGGATCTGAGCCTTGCTGCGGTCAATATCTGCTTCACCCATCGCGACCGCGACGGTCTGCGAAAGGCCAATCCGGCGATGCGCCTGCAGATGCTGCCACCCTTCCTCGACACCTCCCTCTTCGAAGCAAAGACCCCGGCACCGCAAGCCGGGCGAATGGCGACCGTGGCAATGATGCGCGCCGGCGACAAACTCAGCAGCTATGAGGCGCTATCGGCAGCGTTGACACGCCTGCCGCCCGATCTCGACTGGACGCTGGATATCATCGGCGACGGGCCAGAACGTGAGGCTGTGCAGCAGCTCTTCCAGGCGATCGCGCCGCATCGCCTCGTCTGGCATGGCGAAAAGACCTCGCAGCAGATTGCCGAAATCCTGTCCTTCGCCTCGCTCTATCTCTGGCCCGGCCATGGCGAGGCTTATGGGCTTGCCTATCTGGAGGCGCAGGCCGCTGGTCTGCCGGTCATTGCCGAGCGCATCGCAGGCGTGCCGGAAGTGGTGATCGATGGACAAACCGGCATTCTGACGGAGCCCGAAGAGGTGCAAACCTATGCGGATGCCATAAAAGACCTGCTGACCGATCGGGAAAAGAGACAGGCTATGGCAGAAAATGCGAGGGCATTCGTCATCGCGGAGCGTTCACTGCGCAAGGCCGCATCGACGCTCGACCGGATTCTGCAAGACGCCAGAGGAAACGCACCATGACGGAAAAGAAACTTCTGGACACGCTCGACAGCTTTACGAGCCGCGGCGTTGCCGCCGACCTCTGGCTGCGCGACGACGATGCGACGGTGCCGACGCCAGCGCTCGACCGCCTGCTGGCGCTCTCCGACCGCTATGCTGTGCCGATGACGCTGGCTGTCATTCCCGAGCCGACCGGTGATGCCTTGGCGCGTCGGCTGGACAGCGCCGACAAAATCGATGTCGCCGTGCATGGCTGGGCGCATCAAAACCACGCAAGGCCAGAGGAGAAGAAGCGGGAGCTTGGACTCCATCGCCCAAAGGACGCCGTGCTTGACGAATTGCGTGCCGGCTTTGAAAAGCTGCAGGCGCTCTATCCGAGCCGCTTCGTGCCGATGCTCGTGCCGCCATGGAACCGGATCGATCCGGAGATCGTCGAAGGCCTGCCCGCCATCGGCTACCGAGCGCTGTCGGTCTATGGACCGGAAAAGACTGCACCTCTTGCTCTCTTGAACACCCATGTCGATATCATCGACTGGCGCGGAACGAGAGGCGGCAAGGATCACGATCTGCTCTTTGCCGAGACCGCCGAACGCATGGTGGCGGCAGAACCAGGGGCGAGAACTACCGGCATTCTCACCCATCACCTCGATCATGACGAGACGGCATGGGCCTTTCTCGACCGGCTGTTTGCGCTGACGGCCAACCATCCCGGCTGCCGCTGGCGCAGCGCCGGAGCGCTGGTCGAAGAGGCCGGCTCGGCGGCCTGATGCCACGCGACAAAATGTCGAATATCAAGTCGGTCCGCGCAGGCGTAAGCACACGGTCAGAGAGCCACTAAAGCGCCGTGCGCCCTAAGGGCGCACAAAGGACGCTTTAATTTTTGAGTCTACGCATCGTGCTTTCCGAAAACCGAATCCGATTTTCGGGCCGATGCCGTAGGCTCTGTTTGGAAAGTGTGACGTACATGGAATGGTTCGAGTATTTCCCGATCGTAATGTTGCCGCTGAAGCTGCTCGTCGTTGGCATCGGCATGTATTATTCGGTCAAATGGCATTACGATCAGGGCAAGCTTAAACGCGCCGAAGACGAGAAACGCAAGCAGCAAATGGCTGCCGCCGCGAAAGCCGCTGCGGAGCGTGATGCTGAACTGACGGAACTACCCCAGCCCTCACCATGATTTCCAGGCGATCAGCAGCCCATCGCCCTTGGCGCTGGCTTCGGCACGCGCCTCTTCCACCGCACTGAAATCCGCCCGGTCTGCCAGCAAAGCCGCCACGAAATCGGCACCCGCCAGCGTCACCGATCCCGCACGCGCCACCACGCTAAAGATCAGAGGGCCCGTGCCCCACCATGCGGGCGCACGCGGCAGGCGCTCGGCAATCTCCGGCAGAGCCTGCAAGATGCGCTCGAAGACGGGATGGCCGGGCGGTGTGGCGATGAAGGAATTGGCGAGCAACACGCTTCCCTGCCCCGTCAGCCGCGGCGTTTCCTCGGCAAAGGCGGTGAGACCGACCATGGGAAGGATATCGCCGAAACTCATGTCGTCGCGCGCTGGATAGAAATCGCAATCGAGATAGATGCCGCCCACGCGCGACAGGATGAAATAGCGCGCCACATCCACGGCACCCGGATAATCCCCATCCTCCAGCATTCGCCGGAAGATCGGATCGGCATCGATGCCCTCCGCCTCAAGATCGGCCTCCCGCCACAGGCGATAGACATATCCATTGGCCTCCGCATGTTTGCGCCAGGCAGCGGTTGAGGGCGGCACTTGCCTGTTGCCGATCCAGATCTGGTGGATCAGCCTTGGCACCGCCTCGCGGTTCTTCTGCGCAATCGCTCGTCTTTCATTTGCGGAGAAGCGACCATAGGGCGCAAATATCTCGGGCGGCGGCACCAGGAGAAATTGATAGCCGGCTTTGGCAACCGCATCGCCCTTGGCCTTGGCAAGCCGCAGATAGGCCGAATGCAGGCGGCGCGGCAGGCCAAGTGCGGTCACCTCACCCATCAGATGCTGATCGTCCTCTGCCGAAAGACGCGCCAGGCGATCCTGCGCAGACACGAAATCTTTCTGCGCCAGCAACCGGCGGATGTCTGCAAGCGTTTCATCTAAAGTGGCTTTGTCTGGCATGGTCGCTCCGCAGCTTTAATATCCCCGACATATCTTCGGAATAGAGGTTTTCTCGCAACCCCAAGATCAGGCAGAAAGCCGGAAATTTTCATGGTTTCAAGAGCATGGACAGAACCTGGAGTGTGCGATAACGTGAATGTCAAGCGCCGCGTGATAATGCCACAGGCATCCAACAAGACGGCAAGGGAACCTATGGCATGAGTGCAGGCGCAGACTTGCTTCGCATCGAAAATCTGCAAGTCTCTTTTTCCATCATGGGCGGACAGATCGAGGCGGTCCGGGGCGCAAGCCTTCGCATTCTGCCTGGAAAAGTCACAGCACTTGTGGGCGAATCCGGCTCGGGAAAATCCGTCATCGGCCAGACGATCATGGGCATCCAGCCGCGCACCGCAAGGGTCAGCGGCCGCGTTCTCTTTTCCGATCCGCTGAAGCCCAACGAACGCCCCATCGACCTCCTGCAATTGGAGCCCGACGGCAAGCCCCTGCGCGCCATTCGCGGCAACCGCATCGGCCTGATCTTCCAGGAGCCGATGACGTCGTTTTCGCCGCTCCACACCATCGGCAACCAGATCGACGAGGCGCTGCGCATCCATTCGGTTCTGACACCAAAGGAGCGGCAGGAGAAGATGGAAGAGACGCTCGATCTCGTCGGCTTTTCCAATCCGGCCAAGATCTGCCAGATGTACCCCTTCGAGCTTTCCGGCGGCATGCGCCAGCGCGCCATGATCGCCATGGCGCTGATCTGTCGCCCGGCGCTGCTGATTGCCGACGAGCCGACCACCGCACTCGATGTGACGATCCAGGCACAGATCCTCAAGCTCTTGCGCGATCTGCAGAGCCGGCTCAATATGAGCATGCTGCTCATCACTCACGATCTCGGCGTCGTCGCCAATATTGCCGATGAAGTCGCCGTCATCTACCAGGGCGAGATCATGGAGGCCGGCACGGTGGACGACATCTTCCGCGCGCCCTCGCATCCCTATCTCAAGGGCCTGATGGCAGCCGTGCCGCATTTCGACATGAAGCCCGGCGAACGGCTGAAGGCGCTGCGTGATGTCACGATCGACAAGGAAAGCCTGATCGGCAAGAAAACGGCGAATGTCGACAAGGCGCCGGGCGTGCTGCTTAGCGTCAAGAACATCTCCAAGACCTATACCACCCGCAAATCCACCTGGTTCACCTCCGGCAGTGCCAATGCCACCAAGGCGGTGGATGGCGTCAGCTTCGATATCATGCGCGGTGAATGTCTGGGCCTTGTGGGCGAAAGCGGCAGCGGCAAGACCACGGTCAGCAAAATCCTGATGCGCGCCGTCAGGCCGGAAGACGGCGAGATCATCTTTCACAGCAAGAACGGCGATATCGATGTGCTGAATGCCAGGGATGACGACCTGCGCGAATTACGCACCCGCATCCAGATGGTCTTTCAGGACCCCGTCTCCTCGCTGTCGCCACGCATGACGGTCGGCAATATCCTCAGTGAACCGCTGGAAATTCACGGTCGCGGCGACTCGAAATACCGACAGGAGCGCGTCAAGAACCTGCTGCGTGCCATCGGCCTTGGCGACAATGCGCTGAACCGCTATCCGCACAGTTTCTCCGGCGGCCAGCGCCAGCGCATCGGCATTGCGCGTGCGCTGATGCTCGGGCCGGAACTGCTGATCTGCGACGAGCCTGTCTCCGCGCTCGACGTGTCGGTGCAGGCGCAAATCCTCAATCTGCTCAAGGATTTGCAAAAGGATCTGGGGCTCACCTATCTCTTCATTTCCCACAATCTCGCCGTCGTCGATTACATGGCAGACCGCGTGGCGGTGATGTGCGAAGGCAAGATCGTGGAGCTGGCGCCGCGCGAAACGCTGATGCGCAATCCGATCCATCCCTATACGAAATCGCTGCTGGCCGCCGTCCCCTTCCCCGATCTCGACCGGCCTCTGGATTTCAAGACCATCGGCAAGATCAGCGCCACCGGTAAATTCGACTGGGGCAAGCAGTTCCGCGATGACGATGACGGACAGATGATAACAGCCGATCTCGGCGGCGGGCACCTCGTGCTTGCCAATGCCAATGCGGATGTTCGGGAGCTACGGTCTTGATCACGCGCCGCACCACCCTTGCCCTGCTCGCCTCGGTCTTCGCGCCCTGGAAGGCCTCCGCCGCCCCCTATATTGATGCCGATTTCTTCAAGGAAAAGCGCGACAAGGGCGAGCTGCCGCCACTCGATCAGCGCCTGCCGAAAAATCCGCGCGTCATCAATCTGAAGGCCATGGGCCGCGAGCCCGGCCAGCATGGCGGCAATATCCGCATGCTGATCGGTGGCCAGCGCGACATTCGCCTGATGCCGATCGACTCTTACGCACGGCTCGTGGGTTACGATGAGAAGCTGAACTTCATCCCCGACATCCTGGAATCCTACACGGTGGATGAGGAGCGCATCTTCACGCTGAAACTGCGCGAAGGCCACAAATGGTCGGATGGCAGCGACTTTACCGCCGAGGACTTCCGCTATTTCTGGGAAGACGTTGCGCTGAACCTGGAAATCCACAAGGGCGGCCCCCCCATCGAGCTTCTGGTCAACCAGAAGCCGCCTCTGGTCGAGGCCGTCGATCCGCTGACGGTGCGCTACACCTGGGACGGTCCGAACCCGGATTTCCTGGCAAAGCTTGCCGGTGCGTCACCCGCCCGCGTCTTCCTGCCCGCCGCCTATATGAAGCAGTTCCACGTCAAATATCAGACGCCGGAAAAGCTTGCCAAGCTGATGAAGAAGAACAAGGCGGACGACTGGAGCAGCCTGCACATCAAGATGTCGCGCCAGCTGCGCCCGGAAAATCCCGATCTGCCGACGCTCGATGCCTGGCGGGTCATCACCGCGCCGCCGGCCGAGCAGTTCATCTTCGAGCGCAATCCCTATTACCACCGCGTCGATGAGAATGGCCGCCAGCTTCCCTATGTCGATCGCTACCTGCTGAACGTCACATCGTCGGAAATCATCGCCGCCAAGACGGCGTCGGGCGATAGCGACCTGCAGTTCATGAACCTCGATTTCAACGACTACACCTTCCTGAAGGATGCCGAGGCCCGCTACCCGCTGAAGGTCAATCTGTGGAAGCGCAGCCAGGGATCGCGGGTCTGCCTGCTGCCGAACCTGAACTGCGCCGACGACACCTGGCGCACCCTGTTTCGCGATGTGCGCATGCGCCGCGCTCTTTCGGTGGCGATCGACCGGCACGAGATCAACATGGTCTGCTTCTACGGCCTTGCCAAGGAAAGCGCCGACACCGTGCTGCCGGAAAGCCCGCTCTTCCGTCCGGAATTTGCGACCGCCTGGGCGCAGTTCGATCCCGAGCTTGCCAACCGGCTTCTGGACGAGATGGGGCTGACGGAGCGCAACGATCGCGGCATTCGCATTCTGCCCGATGGCAGGCCCGCCCATGTGATTGTCGAAACGGCTGGCGAAAGCACGCTGGAAACCGACGTGCTGGAGCTGATCACCGATCACTGGCGCAAGGTCGGCATTTCGCTGTCCAGCCGCCCGACGCAGCGCGACGTCTTTCGCAAGCGTGCCATGGCGGGTGAGGTGCTGATGTCTGTCTGGTTCGGCATGGACAATGCCATTCCCAACGCCGACATGCTGCCCTCCGGGCTTGCACCCACCGGCGACGACCAGCTGCAATGGCCGGTATGGGGCATCCATTATCTCTCCGGCGGGCGCGAAGGCAAACCGCCGGATCTGCCGGAAGCCATCCAGCTGCTTGACCTCTTCAAGAAATGGCGCCGCAGCGTCACCTTTGAAGAGCGCAAGGAGATCTGGCTGGAAATGCTGTCGATCTACACGCAACAGGTCTTCTCCATCGGCACGGTGAACGGCGCGCTTCAGCCGATCGTTCACAGAGCCCGGCTGAAGAACGTGCCGGAGAAGGCGCTTTTCGGCTTCGAGCCGACCGCCTATCTCGGCATCTATATGCCAGACACATTCTGGTACGACGGGAGCGCCTGACATGCTCAGATATATTATCGGGCGCATCCTCTTCATGATCCCGACGCTGATCCTGATCTCGATGCTGGTCTTCACCATCATCGAATTGCCGCCGGGCGACTACTTCGAAAGCTATGTCGCGGAAATGCGCGCCATGGGCGAGACGGCCAACATGGCCGAAATCGAGGAGTTGCGCAGCCGCTATGGCTTCGACCAACCGGCCCCCATTCGCTACTTCAGATGGGCGACGGGCATGCTGGTCGGCGATTTCGGCTATTCCTTCGAATACCAGTTGCCCGTCAGCGAAGTTGTGGGCGAGCGTCTGTGGCTGACGGTTCTGGTGTCCTTCGTCACCATCATCGTCACCTGGATCGTCGCCTTTCCCATCGGCATCTATTCCGCTACGCATAAATATAGCTGGGGCGATTACGGCCTGACCTTTCTCGGCCTGCTGGGCATTGCCATTCCCAACTTCATGCTGGCGCTGATCCTGATGTATTTCGCCAATATCTGGTTCGGCACATCCATCGGCCATCTGATGGACCGCGAATATCTGAACCAGCCGATGAGCTGGGACAAGTTCAAGTCGATCCTCGAACACCTGTGGATTCCCGTTCTCATCATCAGCACGGCAGGAACGGCGGGCATGATCCGGCGCCTTCGCGCCAACCTTTTGGATGAATTGCAGAAGCAATATGTGGTGACGGCGCGCGCCAAGGGGCTTCACCCCTTCAAGGTGCTGACCAAATATCCGCTGCGCATGGCGCTGAACTTCTTCATCTCGGATATCGGCTCCATCCTGCCAGCCATCATTTCGGGTGCTGAAATCACCGCTGTGGTGCTTTCGCTGGAAACCACCGGTCCGATGCTGATCCGCGCGCTGCAGAGCCAGGACATGTATCTCGCCGGCTCCTTCCTGATGTTCCTCGCCTTCCTCACCGTCATCGGCGTGCTGATCTCCGATATTGCGCTCGCCATTCTCGATCCTCGCATTCGATTGGGAGGTGGGAGCGTCAAATGACTTCATCCATTCCAAAGCCCGGCGAGCCGCTGGCGCATTACGTGTCCACCGCCCCCTTCGATCCCTATCTGGTGGAGCCCTCCACAACGGCGCTCGCCATGGTCGGCCGGGCATCGCAATGGAAGCTGATGTGGTGGCAGTTCCGGCAGCATAAGCTGGCGCTCTATTCCGGCGTTTTCCTACTGTTGGCCTATCTCTCGATCTTCATCTGCGAGTTTTTAGCACCCTATAATCTGCACACGCGCGACGTTGAGAACATCTACGCCCCGCCGCAGAGCATTCATCTCTTCCATGACGGCGAGTTCGTCGGCCCCTTCGTCTATGGCCGCACCATGAGCCTTGACATGGACAATCTGCGCCGCGTCTATTCCGATGTACCGACGGATGTGCAGAAACTCCGCTTCTTCTGCCGTGGCGACGGCTACACCTTCTGGGGACTGTTTGATTCCAACATCCACCTCGTCTGCCCGGCCAAGGACGGCCAGATGTTCCTGCTGGGCACCGACCGGCTTGGCCGTGACGTGCTGTCGCGCATCATCTATGGTGCACGCATATCGCTGACCATCGGCCTTTTCGGCGTCGCCATGAGCTTCGTCCTCGGCATCGTGATCGGGGGCCTCGCGGGCTATCGCGGCGGCGTTTTCGACCTCATCGTCCAGCGCATCATCGAGGTGCTGCAATCGATCCCCAGCATTCCGCTATGGCTGGCGCTCGCCGCCATCATGCCGGTCACCTGGAGCCCGATCCTCGTCTATCTTGGCATCACCGTCATCCTTGGCCTCCTGGACTGGACGGGGCTTGCACGCGCCGTGCGCTCCAAGCTTCTGGCACTGCGCGAGGAGGATTATGTTCTCTCCGCTCAGCTGATGGGCGCCAGCACCAGCCGCATCATAGGCCGCCATCTGATCCCCGGCTTCATGTCGCACCTGATTGCGTCCGCCACGCTCACCATTCCGGGCATGATCCTCGGCGAAACGGCACTGAGCTTCTTGGGGCTCGGCCTTCGTCCGCCGATCACAAGTTGGGGCATTCTGCTCACGGAAGCGCGAAGCGTCAGCGTGATTGCCTTGTATCCCTGGCTCCTCATCCCGATTCTTCCAGTCGTCCTCGTCGTGCTCGCCTTTAATTTCCTTGGCGATGGACTACGTGATGCAGCAGACCCGTTTAAATGATGGGGTTCACTGCAAGCATGCTTGGCGGTTTTGCGACCACGGCATGCGACAAGACAAGGCGCTTCTGCGCCTTCCGCATAAAGACACTCACCGCGCGCCCAAGCGGTAAGAAGAGGTTCTGCTCGTGACAGTTCGTTTAAACGATGCACGCATTCTGATGTACAGCCACGATTCCTTCGGGCTTGGACATTTGCGTCGATGCCGCACCATTGCCCACGCGCTGGTGGAGGATTATCGCGGTCTGAATGTCCTGATCATCTCCGGCGCCACCATTGCAGGCGCCTTCGATTATCGCGCGCGCGTCGATTTCGTGAAGATCCCGAGCGTCATCAAGCTCAGAAACGGCGAATACACCTCGCTCGACCAGCATATCGATCTTCAGGAAACCCTGAAGATGCGCCGCTCGATCATCTACCACACCGCCGAGAGCTTTCAGCCGGATATCTTCATCGTCGACAAGGAGCCGATGGGGCTGCGCGGCGAGGTGGAAGAAACCCTCACCTATCTGAAATCGCGCGGCACCAAGCTGGTCATCGGCCTGCGCGACGTGATGGATGCGCCGCAGCTACTCGAAGCCGAGTGGAAGCGCAACGATGTGCTGAACAAGATCGAGCGCTTCTATGACCACGTCTGGGTCTACGGCCCGCCGGATTTCCATGATCCGCTGTCCGGCCTCGAGGTGCCGCCCGGGGTTCGCGAGAAGACCGAATTCGTCGGCTTCCTGCAACGCTCCAAGACGCGGGGCGATAACCCCAACCGGCATGAGGAGGACTATATTCTGGTGACGACCGGTGGCGGTGGCGATGGCAGCGAGCTGATCGACGACGTGATCCGCGCCTACAAGTTCGATCGAACCCTCACCCAGAAGGCGCTCGTTGTGCTCGGGCCCTATATGCCGACCGAACAGCGGCAGAAATTTGCAGCAAACGTCGCCGATATTCCGCAGATGGAAATCATCGACTTCGATAACCGCATGGAAGATCTGGTTGCCGGTGCACAGGGCGTGGTGTCGATGGGCGGCTACAACACCGTTTGCGAAATCCTCTCCTTCGACAAGCCAGCGCTGGTGGTGCCGCGGATCGTGCCGCGTGAAGAACAGCTGATCCGCGCCAGCCGCGCCTCTGAACTTGGCTTGTTCGACATGCTCTCGCCCGAAGAAGCGGAAAATCCGGAACTGATGGCAAAGGCGCTGAAGGCGTTGTTGAAGCGCCCGCCACCCTCTGCCAATGGCCGCAACATGAAGCTCGACGGCTTGGAGAACATCTCGCGGCGCGTTGCCGAATGGCTGCAACCGGACGATACGCCGAACGTCATCTCCGCCACCGCCTGAGGCAGGGCAGAAGCATGTCCGCGAAACGTCCGGTGGTGTTGCACCCCTCACATTTGCCGGCATTGCGCCAAGGACGATTGCGCCAGAGAAAAGAAGGCACGACGACGTGACCGCAAAAAAGAAAATCGTGGTGCTGCTAAAAGGCTATCCGCGCCTCTCCGAAACATTCATCGCACAGGAACTGCTGGGACTGGAAAGAGCGGGTCTCGAACTCGACCTCGTCTCCATGCGCCGCCCGACCGACAAGAAGCGCCATCCGGTGCATGACGAAATTCGCGCGCCCGTCACCTACCTGCCGGAATATCTGCATGAGGAACCGCTGCGCGTGCTGAAAGCGCTGTGGGCGTGCCGGAAGAAGCCCGGCTTCGGCAAGGCGCTGCGCCAATTCCTCCACGATCTCCGCCACGACGTTTCCCGCAACCGCTTCCGCCGATTCGGTCAGGCGGCGGTGCTTTCCCATGAATGGCCGCGGGATGCCGGCTGGCTGCATGTGCATTTCATCCACACACCCGCTTCCGTTGCCGCCTATACGCATCTGATCACCGGCATTCCGTGGACGATCTCGGCCCATGCCAAGGATATCTGGACCTCGACGGATGCCGATCTCTCCTACAAGCTCGGCAGCGCCCGTTGGGCCGTAACCTGCACCGCCAGCGGCTATCGCCATCTGCAGGCGCTGTCGCCCACTCCAGCCACGGTGCACTTGAGCTATCACGGCCTCGACCTCACGCGCTTTCCACCGATGGAGGGTACCCGCCCGCCACGCGATGGCTCAGACCCCGCCGATCCGGTGCAGATCCTGAGCGTTGGCCGCGCGGTGAAGAAGAAGGGCATCGACATTCTGCTGAAGGCGCTCGCCGCCCTGCCACGGTCCCTGCACTGGCGCTTCACCCATATTGGTGGCGGCGACGAACTGGCGACGCTGAAAGCGCTCGCTGAGCAACTGGGTATCGCCGACAGGATCACCTGGACGGGCGCGATGGATCAGAAACAGGTGCTCGAGCACTATCGCAAGGCCGATCTCTTCGCGCTCGCCTGCCGCATCACCGCCGATGGCGACCGCGACGGCCTGCCGAATGTTCTTGTGGAAGCAGCAAGCCAGGCGCTCACCTGCGTCTCCACCAATATTTCGGGCATTCCGGAATTCTTCGTCGATGGCGAAAACGGCCTGCTGACAGAACCGGAAAACGAAGCTGCCTTCTCGAAAGCGCTGGAGCGCGCCATCTCCGATCCGGCGCTGAGATCAAGGCTGGGCCAAGCCGCGGAACACCGCGTGCGCACCGCCTTCGATCATCGCACCAGCATCACCGACCTCAAAAATTTCTTCGAACAGGAATGGGAGAAGACCCCGTGACCACTGCCACCGACGCTACACAAGCCCCTCGCGTGTTCTTCTATGTCCAGCATCTGCTCGGCATCGGCCATATCGCCCGCGCCAGTCGCGTGGCCCATGCACTGGTCGCCGATGGCTTCGACGTGACGATGGTGACAGGCGGAACGCCGGTTCCGGGCTTTCCGGGAGAAGGCATTCGCCATGTCGAACTGCCGCCGGTGGCGGTGGCCGATGGCAATTTTGCCGGCCTCGTCGATGCCAATGGCGCGCCGGTGGACGATGCCTTCAAGGATAATCGTACCAGCATGCTGCTCGGTGCCTATCACGGCGCCATGCCGGACATCGTCATCATCGAAGCCTTTCCCTTTGGCCGCAGACAGGTTCGTTTCGAACTGCTACCGCTACTCTCCGCCATCGAGAAAAGCATCAAGCGCCCGCTGGTGATGACGTCGCTGCGCGATATCCTGCAGGAGCGTGCCAAGCCCGGCCGCGACGAAGAGACCATCGATCTCGTCAAGAAGCACTTCGACACGGTGCTCGTCCATGGCGATCCGAACTTCGTGCGACTGGAAGAGACCTTTCCGCTTGCCGAACAGATCAGCCAGCGCATCGTCTATACCGGCCTTGTTGCCCCAGCAAAACCACAGCCGCCGCAGGAGCGTTTCGACGTGGTGGTTTCGGCAGGCGGCGGCGCCGTGGGCGGCGCGCTTCTGAAAGCAGCCCTTGCCGCCGCACCCCACATCCCCGAACTGAAATCCTGGTGCCTGATCACCGGCCCCAACATGCCGCAGGCGGATTTTGATGCGATCTCGGCTCAAGCCGGCGAGACTATCTCCGTCTTCCGCTTCCGCAAGGATTTCGCCAGCCTTCTCTCGGGTGCCAAGCTCTCCATCTCGCAGGCCGGCTACAACACCGTCTGCGATATCCTGCAGGCCAAATGCCGTTCGCTGCTCATCCCTTTTGCTGTGGGCGGAGAAACGGAACAGGGCGCCCGCGCCTCGCGTCTGGAAAAGCTTGGCCTTGCCCAGGTGCTGGAAGAAAGCGCCATCTCGCCGCAGACCATGGCAGAGGCGATCAGGGCAGCACTGGCGCTACCGGAGCCCGGCGAGATCAGCCTTGATCTCGATGGCGCCAACGGCACGGCGCGCGTTCTGCGTAGGCTCTATGCTGAGCATCAGATGGACGATGAATAGGGTTTCAGCCCTTACAGCAACGGCCGCGTATCCAGTCACCTGAGGTCAGAAGGCGTCTTCCGCACAAGGTTCTTATGGGGATAAATCCCTCCACCTCGTCATCCTCGGGCTTGACCCGAGGATCCACATTTTCAAGCGTTTACGATCCTACCAGTGGATCCTCGGCTCAAGGCCGAGGATGACGGCGGAGAGGTTTTCGCACTGTGTTGAAGGCTGAATCAGCCGGAAACGTGTGGTGTCTCCAAGGCACCCCCACGCCCGACAGCCCGCTTAATAGTTGATCCTCTCGCGCCTAAACCCAAGCCCGATCAGGCGGCCCGCCAGATGCGCAAGCAGCGGAAAGCGCATTATCGCGCGCACGAAGGCGGGCGGACCTTTGGCCTTGGGGGCCGCCTCGTGGTCCTTGCGGTTCTTGCTGCGCATCATCAATTGCAGCTTCTGCGTGGCTTTCGTCGGAAAGGTCCGGCGCTGTTCGATCGCAGCCAGATCGTCATCGGAAACGACGCCCCGATCGCGAAAAGCCGGCACCAGAATATTGGCCGCCGCCACCGCATCCTGAATGGCGAGATTGACGCCCACACCGCCAATCGGCGACATGGCGTGCGCCGCGTCACCGATGCAGATCATGCCGGGCTTCCACCATTGCGTCAGCCTGTCGATGCGCACGGTGAGAAGATAAACATCGTCGAAGCTCTCGATCTCCTGCAGCCGCTCGGCGGGCAGCGGGCAGACCTCGGCGACACGTGTGCGGAAAGCTTCGATGCCTTTCTCGCTGATTTCGGAATAGACGCCGCGGCGCACCACATAGCCGCATTGCCAGTAGTCTCCACGATCGATCAGCACGAAGCCCTGCTGCGGACCGGCATGGCCCATGGTCTCGTTGGGATCGCCCGGCTGTTTCGAAAGCCGCATCCACAGAACTTCCGTCGGAACGCCAAAGCGCTCGACATGCAGCCCTGCCTTCTCCCGCACCGTGGAATTACGGCCATCGGCACCGACCACCAGATCGGCCTTCACGGTAAGGCCGCCGGAGGGCGTGGAGAGCGTAAGGCCGCTCACCTTTCCCTTGGTCTCGATGAGATCGCTGACAGCCGCATTGTGCAAGAGACGGAAACTTTCGAACTGCCCGGCCTTGCCGGCGAGAAAGTTCAAGAAATCCCATTGCGGCATGAACGCGATGAACTTGTGCTTGACCGGCAGCCAGGAGAAATCCGCGATGGTGCGCCTGTGACCGCCCACCTCCGCATGAAGCTTTTCCGCCTTGGTATGCGGCAGCGCCAGAAATTCCTGCGCAAAACCCAGTTGCTCGATCAGTGCAATCGTCGAGGGATGGATCGTATCGCCACGAAAATCGCGCAGGAAATCGCCATGCTTTTCGATGACGGTGACATCGATCCCTGCCCGCGCCAGAAGCAGACCGAGCATCATGCCCGCCGGCCCGCCGCCGACGATGGCAACCGTGGTCTCTATGGCCTGGGCGTCGTCGTGGTCGTCGCTTGGCATGGCAAGCTCCTGTGTCATCATGCCTGATCGGCAGGCGGAAGCGGCGTATTCTTCGGATAGGGCCAGCCCTTGATCAAACGGAACAACCATTCCTTGCGCGCGAAGATAAAGGCGAAGAGCATGGCCGTCCAGATGCCGAGCAGGAGGCCCGCCGCCACATCGCTTGGATAATGCGCCCCGACGATTACCCGCGAAACGCCGATGACGAGCGCCAGCGCCATGAAGACATAGCGAAAGCGCGGGATCAGCATGGCAAAGGCGCCGAAGAAGGCACCCGCCGCCGTGGAATGGCCGGAAGGAAAGCTCTCATAGAGATTGTCGCCGGTAAACGGCGTCAGGCTATAGGCGCCGATCTCGGCATAGAGTTCGGGACGTCCACGGCCGATCAGGAATTTCAAAAGATGCACGAAGATGCTGGCGCTGCCGATCGTCAGGAAGAAATAGGCAAAGAGCCGCCATGCGGTGCGCAGCCTTCCCGAATAGGGGCTCGCCAGCAGAAAGCGCGCGGCAATATAGGCAAGGATGGCAAAGAGCCCGGTGCTGTAGAGCATCCAGCGAAAGGTGCCAAAATCGGTGATCGCCTTGTTGAAGCCGACGATCGAGCCGGGAAGCGCCTGCGCCCGCTCCGAGATGCGCGGATCGAAGGGAATGAAAACAAGCACCAGCAACAGGGTGATGACGAAAATCCAGCCGCTGGAGATCAAAAATCGCTTCATGAAAATCCTCTATTTATCAATGCCGTATCCAATGCGTCAGGGCGCGTCGCATCAAGCCATACAACCTGCATGCTCACACCATTATTGGCAAGCGACGCACGCAGATGTCATCGGTGAGGAAGAGGACGCAATAGTGGCAAAAAATCGCTGACAGGCTTTGACCTTGTTCTGCCCCGGTTTCGCTTGTAGAGCCATGAGGTAACAGTTTCCACCAAAGCCGGATTTCACATGACACGCCAAAAGGGCAGCAACCCGCCTGAAAAACTGACCGTCCTCGGCGCCACCGGCTCAATTGGAACGAACACGCTGGATGTCATCCGCCAGCTCGGCGGACGCGATCGTTTCGAGATTTTAGGGCTGACCGGGGCAGGCAATGTGGCGTTGCTGGCCGAACAGGCACGCGAACTTGGCGTGAAACTCGCCGTCACCGCCGATGACGAGAAATATGCCGAACTAAAAGACGCACTGGCTGGAAGCGGTATTGCCGTTGCCTCCGGTAAAAGTGGCTTGCAGGAAGCCGCAAGCCTGGAGGCCGATTGGGTCATGGCAGCGATTGCCGGCACGCCCGGGCTTGAACCGACGCTTACAGCCGCGCGTCGCGGTGCCAATATCGCGCTCGCCAACAAGGAATGTCTGGTCACTGGCGGCGATGTCTTCATCTCCACCATGCGCGAGGGCGGCGGCACGCTGATCCCGGTCGATAGCGAACACAGCGCCATCTTCCAGTGCCTGGAGCCCCATAACCGCGACAAGGTAGAGCGCATTATCCTCACCGCATCCGGCGGCCCGTTCCGCACCTGGAGCCGCGAGCAGATGGATGGCGTCACCGCCGAGATCGCGCGCGCCCATCCCAACTGGTCCATGGGTTTGAAAGTCTCGATTGGCAGTGCCTCCATGTTCAACAAGGCACTGGAGATGATCGAGGCGAAATATCTTTTCGATCTTGAGCCCTCACAGATCGAAGTGATCGTCCATCCGCAATCCATCATTCATTCCATGGTGGCCTATACCGACGGTTCGGTCATCGCCCAGCTCGGCTGCCCGGATATGCGCACGGCCATCGCCTATGCCCTGACCTATCCCGGCCGTGGCACGCTCGATGTCGAGCGGCTCGATTTCGCCAAGCTGGCTCGGCTCGATTTCGAGGCACCGGACGAGGACCGTTTCCCCTCGATCAGGCTCGCGCGTCTGGCGCTGCAACGCGGCGGCGTGCAGGGTGCAGTGTTGAATGCCGCGGAGGAAACCGCCTTTCACGCCTTCGTCGATGGCAAGATCGGCTTCCTGCATATGGCCGATACGGTCGAATCCGTCATGGAGCGGATGAATGATGGCAGGCCAGCCGATACGATCGAAGCCATTCTGGCCGCCGACGCGCAGGCCCGCGCTTATGCCGAGGATGTGATCCGGCAGAAGCAGAAGGCCGCTTAGGGCCTCTCCTCACAGGTGATGGACAGGACGACAACCGGTGGCCACCACCGGGCGCATTGCTGTGCTTAAAATTTCGATCCCGACTTGCCACGCCCCAGCTTTCTCGTTATGTCGCGTCTTGTTACGTTATTACATCACAAATGAGGAAACACGATGAAACTCACGCAAGCCCTCGCCCTTTCCGTCAGCGCGTTGCTGCTTCTGTCCACCGCCGCCGTGGCGCAGGAGAAATCAACGCCGGCAAAGTCCGACAGCCACAACCACGCCCATAACCATTCCCACGGGCACTCGCACGGCTCCAGCGACGTCTATAAGGGCTACTTCGAGGACAGCGCCGTGAAGGAGCGCCCGCTCTCCGATTGGGAAGGCGATTGGCAGTCGGTCTATCCCTATCTGGTGGACGGCACGCTCGATCCGGTGATGCAGCACAAGGCCGAGCACGGCAAGAAGAGCGCCAAGGCGTTTCGTGAGGAATATGATGTCGGCTACAAGACCGACGTCAACCGCATCACCATCAAGGGCGACGACGTGACCTTCTATCGGGATGGCAAAGCCACAGAAGGCAAGTATGCCAGCGACGGCTATGAGATCCTGACCTACAAGAAGGGCAATCGCGGCGTTCGCTACATCTTCAAGAAGACCGGCGGCGATGCATCCGCACCGCAATACATCCAGTTCAGCGACCACACCATCGCGCCGCAAAAGGCTGGCCACTACCATCTCTACTGGGGTGATGACCGCGCCACGGTGCTGAAGGAGCTGACCAATTGGCCGACCTACTACCCGTCATCCCTGTCGGGCAAGGAGATCGTCCAGGAAATGCTTGAGCATTAAAACGTAAAAAGGGGCGCAGCCGGCAAGCTGCGCCCCTTTTCAGAAAGACGAGGTGACGATCAGGCGACAGCCCGCGCCAGCGCGCAACGCGACCACAGCTGATGAAGCGCACCGACCAGACCTTCGAGATCCGCATTGGTGTGAAGCGGGGTCGGCGTGATGCGCAGACGCTCCGTCCTGCGCGGCACGGTTGGATAATTGATCGGCTGCACATAGACGCCATGGTCATCGAGCAGGATATCGGAAATCCATTTGCACTTGGCGGCATCGCCCACCATCACCGGAACGATGTGGCTGGGGTTCGCCATATGCGGGATGCCGCTCGCATCCAGCATGGAACGCAGGGTGCGCACGCGCTCCTGATGACGGGCGCGCTCGAAAGGGCTGGCCTTCAGGTGCTGGATCGAAGCCACGGCACCGGCTGCCAGGGACGGTGGAAGCGCTGTGGTAAAGATGAAGCCGGAGGCAAAGGAACGGATGAAGTCGCAGAGCGCTTCCGACGCTGCAATATAGCCGCCCATTACACCGAAAGCCTTGCCGAGCGTTCCTTCGATGATCGTCAGACGGTCCATCAGACCTTCGCGTTCGGCAATGCCGCCACCGCGCGGGCCATACATGCCGACCGCATGCACTTCATCGAGATAGGTCATGGCGCCGTACTTGTCGGCGAGATCGCAGATCTCCTTGATCGGCGAAATATCGCCATCCATGGAATAGACCGATTCAAAGGCGATCAGCTTGGGCGCTGCCGGATCGGCGGCCTTCAGCTTGGCTTCCAGATCTTCAAGATCGTTGTGCTTCCAGATGACCTTCTCGCAGCGACCGTAACGAATGCCCTCGATCATCGAGGCATGGTTCAGCGCGTCCGAGAAGATGATCAGGCCGGGGATCTTCTGACCGAGCGTACCAAGCGTCGCCCAGTTGGAGATGTAGCCGGAGGTGAAGATCAGCGCCGATTCCTTGCCGTGCAGATCGGCAAGTTCGCGCTCGAGTTTGACGTGGTAATGGCTGGTACCAGAGATATTCCGGGTGCCTCCCGCACCCGCGCCACAGTGATCGATCGCGGCTTTCATCGCCTCGATCACCTTGGGGTTCTGCCCCATACCGAGATAGTCGTTGGAGCACCAGACCGTGACGTCGCGCTTTTCACCATCGGCGGTGTAACGGGTTGCCTTCGGAAAATGTCCCTGTTGCCGCTCGAGGTCGGCAAAAACGCGGTAGCGGCCTTCCGAATGCAAGCCATCCAGTTCGGTCTTGAAATATGCCTCGAAGTCCATTCCATGCTCCAGAATACGTGCAAGCGTTTTCGGTCCACCTCCTTGAACCGTCAACCCCCTTGACGCCGATATTGCATCGCTGCGTCAATTCGCCTCCACTTTTTAACCGTTCCAATATTCTTATAAGACTCTAAAGGAATGACAAACTTGATTCATGTCAAACTGCTAAAAAATTTGGAACCTTTTAATCAACGCGCCGTTGAGTAGGGCACAATCGATTGACCAGGGGAGCGCAGCCTTAAATGGGGGCTTCCACAGTAACACTCGACTTGTTAGATATCTGCAGCGGTCGGAGGTAGCAGTCGCCGCAGACGTATTGGGACGCCTACCGAGAGCCATCGAGCTCAAATGTAACGTGGAGAGAGTTCATGAAAAAGGCTGTTGTTTTTGCTGTTATGGGTCTGGCGCTCGCAAGCTGCACGCAGACCGAAAAGACCACTGGTGGCGGCGCAGTGATCGGTGCGCTGGCTGGTGGCGCTATTACCGGTAACGTGCGCGGCGCGGCAGTCGGCGGTCTGATTGGTGGCGCGACGGGCTACCTTATCGGTCGCGCGTCCGAGCCGGGCTATTGCTACTACCGCGACCAGTACGGTCAGCGTTACACGGCTCGTTGCCGTTAATACGTGGCACAATTGCATCAGAAGCCCCGGCAAAAACCGGGGCTTTTTTGTTTCCACACGCATGTGACCGTTTTTGGGGTGCCCCCTGTCTCTGATTTATGATTAAATTTAAGGGTATCAGCAGCCAGCGCAAAACGGCGAAGCTGTTGTCTGCGCCGCAGGACTGCGACGGACGGGAGGCGGAGCGCGCGATTTCTCTTGGATCGCCACGCGCTTTAACGAAGGATAAACGGGCGGGAGCAATAATAAATGCTCAACCATAAAGCAGCGTATGCCAAACAAGCGGACTGACCAACGGAAGAGTATTGCGTACTGGAGGGCAGGCACTGCATTGGCGGTGGCGGCAGCCGTTACCTGTTCTCCGGGTTTCGTGCGCGAGGCCTTTGCGCTGAAAATCTTCGGAATCCAGCTGTGGGGATCCGACGAAGATAAAGAGAATGAAGTTCTCAATCCCGTCAAATTTACCGTGACCCTCAACACGCCGGGTGCCGACAGCAAGCTGCGCGACAGTCTGGAAAAGAGTTCTCTTCTGGTAGCAGAGCCGGACAAGCCGGCATCGGGCGATCTTGGGCTTTTGATCCGCGCCAAGGACGATCGCGATAGGCTGGTTGCGGCCCTTTATGAGAACGCGCGCTATGGCGGCATCGTCAAGATCACCATTGCCGGGCAGGATATCGATTCCATTCCGCCCGTTCCGACCTTCAACACCTCTGGGCCTGTGCCGATCATTATCGATGTGACGCCGGGACCGGTCTTCACGCTCGGCACCGTACGATTTGAGGGTGAAGTGGGCGGGCACACCCCCGCTGAATATGGTCTCGTGACCGGCGGAGACGCGGGTTCCCTTGCCATCATTCGCGCCGGCAACAAGCTGATTGAAGATCTGAAATCCGAAAGCCGGCCATTTGCCAAGCTGACCAAGCGCGAGGCCGTCGCCAACCACGCCAACAACACAGTCGATCTGACCATGGTGGCAGAAGCCGGCCCCATCGCCGCAACGGGGGATGTGACGGTCAAGGGCGACCGTGCGGTCGATCCGGATTTCATCCGTCGCTATTCGCGCCTGAACAGCGGCGAGCCCTACTCGCCGGAAAGACTGCGCAAGGCCTCCGACCGCCTTCGCAAGCTCGGCGTCTTTTCCAGCATCTCCATCAAGGAAGCCAACACGCTGGCCCCGAACGGAACATTGCCGCTGACCATCGAAGTCTCTGAAGGCAAGTTCCGCTATTTCGGCGTCGGCGCGCAGTATTCGACCACTGAAGGCGCCGGACTGCAGGGCTATTGGGGCCACCGAAACCTTTTTGGAAAAGCCGAGTCGCTTCGCATCGAAGGTGCCGTCACGCGCCTTGGGGAAGCATCCACCGTTCAGGACATGGATTACTCCGCCGGCATCACCTTCGTGAAGCCCGGGATCTTCACCCCGGAGACCACCTTCACCGCGAGCCTGAAAGCCAAGACCGAGCATCCGGACAGCTACGATGCTCAAACGGTCACGGCCTATGCCGGCTTTGCCTATGATTTCAACGACTACGACACCGCATCCGCCGGTCTGGAAGTCGAGTGGGAAAACACCGAAGATGCATTCGGCGAAAACCAGTATCTGACGACCTCGGTCCCCTTGGAGTTCGTCCGCGACAAGCGCAATGACAAGCTCAATCCGACGCAGGGCTTCCGCGCTTCAATTGCGGCCACGCCAAGCTATGAAGCCTTGAACGGCACGATCTTCAGTTCGCTCGAAGGCTCGACCACCGGCTATCTCGGCCTTGGCTCGGATGACCAGGTGGTGCTGGCGGGCAAGCTTGCAGGCGGCGTGCTGGTTGGCGGCGGCTCTCTGGAAGACATTCCCACCACACGCCGCTTCTTTGCGGGCGGTGGCGGCTCGGTGCGCGGTTACAGTTACCAGGAAATCTCGCCCTATGCGGCCAATGGCGAGGCGACCGGCGGGCGCTCGTACATCGTCACCTCACTGGAAGCACGCGTTAAGGTGACCGAGACCATCGGCATCGTGCCCTTCGTCGATGCGGGCATCGTCTCCTCCGAGATCACCCCGGATTTTTCCGATATCCGTGCTGGCGCCGGCATTGGCCTTCGCTATCAGACACCTTTTGGACCCTTGCGTCTTGATGTCGCCATGCCGCTGGAGAAATATCCGAACGGCAGCAGCTTCGGCATCTACGCCGGTATCGGACAAGCCTTCTGACGCTGAAGAAGGTATAGCCAACCACGCCGGGCTTGGCCTCTCAAAGGCACAAAGTCCACATCTGTCACGACGACGAAGCGAAGTGTAGATTATCCTTCATGACCATCCTGATTCGATTGCTGAAGTGGTTCGCCTATATCGCGCTCGGGGCTGTCGCCCTTCTTGCGGTGGTGGTTCTTTTCCTGGGCTTGAGCCCCTTCGGCGCACGTTTCGTAGCAGACGAAGTCTCACGGCTTGCCTCCAGCAAGGATCGGACGATCACCATTTCGCCGCCGGAAGGCCTATTGAGCGGCAGGCTGCGGCTGGACACGGTGACGATTGCCGATCGGGATGGCCCCTACGCCAAGCTCAACGGCGTCGAGCTCGACTGGTCGCCGCTCGATCTCCTGACCGGTAAATTCCATGCCGAGAAGCTGACAGCCGCCACTATCACCGTCGATCGTCTTCCCCTTCCATCGACGGAACCGGCCGATCAGAGTTCCGGCAGCTTCACCCTGCCCGTCGAAGTGGCCATTGACGATCTCTCCCTGCCCAATATCGAACTCGGCCAAAAGCTTGCCGGCCGTCCGTTCTCGCTCAGCGCATCCGGCCATGGCTATGCCGCATCCGATACGATCACAGCCTCCCTCTCCGTCACCCGCAAGGACGAACAGCGCGCTTCGATCGACGCCGACTTCGCCTATGTTCCGGGCGAGAACGTGCTGAAACTCAAGGCGCTGTTGAACGAACCGGAAGGCGGCCTGCTCGCCAATCTGCTGCGCCTTCCCGGCGCTCCCGCCGTCTCCATCGACCTCAATGGCGATGGACCGCTGTCGGACTGGACAGGCAAGCTCGTCGGCTCCGTTGGCGGAAATCAGGTCCTGACGCTCGATGGCCGTCATAGCCTGGCATCCGATGGAACGCGCCGGATCACGCTACAGGGCGGCGGTGAGCCGGATCGGCTGCTGCCACCACTGATGCGCCAGCTCTTTACCGGAGAGACCAAGATCGACCTTGCCACATCCATTTCGCCGGAAGGACGCATCAGCGTCGAAAGCGGCAATCTGGAGACCGGCGCTCTGATCCTGACGGCCTCCGGCAGCATCGATCCCCAAGGCCAGAACGACCTTACCGCCAATCTGATCGGCACCAACGGCCCCGTCGATGTGCGCCTGCCGCTTGGGCAGGACGAGGTTCAGGCGCTGGTCGATGGCATCGATCTCAGCCTGCGCGGCAATGCCGATGCGGCCAAATTGAACACCGTCGTGTCGCTGCGCTCGCTCACCGCGCCGCAAGGCACGCTTCAGGGTGTGAAGCTGACCGCAACCAGCGACGATCTGAATGTTGCCAGCCGCACCGGCACGATCCGCACGCTGCTTGCCGTCGATCAGTCGGCGCTGACCGCGCCCGATCTGGAGCGTGCCGTCAAGGCACCGTTGAAGCTCAGCGCGCCCTTGCGCGTCTCTCCGCAATCCATCGCCTTCGAAGGCGCGACACTGGAAAGCGCCAGCATCGGCGGCACGGCAAGCGGCTCCTACCATCTCACCGAAGGCCGCGTCTCATCCAACTTGCGCCTCTTCGTGCTGCCGTCGGTACTGCCGGCTGGTCTGTCTGAGAAATTCGACGGAACGATTGCGATTGATGGCTATGTCAACAGCCTCATCGGCGGCGCAACCAGCCTTGAAAACCTTGTGGTGAAATCGAGCACGCTTGAAGCCAATGGCGATGTGACCCTCGACAATGGCACGATCGGCGCAAAACTCTCCGGCCGCCTGCCCTCGCTGCAGAAGCTGTCACCGCAGGCGCAAGGGTCGCTCGACTTTTCGCTGGAGGCAAACGGCCCGATCAATGCGGCGGATTTCACCGCCAATCTCTCGGCGGCGCGTGCAACATTGGCGGGACGCTCGCTGCAATCGCTCAAGGTTTCCGCCAGCGGCAAGGCGGATGTCGCGGCTCCGCAAGCCAAGTTCCAGGCGACCGGTACGCTCGACAACCAGCCGATCGATGCCTCTGCCGCGGTTGTGCAGACGGGTGAAGGCACGGCCATTCCGGAGCTGAACGTCAAGGTCGGCCCGAATGTCTTGACCGGCAAGCTGCAACTGACGCCGCAATTCCTGCCATCCGGCGACCTTTCCTTCGATTTTCCCGATATCTCACTGCTGGCAGCGCTCGCCGCCCAGCAGGCAAGCGGTGACCTGAAGGGCGATGTCGCCATCAGCAATACCAATGACAAGATTGCCGCCACCATTCGCGCCAGCGGCAACACCCTCCGGCAGGGCACCACGACGATTGCCGGACTGGTGGCCGATCTGAAGGTGGACGATCTTCTGGCGCTCGCCATCAACGGCAATGTAAAGGCGGACAAGATCGATGCGGGTGCTGCGGCCCTCTCCGGCATCGCGCTTGATATCGATCATGCGGCCAACGCCACCACATTCGATCTGAACGGTCGTTATGACAATGCGCCGCTGGTGCTCAAAGGGCGGGCAAACACCGGTGCCTCGCCGATGACAGTCTCGGTGGACGCCTTCTCGGCAACGCCGCGCGGGATTCCGGTGCGGCTTGCCGCGCCGACTGTGATCGCCATCGAAAACGGCGCTGCCCGTATTGCAGGTCTCACCATCCAGACGGGCAATGGGCGTGTCGATGTCAACGGGACGGCTGGGTCAACACTCGATCTCAACGTCGCCATCCGCGCGCTACCCGCCAATCTTGCCAATGCCTTTTCGCCGGGGCTCGATGCCGCAGGCACCATTTCCGGCACGGTCGTGGCAAAAGGGGCAGCGACCGATCCGGCTGTCGATTACGATCTGACCTGGTCGGACGCAGCCGTGGCCCAGACACGCGCCGCAGGCCTTGGCCCCTTGGGCATCAAGGCGAATGGCCGTTATGCCGGGCAGACGTTGCGACTTGATACGACGCTATCCGCAGGCGGCGGCCTGGCGCTTTCCGGCGGCGGTACGCTCGGCCTTGCTGGTGACCGACCGCTTGCAATGAGCTTCAAGGGCAATATTCCCTTTGCAGCGCTCGCAGCCCAGACATCCGCCCAGGGCTTCGTCGTCAACGGCTCCGCCGCTGTCGATATTCGCATCGAAGGCACGGCAACCGCGCCATCGGTGACGGGCACGATCACCACGGACGGCGCCCGCGTGACCGATGTTCGCCGCAATCTGACCATCAACAATATAGCCGCGACGATCAGCTTCAACCGCGACGTCGCCACCATTTCTCGGCTGACGGGAGCCATGTCGGGTGGCGGGACGCTCTCGGGCTCCGGCACCATCGGCATCAATCCCGGCGCTGGTTTCCCGGCTGATCTCAGCCTCACGCTGAACCGCGCCACATACGTGGACGGTACGCTATTCTCCACCCAGGCCAGCGGTACAGTGACGTTGAAGGGGCCGGTGCTGACCTCGCCCATGCTGGCGGGAACGATCACGCTGGATAAGAGCGCCATCACCATCCCTGAGCGCCTGCCGGCCTCGCTGACGGAAATCGACATCAAGCACGAGAACGCTCCGCCTGCAGTCCGACGCCAGGATGCGGAACTGCGGGCCGACCAGGGTGGCGACGGCACCTCCTCCTCCATTGGTCTCGACCTTCAGATCAATGCGCCAAGTGGCATTTTCGTGCGCGGTCGTGGTGTCGACGCTGAGCTGAACGGCAATCTGACGGTGCGCGGCACAGCGGCCAACCCACAGGTCTCTGGCGGTTTCACCATGCGCCGCGGCCGGTTGGAAATTCTGACCCGTCGACTTGATTTCACCAATGGCGACATCACGTTCGGCGGCGGCCTGATCCCCGTTCTCAATATGTCTGCCGATTCCACCGTAGGCTCCAACACCGTGACGGTCACCGTCAGCGGCAATGCCAACGACCCGTCCTTCGCCTTCAGCTCCTCTCCCGCGCTGCCGCAGGACGAGATCATGGCGCAGCTGATCTTCGGCCAGTCCATGTCGAAACTCTCGCCCTTGCAGATTGCACGACTGGCGGACGCGGCAAGTCAGCTGGCCGGCGGTCGCTCCACCTCGCTGTTCGACAGCCTGCGCAGCAATCTCGGCATTGACGATCTCGATATTTCCACCGACGCCGAGGGGCGCGCGCGTGTCTCCGCCGGCAAATATATCAATGACAGAACCTATCTCGAGCTGGAGCAGAGCGGCGATTCCGGCGCCAAGGCGATCATCAATCTCGATGTCGGCCGTGGCGTGAAACTGCGCGGTTCCGCGGGCGCGGATGGAGAAGGCGCCGCCGGCATCTTCTATGAGAAAGAATATTGATCAACTTATGCGTGAACCATCAGAATTAAGGTGGTAACGTTAAGAGAATAGTCAAACTTTTTGAAATTCAGAGATTCTTAAATTTGATGGGCTAAAACAATTGTTGTTGCCCTGAACCATCCGCGCCGGTTGCGCTTAAGGCTCTTGTCTGCACGCAACGCAATAGTGGTGTGACCTTGCGGTTGAACCGTGAGTGATGGAGTTCACTGAATGCTTTCTCTTCCTGGAACCCATGCTAAGGCGGTTCTAGCCGCTCTTGGTCGTTCTTTGGCGATTATCGAATTTGATACTTCGGGAAAAATCCTGTCTGCGAATGAGAATTTCTGCGCCGCGATGGGTTATACAGCCGATCAGGTGATCGGCAAGCACCACAGCATGTTCTGCGAACCGTCCTACGCAAACAGCGATGATTACAGGCAGTTCTGGAAAAATCTCGCGGCTGGCCGTTTTGACAAGCGTCAGTATAAGCGGATCGCCAACGGCGGACAGGAAGTCTGGATCGAGGCCTCCTACAATCCGGTCATGGCCGGCGGTAGCGTCAAGAGCGTTGTCAAGCTTGCAACCGTCATCACCGAAACGAAGCGGAAAGCATCCGAAGATGCCGGGAAGCTGGAGGCGATTTCGCGTGTGCAGGCCATCATCGAATTCACCCCGACCGGCAACATCATCACGGCGAACCAGAATTTCCTCGATGCCGTCGGCTACAAACTTGAAGAAATTCAGGGAAAGCATCACCGCATTTTCTGCGAAGACAGCGTCCGCAACGATCCGTCCTACAATGAATTCTGGAAGACTCTGGCTGGCGGCACATTCACCGCAGCCGAGTACAAGCGCTTGAGTAAAAGCGGCAAGCCGATCTGGATTCAGGCATCCTACAATCCGATCTTCGATGAGAACGGCAAGGTGTTCAAAATCGTCAAATATGCGACCGACGTGACCGATCGCGTTGTGGCTGTGGACGATCTTGCCGCGAGCCTGACGGCATTGTCGAATGGTGACCTGACAGGCACGATCTCCGTACCCTTTACCCCGACGCTGGAAAAAGTTCGCCACGATCTCAACGCCTCGCTGGAAAAGCTTCAAGGCGCCATGCGCGATGTGGCGAAAAGCACCAGCAGCATTACCATGGGTGCGCGTGAAATCAGCGACGCCACCGACAACCTCGCGCGGCGTACCGAACAGCAGGCGGCGGCACTTGAACAAACCTCGGCGGCATTGCACGAGATCACCCGCACCGTGGCGCAAAACGCCGAGCGTGCCGAAGAATCAGGCCGCCTCGTTGCCAATACGAAGGCTGATGCGGAACAGTCGGGCCTCATCGTCGGCAAGGCAATCGATGCCATGGGCCGCATCTCGCAATCCTCCAACGAGATCGGCAACATCATCGGCGTCATCGATGACATTGCCTTCCAGACCAACCTGCTTGCACTGAACGCCGGTGTCGAAGCGGCACGCGCCGGAGAAGCCGGCAAGGGCTTTGCGGTCGTGGCGCAGGAAGTGCGTGAATTGGCGCAACGCTCGGCCAATGCGGCAAAAGAAATCAAGACGCTGATCAACACCTCCGCCTCGCAGGTAAAGGAAGGCGTCGATCTCGTCGGCGAGACCGGCAACGCGCTGAGCAAGATCGTCGGCCAGGTGGCGGAGATCGACACCAATGTCGCGGCGATCGTCGAGACGGCGCATGACCAGGCCAACGGCATCAAGGAAATCAACCACGCCGTTGAAGCCATGGACACCAACACCCAGCAAAATGCCGCGATGGTGGAGCAGACGACCGGCTCCAGCCACGGCCTCGCGCATGAAGCGCATGTCCTGCACGAACTTCTCGCGCAATTTAGATTTGAGAAACATTCTTCTGTTACGAATCAACCAGTGAAGCTGGAACAGAGAACGCCCGTTGCGCGCGCTCCGGAGAGGAAGCCGAAACCCGCGGTCTACGCGACATCCGGTTCTCTTGCTCTGGCTCCGACACAAAAGGATTGGGAAGAATTCTGATGGCAATGATCAACTCGACAAACTTCGGCGGCGAAACCCTCGAAATCATAGCGTTTCGTCTTCACGATCAGGAATTCTGCGTCAAGACGACCACGATCCGCGAAATCCGCGGCTGGGCACCGTCCACGCCCATCCCGCATGCTCCACCGGATGTGATCGGCGTCATGAACCTGCGCGGCTCGGTCATTCCGATCATCGACCTGGCCTACAAGCTTGGCATGACGAGCACGGTTGCCAATGAGCGCAGCGCCATCGTCGTTGCCGAAGTGCACAACATGGTCATCGGCATGCTGGTCGACCGCGTCTCCGACATTCTGACCATCCCGGCAAGCCAGGTTCAGCCGGTTCCGGAAGTTTCCGCCTCCTTCGACAAGTCCTTCTCCGAGGGCATCATCGCCAACGAGCATGGCATGATCTGCTTCCTGAACCTCGCCAAGATGTTCAAGGGAACCGATATGGATGAACTGGCCGCCTGATCGGCGCCTCATCTTCAAGATCAATCATCAAAGCCGTGCGGACACCTCCGCGCGGCTTTTTGCTTTTCCCTGGAGGCCTTCCGGAGGGAAATACCGGAAAGATCCCGCTGACCTCTGAAGCCATCACCGCACCACACAAGACTATTTTCTACACGTCATTATTGCGCTCGCGCTAAGAAAGAAACTTTTAATATTAATTTGATCTAATACACTCAGACGAGCGCATAATCGATCCGGCCGATGCGCAAGTAACGGGCGTTTTTGTGCTCAGTAAACCAGGGGCACAACCACAACATTTCGGCTGTCCTGGAGAAGAAAATGTTTTGGCTGATAAAGAGCGCAGACAGGACCAATGTTTTAAAGGCATTCTCCGCATCGCAAGCCGTGATCGAATTCGATCTGCACGGCAATGTGCTGGATGCAAACGCGAATTTCTGCGCGGCACTGGGCTATGAACTGTCCGACATCGTGGGAAAGCACCACCGGATCTTTTGTGATCAGGACTTTGTCAACTCCTCAGACTACCGCGACTTCTGGAGCACACTCGCGTCAGGTTCCTTCAAGACCGGCGAGTTCAAGCGGCTGCGCAAAGACGGGCGAGAAATCTGGATCGAGGCGTCCTACAACCCCGTCTTTCGCGGCAACAAGCCCTACAAGGTCGTGAAGATCGCCAGCGACATCACTCAGAAGAAGCTGAAGGCGAAAGAGGACAACAGCAAGCTGGAAGCGATCTCCCGCTCCCAGGCGGTCATCGAATTCACGCCAGCAGGCGACATCATCACCGCCAACGAGAATTTCTGTCGTACTCTGGGCTACGGCCTGAACGATATCCAAGGCCGTCATCATCGCATGTTCTGCGAGCAAGCCTATGCCACCTCGGAGGCCTATCGCGATTTCTGGCGACGGCTGGCCTCCGGCGAATTCATCTCCGACGAGTTCGTCCGATTTGGCAAGGATGGCAAAGAGGTCTGGATCCAGGCGGCCTATAACCCCATCCTCGACGACAGTGGCGCGGTGGTGAAGGTGGTGAAATTTGCCACCGACGTGACACCACGCATGAGCGCCATCTCGACGCTTGGCCTGGCACTGCGTGCACTCGCTGAAGGCAATCTGCGCCAGAGGATCGACACCCCATTCGTGCCGAGCATGGAGAAGCTTAGAAGCGACTTTAACGAGGTCATCGAGAAGCTACGGCTGACGATGCAGACCGTGGCGCAGAATTCGGAGATCATCGCCTCCGGCTCGGCAGAGATCCGTGTCGCCGCAGACCAGCTTGCGCAGCGCACGGAGCAGCAGGCCGCCTCTCTGGAGGAGAGCGCCGCAGCGCTCGAGGAAATCACCACCACGGGCGCGGACGCCAGCCAGCGGGCCGATGAGGCGGGCCGCCTCGTCAGCGCGACGAAGGCGAACGCCGAGCGCTCCGGTGAGATCGTTCAACGTGCCATCGCCGCCATGGACGCCATCTCCCATTCCGCCGGTGAAATCACCAACATCATCACCGTCATCGACAGTATCGCCTTTCAGACGAACCTTCTGGCGCTGAATGCTGGCGTGGAGGCGGCACGCGCGGGCGAGTCCGGCAAGGGCTTTGCTGTCGTGGCACAGGAGGTGCGCGATCTTGCCCAGCGCTCCGCCGCAGCGGCCAAGGAGATCAGGCAACTGATCAATGCGTCAGGCGCGCATGTGGCGCGCGGTGTGGGGCTGGTGGGCGAAACGGGCGAGGCCCTGAAGGATATCGCATCCCAGGTCGAGTTGATCGACACCAACGTGGCGGCCATTGTCGAAGCGGCACGCGAACAGGCGTCAGGCCTCAGCGAAATCAACCATGCCGTCAACCTCATGGATCAGGCCACGCAGAAGAACGCCGCCATGGTGGAAGAGACGACGGCGGCCAGCCATGGGCTTGCACGTGAGGCGGAGACGCTCCGCCAACTCCTGACACAGTTTGATGTGGGATTCGCGACCGGAGCCCCGGCTGCTGCGCCTGCTCCTGCCCGAGAGGTCTTCACAGCTGTGAGACCCGCGCCGGCTCGACGCCATGGTTCAGCGGCACCGGCCGTCGTTGCGGCGGAGTGGACGGAGTTCTGAGGATCTACAGCATCTGGGCGAAAATCGCATCCGATTTGCGGAAAGCTCAACGCGCCGATCAACGAAGATAGAGCATCCTTTGTGCGTCCAATAGCACGCGCGGCGCTCTGATTGTCCCTGAGATAGGATGTGACATAAGCCGGGTGACGTCATCGGCCTGAAAGCCGTCGGGAACGTCGACAGTCGCATTCGACGCCCTGTAGCTATTTATGCTGCGCTGGATATTTCCACCGTTGAGAGCGGCGCGCCAACATAAAAAAAAGCGGTCACCAGGACCGCTTTTTTCTCATTTCCTATGTGGACGGGTGCTCGCGCGACCCCGCCCGGTCCTTTCAAGCGGCGACGAGAACCTCGTGCAGGTTCGTCAGCTCGTAAAGGTGCTTTTCCAGCTTCGTCAGGTGATCGTGATGGTGGTTGCCTTCCGCGATCTCCGAACGGGCCGTCGCGATGCGCTTCTGCAGATCATCGGGGCTCATGTCGTCAGCCGAGACGGCCGACTCTGCAAGCAGCGTGCAGCCGGTTGGCAGGATGTCGGCAAAACCGCCGAACACCACATATTTGTGGGTTTCGCCGGACGCCGTCTTTACCCGCACGATGCCGGGCTTGATCGTTGTCATGACCGGTGCGTGGTTCGCCAGAACCGTCATTTCGCCGTCCGTCGCCGGAATCACGACTTCGCTGACCGTTTCGGAAACCAGCAAACGCTCGGGAGAAACAAGTTCGAATTTGAAAGTGTCGGCCATGGCTATTCACTTCTTCTGATTGCGCGACAGACGATGTCGCGGGGGGCAACGGCGCGCGGCGAAAAACCGCGCACCAGTTCAATCACATCAAGCGGCTTCGCCAGCCAGCTTCTTTGCCTTCTCGATGGCTTCGTCCATGGAGCCGACCATGTAGAATGCCGCTTCCGGCAGGTGGTCGTACTCGCCGTTGACGAGACCCTTGAAGCCCTTGATCGTGTCTTCGAGAGCCACGAGCTTGCCCGGAGAACCGGTGAAGACTTCGGCAACGAAGAACGGCTGGGACAGGAAGCGCTCGATCTTACGGGCGCGGGCAACCGACAGCTTGTCTTCTTCGGACAGTTCGTCCATGCCGAGGATGGCGATGATGTCCTGAAGAGCCTTGTAGCGCTGCAGGGTCGACTGAACCTTACGAGCCACGTCGTAATGCTCTTCGCCAACGATCAGCGGGTCGAGCATGCGCGAGGTGGAGTCGAGCGGGTCAACAGCCGGGTAGATACCCTTTTCAGCGATCGAACGCGACAGAACCGTCGTTGCGTCCAAGTGGGCGAACGAGGTGGCAGGTGCCGGGTCGGTCAAGTCGTCGGCGGGAACGTAAATGGCCTGAACCGAGGTGATCGAACCCTTGGTCGTGGTGGTAATGCGTTCCTGCATCTGGCCCATGTCCGTGGCAAGTGTCGGCTGATAACCAACGGCAGACGGGATACGGCCGAGCAGAGCGGACACTTCCGATCCAGCCTGCGTGAAGCGGAAGATGTTGTCCACGAAGAACAGAACGTCCTGACCTTCATCGCGGAAGTTTTCAGCGATCGTCAGACCCGTCAGAGCAACGCGAGCACGTGCGCCCGGCGGCTCGTTCATCTGGCCGTAAACGAGCGCAGCCTTGGAGCCTTCGCCGCCGCCGTGCTTGTTCACGCCGGACTCGATCATTTCGTGGTAAAGGTCGTTACCTTCACGGGTACGCTCACCCACACCTGCGAAGACGGAGTAACCGCCATGCGCCTTGGCGACGTTGTTGATGAGTTCCATGATCAGAACCGTCTTGCCGACGCCAGCGCCGCCGAACAGGCCGATCTTGCCGCCCTTTGCGTAAGGGGCCAGCAGGTCGACGACCTTGATGCCGGTGACGAGGATTTCCGATTCCGTCGACTGGTCGACGTAGGCCGGGGCTTCCTGGTGGATAGAGCGCTTGGTTGCCGTATTCAGCGGACCAGCTTCGTCTACCGGCTCACCGATGACGTTCATGATACGGCCGAGCGTCTCAAGACCAACCGGAACCGAAATCGGCGAACCGGTGTTAGCCACCGGCTGGCCACGAACCAGACCTTCGGTCGAGTCCATCGCGATGGTACGAACGACGTTTTCGCCAAGGTGCTGCGCAACTTCGAGAACGAGGCGGTTGCCGTTGTTGTCGGTTTCGAGCGCGTTCAGGATCGCCGGCAGTTCGCCTTCGAACGCAACGTCCACGACAGCGCCGATAACCTGCGTAACCTTGCCGGTAGCGCCCTGGGTCGCTGCGGTCTTAATGGGGGTAGCTGCCTGAGCCATTATCCTTACCCTCTTTCCTTACCTCAGAGCGCTTCCGCGCCCGAAATGATTTCGATGAGTTCCTTGGTGATCTGAGCCTGACGCTGACGGTTGTAGGAGAGCGTCAACTTGTGGATCATTTCACCGGCATTGCGGGTTGCGTTGTCCATCGCGCTCATCTTTGCGCCCATTTCGCCAGCCACGTTTTCCAGCAGTGCGCGGAAAACCTGAACAGAAATGTTGCGCGGAATGAGGTCTTCCAGAATGGAGGCCGCATCCGGCTCGTATTCGTAGATCGCCGTATTGCTGGTCGCTGCCTGTTCGACCGTCGGAACAGCAGCCGGGATCAGCTGGAGGCCGGTCGGGATCTGGCTGATGACGGACTTGAACTCCGAATAGATCAGCGTGCAGACATCGAACTCGCCAGCGTTGAAACGGGCAATGATGTTCTTGGCGATCGTATCGGCATTGGCAAAACCCACCCGCTTCACGTCACGCAGTTCAATGCGCTCGATGATGTTGGACGAGAATTCGCGACGCAGGCTGTCGTAGCCCTTCTTGCCGACCGTGATGATCTTGACCGTCTTACCCTGCGCCATCAGCTTGCGGGCTTGATCGCGGGCAAAGCGGGAAATCTGTGAGTTGAAACCGCCGCAAAGACCGCGCTCGGCCGTGCAGACGACGAGCAGATGCACATCGTCCTTGCCGGTTCCGGTCATCAGCGCCGGAGCGACATCGGCTTCCACCGCCTGAGCGATGTTGGCCAGCACGGCGCTCATGCGCTGTGAATAAGGGCGGGCGGCCTCCGCAGCTTCCTGGGCGCGCCGAAGCTTCGCCGCGGCGACCATTTTCATCGCCTTGGTTATCTTCTGCGTCGCCTTTACGGAGGCAATGCGGTTTTTCAGATCCTTTAGTGAAGGCATCCGTTATCCGTCCCAGTCAGAGCCTAATCAGGAGAAAGACTTGGCGAAGTTATCGAGAGCAGCCTTGAGCTTGCCCTTGGTATCGTCGCTGATAGCCTTTTCCGTGCGGATGGTGTCGAGGATCGCCTTGCCTTCGGAATGAAGGTAGGAGAGCAGACCCTGTTCAAACTTGCCGATCTGGTTGACCGCGACCTTGTCGAGGTAGCCATTGACGCCAGCGAAGATCACCGCGACCTGCTCTTCCGTCTTGAGCGGAGAGAACTGCGGCTGCTTCAGAAGCTCGGTCAGACGCGCACCACGGTTCAGCAGGCGCTGGGTGGAGGCATCGAGGTCCGAACCGAACTGGGCAAACGCGGCCATTTCACGATACTGGGCAAGTTCACCCTTGATCGAGCCGGCAACCTGCTTCATGGCCTTGATCTGAGCGGCAGAACCAACGCGCGAAACCGACAGACCGACGTTAACAGCCGGACGGATACCCTGATAGAACAGGTCGGTTTCGAGGAAGATCTGGCCGTCGGTGATCGAGATCACGTTGGTCGGAATGAAGGCGGAAACGTCGTTGCCCTGGGTTTCGATGACCGGCAGAGCCGTCAGCGAACCGGAACCCATTTCGTCGCTCATCTTGGCAGCACGCTCGAGAAGACGCGAGTGCAGATAGAAAACGTCGCCAGGGTAAGCTTCGCGGCCCGGAGGACGACGCAGAAGGAGCGACATCTGACGGTAGGCGACAGCCTGCTTGGAAAGATCGTCATAGGCGATCAGGGCATGCTTGCCGTTGTCACGGAAGTATTCGCCCATGGCGCAACCGGCAAACGGAGCCAGGAACTGCATCGGAGCAGCGTCGGATGCGGTTGCCGCGATGATGATGGAGTATTGCAGAGCGCCACGCTCTTCCAGAACCTTGACGAACTGGGCAACGGTCGAACGCTTCTGGCCGACGGCGACGTAGACGCAGTACAGCTTGTCGTTGTCCGGGCCGTTGTCGTGGATCGGCTTCTGGTTCAGGAACGTGTCGAGAATGATGGCGGTCTTGCCGGTCTGGCGGTCGCCGATGACGAGCTCGCGCTGGCCACGACCAACCGGGATCAGAGCGTCGATAGCCTTGAGGCCGGTCGACATCGGCTCATGAACCGACTTGCGCGGAATGATGCCAGGAGCCTTGACGTCGACGCGGCGGCGTTCAGTCGCATTGATCGGGCCCTTGCCGTCGATCGGGTTGCCGAGAGCGTCAACGACGCGGCCGAGCAGCTCAGGACCGACAGGAACGTCAACGATCGCGCCGGTGCGCTTGACGATGTCGCCTTCCTTGATGTCACGGTCGGAACCGAAAATAACAACACCGACATTGTCGGCTTCAAGGTTCAGCGCCATGCCGCGAATGCCGCCGGGGAACTCGACCATTTCACCAGCCTGGACATTGTCGAGGCCGTAAACGCGAGCAATACCGTCACCAACGGACAGAACCTGGCCGACTTCGGAGACTTCCGCCTCGTTGCCGAAATTTTTGATTTGATCTTTCAGAATTGCGGAAATTTCCGCGGCGCGGATATCCATCAGCCAACCTCTTTCAGTGCAAGCTTAAGGGTGGAAAGTTTGGTGCGAAGAGACGTATCGATCTGGCGTGAACCGACCTTAACGATGAGACCGCCAAGCAGGGAGGGATCAACCGTAAGATCGATCGTCACATCCTTGCCGGTCACACTCTTGAGCGCCGCTTTCAGTTCAGTTTCCTGCGCTTCATCGAGCGCATGTGCCGAAGTAACTTCGGCAACAATTTCGCCGCGGTGAGCAGCAGCAGTGGTACGGTAGGAGGCAATCATGCCGGGAACGGCAAACAGGCGGCGGTTATTGGCCACGACCTTAAGGAAATTGGCAGCAAGACCGGAAATGCCAGCCTTTTCAGCGATGGCCGAGATGGCCTTCGACTGATCTTCCGCAGAGAAGACCGGGCTCGCAACCAGACGCTTCAAGTCGTCGCTTTCATCGAGCAAGGCTTGGAACCTGTCGAGATCGGCGCTGACTGCCTCAACAACACCCGCTTCCAAGGCAAGCTCGAAAAGCGAAGACGCATACCTTTCCGCTACACCGGATGTTCCATGGGAGGTATCTGCCACGGGCAATTTTTCCCTGCTATTCATCCAAGAAAACGCAGCCGAGAGATCGGCTTCGTCAAATTCTTGAATTCGTTTCAATTTCCCCGAAAAAGGCTGGAATTCCCCCCTGCCTTATCTCGATTTCGCGGTCCGTCTAGCATAGGACGCCGGGACTCGCAACACGCGTAATAGCGGAAACCTTCTTTTGAACAAGGGGTAATGCGGTTTAATTTTCCCAATGACGCGCTTGTGACGCTACGAGCGGGAGGAAATGCTTTGAAGCCGATGTTAAACGAGGCCAAAAACATACATCAGCGGGAAAGCAGCAAGAACAACATGCACAACCATAAGTAATAGATTGCGAAGCGTTGCGCCTCCATCCGACAGGATGGAAAGCAGCGCGCCAAAGACCGCAAGTGCGAAAGCCGCGCCAAAGGCCAGATAGACCATGGGCTGGGCGAGCAGAAGCGCGGACACACCCAGGCCGAGATAAAGTCCGGCAAGCGACGAGCGGATCAACACCAGACCATCGCGGCGTTCGCCCGTCACCTGAAGCCCGAAGAGACGAAAGGTGATCATCGGCGCAAACATCACCAGCAGGCCTATCAGCGACGACAACACCGCTGCCCCGAAAGCGAGCTGTTCACCCAGCTCTGTCGGAAAATAAAACTCCATTGATCATCCCCAAATCGCGAATCCCTTGCGCCGCCTTATGCCACGGCGGGAGCGAGGCCGAAAGATGGTCGTGTCACAGCCCTCACAGGAAGCTTTGCGGATCGATATCGGTCTGCACATGGATGGAGCCGCGCTCCTTCGGGCCATTGGTGATCATCGCCCGCAGGAAGGACTGCATGTCGGAATTGCGCTTGCCATGGACCAGAAGCCGGAAGCGATGGCGTCCACGGATCAAGGCGAGTGGCGCTTCCGCCGGACCGAGCAGCATGATGCCCGGCGCTTGCGGAGCGGATGCACGAAGCGCTCGCGCATGGGTTTCCGCTTCCGCCCGGCTATCGGCGGACACGATGATGGAGGCGAGGCGCCCAAAGGGCGGCAGTAGCGCCTTTTCACGCTCGATGATTTCGCGCTCGTAAAATGCTTCCGCGTCACCGGATACGATTGCCTGCATCACCGGATGTTGCGGCTGGTAGGTCTGCAGCAGGCCATGGCTCTTGCGCCCGGTGCGCCCTGCGCGGCCCGTCACCTGCGACAGAAGTTGGAAGGTGCGCTCCGCCGCTCGCGGATCGCCATTTGCCAGTCCGAGATCGGCATCGACAATGCCGACCAGCGTCATCAGCGGGAAGTTATGCCCCTTGGCGACGAGCTGCGTGCCGATGACGATATCCGCCTCACCCTTGACGATCGCCTCAAGTTCCAGTCGCAGGCGCTTCACGCCCATCAGGTCGGAGGAAAGCACGATGGTGCGGGCTTCAGGGAAGTGCTTCTCGACCTCTTCGGCGATGCGCTCGACGCCCGGACCGCAGGCGGCGAGATGATCGAAGGTCCCGCATTCCGGGCAATGATCCGGCGTCGGTTCGCTATAACCGCATTGATGGCACTGGAGCTGGCTGCGGAAACGATGCTCCACCAGCCAGCTTGAGCATTGCGGGCACTGGAAGCGATGGCCGCACACCCGGCAAAGCGTCAGGGGTGCGTAGCCACGTCGATTGAGGAAGAGCAGAGCCTGCTCGCCCTTCTCAATCGTCTTGGCAATGCCGCGCAGCAGGACAGGAGAGAGGAAGCCGCCACGTTCCGGCGGGTGGCGGCGCATATCGACCAGATGCAGATCCGGCATCGCCGCATCGCCAAAGCGCGTATGAAGATGAATGGTATTGTAACGACCGGAATTGCCGTTGACCTGGCTTTCCACCGAAGGCGTGGCCGAAACCAGCACAATCGGAAAATCGCCGATGCGAGCCCGTACCACCGCCATATCGCGCGCATTATAAAAGACGCGGTCTTCCTGCTTGTAGGCTGGGTCGTGTTCTTCATCGACGATGATGAGGCCGAGATTGTCGAAGGGCAGGAAGAGTGCAGAACGCGCACCCGCAACCACCCTCACCTCACCCGTCACCGCCTGGCGCCAGACTCTCTCGCGCATGCGCGGCGAGACATCCGAATGCCACTCTGCCGGGCGCGAGCCGAAGCGATCCTGAAACCGGTCGAGAAAGGCGGCGGTCAGGGCGATTTCCGGTAGCAGGATCAACACCTGCTTGCCTTGGCGCAAAGTCTCAGCAACCGCCTCGAAGTAGACCTCAGTCTTGCCAGACCCCGTGACGCCATCGATCAGCGAAACGGCGAAGCCACCCTTGCGCACATCCTCCAGAATTTCGGATGCCGCTTGTCTTTGCGGCCCTTCCAGTCGCGCTGGCGAATAGTCGGGGTCAGGCTCCGCCACCACGGGTGGGGCGGGCAGGAAGACGGTCTCGAACACACCCTGCTTGGCAAGCCCCTCAACCACGCTGGTGGAAACACCCGCCGCATGGGCAAGCCCGCTCCGCGTCCAGCCATAGCCCTCGCCGGCAAGCTCGATCACCCGTTCGCGTGCAGGGGTCAGCCGTTCTGGCCGGGCTTCGGTCAGCCGCAATCCCTCGACCATCGGTTCGGGATCGAAGGCGGCGGGCGCCCGCAATGCCATCTTCGCCACCAGTCCGGGAGGTGACAGCGTATAGGAGGCCACCCAATCGATGAAGCGACGCATTTCTTCGCGAAGCGGCGGGCAGTCGAATGTCTTTGTGATCGGACGAAGCTTCTTGGGATCGACAGGCGGTCCGTCATTCTTGTCCCACACAACACCGATGACCTGTCTGGGGCCAAGCGGCACCTGCACGATGGAGCCAGGCTCCACCACCATATCCTCCGGCACGCCATAGCTATAGGGCCCTGGCGCCGGCATCGGCACCAGAACGGGAACGGCAATGGTTGGCCCGCTATTGCCGGGCTTCACGCTGCCGGAGGCCGGGCCGAACAGAGCGCCAAAAAGATCGGTCGAATCGTCTGCCATGGTTGCGGCGACATTGTCCTTTAGGAAACGAAAAGGGAACCTCTATAGCATCGTTGCGGAAATCGGAACGGTTTTCACACACATCATGATTGGACCTCCCCACCGCGTTATCGCGCCTTTAACCAAATACTGACCGCGTGAGCCTATGATGAATGTCCAAAGACAAAGGGATGCATGACGTGGACGAAATTCTCACCTTTGCGGATCCGGAGCTTCTGGAGAAGCGCCGGGAATGGCTGGCTGCTCTGGAAGACGAGCGGCGTCTGTCAGAGCATACGCTGGATGCCTATGAGCGCGACACGCGCCAGTTCCTGATCTTCATGACGGGCTATAACGGCCATCCGGCCCGCATCAAGGATATCGAAAACCTCCGCGCCACCGATCTGCGCGCCTTTTTGGCGGCCCGCCGCAAGGAGGGAACCGGCGCGCGATCGCTTGGCCGAAACCTCGCAGGCCTGCGCTCTCTCCTGCGCTTCCTGGAAAAGACCGGGCTCGTCAATGCCGCAGGGGCCACTGCCATGCGCGCACCCAAACAGCCAAAGTCTCTGCCCAAGCCTTTAACCGACGGGCAGGCGCTCAGAATCACCACGCAGGAAGGGCAACTGGCGGAAGAACCGTGGATCGCAGCGCGCAACGCCGCGGTGCTGGCGCTGCTCTATGGCTGCGGTCTGCGCATTTCCGAAGCGCTCGATCTCAAGCCCGGTGATTTCCCCGCGGGTGCCAGAAGCCTGCGCGTCATCGGTAAGGGCAAGAAGATGCGCCTCGTGCCGCTGCTGCCCGTCGTGCTGGAGGCGGTGGAAACCTATCGTAAGCTCTGCCCCTATGCGCTCGCCAGCGACGAACCGCTTTTCCTCGGCGCACGCGGCGGCAAGCTCCAGCCAGCCATCATCCAGCGCGAAATGCAGAAGCTTCGCGGCGCCTTCAACCTGCCGGACAATGCCACGCCGCATGCCCTGCGCCATTCCTTCGCCACCCACCTTCTGGCGGGTGGCGGCGATCTTCGCACCATCCAGGAACTCTTGGGCCATGCCAGCCTGTCGACGACGCAGATCTATACCGGTGTCGATACGGCACGGCTCCTCGACATCTACGACAAGGCCCATCCTAGGGCGTAACCCTTGTTAACGCTTTGTAAACCATGAGCATTAACCGTCCGTGCAAAGGCGCGCTCCTATAAGCCATAAGGTGCAGACGGAGGTGATTCGATGACCGTTCTCTTGCGGCCGCAAGGCCTGACAGCGCTACTGATGGGCCGGTTCGGCAACGCGCTTTTGTGGCTCTTCGCCGCACTGCATCTGGCTGCACTCTCCATCCTGCTGATGACGCTTCTGACCCTCTCGGATGCCAGTGCCGCCGAACAACAGGCGGATGCCTGCGGCGGCAGCGACATCCTAGTGGCGATGCAGAAGACCGACCCACAAGCTTACGCAGCCATCGTCGCCGAGGCTTCGAAAATCCCAAATGGCGAAGGCATGCTCTGGAAGATCGAGAAGGATGGCAAGGACCCCTCCTGGCTTCTCGGCACCATGCACCTTGCCGATCCGCGCGTGGTCGATATGCCAAAGGGCGCGAAAGAAGCCTTTGCCAAGGCCAAAACCGTGATCGTCGAATCCGACGAGATCACCAGCGAGAAGAAGGCCGGCGCCTCGCTTCTTGCCCGGCCTGACCTCACCATGTTTGTCGATGGCAAGTCCATCACCGACATGCTGTCTGCGGACGATGTGGCAAAGCTCGAAACAGGCCTGAAGGAGCGCGGCATTCCGCTGAATGCGGTGATCAAGATGAAGCCCTGGATCCTCTCCAGCTTCGTGGCCCTGCCCGCCTGCGAACTGGCGCGCAAGGCCAAAGGCGCGGAGTTCCTCGACATGAAGCTCGCCAATGATGCGCTGAAAGAGGGCAAGCAACTCGTCGGGCTGGAAACGCTGGTGGAGCAGATGAGCGCCCTGTCCGATCTGCCCATGACCTTCCATGTGCAGTCGCTGATCGAAATGCTGCGCATGGGCAACCGGATGCAGGACATCATGGCCACCATGATCGATCTTTATCTGAAGGGTGAGATCGGCATGATCACGCCGATGATGAAGAGCATCGATCCGGACGAGAACAACAAGGGCGACGATGGTTACGCCGCCTTCGAACAACGGCTGATCACCGACCGCAACCACGTGATGGCAGACCGGGCCGAAAGCCATCTCGATCAAGGCGGCGTCTTCATGGCCGTTGGCGCACTTCATTTGCCCGGCAATGAAGGCGTGATCGAACTGCTGCGGAAGAAGGGCTTTACGCTGACCCGCGTGAACTAACGCATGTCGCGCAAAAGTGTGCAGCGGTTTTGCGATCACGACATGCGACAAAACAAGGACTTAAAGCGTATGGAGTGAATCTGAAAGATCGCGACTCGCTTTAAAGCCGCTTCTAGACCAGAGCGGGACGAACATCCCGGCAAAAAGGCCGCATCGTCGCCGGCACGATGCGCCGATGGAAAGGGCCGACGGCGAAGAGATAGATTCGCCCGAACAGGTTCTTGCGTCGAACCAGAGTGGTCACGCGGACCACAGTGCCGCCTGTGCTTTGTTCCAGATCCACCACGATCCTGAAATCCAGATGGCGGTCGTCGAAACCAAGCACCGTGCGCTCCGGTGAAGACGAGATGACAGGAAACCCACCGGCTGACTCGCCTGCCGCTAGCACCACTGTTTTCAGACCGAAGACTGCGACGATAGTGTTGCGAAGTGCCATCAAGCCGCTGATCCAAGCCGGCGGATGATCGAGAAGACGCCGAGCGACATCGAGCGAGTGAGGCCGGTGATCGTCTACCTTGCCCTCAAAGCAATCGCGCCAATCTGCGCCCGGCAACATGTCGCTCAAATCTTTCGTCACCAACGATCCGCCTTCCACCTCGGTTTCCCCAAGAGGGACTATGGTCCTTTTCCTGAGGCGCGGATACGCGACAATCCGACGCTGCTGCGACTTCGGCTGGCTCGGCTCTAGCGTGTATTAGCAAGCCGTGTCCGAAAACAGACAGACATACGCAACTATTTGGCGCGCAATACATTTGCGGCATGGGCGCGGTTCGCGTGGGGCATCCGCGCCTGCCTGACAGGCACATATTCAAGTTGTAGATTGAGAGGGAAAACACATGGGCGAAGAACAAGCTTCAGAAGACACAAAGCCTGTGGGGTTGATGGAAGGCGTCAACAAACCCGTATTTTTCTGGTCGGTCGGTCTGACCGCCATCTTCGTTCTAGCCGGTGTCATCTGGCCACAAGGCTCCGCTAGCGTCTTCAGCGGGGTGCAGTCCTGGATCGTCACCGAACTCGGCTGGATCTATCTGCTGTCGGTGGCAATCTTTCTGATCTTCATGCTCTATCTCGGCTGCTCCAGCTATGGCCGCATCAAGCTCGGCCCGAACCATGCGGAGCCGGATTTCAGCTATGGCGCATGGTTCTCCATGCTCTTTGCCGCGGGCATGGGCATCGGGCTTGTCTTCTTCGGTGTCGCCGAACCCATCAAGCACTTTACCGCACCGCCCACCGGGGATCCCGCAACGATCGAGGCGGCGAGAACCGCCATGGAAATTAGCTATTTCCATTGGGGTCTGCATGCCTGGGCCGTCTACGCGGTGATCGGCCTGTCGCTGGCCTATTTCTCCTTCCGCCATGGCCTGCCGCTTACCATGCGCTCCGCTCTTTACCCCCTGATCGGTGACCGCATCTATGGCCCGATCGGCAATGCCGTCGATGTCTTTGCTGTCATTGGTACGCTTTTCGGTGTCGCGACATCGCTTGGGCTCGGCGTGTTGCAGGTCAATGCCGGTTTCAACCATGTTCTCGGCTGGCCGATCAACTTCTGGGTTCAACTGCCGCTCATCGCCATCATCACCGCCATGGCGACCATTTCGGTGGCGACCGGTCTCGACAAGGGCATCAAGTTCCTGTCGAACCTCAACATGCTGATGGCCGTAGCGCTGATGCTCTTCGTCTTCGTCATGGGGCCGACGACCTTCCTGATGCGCGCCTTCGTCCAGAACCTCGGCGCCTATCTCGATCATTTCGTCATGCGTACCTTCTACATGTATGCCTATTCGCCGGACGAAGGTCCGAGCAAATGGCTGGGAAGCTGGACGCTGTTTTACTGGGGCTGGTGGATCGCCTGGTCGCCCTTCGTCGGCATGTTCATTGCCCGCATTTCGCGCGGCCGCACCATCCGCGAATTTATCGCTGGCGTCCTTCTGGTGCCGGCAGGCTTCAGTTTCGCCTGGATGACGGTCTTCGGCGATACCGCGATTGCGTTTCACCTGACCGGCGCAACCACGGCTGTGTCGGACGCCGTTTCGAAGGACGTGACACTGGCGCTCTTCGTGTTCCTCGAACAGTTCCCACTTGGTCTTTATGTGTCCTGGTTCGCCATGGCGCTGATCGTCTTCTTCTTCGTCACCGGCGCGGATTCCTCTGCCCTCGTCATCGATACACTGACATCGGGTGGACGCGAAGATGGACCGGTGGCGCGTCGCGTCTTCTGGGCCATCACCTCGGGTATCATCGGCGCGATCCTGCTTTACGCAGGCGGCCTCGATGCCCTGCAAACCGCCTCGATTGCCGGTGCGCTTCCCTTCACTTTCGTGATGCTCTTGATGTGCTGGGGTCTGTGGAAAGGCTTGCGGCGCGAGGGTGTGCGCCAGGATGCCCTTATCCAGAACCTGAGACCACGCAACGCCATCTCCTGGCAGCGCCAGTTGCAGGGTATTCTCCACCATCCCTCGAAGGCCGAGGGAGAGCGCTTCATGCGTGAGACGGCCACCGAGGCGCTGCGCGCCGTCGCAACGGAACTTGAAAAGCGCTCGCTGGTCACCACGCTTGCGGAAGAACCCGGCAAGCTGAAGCTGACGGTCGCGCCAGGCCAGCCGGAAGAATTCGTCTATGGTGTGCGCATGCGCCGTTACGAAACCCCGGGCTACAGCTTCTTCGAAAGCCAGAGCAACCGTAAACGCGCCGATTATTACTACCGGGCGGAGATCTACCTTCTCGATGGCGGCCAGAATTATGACGTCATGGAGTTCTCGAAGGACGAGCTCATTCAGGATGTGCTCGAGCAATATGAACGGCACTTCCAGTATCTTCACGCCATCAGGGCGTAGCGCGATCTGATCGACGTTCTAAGAGGGGCAAGCCGGCACCGAGCGGCTTGCCCCTTTATTGTTGAGAAGGCCTCAGGCCATGCGCCGCAACAGATTGGTGCGCCAGAAGAACTGGTGAACCAGCACGCCAAGAATGTGGAGCACGATGAGCGCCCAGAGCAGGAGCTTGATCGGCCCGCCATGCAGCTCACCCGCAATATCATTGCCGAAGTAATATTTGCCGATGCCGCTCAGAGGCATGGCCAGGAAGATCGCATAGAAAGCCCAGTGCGTGACCTTTGCCACGAGCTTGGCGATCGGCGGCTCGTCCGCAGGCGCCTCCGGCACGCCCTGCACCAGCCGAAGACAGAGCCGCAAAAGACAGAGAACCAGAACGGCGATCCCGACATAGGCATGGATATTGGCCGACGAAATATCATCCGGCGTGATCGGCTCACCACGGCGCATCAGCCGGTTCCAATGCTCCATGCCATCGGAAAAAATCAGGTTGAAGAGGATCAGCAGCGCCATCATCCAATGAAGCGCTTTCTGCGGTATGCTGTAGCCGGTGACCGTCGTTGAACCCATGAGGTTGCTCCATTGTGAGGTTTATGGAGCTCACAATAAAAGCCGCATCGAGAAGGACAAGATGCGGCTTTTGAGCTTACAAAAATGTAATGTTCGGCCCCTGAAAAACCGAGGGACCGAGTCCGGCGATTACATGTGGATCGGCTTGAAGAAGGTTGCGAGTGCCGCTTCCTTCACCGCTTCCGACATGGTCGGGTGAGCGTGGCAGGTACGACCCAGATCTTCCGACGAACCGCTGAATTCCATCAGCACGGAGATTTCCTGGATCAGTTCGCCAGCGCCAAAGCCGAGGATGTGGCCGCCGAGAACGCGATCGGTTTCCTTGTCGGCGAGGATCTTGACGAAGCCGTCGGTGACCTGCATGGCGCGTGCGCGGCCATTGGCGGTGAAGGGGAACTTGCCGACCTTGTAGGCGATGCCCGCGGCCTTGAGTTCTTCTTCGGTCTTGCCGACGGAGGCAACTTCCGGCTGGGTGTAGACCACGCCCGGAATGACGTCGTAATTGACGTGGCCGTGCTGACCGGCAAGGATTTCGGCGAGTGCCACGCCTTCATCTTCTGCTTTGTGCGCCAGCATCGGGCCCTTGACCACGTCGCCAATGGCGTAGATGCCGGCAACATTGGTCTTGTAGTGACCGTCGATTTCAACGCGACCGCGGCTGTCGAGCGCAACACCGGCTTCGGCAAGGCCAAGACCGTCGGTGTAGGGCTTGCGGCCAGTGGAGATCAGAACCACATCGGCTTCCAGCGTTTCAGCTGCGCCGCCCTTGACCGGCTCGAACGTGACCTTGGCGCCAGTGCCGGTCTTTTCGACCGCCGTCACCTTGGCGCCGAGCTTGAAGTCGATGCCCTGCTTGGCAAACAGGCGCTGCGCCTGCTTGGACAGTTCGCCATCCATGCTGCCGAGAATGTTGTCGAGGTACTCGACGACGGTGACCTTGGCGCCGAGGCGCTGCCAGACGGAACCGAGTTCGAGACCGATGACACCGCCGCCGACGACGATGAGCTTTTCCGGAACCTTGGGAAGCGCGATTGCGCCGGTCGAGGAGACGATGACCTGCTCGTCAAGATCGACCTGAACGCCTGGAATGCCTGCGACATCCGAACCGGTGGCAATCACGATGTTCTTGGTTTCGAGTTCCTGCACCGAGCCATCTTCGGCGGTGACGGAGACCTTGCCGGCGGACACGACCTTGCCGGTGCCCTGGAACGCATCGATCTTGTTCTTCTTGAACAAGAAGGCCACGCCATCGACATTGGCCTTCACCACGCCGTCCTTATGCCCCATCATCTTGTCGAGGTTGAGCGTCGGTGCCGCCACTTCGATGCCGAGGCTATCCATGCCATGGGCAACATGGGCAAACATTTCAGACGCATGCAGCAGAGCCTTGGAGGGAATGCAGCCAACGTTCAGGCAGGTGCCGCCATAGGTCGAGCGCTTCTCGACAACGGCGACCTTGAGACCGAGCTGTGCGGCCTTGACGGCGCAAACATAACCACCAGGGCCGGTACCGATAACAACTACATCATAAGCCATTGGATTTCCTTTATTGTTGGGCAGCTATCTGCCGCCGCTCACATTCAATATGGCGCCCGTCACATAGGACGCCTCGGGCGAAAGAAGGTAGAGGACCGCGTCCGCGATCTCCTGAGCTGTACCGGGTCTTTGCATGGGCACGATGGGCGCCAGATCCGTGGCGCGGTTCGGCAGCCCACCCGATGCATGGATATCGGTATCGATGATGCCGGGACGGACCGCGTTGACGCGAATGCCCTCAGTTGCGACTTCCCGCGAAAGGCCGATGGTGAACGTATCCACCGCACCCTTGGACGCGGCATAATCGACATATTGGCCGCCACTTCCTAGAACCGCTGCCATCGATGAAATATTGACGATCGATCCGCCCCGCCCACCATGCTTGGTGGACATGCGCTTGACCGCCTCGGCCGCGCAGCGGATCTTGCCGATGACGTTGATCGCAAACATCCGGTCGAGCCGCTCGCGCGAAAATTCCTCGACGCGAGCCGTCTGATCGACGACGCCGGCATTGTTGACCAGCCCGTCGATGCGACCGAAACGGCTATCCAGTGCGGCGAAGATCGATGCGATGCCGTCTTCCGTTCCCGTGTCGCCCTGCACGATATGGGCAGTGCCGCCATCGCGGACAATATCATCAGCCACGCTTTGTGCGGATGCTTCGTTGGTGGCGTAATTGATGAGCACACGCCAGCCGCGTTTGGCAGCAAGACGCGCCGTGGCCGCACCAATACCACGGCTGCCACCCGTCACGAGAAGAACCGGACCCTCAGTCATCAGCGCCTACCCTGCCGTGTCGCAACTGCATTTCAGGCTGCTTTTTCGGTTGCGAGCTTGATGCCAAGCGCAATGAAGACCACGCCGCTGGTGCGGTCGATCCACTGGCTGGCGCGGGCAAAGGCCGCACGCATGCGGGGCGTCGTCATGAACAGGCTGACGCCGACGAACCATGCAATCAGGCAGCTTGCCATGACGATGCCGTAGCCGAACTTGATCATGACCGGCGTGTGGGCATGAACCACCGTCGAGAAGATCGACAGGAAGAAGAAGACCGGCTTCGGGTTCAGCGCATTGGCGGCAAAGCCGAGCGTGAAGGACTTGAGGCCGGACTGACGCTTATGGGTGGTCGTCTCGCCCGAAACCTCCGGAAGCTCCATCTTGCCGGCGCGCAGGGCCTTGATGCCGATGTAGATCAGGTAGGCGACGCCGAGCCATTTGACGATATTGAAGAGGTAGATCGACTGCGAGATGATCAGGCCAAGACCGAGGATCGTGTAGGTGACGTGGAACATCAAGGATGTGCCGATGCCGAAGCTGGTGATGATGGCTTCGCGACGTCCATGCACCATGGCCTGGCGCATCACCATGGCAAGGTCTGCGCCGGGAGAGACGATCGCGAAGGCAAAGATTGCCATCAGCGACGCAAGCTCAATTAGATACTGGTGCATGATTTGCCCGCCCTCAGAACATCAACACGAAGAACATCAGCAGCAAGCCGATCATCGACCCTACCCAGACGAGCGACCGCACGTAAGGGATGCCCATCAGATAAAGTGGAATGTAGATGATGCGGCACACCAGCCAGAGCCAGGCACCGATCAGCGCAATGCCGGACGGATCGCCTGCCATGATCACGCCGAAGGCAAGGGCGATGAAGGCCGGATAGGTCTCGCGGAAATTGGCCGAAGCCCGTTCGGCGCGGCCTGCAAGCTTGCCCGTGGGCTTGCGATCATCGTCGCGAGCACCGGCATTCCACTCGCGCCCAAGCTCCTTGGTCGCGATCAGCGCCTGTAGCGTCACATGCACTACGAGAATCAGAACGCTCAAGCCAATGAGCGGCAGAAAGGGCGACGCGGCGAGAAATGTCGGTTCCAAGAAGGGGGCTCCTGACGAGAATTCAGCGGGATTTCACTTGAAACCCCGCTGAAACGAAAAGCAAGTCGATTAGAGATCGAGAACCAGACGTTCCGGATCTTCCAGGCTTTCCTTGACGCGAACGAGGAAGGTAACGGCTTCCTTGCCGTCAACGATGCGGTGATCGTAAGAGAGCGCCAGATACATCATCGGACGGATGACAACCTGACCGCCGATGGCGACCGGACGCTCCTGGATCTTGTGCATGCCGAGAATACCGGACTGCGGTGCGTTGAGGATCGGCGAGGACATCAGCGAACCGTAGACGCCACCATTGGTGATGGTGAAGGTACCGCCCTGCATGTCGGCCATGCCGAGCGAGCCATCGCGGGCTGCCTTGGCAAGACGACCGAGTTCCTTTTCGACGCCGGCGATGGAGAGCTGATCTGCATCGCGGATGACCGGAACGACAAGACCCTTGTCCGTGCCGACGGCCATGCCGACGTGACAATAGTTCTTGTAGATGATGTCGTTGCCGTCGATTTCAGCGTTGACCGCAGGCAGTTCCTTCAGCGCGTGGGTCACGGCCTTGGTGAAGAAGCCCATGAAGCCAAGCTTCACGCCATGCTTCTTCTCGAACACGTCCTTGTAGCGGTTGCGCAGATCCATGACCGCCTTCATGTCCACCTCGTTATAGGTGGTCAGCATGGCAGCGGTGTTCTGCGCGTCCTTGAGGCGACGGGCAATCGTCTGGCGCAGGCGCGTCATCTTCACGCGCTCTTCGCGAACGGCATCCTGCTCGGCAGAAACCGGACGCGGTGCGGCAACCGGTGCCGGAGCAGCGGCAGGAGCGGAAACGCCCTTGGCGACAGCTGCCAGAACGTCACCCTTCAGAACCTGGCCGCGCTTGCCCGAACCATCGACCTGATCGGCAGACAGATTGTTTTCGGACAGGAGCTTGCCGGCAGCAGGTGCTGGCGGAACAGAACCGGAAGCGGCAGGGGCAGGTGCGGCAGCAGCCGGTGCGGCGGCAGGAGCCGGAGCAGCTGGAGCGGCAGGAGCCGCAGCCGGTGCAGGCGCGGAGGTGGCAGCACCGGCAGCGCCTTCGGCGATCTGGCCGAGCAGCGCGTCGAGACCGACGGTTTCGCCATTCTGGGCGACGATTTCAGTCAGAACGCCGGAAGCAGGGGCTGGGACTTCGACGGTAACCTTGTCGGTTTCCAGTTCGACCAGCGGCTCGTCAGCCTTGATGGTGTCGCCGACTTTCTTGAACCAGGTGCCGACAGTTGCTTCGCTGACGGACTCACCCAGTGTTGGTACGCGGATTTCAGTGGCCATGTTATCGTTCCGTTATTCAGGTGTCTTTGTTGCGAGGGTCGAAGCGGGAGAGTGGTTACTCTCCCAATGCGTCTTCGAGGAACGCAGCAAGCTGCGCCAGATGCTTGGACATCAGGCCGGTCGCCGGAGAGGCGGCAGCCGGACGGCCCGTGTAACGGACCTTCTGGTACTTGGCGTCGATATGCGCCAGAACCCATTCGAGATACGGGTCGATGAAGGACCACGCGCCCATGTTCTTCGGCTCTTCCTGGCACCAGACCATCTCCGCATTGCGGAAGCGGGACAGCTCGTTGATGAGCGCCTTGGCAGGGAACGGATAGAGCTGTTCGATACGCAGCAGGTAGACGTCGTCGACGCCGCGCTTTTCGCGCTCTTCCAGAAGGTCGTAGTAAACCTTGCCGGTGCAGAGCACGACACGACGGATCTTGGAATCCTTCTGCAGCTTGATCGGACCGTCCTTGATGACTTCCGCATCGTCCCACAGCAGACGGTGGAAGGAGGATTCGCCCGCCATTTCCGTCAGAGACGAAGTCGCACGCTTGTGGCGCAGCAGGGACTTCGGCGTCATCATGATCAGCGGCTTGCGGAAGTCGCGCTTCACCTGACGGCGCAGAATGTGGAAGTAATTGGCAGGCGTGGTGCAGTTGGCAACCTGCATGTTGTCTTCGGCGCAAAGCTGGAGGAAACGTTCCAGACGCGCAGAGGAGTGCTCCGGACCCTGACCTTCATAGCCATGCGGCAGAAGGCAGACGAGACCGGACATGCGAAGCCACTTGCGTTCACCAGACGAGATGAACTGGTCGAACACAACCTGCGCACCGTTGGCGAAGTCGCCGAACTGGGCTTCCCAGAGGGTGAGCGCATTCGGACGGGCCAGCGAGTAGCCGTATTCGAAACCGAGAACGGCTTCTTCCGACAGCATCGAGTTGATGACTTCGTAACGAGCCTGGGTCGGCGACAGGTTCGCCAGCGGAATGTAACGCTCTTCGGTTTCCTGATCGTAGAGAACCGAGTGACGCTGCGAAAAGGTGCCGCGTTCGCAATCCTGACCGGAAAGACGGATCTTGTGGCCATCGACGGCAAGCGAACCGAAGGCAAAGGCTTCGGCCATCGCCCAATCGATCCCTTCGCCGGTCTCGACCATCTGCGCGCGGTTTTCCATAAAGCGCTGGATCGTGCGGTGCGCGGTGAAGCCTTCCGGAATGGTCGACAGCTTCTTGCCGATTTCCTTCAGCTGCTTCATCGGCACGCCGGTCTTGCCACGACGCTGCTCATCGGCATTGTCGGCAGCGCGCAGACCCGACCACTGACCGTCCAGCCAGTCGGCCTTGTTCGGCTTGTAGCTCTGGCCGGCTTCGAATTCCTGCTCCAGATGGCCGCGCCAGTCTGCCTTCATCTTTTCGAATTCGCCTTCGTTCATCAGCCCTTCGGCGATGAGGCGGTCGGCATAGATGCGGGCAACGGTCTTGTGACCACGAATGACCTTGTACATCTTCGGCTGCGTGAACGCTGGCTCATCGCCTTCGTTATGGCCGAAGCGGCGGTAGCAGAACATGTCGATGACGACAGGCTTGTGGAACTTCATGCGATATTCGGTCGCGATCTTGGCCGCATAGACCACGGCTTCCGGATCGTCGCCATTGACGTGGAAGATCGGCGCTTCGATCATCTTGGCAACGTCGGACGGATAGGGCGACGAGCGCGAAAACGCCGGGTTCGTCGTAAAGCCGATCTGGTTGTTGATGATGAAGTGCATGGTGCCGGCAACGCGGTGACCGCGAAGACCGGACAGTCCGAGAATTTCGGCAACGACGCCCTGACCTGCAAAGGCGGCATCGCCATGCAGCAGCAGCGGCAAAACCTTGGCGCGCTCGGACAGCGGAATGGTATCGCCATCCCAGATCTTGGCAAGCTGGTCCTGCTTGGCGCGGGCCTTGCCCATGACCACAGGGTTGACGATTTCCAGATGTGACGGGTTTGCCGTCAGCGACAGGTGAACCTTGTTGCCGTCGAACTCGCGGTCGGACGAGGCACCGAGGTGGTACTTCACGTCGCCCGAACCTTCGACGTCGTCAGGCTTGAAGGAGCCGCCCTTGAACTCGTGGAACACGGCGCGGTGCGGCTTGCCCATGACGTTGGTCAGAACGTTCAGACGGCCACGGTGAGCCATGCCGAGAACGACTTCTTCCAGGCCGTCCTGGCCGCCACGCTTGATGATCTGTTCCAGCGCCGGGATCAGCGATTCACCGCCATCCAGACCGAAACGCTTGGTGCCCTTGAAACGAACGTCGAGGAACTGCTCGTAACCTTCGGCTTCGACGAGCTTCGACAGGATCGCCTTCTTGCCTTCGGCGGTGAAGGCAACGCCCTTGTCGGCACCTTCGATGCGTTCCTGGATCCAGCCCTTCTCATCCGGGTTGGACATGTGCATGAACTCGACGCCCATGGTGGAGCAGTAGGTGCGCTCCAGAATATCGATCATTTCGCGAACGGTCGCGTATTCGAGGCCGAGCACGTTATCGATGAAAATCTTGCGGTCGTAATCGCTCTCTTCGAAGCCATAGGACTTCGGCGACAACTCGTTGTAATCCTCGACAGCGCTGGCAATACCGAGCGGATCGAGCTTGGCATGCAGGTGGCCGCGCATGCGGTAGGCGCGGATCATCATGATGGCGCGAACGCTATCGCGGGTCGCCTGGAGCACTTCGGCTTCGCTGACGGGCTTGCCGGTTTCGGCGCCCTTGGCTTCGGCCTTGGCCTGAACCTTCTTTTCGATGGCCTTTTCGACCGTCGCCCAGTTGCCGTCGAGTGCGGAAATCAGATCGCCGCCAGCCGGGATCGGCCAGTTGGCGCGCTTCCAGGAGGCGCCCTTGGCGGCCTTCTTCACATCGTCGGGATTGTCGGACAGACCCTTGAAGAAACTCTGCCACTCAGGCGATACCGAGGAAGGGTCCTCTTCGTACCGGGCATAGAGCTGCTCGATATAGGCCGCATTCGCGCCGTCGAGAAACGACGTGATCTGAAACTGCTCGTTGGCTTCTTGCCTTGCCATTGTTTTTTCGCGGACGTGATGGTCCGCCTCCTCAATCCCGTTGATGGTCATTCGCGACCGGTCGCTTGCATTCTTGCCGCTTGAGCATCGCCGCATGTCTCGAAGGAAATGCCGTAATGCTCGAAAGTCTTTGGTCTTGCATTTGAGACACGAGAACAGCTCGACACATGGTCAGCAGGCGCTCGCATCTGTCTTCATGCGGCTTCGGGCAGGCTACCGTTTCCGGCCCCTGCCCGCTGCCAGATTGTGTCAGTCTCAGCCCTTGAGGACTTCGACCAGCGTCTTGCCAAGGCGTGCCGGAGAGGGCGAAACCTTGATGCCCGCTGCTTCCATGGCAGCGATCTTCGATTCTGCGTCGCCCTTGCCGCCGGAAACGACAGCACCGGCGTGGCCCATAGTACGGCCCTTTGGCGCGGTACGACCGGCAATGAAGCCAGCCATCGGCTTCTTGCGGCCCTTCTTGGCTTCGTCGATCAGGAACTGGGCTGCATCTTCTTCAGCCGAGCCGCCGATTTCGCCGATCATGATGATCGAGGTCGTGGCGTCGTCTGCGAGGAACATTTCCAGCACGTCGATGAATTCGGTGCCCTTGACCGGGTCGCCGCCGATACCGACAGCCGTCGTCTGGCCGAGGCCTTCGTTGGATGTCTGGAACACGGCTTCATAGGTCAGCGTGCCGGAGCGCGAGACGATACCGACCGAACCCTTGCGGAAGATCGAGCCCGGCATGATGCCGATCTTGCATTCTTCCGGCGTCAGGATACCTGGGCAGTTCGGGCCGAGCAGGCGCGAGCTGGAACGGTCGAGGCGAGCCTTGACGCGAACCATGTCTGCAACCGGAATACCTTCGGTGATGCAGGTGATGAACGGGATCTCGGCGTCGATCGCTTCGATGATCGCGTCGGCAGCACCTGCCGGCGGAACGTAGATCACGGATGCGTCTGCACCGGTCTTTTCCTTGGCTTCGGCAACGGTTGCGAAGATCGGCAGGGTTTCGCCCTTGGAGCCGGTCCAGTTGGTGCCGCCCTTGGAGGGGTGGATACCGCCGACCATCTGCGTGCCGTAATAGGCAAGAGCCTGTTCGGTGTGGAACGTACCGGTCTTGCCGGTCAGGCCCTGCACGAGGATCTTTGTGTCTTTATTGACGAGAATGGACATTAATCAGGATCCTTAAAAATTAGCCGTTGACCGCGGCGACGATCTTCTTGGCAGCATCGTCCAGATCGTCGGCAGCCGTGATGGCGAGGCCGGATTCGTTCAGGATCTTCTTGCCAAGTTCGACATTCGTGCCTTCCAGGCGCACGACGAGCGGAACCTTGAGACCGACTTCCTTCACGGCGGCGATAACGCCTTCAGCGATGACGTCGCACTTCATGATGCCGCCGAAGATGTTGACGAGGATGCCCTCGACCTTCGGGTCTGCGGTGATGATCTTGAAGGCTGCAGCGACCTTCTCCTTGCCAGCGCCACCGCCGACGTCGCAGAAGTTTGCAGGCTCTTTGCCGTAAAGCTTGATGATGTCCATCGTTGCCATGGCAAGACCGGCGCCATTGACCATGCAGCCGATGTTGCCGTCGAGCGCCACGTAAGCGAGGTCCCACTTGGAGGCTTCGATTTCCTTGGCGTCTTCTTCGGTCTCGTCGCGCAGCGCCTTGATGTCGTCATGGCGGAACAGCGCGTTGCCGTCGAAGGAAACCTTGGCGTCGAGAACGCGCAAATGGCCATTTTCCATGACGATCAGCGGGTTGATCTCGAGCAGCGCCATGTCCTTGTCGACGAAGGCCTTGTAGAGAACCGGGAAGAGCGACTTGGCGTCTTCGGCAGCAACGCCGTCAAGCTCGAGCGCGCTGGAAATCTTGGCAACGTCTTCAGCCGTCACGCCGGCTTTCGGATCGATGGCGATCGTGTGGATCTTCTCAGGCGTGTCATGCGCGACAGCTTCGATGTCCATGCCGCCTTCGGTCGAAACGACGAAGGCAACCTTGCCGACGGAGCGATCAACGAGCAGCGAGCAATAGAGTTCGCGAGCGATGTCTGCGCCGTCTTCGATGTAGAGACGGTTGACCTGCTTGCCAGCGTCGCCCGTCTGGGCGGTGACCAGCGTGTTGCCGAGCATGTCCTTGGCGTGGGAAACGACTTCCTCGATGGACTTTGCCAGGCGAACGCCGCCCTTGGCATCGGGACCGAGTTCCTTGAACTTGCCCTTGCCGCGACCACCAGCGTGGATCTGGCTCTTGACCACGTAAAGCGGGCCGGGAAGCTGCTTGGCGGCAGCTTCTGCTTCTTCGACCTTGAGGATGGCAACCCCTTCGGCGACCGGCGCACCATAGCCCTTCAGAAGAGCCTTGGCCTGATATTCATGAATATTCATGGGTTATTCCCTGTTTACAGCCTGAAAGGCAATTACTTCAGCGACGGAGCGATGTTGACGCAGGCTTCGCAAAGACCGGCAACGGCACCGACGGACTTCTGGAAGGCTGCTTCCTCGTCCTTGTTGAGTTCGATCTCGATGATGCGCTCGATACCGCCCGCACCGATAACCGTCGGCACGCCGACATACATGTCGTTGACGCCGTACTGGCCGGACAGATAGGCGGCAGCAGGCAGAACGCGCTTCTTGTCCTTAAGGTAGGATTCGGCCATCTCGATGGCGGAAGCGGCAGGTGCGTAGTAGGCAGAACCGGTCTTCAGAAGACCGACGATTTCCGCGCCGCCGTCACGGGTGCGCTGGATGATCTGCTCGAGGCGCTCAGCCGAGACCCAGCCGAGCTTGACGAGGTCGGTCAGCGGAATGCCGGCAACGGTGGAGTAACGGGCAAGCGGCACCATCGTGTCGCCGTGGCCGCCGAGAACGAAGGCAGTGACGTCTTCAACCGAAACGTTGAACTCTTCGGAGAGGAAGAGGCGGAAACGGGCGCTGTCGAGAACGCCGGCCATGCCGACGACCTTGTTCTTCGGCAGGCCGGAGAACTTCTGCAGAGCCCAGACCATGGCGTCGAGCGGGTTGGTGATGCAGATCACGAAAGCATTGGGGGCATACTTCTTGATGCCCGCGCCAACCTGTTCCATGACCTTGAGGTTGATGCCGAGAAGATCGTCGCGGCTCATGCCGGGCTTGCGGGCAACGCCTGCGGTGACGATGCAAACGTCTGCACCTTCGATGGCAGCGTAGTCGGACGCGCCGGTGAGCTTTGCGTTGAAGCCTTCGACCGGGCCGGACTGGGCAATATCCAGACCCTTGCCCTGCGGAATACCGTCAGCAATATCGAAGAGGACGATATCGCCCAATTCCTTCAGGCTGGCGAGATGCGCCAGCGTGCCGCCGATCATGCCAGAACCAATAAGTGCAATCTTTTTGCGAGACATCGAATGCTTCCTCTTAAGCTTCAACTCAATTTTCCGCAGACGGACTGCGGCTGAAATTGTCGCACTCGGCTTAGACGCATTGGCCAAAAATGGCAACCGATTCTTTCAGAGCAAGGTTTTTCAATCGTTTAGATGATAAAATTCTTACGTAAACGTAATATATTATGTCATTAAAGCGTCACGCGGCATGACGCTTTTCGTTGTGCAGTGCGAGATAGTCGGCGCTGCGCATCTCAAACAGACGCGATGCCGTGCGATCGAACTCGAAACCTTCCGTGCCCTTTCTGGTACCCAGAAGATCCTCCGGCATGGCAGCGGCAGAGGCGAAGAGCCGAACGGTGTGATCGTAAAGCGCGTCGATCAGGATGATGAAACGTTTGGTCTCATTGCGGCGGTCCGCGCTCAACAGCGGAATGTGGTCGATGAAGACGGTATCGAACCGATCGGCAATGGCCAGAAAGTCGGACGCGCCGAGCGGCTTCTCGCAAAGATCGCGGAAGGTGAAGCGCGCCACCCGTCCCGCTGCGCGCGGCACCAGAACGGAGCGACCTTTCATCGCGATCTCCACTGGCGCAACGACTTGGCCCGCAGTCAGATGATGCCAGGCCATGTCCATCGCCTGATCGGCAGCGCCGTCAAGCGGCGTCACATAGACGGGCAGGCTTTTGACCTTCTCCATGCGGTAATCGATCGGGCTATCGAGCGAAACGACTTCGACATTCTGCTTCAGGAGATCGATGAAGGGCAGGAAGAGACCGCGATTGAGGCCGTCCTTGTAGAGATTGTCCGGCACGACATTGGAGGTGGTGACCAGCGTACAGCCATTGGCGAAGAGCTCGGTGAAGAGCCGCGCAAGGATCATCGCGTCGGCAATGTCCGTGACGGTGAATTCGTCGAAGCAGAGCAGTTCGGCTTCGGCAAGCAATTGCGCGGCGACCGGCGGAATGGGATCAGCCTGTTTGGTCTCGCCGTTCTTCAGCTTCTGCCGGTGGGCGTGGACGCGATTATGCACATCGGCCATGAATTCGTGGAAATGGCAGCGGCGCTTCTTCTCCACCGGCGCCATCTGGAAGAACATGTCCATCAGCATCGTCTTGCCGCGTCCGACGCTGCCATGGACATAGAGCCCCTTGACGGACGGCGAGGCGGCGGCCTTGCGGGCAAACATCCAGCCAAGCGCGCTCTTCTTCTTCGCGGGCTTGCGCAGCTTCAGGTCGGAGAGGATTCTGTCGAGATGGGCCGCAACGCCGAGTTGGGCGGCATCGGCCTTCAACTCGCCGGACGCCGTCAATGCGTTGAGTTGCTCAACGACACTATGGTTGTAGTCCGGCACTCGCTGCATGGAGAAAGACCCCGCGCGCGAAGCGCACGTCGCTTACAGCGGACGCGCGCTCCCCGTCGATCTGTTATCGGCTGAGGCTCAGAGGCTGGCCGTTATTGGTCGTACCGTCGTAACGGGCATCAGAGGTCTTGTAGACGCGACCGATCGTATCGCCTTGACGGTTCTTGAACTGGACCATCTTGCCCGAGACTTCCCAGGAGCCCATGGCGGTCAGGTCGCCGGTGCAACCGCGCGTACCACCGCGCGAGCCGCTGCCGAGATTGGTGAGCGTCAGGAACATATCGCAATTGGCGCCGCCATTGGACACACGCCAGTTGCCGACCATCGATTCCTTGGTCACATCCAGAGCCGTCGTCGGCGCACCCGCTGCGACATTGGCGCTGCCGGGCGGCGTTGCCGTCGGAGCCGTCGGGAACTGGGAAGAACCACCGGGAGGAGGCAGCGCACCGGACTGGACGGATGGAACAGGCTGCGCCTGAAGCGGCGGCGTGTAGCCGGGACCCGCATTCGAATTGCTGCTATAATCGTAAGAGGTACGCTGGCAACCGGCGAGGCCGATAACGACCGCAAGGCCCGTCACCACATATCTAACTTGCATCTCAAGCTCCCGATTCTCGTCGCTTCGGAAAATTCATGGTTACACAAAGCGGCTGAATTATTACCAAAGCCTTAGCTAAGGCAAGACGCGGCAACGATAATTGCCATTTTGACGGCATTTTAGGAAAATTCTTCGCCGCTTCGCAACAAAGAAGCCGCGACCTGTGGCCGCGGCTTGTCAATGTTGTGAGCGCTCAAACAATCATCAAACGCGACGCTCGACCATCATCTTCTTGATCTCGGCAATCGCCTTGGCAGGGTTCAGACCCTTGGGGCAGGCTTGCGCGCAGTTCATGATGGTGTGGCAGCGATAAAGACGGAAAGGGTCTTCGAGATTGTCGAGACGCTCGCCGGTTGCTTCGTCGCGGCTGTCGATCAGCCAGCGATAGGCCTGCAGCAGAACGGCTGGACCGAGATAACGGTCGCCATTCCACCAGTAGCTGGGACAGGACGTGGAGCAGCAGGCGCACAGAATGCACTCGTAAAGACCATCCAGCTTTTGGCGGTCTTCGTGGCTCTGCTTCCATTCCTTCGCAGGCGGTGGAGACACCGTCTTCAGCCAGGGCTCGATCGACCGATGCTGGGCGTAGAAGTTCGACAGATCCGGCACTAGGTCCTTGACCACCGGCATATGCGGCAGAGGATAGACCTTTACCGTGCCGTTGATCTCTTCCATGCCCTTGGTGCAGGCAAGCGTATTCGTGCCATCGATATTCATCGCGCAGGAACCGCAAATGCCTTCGCGACAGGAACGGCGAAGCGTGAGCGTCGGATCGATCTTGTTCTTGATGTACAGCAGCGCATCGAGAACCATCGGGCCGCAATCATCGATATCGATATAATAGGTATCGATGCGCGGGTTCTGGCCGTCGTCAGGGTTCCAGCGATAGATTCGGTATTCGCGAATATTCTTCGCGCCCGCCGGCTTCGGCCAGACCTTGCCTTCGGTCATCTGAGAGTTTTTGGGGAGAGCAAGTTCAACCATGTCCAATACCTCTCAAATCAATAGACGCGTGCTTTTGGCTCGATCTTTTTGGGATCGATGCCATCGGCGATGAGTTCGGTGTGAACCGGACGGTAGTCGAGCTTGACGTCGCCTGCTTCGCTGACCCAAGCCAGCGTGTGCTTGCGCCAGTTGACGTCGTCGCGGCCGGCGAAAGGACCATCGGTATAGTCCTCACGCGCATGCGAGCCGCGGCTTTCCTTGCGGGCTTCCGCGCCGTAAACCGTGGTGATGGCGTTGGCCATCAGGTTTTCCAGTTCCAGCGTTTCCACCAGATCGGAATTCCACACCATCGAGCGGTCGGTCACCTTCACATCGGGAAGTTCCTTCCAGATGGCGGAGAGACGCTCGCAGCCATTGGCAAGCGATTCCTGCGTGCGGAACACGGCGGCGTCTTCCTGCATGGCGCGCTGCATCTTGTCGCGAAGCACGGCCGTCGGCGTGCTGCCGCTGGCGTTGCGCAGGCGGTCGAAGCGATCCATGATCTTGTCGCAGGCAGCAATGTTGAGCGCCGGAACCGGCTCCTCGCGGTTGATGACCTGGGCGGCGCGGATTGCGGCCGCACGACCGAAGACCACGAGGTCGATCAGCGAGTTGGAGCCAAGACGGTTTGCACCGTGAACCGAGGCGCAGCCCGCTTCGCCTACAGCCATCAGGCCGGGTGCGATGCGACCGGGGTTTTCGCTGTCGGCGTTCAGCACTTCGCCCCAATAGTTGGTCGGAATGCCGCCCATATTGTAGTGAACCGTCGGCAGAACTGGGATCGGTTCGCGCGTCACGTCCACGCCTGCGAAGATCTTGGCGCTTTCGGAAATGCCAGGAAGACGCTCATGCAGAACCGCCGGATCAAGGTGATCGAGGTGGAGGAAGATGTGGTCCTTGTTCTTGCCCACACCTCGGCCTTCGCGGATTTCCATGGTCATGCAGCGCGATACGACGTCGCGCGATGCCAGGTCCTTGGCCGACGGGGCGTAACGCTCCATGAAGCGCTCGCCTTCGGAGTTGACGAGATAGCCGCCTTCGCCGCGTGCGCCTTCGGTGATCAGGCAGCCCGCGCCGTAGATGCCGGTCGGGTGGAACTGAACGAATTCCATATCCTGAAGCGGAAGGCTGGCGCGCGCAATCATGCCGCCGCCATCGCCCGTGCAGGTATGCGCGGAGGTGGCGGAGAAATAGGCGCGACCATAACCGCCGGTCGCCAGAACGACCATCTTGGCGGAAAAACGGTGAATGGTGCCGTCGTCGAGGTTCCAGGCAACGACGCCGGTGCAGCGGCCGTCATCCGACATGATCAGGTCGAGCGCGAAATACTCGATGAAGAATTCCGCATTGTTGCGCAGCGACTGGCCATAAAGCGTATGCAGAATGGCATGGCCGGTACGGTCGGCGGCAGCGCAGGTGCGCTGTACCGGCGGGCCTTCGCCGTAATTCTGCATGTGACCGCCGAACGGGCGCTGGTAGATCTTGCCTTCGGCGTTACGCGAGAAGGGCACGCCGTAATGCTCGAGCTCATAGACCGCCTTTGGCGCTTCCATGGCGAGATACTGCATGGCGTCCACGTCGCCGAGCCAGTCGGAACCCTTGACGGTGTCGTAAAGGTGCCACTGCCAACAGTCGGGCGTCATGTTGACGAGCGAGGCGGCAATGCCGCCCTGGGCGGCAACGGTGTGCGAACGGGTTGGGAAAACCTTGGTGATGCAGGCGGTCTTGAAGCCCTGCTCGGCCATGCCGAGCGTGGCGCGCAGACCAGCGCCGCCGGCACCCACGACGATGACGTCATAGGAGTGATCGACGTAAGTATAGGCCTTGCCGTTCTGGGAGGGTGAACTGTTCGGTGCCATGACGGATTATCCTGCGAATGCGATTTTCAGAACGGCGAAGAGACAGAGACCGCCGACGGCCACCGCGAAGAAGGTGTTCAGCATCAGAAGAATCAGCTTCGGAACTTCCGCATGCACATAGTCCTCGATGATGACCTGCATGCCGAGCTTCATGTGGATGAGGCCGGAAATGACGACGAGGCCCATGGTCACCGCAACGAGCGGGTTCGACAGAGCCGAAACGACGACCTCATAGGGTGCGCCGCCATACATGACGAGGAAACCGACGAAGAAGATCAAAAGCGGCACATTGGCAACGGCCGTCACGCGCTGGCGCCAGAAATGCTCGGTGCCTTCCTTGGCCGAACCGAGACCGCGAACCTTGCCGAGAGGGGTGCGCATATCCATGATGTTATCTCCTCAGCGCACGATCAGGGCGACAACCCAGATCAGCGCGGTCAGACAGATCGACGCGACGAAGGACGCCTTGGCGAGCTTGGTGGTGAAATGCTTGTCGAAGCCATGGCCCAGATCCCACATGAAGTGGCGAAGACCGCCCAGCATGTGGTGAACCAGCGCCCAGGTGTAGCCGATCAGAACCAGTTTGCCGATCAGCGAACTCATGGCCCACTGTACCCAGGCATAAGCGTCGACGCCGGAGGCGGTCGCAATCAGCCACCAGGCAACGAGAAGCGTGCCGAAATAGAGTGCGCCACCGGTGATACGGTGTACAATCGACGCAACCATTGTCGGAATTGGCTTGTAGATTTGAAGATGCGGCGACAAAGGCCGATTGTTTGTCGTGTTCGCCATATGAACCTCACGGCGTTTCCTGGCGCCGATGATAGCCGGGCGCCCCCAAACAACGCACATGACGAAAGAATGTGCATTGCACCAAGCGCGACCTTTAATCGCAGGAGAGCATCACGACAAGTACAATCGGCGACCGTTTTGAATTTAATCGATTGTGGTCTAAAAAATTCTGCGTGATTCTCTGGATCGAAAACAAAATGTCGAGCGTTTCCAAACGTCAGCATTCGATTTAATTTACGTAAACGTAAAATAAAAATAGCCTTTCCGATCGAACGGAAAGCTCAAAAACTGGATGGAGAAGATCATGTTCAAGCAGGCATACTGGATCATTCCAACCCTTCTGATCGCCATTGGTTCCCCTTCTCTGGCGACCGCAAACGACGATCATCGCGACCACCGCTCCTATCAGAGATACAGCGATTCACAGCCCTCCGTGGTCGGTGGCTATGGTCTGCCTTCCCATGTCAGAGGCATCGGCACCTATGCGGGCGGACTGACGGCGGCGCGGTTTCCCGGCAACGGCAACTACTTCTACGTCCAAAGCGGCGGCGCCTATCTGCCGGATGATTATCGTCGAAGCACCGTCGAGCCGCGCATCATCCACGTGAACCAGCGCACCTTCAATGACAGCTGCCATTATGAAGCAGGCGTCTGCGTCATCCGTCCTTGAGGCTGCACTGTGGAAGTCAGGACAGACGCCAGACGGTCGTCTGCTTGACTTCGCTATCCTCCAGCGCCCGCGTCACCGGCACCTGATAGGTGGCGCAGGCAACAAGCTTCGTCTTGGGCAGATAGGCGCGTCCCGGATCACCGACCAGCACGGCAACGCCCTTGGACGTAAGGATTGAAAACCATGGGATCAGCGCATCGGCAAAGCCCTTGTCGTAAAACACGTCACCAGCAAGCAGCACGTCGGCGTCGAGATCCTTGCCGATGACGTCCTCTGAGATCACGTCGATCGTGACGCCGTTGACCGCAGCATTCAGCATCACCGCACTCTTCGCCCACGGATCGATATCGACCGCCAGCACGTGTGCGGCACCGGCGAGGGCCGCGGCAATCGCCACCATCCCGGAGCCACTGGCGAAATCGACGACGCTCTTGCCGCGCACGATATCGGGATTATCGAGAATATAACGCGCAAGCCCCTGCCCGCCGGCCCAGGCGAAAGCCCAGAAGGGCGGCGGCAGGCCGATCTCTTCCAGCTCTTCTTCCGTCTTCAACCACAGATCATGCGCTTCACTTGCCAGATGGAGGCGAAGCTCTGGAACATGCGGCGGTGCCATGATGGTCGTATTGGCGCGGATGAAGTCGTCTGGCGCGGTCTTCAAGGTCTGGATCAGTCTGGCGAGCGCGGCGGCTTGTCGACGCCTGCCATATGGCAGACTTCCAGATATTCGTCTTCCGTCACCGGCTGGACGGAAAGCCGCATGGAGGTGACGAGCGACATGTCGGCAAGCTTCGGATTGGCCTTTACTGCCTTCAAGGTCACGGGCTTCGGCACATCGCGGACCGCCTTGATGTGCACGCAGTCCCAGCGCGCATCCCCCTCGGCAGAGGAATCCGGCTTCGACAACTCGCAGACCTCGACGATGCCGACGACTTCCAGCCCCTCATTGGAGTGATAGAAGAAGCCCTTGTCGCCAAGCTTCATGGCCCGCATGTTGTTGCGCGCCTGGTAGTTGCGCACGCCGGTCCATTCCTCGCCAGCCTCGCCCTTGGCCTTCTGCTGTTCCCAGGACCAGGTGTCGGGTTCGGATTTGAAAAGCCAGTAATTCGCCATGTCGTGCTTAGTCCTTACGCAGCCGGATTGTTGAAGACCCAATTATAGGGCTTCACATCGACGCTTTCGAAGAGACCCGCCTTGGCATAGGGATCGGCATCGGCAAGGGCACGCGCGGCATCGATATCGGCGGCTTCGACGATCACCAGGCTGCCATTCGGCTTGCCATCCGCATCAAGAAACGGGCCGGCGATCTTCAGCGTGCCTTCGGCGTTGAGCTTGTTGAGATGCTCCAGATGTGCAGGGCGGGTATCCATGCGCACATTCAGATGGCCAGGCTTGTCCTTGCAGATAAAGGCAAACAGCATTGTCTTCTCCTCTTTTGCCCAGTCCCTATTCGGTGGTGATGGGCCGTGTCATCAATTGTCGCATGGCAGTGCGAATGTCCAGCCGCCCGTCGATGATCGCCGCAACGGCATCGGTCACGGGCATGTCGATCTTGTGGTCGGCGGCAAGCCGGGACGCGACGGAGGCTGCGTAGGCGCCCTCTACCAGCCCGCCATGGAAGGCCGAGGGTGCGTCCCCCTGCCCCAGCGATATGCCGAAGCGCAGATTGCGCGACTGGTGGCTGGTGGCGGTCAGCACAAGATCGCCGAGACCGGAAAGCCCGCGCACCGTATCTGCCTGCCCGCCGACGGCAACGACAAGCCGCGACATTTCCGCAAGCCCGCGCGCAATCAGCGCCGCACGCGCCGATTCACCCAGTCCTGCCCCTTCGACGATGCCGGCGGCTATCGCCAGCACATTCTTCAGTGCGCCACCAAGCTGCACGCCGATGCGATCGGTGGAGGCGTAAAGCCGGAAGGTCTGGCCGGAGATGGTTTGCGCCAAGTGCTCGGCAAGTGCCGCATCGCTGGCTGCGACCGCCATGGCTGTCGGCAGCCCCTTGGCAATATCGGCAGCAAAGCCCGGCCCTGAGAGCACGGCCACAGGATGCGACGGCAATTCCTCTTCCAGCACTTGTGTGAGAAGCAAGCCGGACGAGCGGTCGATCCCCTTCGCCAAGGTCATCACCACGGCATCCTTAGCCAGGTAAGGACCATATTGGCGCGCCGCGTCCGCCTGCGCCTGCGAGGGCATGGCAAACAGCACGATGCCGGCATTGCGCAGCACGTCGGGCTCGGCGGAATAGTTCAGCGCATAGGGAAGCGCGATTCCCGGCAGGGCCGCATCATGCACGCCATCGGCCTGCAGGTCGGCCATCAAGGACGGATCGCGGCCAAGCAGCGTGACGTCGTGGCGATTCTCCAGCGCAATCACCACCGCAATCGCCGTGCCGAAGGCACCGGACCCGATGACGACGATGGTTTCGCGCTTGCTCATGCCTTGGCTCCCCGCTTGCCAAAGCCGACCAGTGTTTTCGCATCCGCATCGAGCGGCCAGCGCGAGCGCGGCTGTGTGTCGAGACTGTCCGGCTCCATGCCTTGCGCCATGCGCTCCAATCCTGCCCAGGCGATCATCGCGGCGTTATCGGTGCAGAGCGACAACGGCGGGGCGATGAAGCGGAAGCGGTGCTTGTCGCAGAGCGCCTGCAAGGTGCCGCGAAGCTCCTGATTGGCGGCGACACCACCGGCGACGACGAGGGCCGGTCCACCCTCGACGGAGGGGAATGTTTCGATAAAGCGCTGAAGCCCGCGCCCGATCCGGTCCTGCAATGTGCGCGATACCGCCTTCTGGAAGGAGGCGCAGATATCGGCAATGTCCTGATCTGTGAGCGGGGCGATGGCAGTTGCTGCCTGCCGCACGGCCGTCTTCAGACCGGAAAAGGAGAAATCGAGCCTTGCTTCACCAACCATCGGGCGCGGCAAGGGGAAGCGATCGGGATTGCCATTCTTCGCCGCCTTCTCGACTGCCGGTCCACCAGGATAGGGCAGGCCAAGCAGCTTGGCCGTCTTGTCGAAGGCTTCGCCGAGCGCATCGTCGATGGTCGTTCCCCAGCGCTCATACTGGCCGACACCGCGCACCAGGATCAGCTGGGTATGACCACCGGACACGAGCAGCATCAGATAGGGGAAGGATAGCCCGTCCGTCAGCCGCGCCGTCAGTGCATGACCTTCCAGATGGTTGATGGCATAAAGCGGCTTGCCCGCAGCCTTCGCAATTGCCTTGCCGGTCATCAGCCCGACGATCAGGCCGCCGATGAGACCAGGCCCAGAGGTGGCGGCAATCGCATCCACTTGCCCCAGCCTCACGCCCGCCTTGGCGAGCGCTTCCTCGATCAGCGTATCGAGGGCTTCCACATGGGCGCGGGCGGCAATTTCCGGTACCACGCCACCATAGGCACTGTGTTCTTCCAGCTGCGACAAAACGACGTCAGAGACGATCTCACCACGGCCATCAGCATGCCGAACCACCACAGATGCAGCGGTTTCGTCACAACTGGTCTCTATGCCGAGGATACGAAGAAAGGGGGTCATCAGCCGGTTCGTTGATTGCGGTGCTTTTGAAACTTAGGTACGAACACCTCCGGTAACAACGGATAGATGCCGATGCAAACAAAACCTTTCCGAATAGGCACGCGCGGTAGCCCGCTGGCACTGGCACAGGCGTTCGAAACACGCGACCGGCTGGCGGCGGCCCATGGCTTGGCCCCGGAGATGTTCGAAATCGTGCCGCTCGCGACCAAGGGCGACCGCATGACCGACCGCCCCCTGTCCGAAATCGGCGGCAAGGGCCTGTTCACCGAAGAGCTGGAAGCGCAATTGCTCTCCGGCGATCTCGACTTTGCCGTTCACTCGTCCAAGGACATGGCAACTAAGCTGCCCGACGGGCTGGAGTTGCGCGCCTTTCTGCCGCGCGAAGATGTGCGCGATGCCTTTATCGGCAGAACGGCACCTCGCCTTCTGGAGCTGCCGCACGGCGCCATCGTCGGCTCTGCCTCGCTTCGCCGTCAGGCGCTCATCCGTCGCCTGCGCCCGGACCTTGAGGTCATCATCTTCCGTGGTCTGGTCGATACGAGACTGCGCAAGCTGGCGGAAGGCCAGGCGGATGCCACCCTGCTTGCCTTTGCCGGGCTGAAGCGGCTTAACAAGGACGACGTTCCAACCGAACTGCTGGACCCGAAGGCATTTCCCCCTGCCCCCGCGCAAGGCGCCATCGGCATCGAATGTCGCATCGGCGATAGCCGGATTCAGGATCTGCTCTCGGCCATCAATGATGGGCCGACCTATGATGCGGTGATGTGCGAACGCGCCTTCCTGGCAGCACTCGATGGCTCCTGTCGCACGCCGATCGCAGGGCTTGCCACCTGTCATGGGAAGGATCTGCACTTCCACGGCGTCATCCTGACACCCGATGGACAGACCGAACATGCCGTCGAGGTGTCCGGCGCGCTTACCGATGCCGAAACGCTCGGCCGCCAGGCTGGCGAAAAGGTGCGGCACGCCGCCGGTCCCGGCTTCTTCGAAAGCTGGACCTGAGCCATGCGCGTCGTCGTGACCCGTCCGATGCGTTCGGGGCAAAAGACGGCGACGCTGTTGCGCGAGCGCGGCCACGAACCCATCCTGCTGCCGCTTACCGAAGGGGTGCACAAGGCGGAAGCCGCAAGAGAGGCGCTGACGCGCCAACCCGACGCTCTCGCCGTCACCAGCGCAGAAGCCCTTCGCGCCCTGGACACATCCGGCATCGATCTGTCCGGCCATCTCGGCAGCCCGCTTTTCGCCGTTGGCGCGGCAACTGCTCAGGCCGCACGCGAGTGCGGCTTTAGGAACGTCATTACCGGTGAGGCAGATGGCGCGGCACTTGCCCGTCTGGTGAAGACGACACTGGCGCCCGACACGCAAGCATTATCGGCGAAGAGCCCTGCTGCGCATGTGCTCTATCTTGCCGGACGGCCCCGTGAGGGCGGTTTCGAAAACATGCTCGCGACAAGCGCCATCACGCTGGATGTCGCCGAGATTTACGAGATGCAGCCTGTCTCGTGGGAAGGGCCAGCCTTGCGCGCCCTCATCGACATCCCGCCGGATGCGGTTCTCCTCTATTCCCGCGAGACCGCGCGGATCTTCTTCGACCTTGTCCAGGCCCATGATCTGGCGCCCCTTCTGCACACCAGCCGCTTCATCTGCATCAGCGAAAAGGTTCTGGACGTCGTTCCGACACCGCATCGCAGTCGCGCATGTGCAAGCACCACGCCAAGCGAATACGCAATGTTGCAGCTTCTGGACGGGGGCGCTGGAACCTAATTCCCTTTCGCCTCTTTCCTTTGCCACCATCACTGACTAGGTTCGGGGCGTGGCGACATGCGATCCCGTCTTCCCGAAAGGTGGTACGTCGCCACCGCGACCGAGGAATAGACACGACTAGAATGAGGTTGTCATGGTATCCGGAAAGCCGCCACGCCACTCCAAATCCAAGACCGAGCCGGTCACGATCGATCTGGACGCCAAGGACGTGACGGATGTCAGCGCCACCAAGCCATCCACGCCTGCGGATACGACGGCGACAAGCGCAGCAAGTGACGCAAAGCCGGTGACGGAACCGAGCACCACCGAACCCGTCACGCCAGCGACCAGCGCAGCCGACAGCGTAAAAGCCGAAAACCCAAAGCCGATCTGGGACCAGCCAACCAAATCGCCGATCGAGCCTGAGCCGAATGTGGGAAAACCGCAGGACGCGTCCGGCAAAGACGAAGGCCCAGCGAAGACGGACGCGACGGTAAAGCAGGAGCCGCCGAAAGCCGCAGCGGCAGCAGCCTCTACCACCACATCGTCTGCTGCATCGAGCAGCGCTGCCGATAGCGCCAAGACGACATCGAGCAGCTTCGGGAAGGAAGCCCCAAAGAGCGACCCCTTCAAGCCGCAGACGACGGCGTCAACATCCTCCAGCGCATCGTCGGCCAGCAAGCCCTCGGCAGCCACCACATCGACATCGCGGGATGCGAAGCCGCAAGGCAATTCCGGCCTGATCGCCGCTGGCATTGTCGGCGGCCTGATTGCGCTTCTGGCCGCAGGCAGCATGCAATATGCCGGCGTCCTGCCGTCCAGTTCAGCCGATAGCGGTTCGTCGACGGAACTGGCCGCGTTGAAGTCTCAGGTCGCCAGCCTGCAGCAGCAGATCGCGCAAGCACCAAAAGGACAGACCGCCGACACGTCTGCGCTAGAGCAGCGCCTTGCCGCGCTGGAAAGCTCCACCGCATCCGGCGGCGACGCCAGCGCGAAGATCTCCCAGCTTGAGACCACGGTTTCGACATTGCAGTCCGAGCGCGCCGCAGAAGACCAGAAGATCGCGTCGCTGACACAGCGGCTTGACGCGGCAGAAACCAAGATCAACGAGCCTCGGGACGATGTCGAAGTGGCGCGCGCCATTGCCTCGGCAGCACTCAAGGCGGCGATCGATCGCGGCGGTCCTTTCCTCACCGAACTCGATACACTGTCCAAGGTCACGCCGGACGATCCGGCAATCCAGTCGCTGCGCCCCTTTGCCAATACCGGCGTGCCGACGCGCGCGGAACTGGTGCGTCGTTTTCCTGATGTCGCCAACGCGATGCTGACTGCTCTGAGCCCGACCGACCCGAATGAAGGCATTTTCGACCGGCTGGCCAACAGCGCCATGTCGCTGGTCAAGGTGCGCCCTGTCGGCAATGTCGAGGGCGAAGGCGACGATGCCAAGATCGCCCGCATGGAAGACAAGCTGCAGAATGGCGACCTGAAGGGTGCGGCCCTTGAATGGGATGCTCTTCCCGAAGCCGCCAAGACCGCATCGGCCGATTACAAGAAGTCGCTGGACGCACGCATTCAGGTCGAGGATCTCGTCAACAGCACATTGAACCGCGCCGTCAGCAGCACAGGCCAGCAGGGGTAAGACATGACCAGAATCGTTAGCTTCGTCGTCATCGTCCTTCTCATCGCCGTCGGCTTTGCCTGGCTTGCGGATCGTCCGGGCGTTCTGTCGCTGGAATGGCAGGGGCAGCTGATACAGATGAGCATGATGGTGGCGGCCTCCATGGTTGCCGCCCTCATCGCAGCCATTATGATCTTGTGGTGGATGATCAGCACGCTGTGGAACTCCCCACATGCCGCACGTCGCTACTTCCGCGCTCGCAAGCGCGACCGCGGCTATCAGGCACTGTCGACCGGCCTGATCGCTGCCGGTGCTGGCAATGCCCTGCTGGCCCGCAAGATGACCGCGAGAACACAAGGTCTGCTCAGCGCCGATCAGGAGCCGCTGATCCATCTGCTGGAGGCCCAGGCGGATCTTATCGAAGGCAAGTACGACGCCGCGCGCCGCAAGTTCGAGGCCATGGCAAATGACCCGGAAACGCGTGAACTTGGTCTTCGCGGCCTCTATATCGAGGCCCGCCGCCAAGGCGCGCATGAGGCGGCGTTGCAATATGCCGAGGATGCGGCGAAAAACGCGCCCTATCTGCCCTGGGCTGCGCAAGCGACGCTGGAAAGCAAATGCCGCAGTGGCGAGTGGGACGATGCGATCCGCCTGCTCGACCAGCAGAAGGCCGCCCACGTCATCGAGCGTGGCGAGGCCGAGCGTCTGAAGGCTGTGCTTCTGACCGCGAAGGCGGAAGAGAAGTTCGAGATCGACCCAAAGGGTGCGCGCGACGATGCAAAGTCCGCACTGAAACTGTCGAAGGCGCTCGTGCCGGCAGCGCTTGTCGCCGCCAAGTCCTATCTTCGCGAAGACAATCTGCGCAAGGCGGCCGCCGTTCTGGAACCCGTCTGGAAGGCTGAGCCGCATCCGCAGATCGCCGAGCTTTATGTCCGCGCCCGTAGCGGCGATACGGCCATCGACAGGCTGAAGCGCGCCGAGCGTCTGGAGAGCCTGAAGCCCAACAATATCGAATCGCTCTTTGCGGTGGCGCAGGCAGCTCTGGCCGCGCAGGACTTCGACAAGGCGAGAGCCAAGGCGCAAGCCGCCGCCCGCATCGCCCCACGCGAAAGCGTCTTCCTGCTGCTGGCTGATATCGAAGAGGCCGAGACCGGCGACCAGGGCCGTGTGCGTCACTGGATGGCGCAGGCGTTGCGCGCGCCGCGCGACCCGGCCTGGGTGGCAGACGGCATCGTTTCGGAAAAATGGCATCCGGTCTCGCCGGTCTCCGGCCGTCTCGATGCCTTCGAATGGAAGGCGCCCTTCGGCCAACTGGAGGGCCCGGTGGAAGATGTGAGTGTCGATAGCGCACTCGCCTCACTTCCCGACGTGGCGCAGCCGGAAATTCGTGAGCGCATCATCGAAATCCCGGTTCCAGTAAAGCCAGAGCCGGTGAAAACCGAGCCGAAGCCACACGTCGAGACGAAGGTTGAGCCCAAGGCCGAGACGAGGACCACGGTTCATCCCGTTGTCGAAACGCAAAAGCCCAAGGTCCAATCGGGTGAACCAGCAAAGGTCACGCCCTCGGCGAAAGCGGAGGAAGTCGTTCCCTTCTTCGGCGGCGCGCCGGATGACCCTGGCGTGAAGAAAGCAGAGGGCGCCCCTCTTGCCGAACCCGCAAAGCCCGTGACACCGGCGAGCCAGACATCCAAGGCCGCTGCGCCAAAAACCACAGTGATCGAAAAAAGCGGGGAAGCGGTTCCTTTCTTCGGCGGTTTGCCGGATGATCCCGGGGTGAAGAAACCCTCTGCCCCCGCGGACGAAAAAAACCGCCTCAATCTGTTTTAAGGCAGCCTTTAACGCTCAAGGAGAGCCATGCTCGACCGTATCCAGACCTTCTTCCAAAGCCTGACGAGTGGCGACACGTCTCGCGATTTTCCGCCTGACGACCTGCGCGTCGCCATCGCCGCCCTTTGCTTTCAGGTGATGGAAGCGGACGGAACGGTGTCCAAGGTGGAGCGTGAGCGCCTGCGCGAATTGCTGCAGGAGCATTATGACCTCAGTTCCGGCAAGCTGGATGCGCTGATGGATGCGGGGCAGGAAGCCGGCAAGGAGGCGGTGGATTATTACCGCTTCACCACCGACATCCGCCGCCACCTGAACGAACAGGAACGCGTCGAACTCATCGGCATTCTCTGGGACATCGTCTACGCAGACGGCGAGCGCAACGAAATGGAAGACAACGTCATCTGGCGCATCGCCGAGCTTCTCGGCGTCTCCGTCCGCGATCGCGTGCTGCAGCGCCAGCAGGTGGCAAGCCACAAGCACCTTGAAGGTAATGATGAGGCCGACGCAGACGCGATCTAAGCCGCATCGAGCGACGGTGTAGAGCAGTTTTGCGACGAAGACGCGCGGCAGGCTGGAGTGGCAAAGAGGAGGAATCTGGCATGAGAGATCCCTTCACGCTTTCGGTGCAGCAAAAGCCGAGGTCGGTCTTCGGCTTTTTTACCCACCTTGGAAAGAGGCCGCTAAGACAACACACTTTCTAAACGCGCACTTCCGTGTGACGGTACTTGTCGGCTCATGTGGTAATGTCTAAATGTCTGCCAACAACATAGGAGACATTGATGGTAGGCATTATCGACGCGGTGATTACAATCATATTATTGGCGTTGCAAATCTACTGGTGGATCTTGATCGCCAGCGCCATTTTCTCATGGCTCTACGCATTCAATGTCATCAACTCCTCCAATCAGTTCGTCAACGCGATCGGCAACTTCCTGTATCAGGCTACCGAGCCGGTTCTGCGCCCCATCCGCCGGGTTCTTCCGAACATGGGTGGCATCGATCTTTCGCCGCTCGTGGTACTGCTTGGCATTGTCTTCCTTCAGATGATCATCGCAAATCCGATCAGACCTTTCCTGATCTCGCTCTTCATTTGACGCTCCAGCCCTGGAAGATCGTCGGTCGGCAGATTGAGCTGAGAGTGAGGCTCACGCCCTCTGGGGGGCGTGACGCCATCGATGGGGTGGAGACGGATGCCGAAGGGCTGCCCTATCTCAAGGCCCGCGTCACCGCCGTGCCGGAAGACGGCAAGGCAAACAAGGCGTTGATTGCGCTTCTGTCGAAGACGCTGAAGATCCCAAAGTCATCGATCAGTTTCCTGTCCGGGGAAACATCGCGCAAAAAAATCCTCCGGCTCGATGGCGAACCGGAGGATCTTTTAGGTAAGCTTGAAAAGGTGATAGGCTGAGATCAGCCCTGCGCCTTGTAGCGTTCGACGGCTTCGAGGATCAGCTTCTTGGCAACGTCGACATCCTGCCAGCCGCCCATCTTCACCCACTTGCCGGGTTCCAGATCCTTGTAGTGCTCGAAGAAGTGCTCGATCTGCTTTAGCGTGATGTCCGGCAGGTCGGTGTAGTTTTTGACCTTGTCGTAACGCTGCGTCAGTTTGGGAGCAGGAACCGCGAGGATCTTCTCGTCCTTGCCGCCATCGTCTTCCATGATCATCACGCCGATCGGGCGAACATTGATGACGCAGCCAGGCACCAGCGGGCGGGTATTGCAGATCAACACATCGATAGGGTCGCCATCTTCCGACAGCGTGTGCGGCACGAAGCCGTAATTGCCCGGATAGGTCATCGGCGTGTAGAGGAAGCGATCGACGATCAGTGCGCCAGCATCCTTGTCCATCTCGTACTTGATAGGATGGCCGCCGACCGGCACTTCAACGATCACATTGACGTCTTCAGGCGGGTTCTTGCCGACGGAGATTGCATCAATACGCATACTCTTTCCTTATTTCGGTGAGTTGAGATTGATCCTCGATACTGGGAAAGACAGCGCTTTGCAACATCGCCCGCCGCAACCTTTGCGCTTTTGTCGAACCAAGAATGGGCTGAGCTTAAAGGTTTGAGAGCGCTACAAGAAACGACGGGCGAGAAGTTTTAACAGGTGCCCTGGCGGCATCACGGGATCGGGCCAATCGTGATACTTGCGTCAATGCGCACATGACGCGGCTTGAAGAACAGTCAGCGCCAGGCAAAACCGATCTTGCGCAGCTGCTTGTCGGCAAAGTCTTCCATGCCTTCGGCAATATCCTTGCCGCCATGCGAGCGGAAGAAGCGGCTGGCGACGTCGCTGTCCTCGAGGCACCATGCCACCACGCCGTTGCAGCCGAGAGACTTCAACAGGCGGCGTCCTTCCTTGAAAAGAACGGTCCCAAGGCCGATGCCCTGATATTCCGGACGCAGATAAAGCTCGTAGATCTCACCATCATAGGGAAGACCGCGGGCACGGTTGAGGCCAAGCGTCGTGTAGCCTGCCACCACACCCGCCACTTCGACCACCAGCAGCGTGGCGGAACCACGGGCAGCACGGCGCCACCAGTCCTCGTCACGACGATCCAGCATCTGCCAGAGCGGCTTGTGCGGAATAAGTCCTGCATAGGCCTGCTCCCAGGACAGCCGATGCGTCTCTGCGATAGCGGCAGCGTCTTCCGGTTCAGCCCGGCGCACATCGATGGATAACGTTTTCATAACGCGATTCTGGCCCCGGCCATGAAAACTTACCAGCCATAAAGGTTAACGGCGGGAAGCTTACCCACAGCCTAATCATGTGGACGATGGGGAAAAGATTAACGCTTTTTTTACCATTGAGACAAGCGGGCTTGATTCGCGCGGACAAAGAAAAACCCGGCTTGAGGCGTGCTCAAGCCGGGTTCTTGGAAACACGGTTAATGGCGGGGCGATCAGCCGGCCATCTTGGCCTTTTCGAAGCGCTTGCGATCGTTCGGATCGAGGTAGAGCTTGCGCAGACGAAGCGACTTCGGCGTCACTTCCATCAGCTCGTCGTCCTGGATCCAGGACAGCGCGCGGTCGAGCGTCATGCGGATCGGCGGCGTCAGCTTCACGGCTTCATCCTTGCCGGCGGCGCGGATGTTGGTGAGCTGCTTGCCCTTCAGCACGTTGACTTCGAGATCGTTGTCGCGGGTGTGAATGCCGATGATCATACCAGCATAAACCTTTTCGCCCGGCTCGATGATCATCGGGCCACGGTCTTCCAGGTTGAACATGGCGTAGGCGACAGCTTCGCCCGAACCGTTCGACAGCAGAACGCCGTTGACGCGACCTGCGATCTGACCCTTGAAGGGCTGATAATCGTGGAACAGGCGGTTCATGATGGCCGTACCGCGCGTGTCGGTCAGCAGTTCCGACTGGTAGCCGATCAGGCCACGGGTCGGCGCATAGAACTTCAGACGAACGCGGTTGCCACCGGAAGGACGAAGCTCGGCCATTTCAGCCTTGCGCTCGGACATCTTCTGAACGACGACACCGGAATGCTCTTCATCGACGTCGATGACGACTTCTTCGATCGGCTCCAGCAGGGTGCCGTTCTCATCCTTGTGCATCACGACGCGCGGACGCGACACGGCGAGTTCGAAGCCTTCGCGACGCATGGTTTCGATCAGAACCGCAAGCTGCAATTCGCCACGGCCGGACACGAAGAACGAGTCCTTGCCTTCGGCTTCTTCGATCTTCAGCGCAACGTTGCCTTCGGCTTCCTTGAGCAGACGGTCGCGGATAACGCGGCTCGTGACCTTGTCGCCTTCGGTGCCAGCCAGCGGGCTGTCATTGACGATGAAGGACATGGTGACGGTCGGTGGGTCGATCGGCTGCGCGGTCATGGCTTCAGTGACGGAAGGATCGCAGAACGTGTCGGCGACGGTGCCCTTGGAGAGGCCAGCGATAGCGACGATGTCGCCTGCATGGGCTTCTTCGATCGCGGTGCGCTCGATACCACGGAACGCGAGGATCTTCGAAATACGGCCGGTTTCGATCGTCTTGCCATCCTGGCCCAGAACCTTGACGGCCTGGTTCGGCTTGATCGAGCCGGACGCGATACGGCCGGTGATGATACGGCCGAGGAAGTTGTTGGCCTCAAGGATCGTGCCGATCATGCGGAACGGACCTTCTTCGACCGTAGGCTCAGGCACGTGCTCGAGAACCAGATCGAGCAGCGGTGCAAGACCCTGGTCCTTCGGACCTTCCGGGTTGACGTTCATCCAGCCATCACGACCGGAGCCGTACAGGATCGGGAAGTCCAGCTGCTCGTCGGTCGCGTCGAGATTGGCGAAAAGGTCGAAGACTTCGTTGATGACTTCCTCGTGGCGGCCATCCGGGCGGTCGATCTTGTTGATCGCGACGATCGGGCGAAGACCGACCTTCAGCGCCTTGGAGACGACGAATTTCGTCTGCGGCATCGGGCCTTCGGAGCTGTCGACGAGAACGATCGCGCCGTCCACCATGGAGAGAATACGCTCGACTTCACCACCGAAGTCAGCGTGGCCGGGGGTGTCGACGATGTTGATACGAACACCCTTCCACTCAACCGAGGTCGCCTTGGCGAGAATGGTGATGCCGCGTTCCTTTTCCAGATCGTTGCTATCCATAACACGCTCGGCAACGCGCTGGTTGTCGCGGAACGAACCAGACTGCTTCAGAAGCTCGTCAACAAGTGTCGTTTTTCCATGGTCAACGTGCGCGATGATCGCGATGTTGCGAAGGGCCATATGATTAAATCTCTGAGGTTGGGGCGCTGATCGTATGGGATGCGCCAATTTAGTTTGGCGGGCTCATAACCTTTTTTTTGCAAATGCGAAAGGGGGGCCTGTGACATAAGGCCCTTGCGAAAACGCCGTATCAGAGATGTGTGACAGGTTTTTGCGCGCTTTTAAGGTTGAAGCGGGTGCGATCCTTCAGATTCGCTCTTCCCGCCTTCCCTCTTTCTTTGACCGCTTGTCGGCGTCGCTAGACGTCTTCACCCGTCTGCGCGGCACGCGTTACGCAGCGACCAGTCCGCGCTTCTTCAGCATGGCCTCCGGGCTCGGCATCTTTCCGCGGAAGGCCTTGTAGGTCACTTCCGGATCGACCGCGCCGCCGACGGAATAGACATTGTCGAGAAGCTTGCGCGCCGTTTCCGGATCGAAGGGATTGCCCGTCTCCTCGAAAGCCTCGAAGGCGTCGGCATCCAGCACTTCCGACCACATGTAGGAATAGTAGCCAGCGGAATAGCCGTCACCGGAAAACACGTGCTGGAAGTGCGGCGTTGCGTGGCGCATGGTAATCGACTTCGGCATGTTGAGCGAAGACAGCACCTCTGCCTGCACCGCCATCGGATCCTCCACCTTCCCACGGGTGTGGAACGCCATATCGACCAGCGCCGAGGAGGTGAACTCCACCGTGTTGAAGCCAGCATTGAAGGTCTGGGCCGCCAGCACCTTGTCCAGCAGCGCCTTCGGCATGGGCTCGCCGGTCTCGTAATGCAGCGCATAGGTTTCGAGAATTTCAGGCACGGTCAGCCAGTGCTCGTAAAGCTGCGAGGGCAGTTCGACGAAGTCGCGCGAAACGCCGGTACCGGAAACGGACGGATAGGTGACATTCGACATCATGCCATGCAGCGCGTGGCCGAACTCGTGGAACAGCGTGCGCGCATCATCCAGCGACAGAAGTGCGGGCTTGCCCGCGGATGGCTTTGCGAAGTTGCAGACATTGTAGATGATCGGCAGTTCACCGACCGTGCCGTTCTTCAGCGGCAGCTTGTGCTGCGACTGGAAGGAGCTCATCCATGCACCTGAGCGCTTGGAGGGCCGGGCGAAATAGTCGCCGAGGAACATAGCCTTCAACTCGCCATTGGCGTCGCGAATTTCGAAGGTGCGGACATCGGGGTGGTAGGCCTTGATGTCTTTCAGTTCGACGGCATTGATGCCGAAGAGGCGTGTCGCCACGTCGAAGCAGGCCTCGATGATCTTTTCCAGCTGGAGATAAGGCTTCAGTTCGGTTTCGGAGAAATTGAAGCGCTTTGCTCTGAGCTTCTCCGCATAATGGCGCCAGTCCCAGGGCATGACCTCATGGTTCTTGCCTTCGTCGGCAATCACCGTGGCAAGCTCGGCTTCCTCTTCGCCAGCGCGCGCCACGGCTTTTTCCCAGACTTGGGTCAAGAGACCGTTCACCGCATCCGGCGTTTTCGCCATCGTGTCGTCCAGCTTGTAGGCCGCAAAGCTCTCATAGCCCAAGAGCTTTGCCTTTTCTTCGCGCAGCGCCAACGTCTTCCTGACGATCTCGCGATTGTCGGTCTCGCCACCATTTTCGCCACGCGCCACCCAGGCCTTGAAGGCCTGCTCACGCAGATCGCGGCGCTCGGAAAACGTCAGGAAGGGCTCGATGATGGAGCGCGACAGCGTCACTGCAAACTTGTCCTCCTCGCCATGCTCCTTGGCGGCGCCCGCCATGGCATCGCGCAGGAAGCCCGGAATGCCGGCAAGCTCTTCGTCCGAGGACAGCAGCAGCTTCCAGTTCTTTTCATCCGCAAGCACGTTCTGGCCGAAGTTTGCGCCAAGTCCTGCCAGCTCCTCGTTGATGGCGGCAAGACGCTCCTGCTCCGGCTTCGGCAGTTTCGCGCCGGCGCGCACGAAGCCCTTCCAGTGGCGCTCAAGCACCCGCAGTTCCTCATGGGTCAGTCCCAGCGTCTCGCGCTTTTCCCAAAGCGTATCGATGCGCTTGAACAGCGCCTCATTCATGCCGATGCGCGAATAGTGGCGCGACATTTTTGGCGCGATCTCGCGCTCCAGCGCCTGGATTTGCGGATTGGTGTGGGCACCCGCCTTGTTCCAGAACAGCGCGGAGACGCGCGATAACTCGTCGCCAGCGACTTCAAGCGCAATCACCGTATTGGCGAAGCTCGGCGCTTCACTGTTGCCGGCAATGGCATCGATCTCTGCATCATGGGCGGCAAGGGCCGCATCGAACGCACCGGCAAAATCCTCGTCCTTGACGGCATCGAAACGCGGCAGCCCGTTTTTCCCGTTCCAGTCGGTCAGAGCGGAATAATGCGCGATCGTCGATGTCATGGTGATGTCCTCATACAGATGTGATTGTCAGCCATATGGGCATGCTGACGGCAAGCTTTCAATATCAGACCGCAAGAAGGGCAACGGCAACCGCCCTAAAATCGGCGTCGATTCCGCAAAAGCACGATGCGTGGATGTCAAAGACATGGAGCGTGCGGAACACTTTCTTCTCCCATCCGATTGCATGGAAAGACAGAAGTTGTCACAACGTAGAATAGTTCTAGTGAAAAGCACCCATTTGATGACATCCAATCCCGAACGAGAACCGCTGGCCTTTCTGCTCAACAGCAGCGCCCGTTTTCTCAACAGCGTGTTCGAACGGCGCATTGCCAATGCAGGCCTTGGTCTGACGCCCGGCGAAGCCCGCGCGCTGCTGACCGTTGCTGCCATCGACGGTGCCAAGCAGGCGGACATTGCCGCTCGCATCGGTCTCGAACCGATGACGGTCTGCACCTATCTCGACAAGCTGGAATCGCTCGCCCTCGTGGAGCGTCGCCCCAACCCGGACGACCGCCGGTCGAAGTGCATCTACTTGACGGAAAGCTCGACGCAGATGCTGAAATCGGTGCGCGAGGAGGTGGATGGTCTGATGGCGCAGGCGACCGAAGGTTTGGGCAGGGAAGACATCGAGCGCTTCCATGCGCTGCTCTCCGTCTTGCAGAAGAACCTCCACACCGCGGCGATGGATAAGAGCCGGACTGAAGGCTGAGCCGGGAGCAAAAAAAGCCCCGCGCGAACAGGGCTTCCATGCGTGAGGTGATCTCGTCGTCCACCTCTGGTCATCCTCGGGCTTGACCCGAGGATCCAAGTTTTCCAATGGCGTCAATGGCTTATGGATCCTCGGCTCAAGGCCGAGGATGACCGTGGAGAGGCTTTACGCCTTCTCAGCCAAGTTGGTTGAGAGACCTGAGCCCCGGCAAAAGCGGAGGCTCAGGACGGCCCTTGCGGACCTCTTACTTGCCGAGATTACGCTTTGCGAGCGTACGCAGACGCAGCGCGTTGAGCTTGATGAAGCCGGCGGCATCCTTCTGGTCGTAGGCGCCCTGGTCGTCTTCGAAGGTGACGAGCTTGTCGGAATAGAGCGACTTGGCGCTCTCGCGACCGGTGACCATGACATTGCCCTTGTAGAGCTTCAGCGTCACTTCGCCTTCCACATGCTCCTGGCTCTTGTCGATCAGCGCCTGCAGCATCTCGCGCTCCGGCGAGAACCAGAAGCCGTAATAGATCAGCTCGGCGTAACGCGGCATCAGCTCATCCTTGAGGTGCGCTGCACCGCGGTCGAGCGTGATGGATTCGATGGCGCGGTGCGCTGCAAGCAGGATCGTGCCGCCGGGGGTTTCGTAGACGCCGCGGCTCTTCATGCCGACGAAGCGGTTTTCCACGAGGTCGAGACGGCCGATGCCATTGTCGCGGCCATAATCGTTGAGCGTCTGCAGAAGGGTCGCAGGCGACATTTCAACGCCGTTGATCGAGCAGGCATCGCCCTTGCGGAAACCGACCTTGATGACGGTTGCCTTGTCAGGTGCGGCTTCCGGGGAAATGGTGCGCATATGCACATATTCCGGAGCTTCCTGCGCCGGGTCTTCCAGAACCTTGCCCTCGGACGAGGAGTGCAGCAGGTTGGCATCGACGGAGAACGGCGCTTCGCCCTTCTTGTCCTTGGCAACCGGGATCTGGTGCTGTTCGGCAAAGTTCAGGAGATCTGTACGGCTCTTGAAGGTCCAGTCGCGCCACGGTGCGATGATCTTGATATCGGGGTTCAGGGCGTAAGCGGAAAGCTCGAAACGAACCTGGTCGTTGCCCTTGCCGGTCGCGCCATGGGCAATGGCGTCAGCACCGGTTTTCTTGGCAATCTCGATCAGGTGCTTGGAAATCAGCGGGCGGGCAATCGACGTGCCGAGCAGATAGACGCCTTCATAGACGGCATTGGCGCGGAACATCGGGAAGACAAAATCGCGAATGAATTCCTCGCGGACATCTTCGATGAAGATTTCCTTGATGCCGAGCATCTCGGCCTTCTTGCGCGCCGGCTCCAGCTCCTCGCCCTGGCCGAGATCGGCGGTGAAGGTGACGACTTCCGCGCCGAGTTCGGTCTGCAGCCACTTCAGGATGATCGAGGTATCGAGACCGCCGGAATAGGCGAGAACGACTTTCTTAACGTCTTTCGGGAGTGCCATTCGTGAAATCCATTTGCATAACCGGCGATCGCGTGAAGCCTCGCCTTTCCTTGAGATTGCGGCACTTTTAGCGAGTTTATCGGTACACGCAAGAGATAATGAAAATGGACGATGCCCGGGAACACATCGAGCGCCCGATGACTTGTCACGTGACTTGAGAGAGAAAAACGCTAGATTTCGAAGCGCCTTGAGAGGCGCTTGGTTACATGGGACGCCACCGCCGTTTGAAAAAAGACGGCCATGGAGAAGGAGAAACCAATGTCGACATTTCACCCCGCATTGCGACAGGACAATGTAGCCGTGGTCACCGGCGCCGCCTCCGGTATAGGGCTTGCAGCGGCACGCAAGTTTGCCCATCTCGGCATGAGCGTCGTGCTGGTCGATCTCGATGGCGAAAAACTGGGAGCCGCCGAAAGTCAGATCGCCGCAGAGGTGCCCGAAGGCGCGGCAAACATCGCCGCCATCCCGACAGACGTCTCGAAGCTCGATGAGCTTGAGGCGCTCGAGAGAGCCGTCATTCAGCGCTTCGGCCGCGTGCATGTGCTGATGAACAACGCCGGTATCCAGCCGGGCAGCGCCCTTTTCGGCCCGCAGGCCAACTGGGACAAGGTGATTGGCGTCAACCTGATGGGCGTCATCAACGGCACCCGCGTCTTCGGTGCGGGCATGCTCGCCCATGGAGAGCCGGGCCTCATCATCAATACCGGCTCCAAGCAGGGCATCACCACCCCACCCGGCGATCCCGCCTATAATGTCGCGAAAGCAGGCGTGAAGGCGTTCACCGAAGCGCTGCAGCACGAGCTGCGCAATGCCGACAAGGGTGCGATCTCTGCGCATCTGCTCATCCCTGGCTTCGTCTTCACCGGTCTCACCGCAGGCGAGCGCACCGAAAAGCCCGACGGCGCCTGGACGCCGGAACAGACGGTCGATTTCATGCTGGAAAGCATTGGCAGGGGCGATTTCTACATTCTCTGCCCCGACAACGAGGTGGACCGGAAGACCGACGAGAAGCGCATTCTCTGGGCCGCCAACGATATCGTCCAGAACCGGCCGCCATTGTCGCGCTGGCATAAAGATTATGCCGAGCACTTCAGGACGTTCCTGAACGGCTGACGCAACGTGAAGAGGAATTGGCAGGCTCGTCAAACAGCGTTATGAGTAGGCACCTGAACCCTAAAGCGTGTCGCGATCTTTCAGATTCGCTCCTTCGCTTTAGGCCCTTGTTTTGTCGCATGTCGTTATCGCAAAACCGCTGCACACTTTTGCGCGACATGCTTTAGCCTTATGGTGCCTTCGTGGACTTCATACCGAGCCTGCCGACACTCATTGCCTTCACCATCGCCATCCTCGTTCTAGCGGTGACGCCCGGCCCGGATATGACGCTGTGGATCAGCCGTTCGCTGCGCGAAGGCCGCAAGGCGGGCTTCATGACACTGGTCGGCACCAATCTCGGCATCACTGTTCACACGCTACTCGTCGCCTTTGGCGTGGCAGCGCTGATCGTCGCTTCGCCAACAGCCTTCATGATCTTGAAGACGGGCGGCGCTGCCTATCTCGTCTGGCTCGCCATCCAGGCCATCCGCCATGGCTCGAACTTCGTCATGGAGCGCCCGAAGGAACAGAAGGCGGGCGCGTCGATGACGTCTGCTCTGGTCAACGGGCTGTGGGTTAACCTGCTCAATCCAAAGGTCATCATCTTCTTCATGACCTTCCTGCCGCAATTCGTCACAGCCTCCGACCCGCACGTGACCGGCAAGCTGATCTTCCTCGGTCTCTGGTCGATCATCGTCGCCCTGCCAATCGGCATCGGCATTGTCGTTGCCGCAGACTCGCTTTCCGACTGGCTGCAGCGCAATCGCAAGGTCCTGCGCGGATTGGATTACACCATCGCCGGTGTCTTCTCGCTCTTCGCCGTGAAGATTTTCCTGACGCAGGCGAAGTAACAAGCGGATACGAAAAAGGCGCCTCAGCGGCGCCTTGTCTCTTAGCCGATCAGCAACTCGTCATCATCGATCGTCTGGCCGCGGATCTTGCGGAACATCTCGATCAGGTCTTCCACCTGCAGGCCCTTGCGGCTTTCACCCGACACATCGAGAACGACCTCGCCCGCATGCAGCATGATGGTGCGGTCGCCGTAATCCAGCGCCTGGCGCATGGAATGCGTCACCATCAGCGTGGTGAGCTTGCGCTCTTCCACCACCTTACGGGTCAGTTCCATGACGAACTCCGCCATGCCAGGGTCAAGCGCTGCGGTGTGCTCGTCAAGCAGCAGCACATCGGAACCTGCAAGCGTTGCCATGACCAGCGATACCGCCTGGCGCTGTCCGCCGGAGAGAAGATCCATGCGGTCCTTCAGACGGTTTTCGAGCCCGAGACCAAGCGAGGCGATGCGGTCCTGGAAGAAGGCACGACGTCCGCCGCCGAGTGCTGGCAGAAGCCCGCGCACCTTGCCGCGTGCAGCCGCAAGCGCCAGATTTTCCTCGATGGTGAGCGCGCCGCAGCTTCCCGCCAGCGGATCCTGAAACACACGCGCCACCTGGCCCGCACGGCTGGCCGTCGGCTTGCGCGTCACGTCCACGCCACTGATCGTCACCTTGCCGGCGCTCGGCAGCACATCGCCCGCCAGCACGCCGAGAAGCGTGGACTTGCCAGCACCGTTGGAACCGATCACGGTAACGAAAGAGCCGTTTTCGATGGTGAGATTGAGCTTGGAGAGCGCCTGCTTTTGCAGCGGCGTCCCCTTGCCGAAGATGACCTGAATATCGGAAAGCGAAATCATGATGCAGCTCCTCCACGGCGCAGGCGCGGCAGGATGAGGGCGACGGCCACCAGCGCGGCGGTGACGAAATTGAGGTCGGATGCCTTCAGACCAAGCGCATCGCTGGAGAGCGCCAGCTGGATGGCGAGACGATAGGCGATCGATCCGAAGACGCAGCCGATCAGGGCAATCAGAATGCCACGCGAACCGAACAGCGTTTCACCGATGATGACGGCGGCAAGACCGACGACGATAGTGCCGACACCGGACGTCACATCGGCAAAACCATTGGTCTGGGCAAAGAGCGCGCCGCCAAGAGCGACAAGCGCGTTGGAAAGCGCCATGCCGAGATAGATCTGGTTGCCGGTCTTTACCCCTTGAGCGCGGGCCATGCGGGCATTCGCACCGGTGGCGCGCATGGCAAGTCCTGCATCGCTTTCCAGAAAGCGCCAGACGAGGATAACGGCAACGACCACCAGCAGGCCGACGAAGAGCGGCCTCACCAGATAGTCGGACATGCCAAGACCATAGAAGGGCTCGATGACCGTTTCCTGATTGAGCAGCGCGACATTCGGCTTGCCCATGACGCGCAGATTGACCGAGAACAGCGCGATCATCGTCAGGATCGAAGCGAGAAGATTGAGGATTTTGAAGCGGACATTCAAAAGCGCCGTCACCATACCCGCACCAGCACCGGCAATCATCGCCACGCCTGTTGCAAGCCAAGGGTTAAGACCGGCAATGATCAGCACCGCCGCCACGGCAGCGCCGAGCGGAAAGGAACCATCAACGGTCAGATCGGGAAAATCGAGCACGCGAAAGGCGAGATAAACGCCGATAGCGACAAAGGCGAAGACCAGCCCCAGTTCGACGGCACCCCAGAAGGCGATTTGGCTCACGACAGAAGTCCTTGGGTTTTTCGACCGGATGTTTCGCCGGGCCGATAGAGCAAGAATGCCGCTTGTCAGCGGCACCCTCGATTGAGAAGGAAGGTCGAAAGGTTGCTTTCGTCATGGTCGTCCTTGACCTCAGCATCCATGAGACCGTCAAAGCCGGCGGATGACTTGAGACGAAAAGTTCGGTGTTACTCGATCACCTTCGTGGCGCGCTTCACAACGCTCTCAGGGAACGTGACGCCAACCTTTTCGGCGGCTTTCTTGTTGAGAACAAGGTCAGTTCCAACAGCTGTGGTTGCGGGAATATCGCCGGGCTTTTCACCCTTCAGGATACGCACAACGACAGCACCCGTCTGCTTGCCCACATCGAAATAGTTGAAGCCGAGCGCGGCAATGGCACCACGAGCAACCGAATCCGTATCGGCAGCAAAGAGCGGGATCTTCGCTTCAGCCGCAACACCTGCTGCCGCTTCGAAGGCGGAGACGATGGTGTTGTCGGTTGGGACGTAGATCACATCCGCCTTGCCGACAAGCGCGCGGGTTGCGCCCTGGACTTCGGAGGATTTGGTGGCGACGGATTCGACAACCGTGAGACCGGCCTTTGCCGCTGCTTCCTTCAACAGAGCGAGCGTCGAGACGGAGTTGGCCTCAGCCGAGTTGTAGATGTAGCCGATCGTCTTGGCAGACGGCACGATTTCCTTGACCAGAGCCAGATGCTCATTGACCGGAAGCGCGTCGGAAAGACCGGTGACGTTGCGGCCGGGCTTTTCCATCGACTTGATCAGCTGCGCGCCGACGGGATCCGAAACGGCGGTGAAGACGACTGGAATATCGCGCGTTGCGGCAACGACGGCCTGAGCCGAAGGCGTGGAGATCGGCACGATGACATTCGGAGCGTCGCCAACGAACTGACGGGCGATCTGTGCGGCGGTACCTGGGTTGCCCTGCGCGGACTGGTAGACGAACTTCAGGTTTTCGCCTTCCTTGTAGCCAGCCTCAGCAAGTGCGGCCTTCACGCCATCACGTGCGGCATCGAGGGCTGGATGCTCGACAATGGCTGTGACAGCAACGGTGACGTCTTCCGCCTTGGCAGGCAGCACAAGAGCCGTGGCGGCGGCAAGCGCCAGAATAAGTGCGCGCATAGGGGTATTCCTCCGATTGTTTTGCTTTTCCCGCCCTCTTTAAGAAAGGGTCAAGCCGAAATCAATCACGTGGGACAGATCGGAGTGATCAAATATTTGATTGGGTTGAGGGTAGACCTCACAGGAGGGCTACCCAGCCGTTTCCAGCCTACTGAGAACGGATCGTAAATCCTCCCGATCGTCTTCTGGTCGTCCTGGGGGTATCGCGCCGCGCCCGATTCCCACAACAAGATTCAAATCAAGCAATCTGATTAAGAAAAAATTTCGGCGACCGCGATAGAGGCAGCAATATGGCGATGAATATCCCAGCGTCAAAGCGATCAACGCGGCAACGGCTCGACCATCATTGGCATCGCTCTCCTCGGCAGGTCACCCTGCTTTCTGCGAGCAGGGTCAGGAGGCACGGGACTGGGAAAAGGTCATCGGAATTTGTTTCAAACCGTTGCACGGAACGCTTGGCATCGGCCTTTTAATGAGAATTGACTTGGCAAAAACAATTCTAGCTGTCGGGCGCCGGTTCGGAAGATTTGCGGTTCTCCTTCTGCTTCCACCCGTCGCGATCATCATGACCCTCTGGTTCTCCCTGATGGAAGAACATCTGGGATGGTTTCTTGCCTCGGCCTTCGTTGTATTGCCGATCGTGATGATCACGATCGCTTTTCTCGTCGGGATGTTATTCGCGGGCTTCTGGAGGAAAAAAATCCGCGGGGTCAGTCGATCGGAAGCCCCTGGACTGTGGTCGGCTTGGGAAAGTGTTGCTGGGTCAGCCGTAGCTAGGAAAACGACAATCGTGCTGGATGACCGGCCGAACGCGAGTGTCGCGGTGGAACGAACTCTGCTTGGCTTCGGCCAGCATTACATCCTGGACGTCGGCATCCCTCTGCTGGCTGTGACAGATAAACAAGCGATGTTTGCCATTCTCAAGCACGAGAACGGCCATTTGCTGAACAAGGATGTGAATGGCTCGCTCCGTCTGGCCGAACTTGACAGGACCTTTGACTTCGTCTTCGATTTCGCGCCACCGGATAGCTCGATTTCCGGGCGCCTGCTCTTTACATTATTGGGAGGACTCTCTCAGTCATTTGAGCGCGAGACGATGCGCCTGTCTCGAGACGCGGAGATCAAAGCAGACCGTCAAGCGGCGTCTGGTGGACGCGCCGAGGACGCCGCTCAAGCTCTGCTGTTGCTCTCGGCATCGATCGAATTCCTGGAGGAGACTGTTTATGAGCCATTGCGCCATGAACTCATGGGTGCCATGTCTCCCCCCACTCCACCATTGAAACGCGTTTCGGCCGCTGCAGTAAAGCTGCACGATGCTGAGCTATTGAACAGCTATGCCCAGAAGGCATGGGCAGCGCCGGTTGATGAGCACTCTTCTCACCCATCCTGTGCTCAACGGCTTTCGGCGCTGGGCTATGAGGAGTGTTTCCCCATAAAGCCTGTGGCGACGTCGGCACTTGCGCTCTTGGAGGATGGTTTCGCGCAGCGGACAATTGCTGCCTTGGATGAGGCATGGACGAACCGCGTTGCCGATCAACTTCAGTGGTAAGTGAAACGCTGCAAGTGATTTAAGTCGATAGAGGGCCGTGCGTCCTTTAAAGCATGTCGCGCAAAACTGTGCATCGCTTGTGCGCGGCATGCGATGAAACAGAAACCAAAGGTGTAAGAGCGTGTCTGAAAGGTCGCGACACCCATCAGCCATTCAAAGCGTCTGGATCATATTATGCAGCCACTCGGAAAAGATCATTCATTTTGTTGCGAATCAATGCGCCAAGACTTGACGCAAGTGTGCGACATTCATCCCCACCGCGAAGACTGCGCTGATGCACTTATAGGCATTATCGACGGCGACTACGGTATTCTCATCCATGATGGCGGCAGCTCGATGAGCCAGATCTCATATTGCCCATGGTGCGGAACGAAACTTCCAACATCGTCGGATTAAAACGATATTTTATCTTCGCGACGACGGCTTAAACCTGTTCCGTCGTCGTGCAGTCGCCGCTTGCGCAGCGTTCTCCTCAGTCGTCAGCCCCATGATTGGCAATCATCATCGCTTCAAACGCCAGGCGCTCGGTCTTGCGCATGCGTTCGGATTCCGACTTCAGCTGGCCGCAGGCTGCCAGAATATCGCGCCCGCGTGGCGTGCGGATCGGTGAGGCGTAGCCGGCCTGGTTGATGAAGTCCGCGAACTTCTCTATCTGCGCCCAGTCCGAGCACTGATAGTTGGTGCCGGGCCATGGGTTGAAGGGGATGAGATTGATCTTGGCCGGAACGCCCTTGAGAAGCTGGGTCAGCATCTTGGCATCTTCCAGGCTGTCATTGACGTCCTTCAGCATCACATATTCGAAGGTGATGCGGCGCGCATTCGAGAGGCCCGGATAGTTGCGGCAGGCGTCGATCAGCTCCTTCAACGGATACTTCTTGTTGATCGGCACCAGCATGTCGCGCAGCTCGTCGCGCACGGCATGCAGGGAGATCGCCAACATTACGCCGATTTCGTCGCCGGTGCGGAAGATTTCCGGCACGACGCCGGAGGTGGAGAGCGTCACGCGGCGCTTGGAGAGTGACAGACCGTCACCGTCGGTTGCGATCAGGAGTGCGGTCTTCACATGCTCGAAATTATAGAGCGGCTCGCCCATGCCCATCATCACGATGTTGGAGACCTTGCGGCCTTCGCTCGGCACATAAGCGCCGACCGGCGTCGAGCCATCCGGGAAATCACCCAGACGATCGCGGGCGAGCAGAAGCTGCGAGAGAATTTCTTCCGCCGTCAGGTTGCGCACCAGCCGCTGTGTGCCAGTGTGGCAGAAGGAACAGGTGAGCGAACAGCCGACCTGGCTGGAGATGCAAAGTGTCCCGCGGCCTTCTTCCGGAATATAGACGGTCTCGATTTCCACCGGACGACCGGCGCCACGCGGGGGAAAGCGCATCAGCCACTTGCGGGTGCCGTCATTGGAGATCTGCTCTTCGACGATCTCTGGCCGCGCGATGGTGAACTTCGCCTTCAGCGTCTCGCGAAGCTCCTTGGCGACATTGGTCATGTTGTCGAAATCGGAGACGCCGCGCACATAAAGCCAGTTCCACAACTGGCTGACGCGCATCTTGACCTGCTTTTGCGGCACGCCGATCTCCATCAGCGCATCCGCCATCTCTTCGCGCGTCATGCCGATCAGCGACGGCTTGTCCGACATGAGGTCGCTGTTGGCGACCAGAGGCGCCTTGACTGCAAGACCGGGTGTAGCTTCCAAAGTGGACATCGTCCTATCCCATCATCCAATGCACGAGCGAAACCGACCAGTCGAAACGGCGGAACGTCATCTGCATGTCGAGAAAATCCAAAAGCGCAGCGATCACCTGGTGTCGCCAGCATTCGTGTTGGCGCGCATCTAGCATCAAACCGGCAAAAACGCAAATGGCCGGTCAGGGACCGGCCATCAGACTCTAATTTTTTAGAACTGCTTACTTGCAGCTTTCGATCTGCTTGAGAGCAGCCGAGATGCCAGACAGCGAATAGGAATAGGAGGTTGCCGTGCCGCGACCGGAGGTCGCCTTGACGGTCATGCTCTTGCCAACCTTCATGGCCGCAACGAGTGCCGGCTCTTCAGCGGCATTTTCGACCCAGGCCGCCTTGTCCTTGGTGAACATCACGAAGTTCTTGGCATCGATCGTCACATTGACCTTGGAGCCTTCCTTCAGAGGATAGCCCACCATGGCCTGCGGCTCATAGGAAATGTTCTGGCCGGGACGTTGCGACACGATGAAGAAGATATCGCCATGGTCGACACTTGCCGGCTCCTTGGCGGTTGGAACGGAAAGAACATAGCAAACGGTGCTTTTACCCGATTTGTACGAATAGGCACCCCAAGCGTTGAACTGCTGGATGCGCGTGGGCGACTGTGCAGAGGCAATGCTGACGCTGGTCAGCAAAATGGCGGCTGCGGTTGCTACACTTCTTACAAACATTGAAATTCCTGCCGGGTTTATTGTCTTCCAGTTGCCCGAACGGCTAGGCCGGGCCGGTGCGAGGTGAAGGCCGTCATCTTCATTTTGGCTAAGGAACGGTTACCAAACCGTCAACGCCATCATTAAAAGGTGAGAATTGTATCGCGGTGTTACAGTTCGGATACTCCCCGCGCCCCAAGAAACATGCTGCGCCAAGGCTGAAAACGCCTTGACAGAAATGCATGCGTCAGAGGTCCTCAACGCATGTAAAACACGCTTCGAGCGACGCGAGTCAGCGCCACGCAAAAGGTATGACACGGCAATTCAGGCAAGAATTTGTCGGGATTTGGAACCGCGTCTAACGGCGCATCACAGAGCCGTTATTCCTCGCGCATCTTTTCCAGCGCAAGATCAGCGGCGTGGTAATGCTCCATCTTGATATGCGCACGGATCATCGCAAGGGCAGCGGTCAAAACCGCAATATCATCGGTAAAGCCGATAACCGCCAGAACATCCGGCACCACGTCGATCGGCATGATGAAATACCCTAGTGCGGCAAGCAGAATACCCTTGGCCCGAAGCGGCGTGGAGGGATCGACAGCGCAATAATAGGCCGCAGCTGCGTCTCTGGCAAAAGGTACCTTGCTAACGACCCGCTTCATCTTCGGCCAGAACTTGGATCGAACAGTCTCCTCGCGTTCCTTCTGCGTGTCGGGATCGCCGGGAAGCAGGATTTCACCGATCTTGACGTCATCCATGGTCGTAGTTCCTTTGGTCATGACGAATAATATAGGCGATGAAGACCGCTGTTCAATTGCCGCGCCCGGCAGCCGCCTTCTCCATGGCCTTTGCCAGCAGGATATCGCGCTCGGTGATCCCTTGGGAATCATGCGTGGTGAGACAGATCTTCACCCGCGAATAGACGTTGGACCATTCCGGATGGTGATTGAGCTTTTCTGCCGCGAGCGCGCATTCAGCCATGAAACCGAAGGCTTCGGCGAAACTGGCAAACTTGTAGGCCTTGACGATTGCCAGGCCGTCTTCGCGCAAAGACCAGCCGTCCAGCGTCTCAAGCGCCGTGCGCACTGCGTCCGCTTCAAGTTTCGCATAGGTCATGATGGTCCCCTCCCCTGATAGACTGTTCTATGCAACTGAACGGACGGACATGCGCTTTGGTTCACCTTTGACCGTCAGATCAACCGCGCAAATGGATGCTCGGCTGGGGCGCTCGCCCAGCCGATGCTATGATCAGGTATCATGGAGTTAGAACAGGCTCTTCTCCGGAAGCAGTCCAGCGTCGGCATAGACACCAGCCGAACGGCTTTCATAGAGCGGAAAGGCTTCTTCGACGATGTAAGGCCCGCCGCCGACCGATTCCTTCGAGGACATCAGCACGAAGCGACCGACGGTAAACGGGGAGGTTCGGAAATCCCCACGACCCGAAAGATAATGGACCACATCGTCGAGCCTGGAATTGCGAAGCCGCGCCAGCGTCACATGCGGCGTGAACTTTCGCGGATCCGGCGGCAACCCGAGACGCTGGCAGATGCGCTCGATTTCTGCCTGGAGAGCGACCATTTCCGGAGAGGGAGAAACCCCGGCCCAGAGGGAATGCGGCTTCTTCGATCCGAAGGAGCCCATGCCCGTCAGGTTGATCTGAAACTCCTCGCGATCGATACGATCCAGCCGGTCGACCACTTCGTCAGCGGTGCGTCCGTCTATATCGCCGATAAAGCGCAAGGTGATGTGATAATTCTCCACGTCAATCCACCGGGCTCCCGGTAGACCACCGCGCAACAATGAAAGGCTCATCGCCGCATTGCGCGGAATTTCGAGGGCGGTAAACAGTCTCGGCATGGCGAGCTCCCCGAATCTCTTGGCAGAACAAGGACAGCGAATCATGCAAAGCTTCGCTGCGCAAGTGCTTATTTTTTTTGCTCACGGATAGTCTTAACAAAGGCCTCGACGGCGGGCAGAGACTTCTCCACCATCACTGCAACGCCCTTGGCATTGGGATGCATTCTGTCTTCCAGTTGCAGGCTTTGGTCCAGCACGACACCGTCCAGAAAGAACGGGTAGAGCGGGATCTGATACTTCTGCGCCAGCCGCTCATAGATCGGGTTGAACGCCTTGCCGTAGTCTCCGCCCATGTTTGGCGGCACGATGATGCCCATCATGAGAACCGGGATATTGCGCCTCTGAAACCCTTCGATGATGGCCGCCAAGTTCTTCTCGGTATCCGCCGGCGGAATGCCCCGCAGCGCATCGTTGGCGCCGAGCTCCAGGATTACGCCATCGGTCCCATCCGGCACCGACCATTCGGCGCGTGCAAGGCCGGCAGAACTCGTATCGCCCGAAACGCCCGCATTGGTCACGACCGCATTGACGCCCTTGGCTTTCAGCGCGGCTTCGAGCTGGGCTGCGTAGCTTTCGTTCGGCGCAAGCTGATAACCGGCCATCAGGCTGTCGCCGAAGCCGACGATCTGCAAAGGTCTATCTTGAGCCCAGGCGGCTGAAGAGGAAAGAAACGCCCCAAGGATGACGACGAAGTGAGCGGCAACGGCTTTAAAATTCATTCCAGCCTTCCTAATTGGTGAAGCCAGCAAGGCTTCTGCACTCTTGATCATATAGGAACGCAAAAACGTGGCGAAAAGCACCATCGAGCTGAAGAAAGCGGATCTCACCCTTGGCAGCGCCGCCGCCTCCGTCCACGTTTTGAAGAGCATCGATCTCACCATTGAAGAAGGCGAAGCCGTCGGTATTGTCGGGCCTTCCGGCTCCGGCAAGTCCACGCTGCTGATGGTTCTGGCAGGCCTCGAAAGGCTCGATAGCGGCGAGATCACAATTGCGGGAACGCATCTCCATACGCTTGGCGAAGATGCGCTGGCGGATTTTCGCGGCAAGAATATCGGGATCGTCTTCCAGTCCTTTCACCTGATCGCCAATATGACGGCGCTCGAGAATGTCGCCGTTCCGCTTGAGCTTGCCAATGTGCCGAATGCTTTCGACATTGCGACACGAGAACTGACCGCCGTCGGCCTTGGCCAGCGCCTCAACCATTATCCCGGCCAATTGTCCGGCGGCGAGCAGCAGCGCGTGGCGATTGCCAGAGCGCTTGCCCCCTCGCCTGCGGTGCTGATCGCCGACGAGCCGACGGGCAATCTCGATACCGATACCGGCAAGCAGATCGCGGATCTGCTGTTTTCGAAGCAGGCCGAGCGTGGCATGACGATGATCCTCGTCACCCACGATCCGTCGCTTGCCGCCCGCTGCACCCGTCAGATCAAGGTTCGTTCCGGCCAGATCGAAGGCGAGAGTGCCGGCTCCACAGCCGCCAGACAGGCGGCGAGCGCATGATGCCGTCCGCCGTCAATATTCGAAACGCGCTGAGATTGGCACGCCGGGAAATCCGCGGCGGGTTCGGTGGCTTTTACATTTTCCTCGCCTGTATCGCGCTTGGCACTGGCGCTATCGCAGCCGTCAATTCCGTCTCGCGCGCGGTCACCAGCGCTATCGCCGACGAAGGCCAGTCGATCCTGGCTGGCGACGTGCGTTTCGAACTCAGAAACCGCGAGGCGAGTGCTGAAGAGCGCGCCTATATCGATAGCCTCGGTGATGTCGCCGTCTCCGACGGGCTGCGCTCCATGGCGCGACTGGGAGACGGCTCACAGCAGAGCCTGGCCGAGGTCAAGGCCGTCGATGGCGCCTATCCGCTCTATGGCGATTTCGTCGCCGAGCCGGCGCAACCCCTTCCCGCGCTTTTGGCCAAACAAGGCGAGAGCTTCGGCGCGGTTGCGGCCCCCATGCTGCTTGAGCGCCTCGGCATCAAGGTCGGCGACGAACTGCTTCTTGGCAATGCCAGGCTGAAACTGACGGGGACCATCGTCACCGAGCCGGACACGCTGTCTGACGGTTTCGGCTTCGCGCCCCGCCTGCTCATCAGCCGCGATGCACTTATCGCCTCCGGCCTGATCCAGACGGGAAGCCTTGTCGAGCATGCCTACAAGGTGCGTCTGACCGACCCGTCGCAACGCGCGACGATTATCGAAACGACCAACAAGCAGTTCCCAAACGCCGGCTGGTCCATTCGCACCAGCGATCGCGCGGCGCCGCAGCTTACCGAAAACGTCAATCGCTTCTCCCAATTCCTGACGCTGGTTGGCCTCACCGCGCTGATCGTCGGCGGCGTTGGTGTCGCCAATGCGGTACGCGCCTTTCTCGATTCCAAGCGCACCACGATTGCCTCGCTAAAATGCCTTGGCGCGCCGGCAAGCGTGGTGACGATGACCTATCTGTTCCAGATCGGCTTCATTGCCTGCGTCGGCATTGTGATCGGATTGTTGTTCGGCGCCATAGCACCACTCATTGCCATGCGCTTTCTGGACGGCGTTCTGCCGGTGCCGAAGGAACTTGCCTTCTATCCTTCGGCATTGTGGCTTGCCGCCGTCTTCGGCATGTTGACCACACTTGCCTTCGCCATCGTGCCGCTCGGTCAGGCACGCGAAGTGCCGGCAACCGCACTCTTCCGCGAACAGGGCTTCGATAAAGGGAAGCTTCCCTCCTGGCCGTATCTGGCTGCAACGGCAATCCTTCTCGCAGCGCTTGCGAGCCTTGCGATTTTCACGGCGGATGATCGCTTCATCGCCTCGGTCTTTCTCGGCGCGATCGCCTTCGCCTTCGTCGTGCTGAGGCTTGTCGCCTGGGGCATCCGCGCCCTGGCGAGACGCAGTCCACGCGTTCACTCCGCAGCCCTTCGGCTGGCGATCGGCAATATCCACCGCCCCGGCGCGCTGACGCCCTCCGTGGTGCTGTCGCTTGGTCTTGGCCTTACGCTTCTGGTGACGCTGACACTGATCGACGGCAATCTGCGGCGGGAATTGACGTCGACACTGCCGGAGAAAGCACCGAACTTCTTCTTCGTCGACATTCAGGGAAGCGAGCGCGATGGCTTCCGCGACCTCGTCAAGCGCGAGGCGCCGGAAGGCACGCTGACAGAAGTTCCGATGCTGCGCGGCCGTATCCTGGCGCTGAACGGTGAGGACGTCACCAAGATCGAAGTGCCGCCATCCGGCCGCTGGGTTTTGCGCGGCGATCGCGGCATCACCTATTCGGAAGATCTGCCGGAAAATGCCAAGCTCACGCAAGGCACGTGGTGGGGCAAGGAGTATAGCGGCGAGCCGCTGGTTTCCTTTGCCGCCGAAGAGGCGGGGGAACTTGGCCTGAAAATCGGCGATACGGTCACCGTCAACGTCCTTGGCCGCAGCATCACCGCCAAGATCGCCAATCTGCGCGATGTGCAGTGGCAGTCGATGTCGATCAATTTCGTCATGGTGTTTTCACCCAACACGTTCCGGGGCGCACCGCATGCATGGCTGGCAACGCTTGCAGACCCGTCGGCGACACCCGCCAAGGAAGGGGAGATCCTGCGCAGCGTCACCAACGCCTATCCGACGATCACCACGGTGCGCGTCAAGGATGCGCTCGATATCGTCGACCGGCTGGTCGGTCAGCTCGCAACCGCGATCCGTGCGGCGGCAGCCGTTGCGCTGATCGCCTCGGTGCTCGTGCTGGCCGGCGCGCTGGCGGCGGGCAACCGTGCGCGCACCCGCGATGCCGTGATCCTGAAAACACTTGGAGGAACGCGCTCCATGCTGATCCGCGCCTTCTCCTATGAATACATGATCCTCGGCGTAGCGACCGCCACCTTCGCCCTTCTGGCAGGCGGTGTCTCCGCATGGTTCGTGATTGCCCGCATCATGAAGTTGCCCTCGAGCTTCCTGCCCGACGTGGCAATCGGCACGCTTGTCGTTTCGCTGGTGATGACGGTGGGCATCGGGCTGATCGGCACATGGCGCATCCTCGGCCAGAAGGCTGCACCGGTGCTGCGCCAGGCGGGCGAGTAAGCCGGTGGATGCAAGTGAAAATCTAAAAAACGGAAAAGTTGTGCGCGATTTAACTTTTACGATTAATTCTTGGTAATGATGTCAAAAACGTTATCGCTTTTCGCGCATACGGTGTTTTTTCGCTATTTTTGGCACTTGTAACGGCTGCGCCATCGCCTCATATTCTCTGGTAGGCTTGCTGTAGCTCCGCAGCGGCGCCTGGGATAGTATCCGCATAACGGTCTTATCCCGACACCGTAGCAACTTCGGAGCTAAAAGAGGAAACAATGGCTGACTTTAACAACTACCAGAACCGTATGGCCCAGGGCCGTGCTCAGTCTGGTGCGATGATCGACCAAGGTCTTCGCTCCTACATGGTGAAGGTCTACAACCTTATGGCGCTCGCGCTGGTGATTACCGGTGTTGCTGCCTTCGGTTTTGCTAGCCTCGCTGTAACAACCGATCCTGCGGCGGCCGTCGCGACGCTTAGCAACGGTACAATGCTGACCCAGCTCGGCGCTGCGGTCTATGCATCGCCTCTTCGCTGGGTCGTCATGCTGGCACCGCTGGCCCTCGTCTTCTTCCTGAGCTTCCGCGTTCACAAGATGAGCGTTTCTGCTGCTCAAGCAACGTTCTGGGTCTACGCGGCCCTGGTTGGACTATCGATTTCGTCGATTTTCGTGGCCTACACCGCAGCTAGCGTCGTCCAGACGTTCTTCATCACCGCGGCTTCTTTCGGCGCGCTGTCGCTCTACGGCTACACGACCAAGAAGGACCTGTCCGCCATGGGCTCGTTCCTGATCATGGGTCTGTTCGGCCTGATCATCGCGTCGGTCGTGAACATTTGGTTGGAGTCGAGCGCTGTTAGCTTTGCAGTCTCTGCAATCGGCGTTCTGATCTTTGCAGGTCTGACCGCCTACGACACGCAGAAGATCAAGGAAATGTACTTCGAAGGTGATGACGTTCTCGTGGCCGGTCGCAAGGCGATCATGGGTGCGCTGACGCTCTACCTCGACTTCCTGAATCTGTTTATGTTCCTGCTTCAGTTCCTGGGCAACCGGAACAACTAAGGATCGCAATAGCGCTCAAACAGAAAGGCGGCCACTGGCCGCCTTTTTCATGTCCACCTATGAGGCCGAGGAAGCGTCGCTCCGCTGCCGCCTGACAACATCGGCCCGAAGATCGGACTCGATTTCCGGAACGCCCATGCGGCGATTAAAAAGTTAAAGCCTCCTTTCCCCGTCCAATCGGACGCAGAGCGCGTTAGTCGATCAGCTTCAAGGCCTTGTCGAACACCTTCAGCACCTGAGGCAGCTCATGCCCGCGCTTGAGAATGCGGCCATCGGTATTGATGACACAGTAGGCGCCCTGCTTGGCAGCAAGCTTCGGGTTCTTCTCAATCCTGAAGAGCGGCATTTCGCCGGAGCGCTTGAAGACGGAGAAGACCGCCTTTTCCTTCATGTGGTCGATGGCGTAGTCGCGCCATTCCCCTTCGCCCACCATGCGGCCATAGACGCGCAGAATGGCGTCCAGTTCCCGGCGGTGGAAGGTCACGGGCAAGGGGTCCTTGGCTCGCTTGTATTCCCGAAGATCAACGACGGTAGAGCCTTCCCGGGTCTGGGAAGTCGCGTATTGCAAATCCGGCTGATCGGCCATCCGGCACCTCGCTCGACTGCTTATGACATCTCTGCGACAGTCTGTCCCCGCCTTGGCGAAATTGCAAGCCCGCAAAGCAGGGCGGCAAGGAGCAGCTTTTCCGGTAACCAATGAGGCAGAACAAGCGGGCGCAAATGCCCAATTTCGAACAAATCATGGCCCGAATTCGATGGGATAGTGCGATTGTCAATTGATGCCTAGGCACCAAGATGACCCGGTCCGGTGCATTGACCCTTTACCCCCAGCCCCCAATGCCCGGGCCGGATCTCCCCCAGCGGGGATCCCCAAAAACCTTATCTTATCCCTCGGACTGCATCAGCACATTCGCGCCTACGATGGCCGATGGATTGCCAGCCGCATCCATCTTTTGCAGCAGCACGGCGCAGCCGCCAGATTTCGCCTTGCTCATGACGCTTGCCGGCAGCTTCACGGTCATCGCCTTGCCATCCCACATGCCGACCGTCTGCACATCATAGACGCTGTGCCAGTAGGAGATGGTCTTGCCCTGGTTCTCACCCTTCTGCACGTCGACGACCTGCTCGCGGTTGAAATAGGCAACCACGACCTCCGCCTTGCCCTGACCGGCACCGATATCGATCTCGATCTCATCGCCGACACGCTCGGTGCTGATCGGCACGTTCAAGCCCTCGCCCGCCTTGTTGAAATCGTCCAGGCGGCGGTAGATCGTCTGAATATCCGCGCCCTTCACATGGTCACGCCCATTCACCACCGCCTGCGGCGTATAGACGTTGTTGCGGCCAAGCGCACGGGCATAGCCGTACTGCCGCTCGGTATTTTCCTTCGACGCCAGCGAATCCGTCCAGCCGAGATAATTCCAGTAGTCGACATGATAGGACAGACCGATCACATCGCCATTCTGGATAAGCTTGCGCAGGTTGGCATCTGCCGGCGGGCAGGAGGCGCAGCCCTGCGAGGTGAAGAGCTCGACCACGCCTTTCAGCTGATCCTGAGCATAGGCCGCACCCGCAGAAAGCCCGCCGAACAGGCATAGGGAAACGCCGACGCTGCGAAGCCCGTTTCTGAAAATGCCGCTTCGCTGCGGGCCAATTGTATTCGGCATAGCGTGAACCCTTGTCTGAAGGCCGGTCCGAACCATTGATGCAATCAATTCGGGTATGGTGGCAAGGCGGAAAATAGCCTCGAACTCCGTTCAAGAGGAAGTCACGATGGGGTGAGCTTCGCAGGCTTCGCGTGAGGACGAAAAGGCAGGGGTTAAGACCCGTTCCTTCGGACCGATCAGACCCTCGGAAGAGGCCGTCCCAAAGACCACAAAAAAACGCCGGGATCGCTCCCGGCGTTCGACGTCTTTGGACTGTCGGGTCAGGCTGCCAGATCGCGAAGAACGGTCTGCAGGATGCCGCCATTGTCCATGTAGGTCACTTCGTCCAGCGTATCGATGCGGCAAAGCAGCGGAATTTCCTTCACTGTGCCGTCCGAGTAGGTGATCTTGGCGATCTTGGTTTCGCGTGGCTTGATCTCGCCTTCGAGGCCTTCGATCGTAACCGTCTCGTCACCCTTCAGGCCGAGGCTTGCCCATGTCGTACCTTCCTGGAAGGTGAAGGGCACGACGCCCATGCCGACCAGGTTGGAGCGGTGGATACGCTCGAAGGACTGCGCGATCACGGCCTTGACGCCGAGCAGGTTGGTGCCCTTTGCCGCCCAGTCACGCGAAGAACCGTTGCCGTATTCGACGCCAGCGAAGATGACGAGCGGAACGCCCTCATCCTTGTACTTCATCGCTGCATCGTAAATCGACATCTCTTGCTTGGACGGATAGTGGATGGTGTAGCCACCTTCCTTACCGTTCGGCCCGAGCATGTGGTTGCGAATGCGGATGTTGGCGAAGGTGCCGCGCATCATCACTTCGTGGTTGCCACGGCGCGTGCCGTACTGGTTGAAGTCGGCAACCGCCACACCGTTTTCGGTGAGATAAGCACCGGCAGGAGACGCTGCCTTGATCGAACCGGCCGGAGAGATGTGGTCGGTGGTGATCTTGTCGCCAAAGAGACCGAGAACGCGCGCGCCCTTTATGTCCTTGAGACCAGTGCCCTTCTTGCCCATGCCGACGAAGTAAGGCGGGTTCTGGACGTAGGTGGAGTTGTCGTCCCAGGCATAGGTCTGACCATCAGGAACCTGAACGGCCTGCCAGTTTTCGTCGCCCTTGAACACGTCCGCATACTTGGTTTCGAACAGTTCACGGGTCACAAATTTCTGGATGAATTCCTGGACTTCCGCAGAGGTCGGCCAGATGTCCTTAAGATAGACCGGGTTGCCGTTCTGGTCTTCACCGAGCGGCTCCTTCGTCAAGTCCTTCTGCACCGTGCCGGCCAGCGCATAAGCGACGACAAGCGGCGGAGAAGCGAGGTAGTTCGCCTGGACGTCTGGCGAGATACGGCCTTCGAAGTTACGGTTACCGGAGAGAACGCCAGCGGTGATCAGACCCTTGTCGTTGATGGTCTTGGAGATCGGCGCTGGCAGCGGGCCGGAGTTGCCGATGCAGGTCGTGCAGCCGAAGCCGACGAGGTTGAAGCCGAGCGCGTCGAGCTCCTTCTGCAGGCCAGCCTTTTCCAGATATTCCGCCACGACCTGACTTCCAGGTGCAAGCGATGTCTTGACCCACGGCTTGGACTTCAGGCCCTTGGCAACGGCGTTGCGGGCCAGAAGACCGGCAGCGATCAGCACCGACGGGTTGGAGGTGTTGGTGCAAGACGTGATGGCGGCAATTGCCACATCGCCATGTCCGAGGTCGTAGCTTTCGCCTTCCACCGCATAGCGGGTGTCGATCTGGCCAGGCTTCTTGTAGTCGCTCTCGAGAGCGGTCGCGAAGTTCGAAGCAATGGTTTCGAGCGGCAGGCGGCCTTCCGGACGCTTGGGGCCGGCCATGGATGGCACGACGTCGCCGAGTTCGAGTTCGAGCGTGTCGGTGAAGACGAGCTGCGAGCCGTCATTGTCGCGCCACATGCCCTGCGCCTTGGAGTAGGCTTCGACGAGTGCGATACGATCCTTCGCACGGCCGGACATGTCGAGATAGCCGACGGTTGCGGTATCGACCGGGAAGAAGCCGCAGGTCGCGCCATATTCCGGGCCCATGTTGCCGATGGTCGCACGGTCTGCAACCGGCAGCGTATCGAGGCCAGGTCCGAAGAATTCGACGAACTTGGAAACGACGCCCTTCTTACGCAGCATCTGCACGACGGTCAGAACGAGGTCGGTTGCGGTGACGCCTTCTCTCAGCGTGCCCGTCAGCTTGAAGCCGATGACTTCCGGCAGAAGCATGGAAACCGGCTGGCCGAGCATCGCCGCTTCGGCTTCGATACCGCCAACGCCCCAGCCCAGAACGCCAAGACCGTTGATCATGGTCGTGTGGCTATCGGTGCCGACGCAGGTATCCGGATAAGCGATCGTCTCGCCATCCTCATCCTTCGTCCAGACGGTCTGGCCGAGATATTCGAAGTTCACCTGGTGACAGATGCCAGTGCCCGGAGGAACGACGCGGAAGTTCTTGAACGCCTGCTGGCCCCACTTGAGGAAGCGGTAGCGCTCGCCGTTGCGCTCATATTCCAGTTCGACGTTGCGAGCAAAGGCGTTGGCATTGCCGAATTCGTCGACGATGACCGAGTGGTCGATGACGAGGTCGACGGGCACGAGCGGGTTGATCTTTTCAGGATCGCCACCGAGCGCCTTGATGCCATCACGCATGGCTGCAAGGTCGACCACGGCAGGAACGCCGGTGAAGTCCTGCATCAGAACGCGGGCAGGACGGTAGGCGATTTCCGCTTCCTTCAGACCCTTGTTGTTCAGCCACTCGGCAACAGCCTCGATATCGGACTTGCGAACCGAACGGCCGTCTTCGTTGCGCAGCAGGTTCTCCAGCAGAACCTTCATCGAATAGGGGAGATTGGCGACGCCCTTGAGGCCGTTCGCTTCCGCTTTCGGCAGGCTGTAATAGACATAATCCTTACCGTCGACGGTAAGAACGGAACGACAATTGAAACTGTCGAGAGATTTTGCCACGGTTATAAACCCCGTTCATTCTGATAGCCAACACGCGCGTGCGGACACCTATGCACTATCATGCACATCAGGATGCGGGTACGACCATTTCCGCTGTCCGCACGAGAAAATTGCTTCCGCAACATTCAGGTCCGGCGCTAGGTGATGTTCACGCCGGCCGCTGGCGTGGTTGAGACCCATATAGATAATTTCGCTAAAACGTGCCAGACCAACCAACGGCTAATTTCGATTTTTTTTGATCGAGATGATGAAATTCTTAAACGAGGCGGAGCAGTGCATCTGACAGCGGAAAATCTTGGCGTCAGACGGGGCGAAGATTTCATATTCATGAACGTTTCTCTCCAGTTAACGGATGGCGACGCTCTCGTTCTCACGGGCCCCAACGGATCGGGCAAATCCACGCTTCTTCGCGTCCTTGCGGGGCTCCTGCCTACTGAGGCGGGCACCATAAAGATAGCCGGCGAAGGAATCGAAAGGGGCACTCGTCCTGCCGAAGTCAGCCACTATCTTGGCCACCGCAACGCCATGAAGCAGGAGCTGACGGTTTACGAAAACCTGTCCTTCTGGAAACGCTTTCTGGGTGATTTCAACGGAACGCCATCTGTATCGATCGAAGAGGCCGCGGACATCGTCGGTCTGGCCGGCATCACCCACCTGCCCTTCGGTTATCTTTCCGCCGGGCAGCAGCGGCGATTCGCCGTGGCGAAACTGCTCGTGGCATGGAAGCCGATCTGGATCCTGGATGAACCGACGGCGGCGCTGGATGCGGAAGCGGACCGAATGTTCACCGGATTGGTGAAGACGCATCTTGCCAAGGGCGGAATGGTGATTGCCGCAACCCACCAGCCACTGGGGTTGGAGGAGGCTAAGGAATTGCGGATGACGGGGTTTGCTGGGGTGGAGGAGGTTTATTGATGGGCTCTTTCGCTTTCGTCGCTGGCATTGCCCCCCTATGCCGTGCCGGGCATCTCCTCCTCAAGGGGGGAGATCTGCAAGAGGTAAGCTCTCCACTCCATCTTCAAGAGCTGAGATTGGCGAGATCGTGCCGCGATTCGATCTCCCCCCTTGAGGGGGAGATGCCCGGCAGGGCAGAGGGAGGCCTACAACCAAAGCCTCCGGGCCAAGATACCTGGAGTACGCCACGATGACCGCCCTCTTCCTCCGCGATCTCAAACTCTCCATCCGCGCCGGCGGCGGCGCGTTGATCGGCGTTCTCTTTTTCATGACTGTCGTCGCCGTCATCCCCTTTGGTGTCGGGCCGGACCTCAATCTCCTGTCTCGCATTGGACCTGCCATCGTCTGGATCGGCGCGCTGCTCGCAGCCCTCCTCGGCCTCGACCGGCTGTTCCAGGCAGAGCGCGACGACGGTTCACTCGACCTGATCCTGATGCATGAAAATCCGCTCGTGCTGACGGTCCTGATCAAATGCCTGGCGCACTGGACAGCCACCGGCCTGCCGCTGGTCGTCGCATCGCCACTTCTCGGCCTGTTCATGAATATGGGCGAAGTCGCCATCGGCGCCGTCATGCTGACGCTGCTTGTCGGAACGCCGGCCCTTACCTTCATCGGCGCGGTGGGTGCGGCGGTTGCCGTGGCGCTGCCACGCGGTGGTCTGCTGGTGTCGATCCTCGTTCTGCCGCTTGCCATTCCCGTGCTGATCTTCGGCGTCAGCGCGTCTTATGCGGCGGTGGAAGACCCGGCCCCCTTCATGCCGCCCTTCCTGATCCTGATTGCCATCACGCTCTTTTCATCGGTGGTCGGTCCGTTCTTCGCAGCTTTGGCATTGCGCAATTCCGCCGATTGACAAGGATCAATTGCCGCGGCTTCGTCTGCATTGTAAAAGGGCCTTGCCCGCGGCCAGAAAGATGCCATGACCAATACGAGCCTAGCCATCACCAAATTCAGCGATCTCGCCAATCCCACACGGTTCCTGGCGCTATCGTCACGCCTGTTGCCGTGGCTTGCGGGGCTCTCCGCCCTTTGTCTGCTGGCTGGCCTCTATCTCGCCTTCTCGACGGACGGCGATTACCAGCAGGGCAATACGGTGCGCATCATGTATGTGCATGTGCCCGCCGCCTGGCTGTCGATGATGTGCTACACCGTCATGGCGCTCTCTGCCATCGGCACGCTGGTCTGGCGCCATCCGTTGGCCGATGTCAGCCATAAATCCGCAGCGCCCATCGGTGCTGCCTTTACGCTGATCGCGCTGATCACCGGCTCGCTCTGGGGCAAGCCCATGTGGGGCACATGGTGGGTGTGGGATGCGCGCCTGACCTCCGTCTTCATTCTGTTTCTGATGTATCTCGGCCTGATTGCCTTCAACAAGGCGATGGACGACCCGTCAAAGGCGGCGCGTGTCAGTGCGGTGCTGATCCTCGTCGGCTTCGTCAACATCCCGATCATCAAGTTCTCCGTCGAATGGTGGAATACGCTGCACCAGCCGGCAAGCGTGATGCGCATGGATGGCCCGGCCATCGATCCGGAATTCCTCTGGCCGCTGCTGACCATGGCTGTCGGCTTCACCCTGCTGTTCTTCACGCTTCATCTTGCCGCCATGCGCAACGAGATCATGCGCAGGCGCATCGCCGCGCAACGACGCCTTGCCGCGCGTGCTGCCGGAAGGGGAGCGTGACACCATGACCCACGCCTTTTACATCGGCATGTCCTACGCGCTGACCGGGCTGATCGTCTTTGGATTGATCGCCTGGGTGTGGCTTGACGGACGCGCGCGCAAGCGCGAACTGAAGGAGCTGGAAGCGCTCGGCATCCGTCGCCGCTCCCGTCCGGCCAAAACCGAGGCATCCTCGACATGAGCGACACGAAAGCGCCTCCTCCTCCCACATCGCGCGGGCGCTCGCGCTACGTGCTCGCATTCCTGCCGCTGCTGGTCTTTGGTGGCTTCGCGGCGATTGCGGCCAAGATGCTCTATGAGCAGGACGTCAATGGCCTCGATGTCAGCGCCATTCCCTCGGCATTGATCGGCACGAAGGCGCCCGCGCTGGCGCTGCAACCACTGGAGGGCTCCAATGTACCGGCGCTTACCGATGCGGCCATTACCGGCAAGCTGACGCTGGTCAACGTCTTTGCCTCCTGGTGCGTGCCCTGCAGGCAGGAGCACCCGATGCTGAAGGAGTTGTCGAAGGACAAGCGGCTCAACATTGTCGGCATCAATTACAAGGACAAGGCCGATAATGCCGTGCGCTTTCTTGGCGAACTCGGCAATCCCTACGCCGCCATCGGCATCGATCCGAATGGCAGGGCGGCGATCGACTGGGGTGTCTATGGCATTCCGGAAACCTATCTCGTCGGCCCGGATGGCACGATCCTCTACAAGAAGGTCGGCCCGATCGACGTGACGACCTATGAGCGTGAACTGATCCCGGCCATCGAAAGTGCTGCTGCCGGAGATTGATGGCAGCGGTTATAAAAGTCAGCTCGCAACCACTTTGAGGCTCGCCGCAGGCGCGACACCCAGAAGCGTAATTCCTTCCTGCACCACCTGATTTCGGCCCGCTTCTTTCGCCCTGTAGAGGAAGCCGTCGGCGCGCGAAATCGCATCATGGATAGAGTGGTCGCCAAGCGCGATGGCGGATACACCGAAGCTGCTGGTGATGTGGACGGGAAACGGACCTTCGGACCAGTTGCGGGCGGCAAAGGCACTGCGCGCCATATTGGCCAGTATCGCAAGCTGCGAGGCCGGCATGTCTGGAACATAGGCCACGAATTCCTCGCCGCCAAAACGCGCGACCCTGGCACTGGCAGGCAGAGTGTCTTTTAGAAGCGATGCGAGCGCGATGATCACCCGATCGCCGGTGGCATGACCGAAGCGGTCATTGACCGACTTGAAGTGGTCGATATCGCAAATCAGAACTGCGCCTGAAGGCAGTGGCGTCAACCGGAGGTCCGGAGCGGAAAGATCGAAACCCCGCCGATTGAGAAGCCCGGTCAGCGGATCGTGGTCTGCTTCCAGCCGGTGCTGTTCGATAACATCGGCTATCGCACTACCCAGCACCGAAAGCGCCATGAGGAAGCCGCAGATGCTGGCCGTGAACTGCGCCAGATAGGAATAATCCGAGGTAAAATAGGCACCCACGCTTTCCGGCGAGGAGCCTGTCGTAAACCACAGGAATATGCCGACCCGCATCAACGTCTCTGCGACCACCAGCGAGGCAGCGGCCAGCAGAACCTTGTCCATCAGGTTTCGCGTCTTGCGGCGAACGAGAAATATGGACGGGGCAAGAATGAGCGCAAGCGCCAGATCCGATGTCGCAAGCTCGTTTCGCAGGTTTGGCTGAACCAGGATGAAGAAGCAGACGGCAAGATAGGCCACGGCGGCAGCACCTAGCCGCATCGTCACATAGGTCGGCGCTCCAAACTGGATGAGAAGAGCGTGACCATAAAGGACAAAGGCGGCAAGGAAGACGAAATTGGCCAGCAGTGCCCCGACAAGATCAAAACTCTCCGGCAGAACCATCGGCAGGGCAAAGCCGACAGCACCCAGAATGTAGCCGAGACCCCAGTAGCGACCGGCGCGAAAGCCCATGACCTGCAAGCCGAGGAAGACGGACCCGAATGTAACCATAATGAAGGGCAGCAGATAGGCAAAATTATCCTGCAAGACGTCGGCCTTCGCGCATGGAAAGAGAGAGGTCCGCAGTTCTAATGGACCTTTCTTAACAAAGCCTCCGCCTTACTGCAGAATGACGTCAGATCAGGCGCCGGGAAGCGCATTTTGCCATTCCTTGATGGCATCCACCGGCCAGACCAGCATCAGCACATTCAAGGTGAGGTTGTCGCGGATCAACCAACCGGTGAATATCTCGAAAAAGATGGCAATCAGAACGGTCAGCCACACCGGCACACGGGCGGCAAAGAAGAAGCCCACGACCATGAAGACCGTATCCATCGCGGAATTCAGAATGCTGTCGCCGCTATAGCCGAGCGCCATGGTGGCATTGCGGTAGCGATCGATGATGATCGGCGAGTTTTCAAGAAGCTCCCAGGCCGCTTCGACCAGAACGGCGAGAGACAGCCGAAACGACAAGGGCTTGCTGCGGAAGAGAAGCCAGGCAAACCCGTAAAACAGGAAGCCGTGGATGATGTGGGACGGCGTGTACCAGTCGGCAATGTGTTGCGAATTGCCGGGCGTGTTCACCCCCGGCTCGAACAGCTTCACATAGCCGCATTCGCAGATTGGAACGCGGCCCATCATGTAGAGAATGACGATCTGCGCGAGCAACAGCCCCGCTGCCACCCAATACCATTTCACCGAAGACGAGCGGTCGGCAGGCACAACCGTCGTGGTCATTTGTCGTCCTTGTTCAGCGGTTCGACGGAGTGGCGCATGACGAGCGGCATCTGCGCCATGGTGAAGATGATGGTGATCGGCATGGTGCCCCACACCTTGAAGGCAACCCAGGTATCGGTGGAGAAATTGCGCCAGACGACTTCGTTCAGTACCGCAAGAAAAAGGAAGAAGATGCCCCAGCGGAGCGTCAGCTTGCGCCAGCCCTCATCCGTCAGCTTGAAGGCGGAGTTGAACACATAACCAAGCAGGGACTGGCCGAAGAACAGCCCGCCAAGCATAATGACGCCAAACAGCGTGTTGACGATGGTCGGCTTCATCTTGATGAAGGTATCGTTCTGCAAATAGAGCGTCAGCGCACCGAAAACGAGAACGACAAGGCCGGAGATCAGCGGCATCATCGGCAGGGTTCTGGTGAGAATCCAGGAGACGGTGAGCGCCAGCGCAGTGGCGATCATGAAGAGGCCGGTGGCGATGAAGATCGGACCACCGAATTCATGCAGCACGGGAAGCTTTTCCGCCAGCCAGTCGCCCTTGGAGTTGGCAAAGAAGAAGACGACGAGCGGTCCGAGTTCTAAAACGAACTTCAGGAGCGGGCTGATTTCCCGCACCATCTTTTCGCTTTCGCGCTGATTGCTCTCAACATCCATACTCAAACTCCCGCAATCGCCTTGGCGAAATCTTCTGCTTCGAACGGCTCCAGATCGTCCACGCCTTCGCCCACGCCGATGAAATAGACCGGCAACTTATGCTTGGCAGCGATCGCAACGAGGATACCGCCGCGCGCCGTGCCATCCAACTTTGTCATAATCAGGCCCGAGACGCCCGCAACGTTGCGGAAAATCTCGACCTGGTTCATGGCGTTCTGACCCGTCGTCGCATCCAGCGTCTGAAGGACGGTATGCGGCGCGTCCGGATCGAGCTTGGCCAGCACGCGCACGATCTTTTCCAGCTCGGCCATTAGCTCGGTCTTGTTCTGCAGACGGCCCGCCGTATCGATGATCAGCACGTCGCTCTTTTTTGCCCGCGCCTGTTCATAGGCATCATAGGCAAGCCCTGCGGCATCGGCGCCAAGCTTGGTGCCGAGGAAGTCCGATCCGGTGCGATCCGCCCATATCTTCAGCTGCTCGATGGCAGCCGCGCGGAATGTATCGCCGGCCGCCAGCATCACCTTCAGGCCGGAGCCGGAGAGTTTTGCCGCCAGCTTGCCGATCGTGGTGGTCTTGCCGGTGCCATTGACGCCGACCACCAGAATGACATGCGGCTTGTGCGAGAGATCGAGTTCCAGCGGCTTGGCGACAGGCAAAAGAACCTTGGTGATCTCGCTTGCCATGATCTTGGCGACATCCTCGCCGCTGACATCCTTGCCGTAGCGCTCCGATGATAGCGCGCCGGTAATGCGCATGGCGGTCTCGACGCCGAGGTCGGACTGGATCAGCAGATCTTCCAGCTCATCCAGCGTGTCTTCATCGAGCTTGCGCTTGGTGAAAAGTGCCGAAATCTGGTTCGTCAGTTGCGAAGAGGTGCGCGCAAGACCCGCACGCAGGCGCTGGAACCAGGTGAGCTTCGGTTCAGGTGCGGCCTCGACCGGCTCGACGCGATCGGCAGCCGACGCAAAGCCCTTTGGAAGAGCTGCCGGAACGGCAGGAGACAGAGCAGCAGGCGGAATGCCGCTGGCGGCCTCCGCTTCGTCCAGAATATCATCCAGCGCATGCTCGTCGAGAGGCGCATCGGCAAGCGACGTGTCCCGCGCATCACCATTGACGCTGTCTTCAGCGGCCGCTTCGGCCTCCAGCAGGGAGAGCGGCACCATGCCGATATCGCCAACCAGTTCAGGCCCTGGCAGAAGCGGCGCATCCTCCTCATCCTGATCGTCGCCGAGATCGGCATCGGCAACGTCAGCCACCTGCTCGACCTCGTCGGAAGCAGGTCCTGCAGCGGTTTCCATTTCCACATCGGGAACAGGGTCTTCGGCGGGCAGCGTGTGAGCTTCCGCCTCGTTCAGCGCCTCTTCGAAGGCGCTGCGATCCTCCTGGCGAGAAACGGCCTCTTCGCTTTCCAGCTTATCCGTCTCGGCCTTGTCCTTGCCGAACGAAAAGACTTTTTTGATGAAGCCGAGGGCCATGACTGTTCCGTCTCTAGATTCTTCAGGCCGCTTGCGCTGCCAGATATTGCATATTCAAGTGCTTACCGTTGTGACCGGTAATGGCAACCCGCGCAAGAGTGCGGGGCGCAAGATCGGGTGCCGCCACCAGGGTAAAGTTATCGGTATGGGCAAAACCGTTATTTTCGACGAGAATCGTCTGTTCACTGCCCACCATGTTTTCGAGGTGGGCTATGCGCAGCGTTTCCCCACGCGCGCGCAGCTTTGCCGCCCGTTCCTTCACCAAAGCGCGGTCGAGCTGCGGCATCCTTGCGGCAGGCGTGCCGGGGCGTGGGCTGTAGGGAAAGACATGCAGGCTGGAAATGCCGCACTCTTCCGCAAGGGTGGCGGCATTCTCCGCCATCTCGTCGGTCTCGGTAGGAAAGCCGGCGATCATGTCCGCGCCGAAAGCGATATCCGGGCGTAGCGCGCGCACTTCGCGACAGAAGCGGATGGCATCGTCACGCAGATGTCGGCGCTTCATCCGCTTCAGGATCATGTCGTCGCCATGCTGCAGCGACAGATGCAGATGCGGCATGAAGCGTGGCTCGTCGGCAATCAGGTCCATCAGGTGACGATCCGCCTCGATGCTGTCGATGGAGGAGAGCCTCAGCCGCAGAATATCCGGCACCTGCTTCAACAGCGTTTTCGCCAGATAACCGAGCGATGGTTCGCCCGGCAGATCCGCGCCGTAGCTCGTGGCATCCACGCCGGTCAGGACGATTTCGCGATAACCGCCTTCGGTCAGCTTGCGGGCCTGATCCACCACCGCACCCATGGGCACGGAGCGGGAATTGCCGCGTCCATAGGGGATGATGCAGAAGGTGCAGCGGTGATCGCAGCCATTCTGCACCTGAATGAAGGCGCGTACATGCCCATCAATGTGCTTGACCATCTGCGGCGCGGTGGCCTTCACACTCATGATGTCGTTGACGCGCAGCTTCTCTTCCGCCGAGACGCCAAAATCCGGCAGTGCGCGATAGGAGGTGCTTTTCAGCTTCTCCTCATTGCCGAGAACGGCATCGACTTCCGGCATGGCGGCAAAGGTCTGCTTCTCGGTCTGGGCAGCGCAACCGGTGACGATGATGCGCGCATGCGGATTGTCGCGCCGCGCCCGGCGGATCGCCTGACGCGCCTGGCGTACGGCTTCACCCGTCACCGCGCAGGTATTGACCAGCACCGCATTGTTGAGCCCCGCCTTTTCGGCCTCAGCCCGCATCACTTCCGATTCATAGGTATTGAGGCGGCAGCCGAAGGTTATGACCTCGACACCGCTCATAAGACGCCCTGCTTCTCGCCCGCCTCACGCGTCCATTCGCCGATGACCGGATCGACTTGTCCAGCCCATTCCCATTCAGCAGGACCGGTCATGATGACGTGGTTGTCCTCGCGCCATTCGATGATGAGCGGAATGCGAACGGGGCTGGAGGCCACATCGATCTCGACGCGACGACCGGTGCGTCCGGTCCGAGCGCCCGAGACGGCAGCAGCGCAAGCGGCCGATCCGCAGGCAAGTGTAAGGCCCGCGCCGCGTTCGAAGGTGCGGGTGCGAAGCCGGCTGTCGGAGATGACCTGCGCCAGCGTGATATTGGCCTTTTCCGGAAACATCGGATGGCTCTCGAGCAGTGGCCCGATCCGCTCCAGATCGAACTCCATCGGATCGCGATCCACCCAGAAGACAGCATGCGGGTTGCCCATGGACATGACCGATGGCGAATGCAGCACGGGATCGTCGATGGGTCCGATCTGCAATTCGATGCGGCTGGTATCGTGAAATTCTTCCGAAAGCGGAATGTCGCTCCAGCGGAAACGCGGCAGACCCATATCGACGGAAATCATCCCGTCCTCATGCTCGCTGGCATTCAGGATGCCGGCGACCGTCTGAAAGGTGAAGGCCTTCTTGCCGGTCTCGGCAGCCAGCGCCTGCACCACGCAGCGTGTACCATTGCCACAGGCCTGCGCCTTGGTACCATCGCAGTTGAGAATATCGATATAGGCATCGGTGCCCTCAAGACGCGGATCATGGATCGCCATGATCTGGTCGAAAGCGGTGTCCGGATCGGCATTGAGCGCGATGGCCGCTTGCGGCGAGACCATGTCTTTGCGGCCGCGCATATCGACAACCAGGATCTTGTTGCCAAGCCCGTTCATCTTCGCGAATTCGACCGTCTGCGTCATGTCCCTACACCCATTGGAGATGTGCGCCTCGTGCGGGCGCATTCGCCCTTATATGGCGGAATTGCAGGGCAATTACCAGTCTGGCTACGGCAAAAGCCTTTGCGCCTGTAAGCTGAAAACAAAACACCCCCGGAGCGATCCAGGGGTGCGGAACTCTTCATAGCAAGCAATACTTACTGCCACTCACGCACGTCGACGAAATGGCCGGCAACCGCGGCGGCCGCCGCCATGGCGGGCGAGACCAGATGTGTGCGGCTCTTGTAACCCTGACGGCCTTCGAAGTTACGGTTGGAAGTCGAGGCGCAACGCTCGCCCGGCGCCAGACGGTCGTCATTCATCGCCAGGCACATGGAGCAGCCAGGCTCGCGCCATTCGAAACCAGCCTCAAGGAAGATCTTGTCCAGACCTTCCTTCTCCGCCTGTTCCTTGACGAGACCCGAGCCCGGAACGATCATCGCTGAAACGGTCGGCGCAACCTTGCGGCCTTCGACGATCTTGGCGGCGGCGCGCAAATCCTCGATACGGCCATTGGTGCAGGAACCGATGAAGACGCGATCAATGGCGATATCGGTCATCTTGGTGCCGGGCTTCAGGCCCATATAGTCGAGCGCACGCCACTTGGAATTGCGCTTGTTCTCATCGGCAATGTCGTCCGGGTTCGGCACGATGCCCTGAACCGAAACGACATCTTCCGGAGACGAGCCCCAGGAGACGATCGGCGGCAGGCTGGCAGCGTCCAGAATGACGACCTTGTCGTAATGGGCACCCTCATCCGATTTCAGCGTCTTCCAATAGGCGATCGCCTGCTCCAGCGTTTCGCCCTGCGGCGCACGCGGCTTGTCCTTGATGTAATCGAAGGTCGTCTCGTCCGGCGCGATCAGGCCAGCGCGCGCGCCACCCTCGATGGTCATATTGCAGACGGTCATGCGGCCCTCCATCGACAGCGAGCGGATCGCCTCGCCGGCAAACTCGATGACATGGCCCGTGCCGCCGGCGGTGCCGATCTCGCCGATGATGGCAAGGATGATGTCCTTGGCGGTCACACCGTCCGGGATCTTGCCATCGACACGCACCAGCATGTTCTTGGCCTTCTTCTGGATCAGCGTCTGGGTCGCCAGAACGTGCTCGACTTCGGACGTGCCGATACCATGCGCCAAGGCACCAAAAGCACCGTGGGTGGAGGTATGGCTGTCACCGCAAACGATCGTCATGCCCGGCAGGGTGAAGCCCTGCTCCGGCCCGACGATGTGAACGATGCCCTGGCGCTTGTCGCGCTCGGAATAATATTCGAGGCCGAATTCCTTGGCGTTCTGCGCCAGCGCTTCCACCTGGATGCGGCTTTCTTCGTTCTTGATGCCTTCCAGACGGTCGGCGGTGGTCGGAACGTTATGGTCGACGACAGCCAGCGTGCGGGTGGGCGAATGAACCGGGCGACCGGCCAGACGCAGACCCTCGAAAGCCTGCGGCGACGTCACCTCGTGGACCAGGTGACGGTCGATATAGAGAAGACAGGTTCCATCGGGATCGCGGTTGACGACGTGATCATCCCAGATTTTATCATACAGAGTACGCGGAGCGCTCATGGCTTTATCCATTCGAATGTCAAAAAGGAAAGTGGGGACATGGAGTAAAGGCCGACAGCCTTTTCAGGCCATCAGGCGGACGTAAGTCGACCATTGAACGCGCCGGAAATACGCGCGAAAAATCGTGCCGGCAGACGCTTGTGATCCTGCAGCACGAAAATGTTTGGCGCGAGACATCCGAATTTCGATCCCATGCCTCTCTCATAGCAGATCGGCTTTTCAACAGCAACATGGCGCTTTGTCATTGAAAACAGTCCGACCGGTATTTAAGGATTCTCTTTTTGTGCGATGCAAAAAGAAACGCCGGGCGTTGTGTGCGGGATAGAATTCTCGCGTGAAACGTTAGCACGGCACCGAGACCGCTTTTTCACGATGCCGTGAAAAGCCGCGTGAGAACAGGTCTCGTCAAATCGGGCAGCACCTCGGCGTGCCGCCGACAGGGAGGGATACATCTTGGTATCTGAAAAAGCACTTATTTCAAAAATCACCTGGCGACTGATGCCCTTTCTCGGGCTTCTCTATCTCATCGCCTATATCGATCGTCAGAATGTCAGCTTCGCCAAACTGCAGATGGTCGGCGATCTGGGCCTCAGCGAATATGCCTACGGCCTTGGCGCGTCGCTGTTCTTCATCGGTTACTTCATCTTCGAAGTGCCGAGCAATCTGCTGCTCAATCGCTTCGGCGCAAGGCTCTGGTTTGCCCGCATCATTATTTCCTGGGGGCTTGTCACCATTGCACTCGCCTACACTTCCAGCCCGACGATGTTCTACATCCTGCGCTTCCTTCTCGGTGTCTGCGAGGCCGGCTTCTTCCCCGGCGTCCTCTATCTCCTGACGCTGTGGTTCCCGCGCGATTATCGCGGCCGTATGGTCGGCCTGTTCATGATCTTTTCCGCTCTCGCCAATGCCATCGGCGCGCCGCTTGGCGGCATGCTTCTCGATCTGGATGGCCTCTGGGGCTATGCGGGCTGGGAGTGGGTTTTCCTCGCAACCGGCATTCCGGCCGTGATTGCGGGCATCGTCACCATCTTCTATCTCGACGATAAGCCGGAAACGGCTGCGTTCCTGTCCCAGGACGAGAAGGACTGGCTGCATAAACGCATCGCTTCGGAGAACTCCGGCATGGACGAACATGCAGAGGATGGCTTCCGCGCGCTGATCAATCCGCGCGTCCTTTTCATGTCGCTCTGCTATGTCGGCTTTCCGCTCGCCGCCTATGGCCTCAGCTACTGGCTGCCGACCATCGTCAAAAGCTTCGGCGTGTCGAACACCGCGAATGGCTTCATCAATATCATCCCTTGGCTGATCGTTGCCGTTGCCCTCTATCTGGTGCCGTCGGCTGCCGATCGCTCCGAGAAGAAGATCACCTATATCGTGGTGCCCGCCTTCGTTGGCGCGTTCTGCCTGCTGATGTCAGCTCTGATGACAGCGCCGGTCGCGCAATTCGCCTTCCTCTGCATCGCCGCAGCGGGCATCTTCGCCGGACAGCCGGTGTTCTGGAGCCTTCCCGGTCGATTCCTGAAGGGTGCGGGCGCTGCAGCCGGTCTGGCCGCGATCAACTCGGTCGGCAATCTCGGCGGCTTCGTCGCCCAGAACGTCGTTCCCTGGATCAGAGATGAGACGGGAAGCACCATCGCCCCGATGTTCTTCCTCTCGGCCTGCCTCGCGATTGCCGGTGCGCTCGTGATCATCGCTGGACGCATGATCGCCAGGCAGATCACCTCACAGCCGAATTTGAAGGCCTGAGGCCCTCACCGCCCCTGCTTGCGGCGCATCCCTTTTTCGATGCGCCGCAGGATCAGCGACAGTCCGAGCGTCAGGATCAGATAGACGTAAGCGACGATGGAATAAGTCTCGAAGAAGCGGAAAGAGCCTGCCGCATAGACCTTGCCGAGCTGCGTGATATCCGCGACACCCAGCACCGAGACCAGCGAGCTATCCTTCACCATCGAAACGAAATCATTGGAGAGCGGCGGAAAGATCGTCCGCACCGCCTGCGGAAAGACGACCAGGCGAAAGCGTTGGTAGCGGCTGAGCCCCAGCGCCTTGGCAGCCTCTATCTGTCCTTGATCGACAGCCTCGATGCCCGCCCGAAAGATTTCCGCGAGGAACGCTCCGTAGCAGAGCGTCAGCGCCAGGATCGCGCGCCACATCAGCGAAAAGTCGCGCACGATGACGGGCTCGATCCAGCCTGCTGCAATCAGCGGCGTCAGCAGCCAGTTGACGAAATCCACCAGCAGCGGCGCGCCGGCAAAGGCGATGTAGAACAACACCACCAGAATCGGAATGCCGCGCATCGTCTCGATGTAGAAACGCGCGATCTGCCGCAGGACAATATGATCGGACATGCCGAGAAGGGCGATCAACAGACCCCAGAGGCAGGCGAGAAGGAAGGCCACCAGCGTGACGTAGACCGTCATGCCCATGCCATTGATGACGGTGGTGAAGACCTGGGCATAGACGCCATTGACGGCAATCACCACGGCAAGAATGGCGCCGATACCGACCAGCGCCACCAGCCACCAGGGAAAGTCATCCGCCGCATGTTTTGAATGCGGACGGTTCACGCCGGAACGCTCCAAGGCGATGACAGGCCCACTCGCTTATTCGCCAAGCTTGTAGTCCAGGAACCACTTCTTATCGAGCGCGGCAAAGGTGCCATCGGCCTTCAAGGCAGCAATTGCGGCATTGACGGGTGTCACGAGATCGGAGCCCTTCTTGAAGATGAAGCCGAAATCGTCGCCGCCGAGCGGTCCACCGATGAGCTTCAGCTTCCCATTCGAGGCATCGACATAGCCCTTGCCGGCAACGCCATCTGTCAGCACCAGATCGACATCGCCGGTGCGCAGTGCCTGCACGGTGGCGCCAAAGGTCTCCATCAACTTGACGCGCGGGTTCTGCTCATTGCCATCGAGGATATCGTAGACGGCCGTATAGAAGGGCGTTGTGCCAGCCTGCGCGCCGATCAGTCCCTTGTCGAAGGCCGCAAAGCTCTTGGGATCGGTGAAGCGGGTCTCGTCTGCACGCACCAGCATGAACATTTCCGAGCGCATGTAAGGATCGGAGAAATCCACCTTTTCCTTGCGCTCTTCCTTGATGCTGATTCCGGTCATGCCGATGTCGTACTGCCCGGCGGAGACAGCGGGGATCATCGCGTCCCAGGATGCGTTCTGATACTCGACCTTGGCATTCAGCCGTTTGGCGATCTCGTTCATCGCGTCATATTCCCAACCGATCGGCTTGCCCGTCTTCGGATCGACGAATTGCAGCGGCGGATAGGCATTCTCCGTCACCACGACGATCTCGCGACCCTTCAGATCCGGCAGATCGGCGGCCCATGCGAGAACCGGCGATAGCAGTGTGGCGGCGATGGCGATGAAAAACGAGCGTCTGAACAATGGCGGTCTCCTGAAAACAATGGCGGAAATTGACACGCTTTAAACCCGCCACGCAAGAGATATGCGTTTCAAGAAAGCGGTGACGGTTAGAATGCCAGCACCTCTCTTGAACCCACCTCGCAATAGAACGCCCGTGGCGCGGCACACAGCAAAGCCAGAAAACAAAAAAGGCGGCCCGAAGACCGCCTTTTCGAAAATTCTAAAAGGGAAAGCTTATTCAGCTGCACCTTCAGCAGCCTTTGCTGCTGCAGCTTCTTCAGCTGCCTTGGCTTCAGCGGCTTCTGCTGCTGCCTTTTCGGCGGCCAGAGCCTGTGCTGCTGCAACCTTTTCAGCTTCGATACGTGCCTTTTCCTCGGCAGCAGCCTGACGCTCGGCGTCGTTGAGCTTGCGAGCGCGAACGCCGGTGTCTTCAACGATACGAGCGGACTTGCCGCGACGGTCGCGCAGATAGTAGAGCTTCGCGCGGCGAACCTTACCACGGCGAACGATCTCAACGCCTTCAACCAGCGGAGAGTAAACCGGGAATACGCGCTCTACGCCTTCGCCGTAGGAAATCTTGCGAACGGTGAAGTTCTCGTTGAGACCGCCGCCGGAGCGAGCGATAACGACGCCTTCGTAAGCCTGTACGCGGGTGCGGTTACCTTCCGTAACGCGCACGTTGACGCGAACGGTGTCACCAGGAGAAAATTCAGGAAGCTTGCGCTTTGCTTCGATCTTGGCAGCCTGTTCGGCTTCCAGCTGTGCGATAATGTTGGTCATGTTAACCTCTGAGTTCTTCTGAAACAGCCAGAGCGCTCAACGGGATCATTCCTTGGATCCTGTCCTTGGAATTATGCCTTGCGGCAGGAGCGGGTTCGCCATTCTTTGCTTGCGGTTAATGGGCATAAGCCCAGTTCCACGCGGGCCAATACAGGAAGATCACCGGTTTGTCATCCCTTACATGACAATATTTTGTCGGCCGCCACCTGATTGTCGGAAAGCACATCTGCTTATATGGGAGATGGAACGCCGGGAGGGGCCATGTCCATTGCAATCATTCTACTCTTGTTCGCCAGCGGCTTTCTGTCCGGCGCCGTCAATGCCATTGCTGGCGGCGGCACCTTCCTGACCTTCGGCGCCATGACGGTAGCGGGTATCGCACCGATCTCGGCCAATGCCACCTCCTCCATCGTTCAGTTTCCGGGCTACGTCACCTCCGTGATCGCCTACTGGCCGGAAATCCGTGCCCACTGGAAGGGTGCCGTCCTGCTCGCGGTCCTCTCCATCCTCGGTTCAACCGGTGGTGCACTGCTGTTGCTGTCGCTCGACAACCCCTCCTTCCGCCAGCTGGTGCCGTGGCTCTTGCTTGCCGCAACCGCGCTCTTTGCCGCCGGTCCCTGGCTTCGTCCGCGCTCGAGTGAAGAGCATCCGAAAAGCAATGTCGCGAGCCTGATCGGCCAGTTCCTCACCTCAATCTATGGCGGATTCTTCGGTGCTGGCATGGGCATCATGATGCTCGCGGTGCTCGGCCTCACCGCAGGCGGCACCTATCATCATCTCAACGCGCTAAAGAACCTGCTGGCGGTCGTCATCGCCGCCGTCGCCATTATCGTCTTCGTCGGCGGTGGTGTCGTTGCATGGCACGCGGCGCTGATCATGATCCCGGCGTCTGCGCTTGGTGGTTACTGCGGCGTCTATCTTGCCCGCCGCGTTCCGCAGTGGATCATCCGCGCATTGGTGATCACAGTCGGGCTCTTGCTGACGGGCTATTATTTCTTGACGGCCTGAGTGTCGGCAAGAAGGTCGGGTCGGCGCTCCTTCGTCAGGGCCAACGCCTGCTCGTGCCGCCACTTGTCAATCAGCTTGTGATTGCCGGAGGTGAGGACCGCGGGGATATCGCGCCCCTCCCAGACCTGTGGCCTTGTGTAATGCGGGTGCTCAAGCAATCCGCCTTCAAAACTTTCATGCACGCCGGACAGATCGTTGCCCATGACACCGGGGAGAATGCGCACCACCGCATCGAGCAGCGTTAGTGCCGCGGGCTCGCCGCCCGAAAGAATATAGTCGCCAATGCAAACCTCTTCGAGGCCACGCGCGTCGATTACCCGCTGGTCCACGCCTTCGAAGCGACCGCAGACAATGATAACGCCCTCGCCGGCGGCCAATTCGCGGACACGCTCCTGCGTCACCGGTTTGCCACGCGGGCTCATCAACAGCCGCGGACGGGCGTCACCCTCCGACACCGCGTCGATGGCCGCTGCCAGTACATCGGGTTTGAGCACCATGCCGGCCCCGCCACCTGCCGGGGTGTCATCGACACTGCGGTGCTTGTCGGTGGCAAAGTCGCGGATCTGCACCGGCTCCATCTGCCACTGGCCGCGCTCCAGCGCCTTGCCGGCCAAAGAATAGGACAGATGCCCCGGAAACATTTCCGGGTAGAGCGTCAGCACGGTTGCCTTGAAGCTCATGCTTATTTCTTGCCCTTGCCGAAAATCGGATGCTCGGGATCGTCCTTGCCGTCTTCCGGATTGTCGATCAGTCCGGCGGCAAAGGGATCGATCAGGATCTTTCCGCCTTCCAGATCGATTTCGAGAACGGCAGCCTCGGTAAAGGGGATGAGCGCCGGACGACGTCCCGCACCCTTCAGCTCAAGCAGGTCGCCCGCGCCGAAATCATAGACGGCACTGACCGAACCATAGCTCTTGCCTTCGGCATCGACCACGTCGAGACCTTCGAGATCGGTGTAGAAGAACTCGTCCTCGTCCAGATCCTCGTCAGGCAAATTGTCGCGATCGACAAACAGCTCAAGCCCGTTCAGCGCTTCAGCGGCGTTGCGGTCGTTGATGCCACGGAAGCGCACGATGACGACATTCTTGCCTTGGCGCACTTCGAGAATTTCAAACACGCGCCCATCGGCGGCAACGAGATTGCCGTAATCGCCAAGCGCCATGGGATCGTCGGTATAGGAGCTGACCCGCACCTCGCCGCGCAAGCCTTGAGCTGCGCCAATCTTGGCCATGAGAATGGGGTTTTCCAGCTTTGCCATTGAACCGTCCGTTATCGCGTTTTGCGCGTATCTTTTAGTGCCTGGCTGATCTCTCGCCAAGCCCATGGGGATTAAACATGAAAACGGGCGGCGCGGAAACCGCACCACCCGTCGTCAATCGGCATAAACCGAACTTATTCTGCAGCAGCAGCTTCAGCGGCAGCAGCAGCGGCGTCTTCAGCCTTCTGCTTCTTCTCGGCAACGCGCTCGAGAGCCTTCTTGCCTGGCTTTGCCTTTTCAGGGTTGCTGCGCGCGTCGCGCGTTGCAATGCCGGCTTCAGCGAGGAAGCGCAGAACGCGGTCGGTCGGCTGTGCACCCTTAGCGATCCATTCCTTGACGAGGTCGCCATTGATCTGGATGCGGTCGGCGTTGTCCTTCGGAAGCATCGGGTTCCAGGAACCGACCTTCTCGAGGAAGCGGCCGTCGCGCGGGCTCCGGGCGTCAGCAACAACGATCTGATAGTACGGGCGCTTCTTGGAACCACCGCGTGCGAGACGAATTTTCAGTGCCATGTGAGTTCTCCTTATAATGGCTTGCCCGCCGGTCAGGCGGTCTTTTCTGTGCCGTTGTGTTCAGCGGCAATTGCTTCATGATGCCGGATGACTTCCTTGATGATGAAGTTCAAGAACTTCTCGGCGAAATCCGGATCCAGATTGGCATCCTTGGCCAAGCGGCGCAGGCGTTCGATCTGGTATTCTTCGCGCGCCGGGTCCGCCGGCGGCAAATCGTAGGTGGCCTTCAACACGCCCACCGCCTTGGTACAGCGGAAACGTTCGGCCAGCATGTGCACCAGTGCGGCATCGACATTGTCGATGGACTGGCGGTATTCAGCGAGTTTTTCTTTGACGTCTGTCGTGGTCACCGATGGCCTCACTTCTTCTTGCCAAAACCGGGAAGACCCGGAAGACCGCCGAGACCCGGCAGCTTGCTGCCACCGAGACCAGGCAAGCCGCCTGGAAGGCCGCCAAGACCCGGAGGCAGAGCGCCCGGTTTGCCGAGACCTGCGGCTTCCGCCTGCTTCTGCAGCGCTTCAAGCTGCTTGGGGTCCATATTGGCGAGATCAGGCATGCCGCCCATGCCGCCGAGACCCATCTTGCCGGCCAGACCGCCCATCATCTGCTTCATGATGCCGCCCTTGCCCTTGCCGCCCATGGCTTTCATCATGTCGGCCATGCCGCGATGCATCTTGAGCAACTTGTTGATTTCGGCAGCATCCGTGCCGGAACCGGCAGCAATGCGCTTCTTGCGGCTGTGTTTGAGAATATCCGGATTGGCGCGCTCGGCCTTGGTCATCGAGGAGATGATCGCCAGCTGACGGTCGAACATCTTGTCGTTCAAACCGGCGGACGCCATCTTGTCCTTCATGCCGGCCATGCCGGGCATCAGACCCATGATGCCGCCCATGCCGCCCATCTTCTGCATCTGGCGCAGCTGGTCGGCCAGATCGTTGAGGTCGAATTTGCCCTTGGCCATCTTCTCGGCCATGGCGCGGGCTTTTTCCGCATCGATATTTTCCGCGGCCTTTTCGACCAGCGAAACGATATCGCCCATGCCGAGAATGCGGTCTGCGATACGGCGTGGATGAAACTCATCCAGTTCGTTCATCCGCTCGCCGGTACCGATGAGCTTGATCGGCTTGCCGGTAACGGCACGCATGGAAAGCGCTGCACCGCCGCGGCCATCGCCATCCATACGGGTCAGCACAAGGCCGGTAATGCCGACACGTTCATCAAAATTGCGCGCCAGATTGACGGCGTCCTGACCGGTCAGGCTGTCGGCAACCAGCAGGATTTCGTGCGGATTGGCCTTCTTCTTGATGTCAGCCATTTCCAGCATCAACGGCTCGTCGATGTGGGTACGGCCGGCGGTATCGAGGATCACGACATCATGGCCGCCAAGCTTGGCCGCCTGGACCGCGCGCGAGGCGATATCGGTGGGCGACTGGCCGGCAACGATCGGCAGCGTGTCGATGCCGGTCTGCACGCCGAGCTGGCGCAGCTGTTCCTGGGCGGCAGGGCGGCGCGTGTCGAGAGATGCCATCAGCACCTTCTTCTTCTCGCGATCCGTCAGACGCTTGGCAATCTTGCCGGTGGTGGTGGTCTTACCCGAACCCTGCAGACCCACCATCATGATGACGACGGGTGCCGGCGCATGCAGATCGACCGAAACACCTTCCGAGCCCAGCATTTCGACAAGCTCGTCATGGACGATCTTGACGACCATCTGGCCGGGCTTGATGGATTTCAGGACAGAAGCGCCAACCGCCTTTTCGCGCACCTTTTCGGTGAAGGTACGAACGACTTCCAGCGCCACGTCCGCTTCCAGAAGCGCACGGCGAACCTCACGCAGCGCTGCGGAAACATCGGCTTCCGAAAGCGAGCCACGGCCGGTCAGTCCATTCAAAATGGAGCCAAGGCGGTCCTGGAGGTTTTCAAACATCTGTTCATCCTTCTTCGTTTCGGTTTCCCGAAACGTCGGTGCTTTTGCCGGCAAAAACAAGACGCCCGGAAATGGGCAAAGCCAAAAAGCACCCGAGGGCGCGTCGCGCTGTCGGGTGTTGACCTCCGGGATCTCTTTATACCTTGACGGGTCCCGGTCGGTGGCTTGGAGTCTTGAAACTGCCAGCTGATGCGGCGGCATAAACAGGAAATGCGCGCCAAAGTCAAGGCAAGTCCGCAGTTTTGGCCGAAGCGCCGTCAATTTGTCGACGTCGAGGCGCTTCTTCTATGGGTCAGACGCTTGTTGTTTATCCGTGCACTTCCTATAGCTAATATTATGAACCGTCGAAACTTCTTTCGCCTCTCCGCCATTGGTGGCCTGCTGCTTGCCAGCGGCGGCATTTTTGCCAGCCGTTCCTATGCCAGCGCTTATTATAAGGGCCCTGCCTCCGATCATTTTGACGGCACGCGGTTCTTCAATCCCAATGGGGAGCAGCCGAATGGTTTTAGCGACCTAATGAAATGGCGCTTCAACGGCCAGAAAGCTCAGTGGCCGGAGAACTATCCAAGCCCCTATCCGACCGCGAAACCAGACGCCCGCGTCGAAGGAAAAGATCTGCGCGTCACCTTTGTTGGCCACGCTTCGTTCCTCATTCAGACGGCGGGGCTGAATATTCTGGTCGATCCGGTCTGGTCGGAGCGCACAAGTCCGTTCAGCTTTGTGGGACCAAAGCGCGTCAATCCGCCCGGCATCCGCTTCGAGGACCTGCCGCCGATCGATCTCGTTCTCGTCACCCATAACCATTATGACCATCTCGATCTCGAAACGCTGCATCGGCTGCATGTCGAGCACAAGCCGCTTTTCGTCACGCCGCTTGGCAATGATGCGATCATCCGCACCAAGGTGCAGGCTGCGAAGATTTCGGTGGGGGACTGGGGCGATGCGATTGCCGTCAGCCCCGACGTCAAAATCCATTTCGAGCCCTGCCACCACTGGTCGGCACGCGGGTTGAACGACAGGCGCATGGCGCTCTGGGCCGCCTTCGTCATCGAGACGCCCGGCGGCAAGATCTACCATATCGGCGACACCGGCTTTCACAGTGGGCTGAACTACCACGCTGCCGCCAAGAAACATAGCAGCTTCCGCCTCGCCAACCTGCCCTTCGGCGCCTATGAGCCGCGCTGGTTCATGAAGGGCCAGCACCAAAATCCGGCAGAAGCGGTGGAAGGCATGAAGATCTGCAACGCCGCTTATGCCTGCGGCCACCATTGGGGCACGGTGCAACTGACCGATGAGGCGATCGACGCACCGATCATAGCGCTCGAAGCGGCGCTGAAGGATCAAAACGTCGCGCGTGAAAACTTCCGCCCGATGCGCCCGGGCGAAGTGTTCGACGTTCCGATGGTTTGAACGAAAGTGGATAAATGAGGGCGCTGTCGGACAGCGCCCTGCTTATTCCGAAATGATCTTGACCCGCTGCCCCGGTTCGATCGCGGCAGTGGTACTCAGCGCATTCAGTACGCGAAAAAGTTCCAGCTTGCGATCGGTGCCCATCATCCGTGCGGCAAGCGAAGCGACCGTTTCGCCCGGCTTGACGGTAACGACACGCACGCGAAGCGGCTTCAGCGCGGAGATTTCCGCAGGCGTCATCTTGCGGAAGCTGGAGCGCAGGAGGTTCGCGACCGTCTCCAGCTGCGCGCTGCCCTTCGGCACGGCAGTGAGGAAACGGAAAATCTGATCGCCGACACGAATGACGGTGACATCAAAATCCCACTTGTCGGCACTGGCGCGCGCCGTTGCAGCCGGCAGGCCGTTGACCTGTATTTCCCGCACCGTGTCCGGCAACAGGCCGGCCACCCAGCCGCTCGTCAGGTAGTTGGGCAGACTGGTCTGCTTCGGATCGGCAACGCCATCGAAGCGAATTGCCATATCACCGGGGCCAGTTGCAAGAACCGCCTCGACCTTGTTGTCGATCTGGAAGCCTTCAGGCACATCGAAACGAATGCCGAGATTGCCATGCAGGAAGGTGTTACCACGGACATAACCCTCCTGCGGGCTGTCTCCATAGAGCAGTCCATCGATGCCGGTGAGGAACCAGTCGCGGCCCTTGTCGCCGACCTGGCCTTCCTGGCCAAAGGCACGCGCATGGCGCTTGGCCAGTTCGATACGCTGCGGCGTATTCGGGTGGCTCGATAGGAAGTCGAGGCTCTGGTCGCTATCGGGATCGGCCGAGGTAAAGCGCGCATAGGCCGCCATCGAATCGAGGAAGCGCGGCGAGGCGTAAGGGTCGTAGCCCGCCTCACCCAGCATCCGCACGCCGATCACGTCCGCCTGCAATTCCTGCTGGCGCGAGAATGCCGCAAGACGAAGCTTGCCGCGTGCAAGCGCCTGCTTGCCGGCGAGATCGCTGGACAGAACCTCCGCCACGACGCGGCTGGCAATCACTTCCGCTTCTTCGCGGCGTTGACGCTCGATGCCGTGATTGGCTGTGACGTGGCCCATTTCGTGCGACAGCACGGCGGCCACTTCAGACGCGTCGTTGGCAAGCGCCAGGAGACCGCGCGTAACATAAAGATAGCCGCCTGGCAGCGCGAAAGCGTTGATGGCCGGCGAATTCAGAATGGTGATGCGATAGGACTGCTGCGGATTTTCCGATACCGCCGTCAGCGCGCCGGTGATGCGGGCGACCAGACGCTCGGTCTTCTCATCGTGATATTCGCCGCCATAGCTCGCGACGATGCGCGGATGCTCACGTGCGCCCATCTGAGCACGCGGATCGTTCTTCTGCACCTCTTCGACCGTCTGCGGATTGTCGGAAGGCTTCAGCGAGGACTGATAGGCAGGGCTGAACAGCGACTGGCATGAGGACAGCATCAATGCCGCAGCCCCGAGGCTTATGATGCCTCGCCGCGATATCGACCGCTTTTCCATATCGTGACCGGAGCGGCCATTTACGGCCTTCACACGCGTCATCATCCTGCCAGTCCGCTCCAAACGTTCCTGATCATCCGTTATATGCAGACCAGAATATCAGCTTAAACCCCACAGGCACCAGAATGCCTGAACATCCAAAACGATCCCAAAAACGATCTATGCTGCGGAAAGACCCTGACAAAAGACGTTCTCTATATATGTCTCAAATAGTTGAGCCTGATTGGCAAGTGCAAAAAATACGCACCTTCACTGTCTATTTGCAGGATTGACATTGCGCCGCGTCCAAATTGTGGCACCGCCCCGCACTACTTCTGGAGGAAGGCTCCGACCTCGGGAATGTCTGTGGCGGAAAAGAAGGCCTCCGTCGCACCCTGAAACAGGATCCTACCATCCGTGAGAAAAACCACCGCATCGGCAAGACGGCGAATATCGTCCGGGTGATGGGTGACGAGGAGAACCGTGTTGCCGTTTTCCGATTGCAGCTCTTTCAACAGCCCCGCCATTCCGGCGCGCAAGCCCGGATCGAGCGCTGCAAAGGGTTCGTCCAGCAGCATGACCGGGCGCTGGCGAACCAGCGCACGCGCAAGTGCTGCACGCTGGCGTTCGCCACCAGACATGCTGGAGGGCAGCCGCTTTTCGAAAACCGCAAGCCCGACCCGCTCAAGAGCTGACGCAATTTTTGTCTTGTCGTCCTGTGTCAGGCGAAGCGACGGGCTGATCCCGAGGCCGATATTGGTGGCGATATCGAGATGGGCGAAGAGGTTATTGTCCTGGAAGATCAGCGAGATCGGCCTTTCCGCCGGATCGCGTCCGCCCATGTCGTCAGCCCCGATCAGCACGCGACCACCTGTCGGCTTTTCAAAGCCCGCGACGAGGTTGAGAAGCGTCGACTTGCCCGAACCGGAAGGACCGACGACCGCAGTCACCTTCGCTTCCTCGAAGGACGTGTCGAAGAAGAAGTGCTGCTGTCCAAGCTGCAGCGAGACCTGTTCCAGCGTAACCTTTGCCTGATCGCTTTTCATGCTGCTGCTTTCGCTCTCTCGGATTGGCGCGACACACCACCTGCTGCGAGGATGAGGCAGATAACGCCAAGGATGAAGGCATAGCCCGCCGCATCATTGGTCCGGTAGCTGCCCATATTGCTGTAGACGAGCCACGGCAATGTGACGAAGCGTTCCGAGCCGAAGAGAGCAACGGCTCCAAGATCGCCAAGCGACAGTGCCATGGCAAAGGAAAAGGCCATGGCGAAGGCTCGCCACAGGACGGGAAGATCGATCAGGCGAAAACGGGAAAAGCCTGTGAGGCCGAGGCTTGCGACCAGTCTACCGGTTCTTGCCTGATGGGTCGTAAAGGCGGGCTCAAGAACGCGCATGACAAAGGGCAAGGCCATCAGCATGTTGATGAGCGCCACGAGGAATGGTGCGAAGACGGACACATCGCCAAAGGGCCGCAACAGCAGAAACCAGCCACTGCCCAGCACGACGGGTGGCACCAGAAGCACCATCGAAGCGCCGCCACCAAAAGTCGCCGCGATAAGCCTTGCGCCCCACGCCGGTGCATTGTTGTCCGCAACCACCTGGCGCGCCCGGATGAGCGCCACGGAGACGAGAACCGAAAGCGAGGCCGAGAAAAGTGCGATCGACAGGCTGGTGATGGCCGCACGTCGAAACACCTCGGCGCTCAAAAGACGCCATAGATCGGCAGTCAATCCGGAGGCCGAGACGGCGACGAGCGGCGAACCGACCAGCAGCATCGCAAGGACAATGACAAGGCCATCCCAAAGACGCGGCAACGGGCGAGCGGCATCGAAACGACGGACCGTCTGGCCCTGCGTCTGACCCTCCGCTTCCGCACCCGGCAGAAACGAGAGCAGCACGAGAAGCAGGCCGGTCATCGCAATCTGCATCAGCGAGAGTGCTATGGCACGTGGCGGATCGAAATCGAAACGGAGCGCCTGATAGATCGCCACCTCGATGGTCGTCGCAGCCGGACCGCCGCCCAGCAGCAGGACAAGCGTGAAGCTCGTGGCGCAGAGCATGAAGATCAGGCCCGCTACACCCGGCACGAGCCGCCGCACCACCGGCCATTCGATGAAGCGGAACGTGGAGAGGGAATTCATGCCGAGCACGGCACCCATGCGCCAATATTCACCGGGCATTCTTTCCAGCCCCGCCAGGAAGAAACGCACGGCGAGCGGCAGGTTGAAGAAGACATGGGCAATGAGAATGCCGGATAGGCCGTAGATGCTGAAAGGTCGCGCCACGCCCGCAGAGAGAAGTGCTGCATTGAGCAGCCCCTGCCTGCCCCAGATGGCAATCAGCCCGAGCGCGCCGACGATCACCGGCAGCCCCATGGGCACCGCCATCAGCCGGATGATCCAGATACGGCCGGGAAAATCCCGCTGGCGTGCCAGCGCCAGTGCGACCGGTAGGCCGAGCGCCACCGAAAGAACAGTGGAGAGCGTCGCCTGCCAAAGCGTGAAGCGGAGAATGCGCAGCGTGTAGGTATCGAAGAGGGCGTTCGACGCCGCCTGTGTATCGAAGGAAAGCAGCGCTGCGACCGCAAGTCCGATGAAGAGCAACACGGCGACAAAAGCCGCCATGCCACTGATAAGGAACCGTCTTCTGTCGCTGCGCGCAATCACGGGCGGGGTCCGCGTGAGATTACTTCACGCTCATTGCGGTCAGCCACTCATCGATCCAGGCCTTGCGGTTCTTCGCCACCTCTTCCGGCGACATCAGGAAGGTCTTGGTCGGCTGGACTAGCTTGTTGAAGGCATCCGGCAGTGGCTGAGACGTGGCGGTGACCGGCATCATCCAGTTGTTTTCCGGAATGGCATCCTGGAAGCCAGGCGTCAGGATGAAGGAAAGGAACGTCTTGCCAAGCTCTTTCTCCGGCGCGTTCTTCAACAGACCGGCGACTTCGATCTGAATGTAATGGCCTTCCTCGAAGCTTGTGGCCTGATAGCGCTCGCTGTGCTCGGCCACCATGTGATAGGCGGGCGATGTGGTATAGGAAAGCACCATCGGTACTTCGCCCTTGGTGAAGAGGCCGTAGGATTCCGACCAGCCCGGCGTAACCGTCAGCACGCGATCCTTGAGCTTTGCCCAGGCTTCCGGCGCCTTATCACCATAGACCGACTTGACCCAGAGCAGCAGGCCAAGACCCGGCGTCGACGTCCGTGGATCCTGAATGGCGATCTTCTGCGACGGGTCGCCCTCGACCAGTTCCTTCAGGCTTTTTGGCGGGTTCTTCAGCGTCTGGCTGTCGTAGACGACGGCAAAGTGGCCGTAATCATAGGGAACGAAAACATCATCCTTGAAGCCGCCCGGCACCTTTGCCGCGGAGGCGTCGATACCCGATGCTTCGAAGAGCCCGGTGTCCTTGGCTTCGGCAATGAGATTGGTATCGAGGCCGACCACGACATCCGCCTTGGAGCTGGCACCTTCCAGCTTCAGGCGATTGAGCAGCGCCACACCATCGGCGACGCCGACGAAATTGACGGTGCAATCGCAGGTCTTCTCGAACGCCGCCTTCACCTTGGGACCGGGACCCCATTCGGAGACGAAGCTTTCATAGGTGTAGACAGTGAGGACCTTTTTATCCTGCGCGACGCCAAGGCTCGGCAGGAGGAAGGATGCGGCGACGAGGCCGGACAGCAGAAAACGACGATACATCAGACACCTTCTCGAATGGGTTACGGGAATAGGCGTCTGGATGGAAGCCGTCTAATCCCTCCGCCGGTGTTAACCGGATCAGGTTCTTCGGGTTGGCGAACGCCTCTCAGCCTTGTCTTTTCGACAAAGCACCCCGTTAGAGCGAGAAAAGATGTAATGACACAATCGGTTATTGGCAAGACGTGACGCCGCGCGCCTATGCCTGCTCCGTCATGTAAACCAGTTCCCAGACATGGCCATCGGGATCCTGAAAGCTTGCGGCATACATGAAGCCGTGATCCTGCACCGGTTTCCACTCGCGCCCACCGGAAGACAGCGCTGTCTTCAGCATGCTGTCGATCTCTTCGCGGCTGGACGCCGAAAGGCAGGTCAGCACCTCCGTGCCGCGATTGGCATCGGCGATCTCGCCATTGATGAAATCGCGGAAGCGTTCTTCCTGAAGCAGCATGACGAAGATGTTCTTTTCGACGATCATGCACAGCGTTCGCTCATCGGAATATTCCGGATTGAAGCTGAAGCCGAGCGCGGTGAAGAAGGCTTTCGATGTCTCGATATTCTTCACCGGCAGATTGACGAAGATCATGCGCATGGTGGGGCTCCTCCGTTTTGGATAGAGAACCGCATATTTGATGAGCTGTCAAAGATGGTGCTGGACTAGCCTTCCATCTCTTCGCGCAGCATCTCAAGCTCAAGCCATTCTTCCTCCATGGCCTCCAGCTTTTCGCGAAGCTTCGCCATTTCGTCTGCCAGCTTGTTGAAAGCAGCCGGGTCCTTGGCAAAGAGCTGCGGATCGGCCATGCGCTCTTCGCGCTTGGCGATGTCTCCCTGCAGCTTTTCCATTTCCTTCGGCAGGTTTTCCAGCGCGAACTTCTGCTTGAAGGAGAGCTTGCCCTTGGCCTTGGAAGGCTCGGCACTGGTCGCAGTACTTGCAGAGGCCTTCGCCTTTTCCTGCTTTTCGGAACGCTTCTTCTCTTCGGCCGCACCCTTGCGCTGCGCCATCATGTCGGAATAGCCGCCGGCATATTCGATCCAGCGGCCATCCGGCGCATCCGGGTTGGCGGGCGCGATGGTCGACGTCACCGTGCGATCGAGAAAGTCACGGTCGTGGCTGACGAGAATGACGGTGCCGGAAAAGCCAGCGACGATCTCCTGAAGCAGATCGAGGGTCTCAATATCGAGATCGTTCGTCGGCTCATCGAGGATCAGTAGGTTGGTCGGTCTTGCCAGGATCCGCGCCAGAATGAGACGCGCGCGCTCACCACCGGACAGATTGCGGATCGGCGTGCGGGCCTGTTCCGGCTGGAACAGAAAGTCCTTCATATAGCCGGTCACATGCTTCTGCTCGCCATTGACCAGCAGGCTCTCGCCCCGACCATCGGTCAGATAATGCGCCAGCGTATCGTTGGGATTGAGGTCCTCGCGCTTCTGATCGAGTGTCGCGATTTCCAGATTGGTGCCGAGTTTCACCGTGCCGCTATCGGGCGCCAACTCGCCGGTCAGCATCTTAAGAAGCGTGGTCTTGCCCGCACCATTCGGCCCGACGAGACCGATGCAATCGCCACGATGCACACGCAGCGAAAAGGGTGCAATGATGGTGCGATCGCCATAGGACTTGGTGATGGCCTCGGCCTCGATCACCAGCTTGCCGGATTCGCGCGCTTCCACGGCCGTTGCCTGCACGGAGCCCTGCGGACCCTTGTGGCCGCGATAGGCCGCACGCATGTCACGCAGTTCTCCCACGCGGCGCATGTTGCGCTTGCGGCGTGCCGTCACGCCGTAGCGCATCCAGTGCTCTTCGCGCTCGATCGCCTTGCCGAGCTTGTGCTGCTCCAGCTCTTCCTCTTCCAGCACCTTGTCGCGCCATTCCTCGAAGTAGCCAAAGCCACGGCTGAGACGACGCGACTGGCCGCGATCAAGCCAGACGGTGGCGGTCGAAACCTTCTCGAGGAAGCGGCGGTCGTGCGAGATGAGCACAAGCGCGCTTCGCGTCTGCTGCAATTCGCTTTCCAGCCATTCGATGGTCGGAAGATCCAGATGGTTGGTCGGCTCGTCCAGCATCAGGATGTCCGGCTCCGGCGCCATGACGCGGGCAAGTGCCGCACGACGCGCTTCGCCACCGGAAAGGCTCGATGGATTTTCCTGGCCGGTCAGACCCAGATGTTCCAGCAGATAGCTCACCCGGTAGGGATCGTCGCCCGGTCCAAGACCGGATTCGGCATAGGCCTGCACGGTGTCGTAGGCGCCAAAATCCGGCGCCTGCTCCAGATAGCGGATCGTCGCGGACGGATGACGAAAGACCTCGCCGGACTGCGCTTCGACAAGACCGGCGGCGATCTTCATCAGCGTCGACTTGCCCGACCCGTTTCGACCGACGAGGCAGATGCGATCGCCGGGCTCCACCTGGAGGTTTGCGCCATCCAGAAGTGGCGTCACGCCAAAGGTCAGCTTGATATCGTCGAGTTTCAGAATGGGGGGTGCCAAGGCATCAGGCTCCGGTCAGATCGTAGGGACGGGCAAGCACGATCGCCTTGCCGCTTTTGAGGCGAAGGCGAATTTCGCCCTCAGCCACGTTGGACATAGTGCGCGACGAGCCGAAGGCAAGCGCAAAATCATTGAGGGGATAACGGGCATTCTCGATATCGAGGCCCGAAAGGGCCGTAAAACCGGCAACCGAAAACAGCGAGCCGCGCGGCAGATCGAGCGCCAAGGCGCCGGCAAGCAGCGGAAAAGCTTCCTCCTCACCAGACGTCAGCACCACCTGAAGCCCGCGTTCGGCCAGAGCCACAGCATAGAGCAGATGAAACTGCGCATGGTCGGATCGCTCGCCGGCAAGCGCGCCGACAAGTGTCAGACGCTTCGCGCCCCGCGCCAAAGCCTCGGAAACGGCAATCTCGCCATCCGTCTCCCCCTTGGCGGCGGGAAAAGGCTGTTGCGGCACATCCGGCCATTCGTCGACCAGAGCCGCATCGGCGGAATCGAAATCGCCCACCCAGAGCTCAGGTGTGAGAGCGAGCGGCCTGGCATGTTTCATACCGCTATCGGCGGCAATCACGCGCGATCCGGCGACCGCCTTTTGCAGGCGATCCGTAACCGCGATATCGCCGCCCAGCAGAATGGTGAAGTGATCCGATCTCATGCCCTGCCTTATCGCGAAACCTTGTCTCAAGGAAAGGCGGAAACGCTGCAGAGGGCGGCGATATTGATTTTTCGGCCGGACGGGATTATGACAGCCCCCAGTGGTGATTTGCCGACCGGCTTGCAGCCACTTTAAAGAAGTCGCTAAAGGGTCGAGGAAACAGGCAATTTCCGAGGACCGGTTGCGATTTCGCTGCCGGTTTTTTTGTTTTTGGACGTGAGAGTTCGCGATGCCCATCAAGATTCCCGATACGCTGCCCGCCTTCGAAACCCTCGTCAATGAGGGCGTGCGGGTGATGACCGAGACCATGGCGATCCGTCAGGATATCCGCCCGCTCCAGATCGGGCTTCTCAATCTCATGCCGAACAAGATCAAGACCGAAATCCAGATGGCCCGCCTTGTCGGCGCCTCGCCACTGCAGGTGGAGCTGTCGCTGGTGCGCATTGGCGGACACCGCGCCAAGAACACGCCGGAAGAACATCTGCTCTCCTTCTACGAGACGTGGGAAGAGGTGCGTCACCGCAAGTTCGACGGCTTCATCATCACCGGCGCGCCGGTGGAAACGCTGGCTTTCGAAGACGTGACCTACTGGGAAGAGATGCAGAAGATCTTCGACTGGACGGAGACCAATGTCCATTCGACGCTGAATGTCTGCTGGGGTGCGATGGCGGCGATCTATCATTTCCATGGCGTGCCGAAGCACGAATTGAAGGAGAAGGCCTTCGGCGTTTATCGCCACCGCAATCTCTGCCCCGCCTCCATCTACCTCAATGGTTTTTCCGACGACTTCCAGGTGCCGGTGTCCCGCTGGACGGAGGTGCGCCGCGCCGATATCGAGAAGCATCCCGACCTCGAAATCCTGATGGAGTCTGAAGAGATGGGCGTGTGCCTGGTGCATGAGAAGCGCGGCAAGCGGCTCTACATGTTCAACCACGTCGAGTATGACTCCACCTCGCTGGGAGACGAATATTTCCGCGACGTGAATTCCGGCGTGCCAATCAAGCTGCCGCATGACTACTTCCCGCATAACGACCCGGCGCTTACCCCGCTCAACCGTTGGCGCAGCCACGCCCATCTGTTCTTCGGCAACTGGATCAACGAGATCTACCAGACCACACCTTACGAACTGGCTGAGATCGGCACGACGACCCGCTGATCAGGAGCCTCAAAGAATTTGACATTCCGGCGTTGCGCCAGACGCCAAAATGACGCAACGTCCGGCGCAAATCGCAAGCGATAGGGAGAATTCGGGATGAGCGAAGCAGGCGCACGGGAGAATTTCGGCATTACGGCCACCGGCGAAAAGGTCGAGCGGGTGACGATTTCCGCCGACGGCCTGACCGCCAAGGTGATGACCTGGGGTGCGGTCATCCAGGATCTGCGCCTTGACGGTCATCAGCCGCCGCTGGTGCTCGGCTTCGACGCCTTTGACGACTACCCGAAATACTCCTCCTACTTTGGTGCGACGCCTGGCCGAAATGCCAACCGCATCGGTGGCGGCACATTCTCGATCGACGGCAAGGACTATCAGCTGGAGCTCAACGAAAAGGGCGTCAGCCATCTTCATGGCGGCAGCGACGGCACGGGCAAGCGCAACTGGCTGATCATGGAGCACGGGCCAAGCCATGTCATTCTGCAGATCATCGATCCGAATGGTCGCGCCGGCTATCCCGGCAACTGCACGATGACGGCAACCTACACCATCCGCGAAGGCGGCGTTCTTTCGGTTCTCTATGAAACGACGACCGATCTGCCGACCATCGCCAACGTCTGCCAGCATTCCTATTTCAATCTCGACGGCGCCGAAACCGCGCTCGACCACGAGATCGAAATAGCCGCCGATCACTATCTGCCGACCGATGAGCGCCAGATCCCGACCGGCGAAATTCGCCCTGTCTCTGGAACGGTGTTTGATCTGCGTCAGCCGACGCCGATGAGCCTGAAGGACGACAAGGGCGAACAGGTGCTTTACGACCACAATTTCTGCCTGTCGGCAGAGCGTGTGGCCAAGCGCAAGGTGGCGCATGTTCGCGCACCGGCCTCCGGCATTTCGCTGGAAGTCCACACCACGGAACCCGGCGTGCAGTTCTATTCCGGCTTCAAGCTGAACACCGCCGTTCCCGGCCACGATGGCCGCCACTACGGCCCCTTTGCAGGCTTCTGCCTGGAAACCCAGATCTGGCCGGACGCCGTCAATCACGAGGGCTTCCCCAAAGCAATCCTTCGCCCCGGCGAAACGCTGCGTCAGGAAACGGATTACATCTTTACGAAGGGCTGAAGCAGGTCAGTCCAGCACGCAGCCCACATAAGCGCCGGAGCCTCGGGCCCGGCGCTCGATCAAACCTGCAAGACGCTGCATGCCGCGGCCGGGCTTGCTGGCGTTGCGATCGATCGGGTTCGGCAAGGATACGGCCAGAAGTGCAGCCTGGCGAGAGGTGAGCTTGGAGGCTGGCACCTTGAAATGGTATTGCGCTGCGGCCTCGATGCCGTAGATGCCCGGGCCCCATTCTGCGATATTGAGATAGATCTCCATCATCCGCTTTTTCGACCAGACGAAGTCGGAAACGAGCGCAAGCGGAAGCTCCATTCCCTTGCGGATGAGCGATCGCCCATTCCAGAGAAACAGGTTCTTGGCCGTCTGCATCGGAATGGTGCTGGCGCCACGTGTCGCCTCGCCTTCCAGCGCGTCGTTGACGACATCCTGCATCTGGTTCCAGTCCACGCCATGGTGGAAGCAGAACTGGCCGTCTTCCGACATCATCACTGATTGAATCAAGCGGGGCGAAATGTCTTCAAGCGGCACCCATTGCCGATCATAGCCCTGGAAGGTCACCAGATCGGCAAGCATCAGCGTGGAGACGGGACGAATGAAGGGAAGCGCATAGAGAGGGATCAGCAGATAGGGCAGGATCAACAGCGCCAGCACGAACATGCCGACGCGTTTGGCGAGGTTCTTGATATCCAACTTCGGCCTGCTCTCCTCGTCGGGAAGCGCCTCGTACTCCCTTTCGCTTTCCGGCGTACTGCTCACATCCCGTCCCCGCTGGTTCAGATCAAGCCTTTCATATTCCGCTCGCACCATCAAGGCTACTCACGATGGTGAAGTTCCGCACCCCTTCAACAAAACATTTGCCAGCCCTTTTCCCCCATGCGAAACAGCCGCGAGATGGAAGGAAGCGGCGCCATGACATTCGAGACACGGCTGCGAGACAACGCGGCGAGCACGGAAAAACTGCTGGCAGAGCTTCTGGCGGGCGCAGTCGGTGACGACGAGATCGCACGGCCCGCAAACCTGCTGGACGCCATGCGCCACGGCGTGCTGAACGGCGGCAAGCGCCTGCGGCCCTTCCTCGTGATTGAGACGGCACGCCTGCTCGGCGGCAACGAGGCTGCAGCCCTGCGTGTGGGCGCTGCACTGGAATGCCTCCACTGCTATTCGCTGGTGCATGACGATCTTCCCGCCATGGATGACGACGACCTGCGTCGCGGCCAACCAACGGTACACAGGAAGTTCGACGAGGCGAGCGCGATCCTTGCGGGCGATAGCCTGCTGACGCTCGCCTTCGACATCATCGCAAGCCCGGAAACGCCGCTGACGGGCGATCAGAAGACGGCCCTCGTGCTGGCACTGGCACGCGCCGCGGGCATTGGCGGCATGGCAGGCGGTCAGGCACTCGATCTGGCAGCGGAAAAACAGGCACCGGACGAGCAGGGCATCGTGACATTGCAGGCGATGAAGACCGGTGCGTTGCTGCGCTTTGCCTGTGAGGCCGGCGCCATCATTGCCGGAAACGATGCCTCTCACCGCCAGACGCTGCGCCGCTTCGGTGAAAAGATCGGCCTCGCCTTCCAGCTTGCCGACGATCTCCTCGATCTCACCTCGGACGCCGCCACGATGGGCAAGGCCACCGGCAAGGATGCCGCGCGCGGCAAAGGCACGCTCGTGGCACTGCGCGGCGAAGACTGGGCACGCGCCAAGCTGCAGCAGCAGGTGCGCGATGCCGCAAACCTGCTTGCGCCCTATGGCGACAAGGCGGAGGTCCTGGTGGATGCGGCACGCTTTATTGCTGAGCGAAAGAGCTGAGAGCGTAAGCATCTCTCACACCTGCCCAACATCTTCACCCCAACAACAAAAAGGGCCGCCAGAGCAGCCCTTTTCTTAAATCCGACAGGCGCGATTGTGTCTTAGCCGTTCTGCGTCAGCGGCGAGATCAGCACTTCCACGCGGCGGTTCTGGGCGCGGCCATCCGGCGTGGCGTTGGATGCCACCGGCTGCGACGGGCCGAAGCCCATGGTGGACATGCGGCGCTGATCGACACCCTGGCTTGCGAGATAGTTGGCAACTGAGGCGGCGCGGCGCTGCGAGAGCAACTGATTGTGGTTCAGGCTGCCGGTGGAGTCGGTGAAGCCGTTGACGTCGATATAGGTCTTGTTGAACTTGTTCAGAACAATCGCGACCGAATTCAGCGTCGGGTAGAATGGTGGGATCACCTGATCCTGGTCCGTGGCAAAGGTGATGTTGGACGGCATGTTGAGAACGATGCTGTCGCCACGACGCGTGACGGAGACGCCGGTACCCTGCAACTGCTGGCGAAGCTCGGCTTCCTGATTGTCCATATAGCCGCCGATTGCGCCGCCGGCGAGCGCGCCGATGCCGGCACCGATCAGCGCGTTGCGGCCCTTGTTGCCGCCGCCGATCGCCAGACCGCCAACCGCACCGGCCAGCGCGCCAAGCCCGGCACCGCCCGCCATGTTGGAGACCTTCTGCTCACCCGTGTAGGGATCGGTCGTGGTGCAGGCGGAAAGGTAAGTTGCGGCGAGCGCAAGAACAGCAAACTTCTTGATCATTGGAAATCATTGCTCCGTGAGTTTCGGGAGGTAAGACACAGCGATTCGGGCATTTTCACGGTCGAGACTCACTCCGCCGCGTCCTTTTGGCCAAAACGTTTTTCGATATAGTCGATGACCAGCGCTTCGAAGTCCGAGGCGATGTTCGGACCGCGCAAGGTCAACGCCTTTTCGCCATCGATGAAGACGGGTGCGGAAGGGCTCTCGCCGGTTCCCGGCAGCGAAATGCCGATATCGGCATGCTTGCTTTCGCCCGGACCATTGACGATGCAGCCCATGACGGCAACGTTCAGCGCTTCGACGCCTGGATATTTCTCGCGCCAGACCGGCATGTTCTTGCGAATATCGTTCTGGATGTTCTGCGCCAGTTCCTGGAAGACGGTCGACGTCGTGCGCCCGCATCCCGGACAGGCGGCAACCACCGGAATGAACTGGCGGAAGCCCATGACCTGCAACAGTTCCTGCGCCACCTGCACTTCGCGGGTGCGATCGCCATTCGGCTCCGGTGTGAGCGACACGCGGATCGTATCGCCGATGCCCTGCTGCAGCACATAACCCATGGCAGCCGACGAGGCGACGATGCCCTTGGAACCCATGCCGGCTTCGGTGAGACCGAGATGCAGCGCGTGGTCGGAGCGCTCCGATAGCATCGAATAGACCGCGATCAGATCCTGGACCTGGCTGACCTTGGCGGAAAGAATGATGCGGTTGCGCGGCAGGCCGATCTCTTCGGCAAGCTCGGCGGAAATCAGCGCCGACTGGACGATGGCTTCGCGCGTGACCTGACGGGCAGACAGCGGAAAGCCGGCGTCCTTGTTCTTGTCCATGAGGCTCGTCAGCAGTTCCTGATCGAGCGAACCCCAGTTGACGCCGATGCGCACCGGCTTGTCGTAACGGATCGCCATCTCGATGATGTCGCCGAACTGCTTGTCCTTCTTGTCCTTGAATCCGACATTGCCGGGATTGATGCGGTATTTCGCCAAAGCCTCGGCACAGGCCGGATGATCGGCCAGCAGCTTGTGGCCGATATAGTGAAAGTCACCGACGAGCGGCACATCCATGCCAAGCCGCAGCAGACGGTCGCGGATTTTCGGAACGGCGGCAGCGCTCTCATCCCGGTCCACGGTAATGCGGACGATCTCCGAGCCCGCGCGATGAAGGGCTGCAACCTGCTGGACCGTCGCATCGATATCGGCCGTATCCGTATTGGTCATGGATTGCACCACGACCGGTGCACCGCCACCGACGATCACGCCACCGACATCGACGGCAACGGAGGCGCGGCGTGGCTTCGGATCGTAATCGGCGTGTGCGTTCATCATGGTCTCTGCAACTGCGGTGAGGGTCATCATTCAGGTGGATCAAGGCGGGCGCCTTGTCAACATCGAAGCAGTCAACTGTCAAAGCGTGTCGCGTCGCTCTCACACTTTACGGTCTTCTTGTTCGCATGGCGTTATCGCAAAACCGCTTCACACTTCTGCGCGCCATGCTTTATTTTACCGCAATCATGGCGAAATTCGAGCCCGTCTTACGCCCGACCCAAAACGAGAGCGCTTCCTTAGCGATTGAAGGCGCTCTAGCCGGCCGGAGTGATTGGCGTGGCTCAGTGACCGCTAGCCCCATCGGCATGACGAGCAAGCCTGGAGAGCAGCAGCACGACCACGTGCAGAAGCGGAATAAAGAGGAAGACGCTCGCAAGCCCGGTATGTTCGGCGATGAAGCCAATGGCCGAGGGCGCGACCAGAATGCCGGAATAGCCCATGGTGGTGACGACAGACAGACCGATGCCAGGCGCCAGCCCCGGCATGTTGCCGGCAGCGGAAAAAGCGATCGGCACCATGTTGGAGATACCGATACCGGCAATGGCAAAGCCGATAATGGCAATGAAGGCGTTTCCGGCAGCACCCGCGATCAGAAGACCGATGATGGACAGGGCCGAGCAGACTTGCAAGGTGCGCACGGCGCCAAGACGCTCGCGCACCAGGTCGCCCGCAAAGCGCATGACCGCCATGGTCAGCGAGAAGGCGGCGAAGGCAAAGCCGGAAACGGCAACCGATGCGCCAAGCTCGTTGCGCAGATAGAGCGCACCCCAATCGAGGACCGCGCCTTCCGGCACCATGGAAAACAGTGCCATCAGGCCGATGATCCAGGGCAGCGGTGTAAGCGGCAAGCCACCCTTTGGCCGTTCTTCTTCAGGGTGAGGACGATCCACCATGACGCGCGGCCAGGCAATTGCAAGAAGGGCTGCAGCGATGATGGTGAGCGCAACGGCGTGACCATAGATGCCGATCTTGGTGATGAGCAGACCGCCAAGACCCGCACCGATCAGGCCGCCAAGGCTCCAGAAGGCGTGGCATGACGACATGATGGCGCGCCGCATGCCGCGTTCCACCGCAACGGCATTGGCATTCATCGCCACATCCATGGCGCCCGTCAGACCGCCGAAGAGAAAGACGGTGATGACGCCCGCCCAGACGGTGTTGGACAGAGTGATGAGAAGCAGTGTCGGCACGAAGATGGCGGCGCAGAAGAGCGTCACCGAGCGCGACCCGATGCGGGCAATCTGCGAACCGGCAACCGGCATGCAGGACAGCGAGCCGAGACCGAAGACGAGAATGACGAGCCCAAGCTCAGCCTCGCTCAGCGAAAGTCGCTTGGCAAATTCGGGAATCATCGGCGCCCAGGAGCCCATCATGAAGCCGTTCATCAGGAACAGCAGGGAGACGCCGAAGCGGTTTTTCGTCATATAGGGGGTTCGGGCGGTGGAGACGGACATCGGGGAGCCGGTCATGCGGGCTGGTCCTTCGGTGAATGCGGATGGGATGAGGCACGGGCGTCACGCCCGGCAAGATGAATGTCGAGATTTCGTCTCCGGAGATCGCGAACGAAAGCCTCATCCGCATCGCCTTCCAGAACAAGGGTGAGATCGGGGGTGAGCGGCGCCACATGGAAGGCCGCGCCCATACCAAGCTTCTCGGTGGTGATCGCCGCCAAGGTTCTGGCACTCGCCTTGCAGGCCAGCCGCTTGAAGGTCGCGTCCTGATAGATATCGGCGGACAGCCCGCCGTCGGTCGTCATGCCGCAGACGCCGAGGATGCAGAGATCGGGCCGCATATCCTCCAGCTGAGAGATCGCCACTGTATCGATGGCGGCACCGACGGCGGGATCAATTCGCCCGCCGACCACGATCAGTTCCAGATCGGCGCGGCCGGAAAGTTCTGCCGCGATCACCGGCGTATTGGTGATGACGGTCAGCCCCGCGCGCTTCGGCAAGTGGCGGGCGATGGCAAGATTGGTGGAGCCGGCGTCGAGAAAGATCGTCATTTTCGATGCGATGCACGCCGCCGCCGCTTGGCCGAGCACATCCTTGCGGTCTTGCATATCCGTCACGCGGTGGCTGAGCGGCACCGTCTTGCCCCCGGATATCAGCGCCCCGCCATAGACGCGCTCGCAAAGGCCACGCCCTGCCATATCTCGAAGATCGCGCCGGATCGTGTCTTCCGAGACATCGAAAGCCTGGGCGAGATCCTGCGCAAGAACGCGGCCTTTGCTCTGCAGCTCGGCGAAGATGAGCGTCTGACGCTCGCTGACGAAGTGGTCGATTTTGGACATTCGGCACCAACATGGGGAATCGTGCACAAACACGCATACATGCAGGAAGGCTTATCCACAAGCGGAAATGCCCGCACGGTGGCGGGCATTCTCGTCACGTCACTCTTGATGTCGCTTCGTTACTCGGCGTAGACGACCAGCAGATCCTTGGCGTCGATCTGGTCACTTGGCCGTACGAGGACTTCGGCGATTTTGCCGTCCCGCTCGGCATGCAGAGCCGTTTCCATCTTCATCGCTTCGATAGAAACCAGAACGTCGCCCGCCTTCACATCCTGGCCGGCATTGGCGAAGACGCGGGAGATAACGCCCGGCATCGGCGCGCCGACATGGGCGGCGTTCCCCGGCTCTGCCTTGCGGCGGGCAGCCGAGCCACTGGCACCATGGGCACGGTTCGGCACCTTGATGCGGCGCGGCTGGCCGTTGATCTCGAAGAAGATGGTGACCATGCCCTTGTCGTCGACACCCGAAGACGCCTGGTTGACGATGACGAGGGTCTTGCCGCGTTCGATATCGGCAAACAGTTCCTCGCCATCTTCCATGCCGTAGAAGTAAGCATGTGTCGGCAGCACCGAGACAGGACCGTAGGTTTCTGAAGCAAGCGCGAAATCGGTAAAGACCTTCGGATACATCAGATAGGAGGCAAACTCGAAATCATCGACCGGACGCTCCAGCTTGGTTTCGATCGCCTTGCGCTCCGCATCGAGGTCGGCATCTTCCAGAAGCGAGCCGGGACGAACAGTATACGGCTTCTCGCCCTTCAAGGCCTTCTTCTGCAGCGCTTCAGGCCAGCCGCCCGGCGATTGGCCGAGATCGCCCTTGAGCATGGAGACAACTGAATCCGGGAAGGAAACTTCCCTTTCCGGGTTTTCGACATCGGCCACCGTCAGATCCTGGCTGACCATCATCAGCGCCATGTCGCCAACCACCTTGGAGGATGGCGTGACCTTGACGATATCGCCGAACATCTTGTTGGCATCGGCATAGGCCTGCGCCACCTCATGCCAACGGCTTTCCAAGCCGAGCGACCGCGCCTGTTCCTTGAGGTTGGTGAACTGGCCGCCTGGCATTTCATGCAGATAGACTTCGGATGCCGGTCCCTTGAGATCGCTTTCGAAGGCGACATACTGGTTGCGCACCGCTTCCCAATAGAAGGAGATGCGGCGGATCCACTCCGCATCGAGACCCGTGTCGCGTTCCGAACCGGACAGCGCCTCGACGATGGAACCGAGGCAGGGCTGCGAGGTGGTGCCGGAGAAGGCATCCATTGCCGCATCCACGGCATCCACGCCCGCATCGACTGCGGCGAGCACGGTGGCGGCAGCAATGCCCGACGTATCATGCGTGTGGAAATGGATCGGCAGGCCGGTTGCTTCGCGCAGGGCCTTGAACAGAACCTTTGCGGCGGCAGGCTTCAGAAGGCCCGCCATATCCTTGACGGCGATGATATGCGCTCCGGCTTTTTCAAGCTCAGCCGCAAGATTGGTGTAATATTTGAGATCGTATTTCGGCCGCGCCGAATTCAGAAGATCGCCCGTGTAGCAGATGGTCGCCTCGCAGAGCTTGTTCTCCTCGGCGATCGCGTCCATCGAGACGCGCATGTTTTCGACCCAGTTCAGGCAGTCGAAGACGCGGAAGAGATCGACCCCACCCTTTGCCGCCTGACGGACGAAATATTTCACGACATTGTCGGGGTAGTTCTTGTAGCCGACGCCATTGGCCCCGCGCAGAAGCATTTGCAGAAGCAGGTTCGGCGCGCCTTCGCGGATCAGCGCCAGACGCTCCCACGGGTCTTCGGTGAGGAAGCGCATGGAGACGTCGAAGGTCGCACCGCCCCAGCACTCGAGCGACAGAAGCTGCGGCAGCGCCTTGGCATAGACGCTTGCCACGCGGGCGATGTCATGGGTGCGCACGCGCGTTGCCAGAAGCGACTGGTGACCATCGCGCATGGTGGTGTCGGTGACGAGGACGCGCTTTTCGTTGCGCATCCAGTCGGCAAAGCCTTTCGGCCCCAAACTGTCCAGCAACTGCTTCGTACCGTCCGGCGTCGGCGCCTCGATGTAGGGCACGACAGGCTTGACGGCCTTGTCGGACGGCGTGGCGCGACCCTTGGTTTCCGGGTGACCGTTGACGGTGACGTCGGCCAGATAGGTCAGAAGCTTGGTGGCGCGGTCCTGACGCTTCACCTGGGCAAAAAGCTCAGGCGTCGAGTCGATGAAGCGCGTCGTATAGGTGTTGTTGCGGAAGCTCTCGTGACCGATGATCGCTTCCAGGAAGGTGAGATTGGTCGCCACGCCGCGGATACGGAATTCGCGCAGCGCGCGGTCCATACGGCTGATCGCCTCATCCGGTTTTGGCGCCCATGCGGTGACCTTGACGAGCAGCGGATCGTAATAGCGGGTGATGACGGCGCCGCTATAGGACGTGCCGCCATCCAGACGAATGCCGAAGCCCGAGGCCGAACGATAGGCGGTGATGCGACCGTAATCGGGAATGAAATTGTGCTCGGGATCTTCCGTGGTGATGCGGCACTGAAGCGCGTGGCCGTTGAGACGGATATCCTTCTGCTCAGGCACGCCGGATTCGGGCGTGCCGATGGCAGCACCCTCGAGAATGTGGATCTGCGCCTTGACGATATCGATGCCGGTGACGACTTCGGTCACCGTGTGCTCCACCTGGATGCGCGGATTGACCTCGATGAAGTAGAACTTGCCGGTATCGGCATCCATCAGATACTCGACCGTGCCGGCGCCGATGTAATTCGTCGCCGCTGCGATCTTCAGCGAGTAATTGGCAAGCTCCTGGCGCTGCGATTCTGTCAGATAGGGCGCTGGCGCGCGCTCGACCACCTTCTGGTTACGCCGCTGGATGGAGCAGTCACGCTCGAAGAGATGGACGACATTGCCATGCGTATCGCCAAGGATCTGGCTTTCCACGTGGCGGGCGCGTTCCACCAGCTTTTCCAGATAGACTTCGTCTTTGCCGAAGGCCGCCTTGGCTTCGCGCTTGGCTTCGGTGACTTCGCGCGCCAGATCTTCCTTTTTGCGAATGGCGCGCATGCCGCGACCGCCGCCGCCCCATGAGGCTTTCAGCATCACCGGGTAGCCGATCTCCTCGGCCATACGTTCCACCTGAGCAAGATCATCCGGCAGAGGCTCGGTCGCCGGAACAACCGGCACGCCCACCGAAATCGCCAGATCGCGGGCGGCCACCTTGTTGCCGAGCTGACGCATGGTTGCCGGGCGCGGGCCGATGAAGGTGATGCCGGCGGCATCGCAGGCGTCGACGAATTCGGGGCTTTCCGACAGGAGGCCGTAACCTGGATGGATGGCGTCAGCGCCCGAGAGCTTGGCGACGCGGATCACTTCCTCGATCGACAGATAGCTCTCGATCGGACCCATATCCTTGGCAAGATGCGGACCGCGTCCGACCTGGTAGCTTTCATCCGCCTTGAAGCGGTGGAGGGACAGCTTGTCCTCTTCCGCCCAGATGGCGACCGTTTTTATACCGAGCTCGTTGGCGGCGCGAAATACGCGGATTGCGATCTCCGAACGATTGGCAACGAGAATTTTCGATATCTTCAAAACGGCCTCCCAAGAACCTTATGAGCACTCCAGCATGCTGCACCGCGGAATTAAGCAGCAAAACCGCATGTTGGAAAGGACGATTTTCATCATCCCGGTTCTGGTCCGCGCGTCTGAATGCGTCAACCAATCAAGCCGCAGCGAAACGCAAGCGCCACGACGTGCTGGCGGTTTCGCGCACCGAGCTTGCGCTGGATACCGCTGAGGTACCAATCCACCGTGTGACTGGTGATCGAAAGCGCCTTGCCGATCTCCGGCGATGTGTTACCGAGCGCCAGTAGCGTCAGCACATCGCGCTCCCGGCGCGTCAGCTGCGCCACCGAAAGATCCGGAGAGGAAAGCAGATCTTCCGAGTGTCCGGTCAACTCCGCAACACGCCAGAACGTGACACGCATGACCGCATCGAAGATCGCCAGTTCACGTTCTGTCAGATGGCAGCCAAGGCCGCTGATGACAACGCCACCCAGCATGCCGTTGCGCCCGTGAATTGGAAAAGCATAGCCTTCCCGCAGTCCATGTCGAGCCGCATCCTGAAAAAGTTTCGCCGCACGCTTGCGATGCGTCGCCTGCGGAAGAAGGCACACCGCATCCCGCCACCGCACCGGTTTTTGCAAGAGACAGAGCGATCGCTCGATGGGATCGACCTCACTATACTTCTTAGCGTCGTAAATCGCGGGCCAGCCCTCGGGCTGCTGTTGCGCCAGCACCACATCCTTGACCACGGCCCGCCGGACGGCGCGTCGGAAAATACGATAATAGTCAAACCCGTATTGGCTTATAACGTGCTGGAAAGAAGAGAGAAATTCATCCAGACCCATTGGCTCTGCATGAGTGTCCAGGAACGTAAATAGGGTCTGCATCTCAAAAAAGATCCTGGCAATAAAAAAGACCACGAACCTTGTAGGGGGGATGTCTTTCGCACCCCTTAACAGCCAGGTTCAAACGCGGCAAATTTCTAATCAAGCAACGTGTCATGCACTAAAACTTTTCCGCGAAATAGATCGACTTGACAATCCAAAATATTCAGATCGTGCAGAACGCGATTTTTTTTGAGTCTCGCTTCAAAAGTCCCGGCGTTAAGCGCCCATTCATGTAGAAAGAGCGATAAAACAACTGCTTGCATAGCCCGCAATCGCCCTTGTCGCTGACGGTAAGGGTTTCGCCCCAAAGGGCAGGACTGACATGAAGACGGGATTTGGAAATTGACACTGTTTCAAGTTTACACGCGCGCCCTGCGCTACCTTGCAACCAACAAATGGCGGGTCACGATCGTCGTTGTTGCAAACGTTATTCTTGCGGCAATCACCATCGCTGAGCCGGTTTTGTTCGGCAAGATCATCGATGCGCTGTCGACAGGGTCCGTTCCAACCAACATCCTCATTCTTTGGGGTGCGTTCGGCCTCTTCAATACAGTGGCTTACGTTGCCGTGGCGCGTGAGGCGGACCGGCTTGCCCATGGGCGCCGCGCCTCGCTTCTGACCGAAGCCTTCGGCCGCATCATTTCCATGCCGCTGTCGTGGCATCATCAGCGCGGCACCTCCAACGCGCTGCATACGCTGTTGCGCGCCAGCGAGACGCTATTCGGCCTCTGGCTCGAATTCATGCGCACGCATCTGGCAACCTTCGTTGCCGTCGCGCTGCTGGTCCCGACTGCCTTCTCGATGGACGTTCGCCTGAGCTTCGTGCTGGTGGGCCTTGGTATTTTCTACTGGTTCATCGGCAAGTGGGTGATGAACCGCACGAAGGAAGGCCAGGCCTCCGTCGAAGAACACTATCACACCGTTTTTGCCCATGTGAGCGACTCCATCAGCAACGTCTCGGTGCTGCACAGCTACAACCGCATCGAAGCCGAAACCAAGGCTCTGAAGTCCTTCACCGAGCGCCTGCTGAGCGCCCAGTACCCGGTTCTCGACTGGTGGGCTTTCGCCAGCGCGCTGAACCGCACGGCCTCGACGCTGTCGATGATGATCATCCTCGTCATCGGTACGATCCTGGTGAAGAATGGCGAGCTTCGCGTCGGTGACGTCATTGCCTTTATCGGCTTTGCCAACCTGCTGATCGGCCGCCTCGACCAGATGCGCGCTTTCGTCAGCCAGATTTTCGAAGCCCGCGCCAAGCTCGAGGACTTCTTCAAGCTGGAAGATTCCGTCCAGGAGCGTGAAGAACCGAATTCGGCTCGCGAACTCGGTCACGTCGAAGGCACGGTCGAATTCCGCAACGTCAATTTCGGCTTTGCCAACACCAAGCAGGGCGTGCACGACGTCTCCTTCGTCGCCAATGCCGGCGAGACGGTCGCCATCGTCGGTCCGACGGGTGCAGGCAAGACCACGCTCATCAACCTGTTGCAGCGTGTCTATGACCCAAGCTCCGGCCAGATCCTTGTGGACGGCATCGACATCTCGACGGTGACGCGCCAGTCGCTCAGAAGCTCGATCGCAACCGTGTTCCAGGATGCCGGCCTTCTGAACCGGTCGATCCGCGACAACATCCGCCTGGGCCGCGATTCGGCAACCGACGATGAAATCGTCCAGGCCGCAACTGCAGCGGCTGCGACCGACTTCATCGACAGCAGACTGAACGGCTACATGACGCAGGTGGGTGAGCGCGGCAACCGTCTCTCCGGTGGTGAGCGCCAGCGTATCGCCATTGCCCGTGCGGTTTTGAAGAATGCGCCGATCCTGGTTCTGGACGAAGCGACGAGTGCGCTCGACGTGGAAACCGAAGCGCGTGTGAAGGACGCCGTCGATGCGCTGCGCAAGGATCGCACCACCTTCATCATCGCTCACCGTCTGTCGACTGTCCGCGACGCCGATCTGGTGCTGTTCATGGACAATGGCCGGATCATCGAGAAGGGTACCTTCGATGAACTCAGCCTGCGCGGTGGCCGCTTCACCTCGCTGCTCAGAGCAAGCGGCCTTGTCAACGACGACGAAAAGACCGGTGTGCCATCGATCAACATGCCGCAGCGACAGATGAACCACGCATAAGACAAAAAAGACGTGATGATTTCAGATTGACCTCCGCAGCCCTGCGCTGCGGAGGTTTTTCTTTTGCAGTTTGCTCGAACGGCAGAAAGCAAAAAGCCCCGGCGCGAACCGGGGCTTCAACAGGTGCATTCTGGATGCGGGCAGTATCAGGACCGACCAAACGCCTTACAGTCTGTTCAAGAATTGCTGTTGGTCTGACGAAAATGGTGATTTCGAGAACCGGAGCGCAGCGTACTTAAAGTACGTGAGCACCGGAAGCACAGAAATTGCCATTTGCAGGCGGCCAACGGCGATTATTGGATAGACTGTTAGTAGTTGTCGTCCTCGTCTTCATCCTTCCGGGTAGACTTGAGCGAGGAGAGCTTGGCGAAAACGGCGTTGGCGTCGATTTCTTTTTCTTCTTCGCGCTCATAGTTGAAGCCGAGCTTTTCGGTGGTGCTTGCAGGCTGCAAGGTCGCATCCAGTTCTTCCTGGGTGGGAAGCGGGCGACCGCGCGATGCACGTTCGACTTCGAGGTCGAGATCGATCTGGCTGCAGAGGCCAAGTGTGACGGGGTCCATAGGCGTCAGGTTTGCGGCGTTCCAGTGGGTGCGGTCACGGATCTGCTCGATGGTCGACTTGGTGGTGCCGACGAGACGCGAAATCTGCGCGTCCTTCAGCTCCGGATGGTTGCGCACCAGCCAGAGAATGGCATTCGGACGGTCCTGACGCTTGGACACCGGCGTGTAACGCGGGCCACGGCGCTTGGATTCTGGAACGCGAACCTTCGGCTCGGAAAGCTTCAGCTTGTGGTTTGGGTTGCCTTCGGCGCGTTGGATTTCGTCGCGGGAAAGCTGACCTGTTGCGATCGGATCGAGACCTTTGATGCCCTGCGCTGCTTCACCATCGGCGATTGCCTTGACCTCAAGCGGATGAAGCTTGCAGAACGTGGCAATCTGATCGAACGACAGCGCCGTGTTGTCAACGAGCCAGACGGCCGTCGCTTTCGGCATGAGCAGTGTTTGAGCCATAGATACAATCCTTCTGAGCGTCCGCGCCGGTGTCGCGGGCGTGGAATGAAACCACTGATTTCCGGGAATATGACCGCTCTATAACCGGATTGCATCAGAATTGCAATTGTTCGAGAAACAAATGACCTTTGTCTAATTGCCGGATGTCACCAACCTGTTATGAATTGGACACATGACTGGAGGACAGGAGTCTCCAGACTTAAAAAGACAATCTGCATGAGGAGGAGTTCATGTCTGCGAAGATCTACCCGGTTCTCAAATCGGCCAAAACCGGCACTCTGATCGACAATGACCGCTATCTGAAATGGTATCAGGACAGCGTGGAAGACCCGGAAAAATTCTGGGGCAAGCACGGCAAGCGGATCGACTGGTTCAAGCCATACACCAAGGTCAAGAACACCTCCTTCAAGGGCAAGGTGCCGATCAAATGGTTCGAGGACGGCCTCACCAACGTCTCCTACAACTGTATCGACCGCCATCTGAAGACGCATGGCGAACGCACCGCGATCATCTGGGAAGGTGATAATCCCTATATCGACAAGAAGATCACCTACAACCAGCTCTATGACGCCGTCTGCCGCCTCGCCAATGTGCTGAAAAAGCACGGCGTCAAGAAGGGCGACCGCGTCACCATCTATATGCCCATGATCCCGGAAGCGGCCTATGCGATGCTTGCCTGCGCCCGCATCGGTGCCATCCATTCCGTGGTCTTCGGCGGCTTCTCTCCCGAAGCGCTGGCCGGCCGCATCGTCGACTGCCAGTCCACCTTCGTCATCACCTGCGACGAAGGCGTTCGCGGCGGCAAGCCCATTCCGCTCAAGGAAAACACCGACAAGGCGATCCATATCGCCGCGCGCCAGCACGTCATCGTCAACAAGGTTCTGGTTGTGCGCCGCACGGGCGGCAAGACCAACTGGGCGCCCGGTCGCGACCTCTGGTACCACCAGGAGACCGCAAACGTAAAACCCCATTGCGAGCCGGTGAAGATGAAGGCGGAAGACCCGCTCTTCATTCTCTATACATCAGGCTCCACCGGCAAGCCGAAGGGTGTGCTGCACACGACCGGCGGCTATCTCGTCTATGTGTCGATGACGCATGAATATGTCTTCGACTACAAGGATGGCGACATCTACTGGTGTACGGCCGATGTCGGCTGGGTAACGGGCCATTCCTATATTGTCTACGGACCGCTTGCCAACTGCGCCACGACGCTGATGTTCGAAGGTGTGCCGAACTTCCCCGACCAGGGACGCTTCTGGGAAGTTATCGATAAGCACAAGGTCAACATCTTCTACACCGCACCCACCGCGCTTCGGTCGTTGATGGGCGCCGGCGACGAGTTCGTCAAACGCTCGCAGCGCTCCAGCATCCGCCTTCTCGGTACGGTCGGCGAGCCGATCAACCCGGAAGCCTGGGAATGGTATTATCACGTCGTCGGCGAAGACAAGAGCCCGATCGTCGACACATGGTGGCAGACGGAAACCGGCGGCATTCTGATTTCACCGCTGCCGGGTGCCACTGACCTGAAGCCCGGTTCGGCCACCCGCCCCTTCTTCGGCGTCAAGCCGGAACTGGTCGATGCCGAGGGCAAGGTGCTGGAAGGTCCGGCCGACGGCAATCTTTGCATCACCGACAGCTGGCCGGGCCAGGCGCGTACCGTCTATGGAGACCATCAGCGCTTCATCGAGACCTACTTCTCCACCTATAAGGGAAAGTACTTCACCGGCGACGGCTGCCGGCGAGACGAGGACGGCTATTACTGGATCACCGGCCGCGTCGATGACGTGCTGAACGTCTCCGGCCACCGTCTTGGAACCGCAGAGGTGGAATCGGCGCTCGTCTCGCACAGCGCCGTTTCGGAGGCAGCCGTGGTCGGCTATCCGCACCATATCAAGGGACAGGGCATCTACTGCTATGTCACGCTGATGGCGGGCAAGACCGGCGACGAAGCGCTGCGCGCCGAACTCGTCAAGCATGTGCGCGATGAGATCGGCCCGGTGGCAACACCGGACAAGATCCAGTTTGCTCCCGGCCTGCCGAAAACCCGCTCCGGCAAGATCATGCGCCGCATCCTGCGCAAGATTGCCGAAGACGATTTCGGCGCGCTGGGCGACACCTCGACGCTCGCCGATCCCGCGGTCGTCGATGATCTGATAGAAAACCGCCAGAACAAGCCTGCAGCGGCTTGAGGCCTTTACGGGCGCCTGACATGTCCTGAGAAACAAAAACGCCCGGCGACGATCTGTCACCGGGCATTTTCATATGAGGCTGCGCGTCTCACAGTCTGTTCAAGAATTGCCGTTGGCCTGCCGAAAATGGTTATTTCGAGAACCGGAGCGCAGCGTACTAAAGTACGTGAGCACCGGAAGCGCAGAAATTGCCATTTGCAGTCGGCCAACGGCGATTATGGGATAGACTGTTACTGAGCGCGAACTTCCTTGAGCTTAGCCTGAATGCCGTCAACGACATCCGCACCAATTTCAGCCTTGTGCTTTTCGTAGACGACTGCGGACTTTTCGCGGATACGCGCCTGCTCTTCAGCAGACAGCACGTTCACCTTGAGACCAGCTTCCTTGATCTTGTCGAGCGACTTCTGGTTCAGCGCACGAATGACCTTGCGCTCTTCATCACGACCGACAATCGCGCATTCACGAAGGGCGGTCTGCTCTTCGGGCGTGTAGCTGTCGAAGATCGGCTTGGAGAAGAGGAAGAGGAACGGCGTGTAAGCATGGTTCGTCTCGGTGACGAATTTCTGCACTTCGTAGAACTTCGAGGTGTCGATCGTCACATAGGGGTTTTCCTGTGCGTCGATCGCGTTGGTCTCCAGTGCGGAGAACACTTCGCCGAAGGCCATCGGCGTGGCATTGGCGCCGAGGTTCTGGAAGGTGTCGAGGAAGATGTTGTTCTGCATCACGCGGACCTTCAAGCCGGAGAAGTCTTCCCACTTGTCGACCGCGCGCTTGGAGTTGGAGAGATTGCGGAAGCCGTTTTCCCAGTAGGCCAGATTGACGAGACCCTGCTCTTCGAGCTTCTTGTTCATCATGTCGCCGAACTCGCCGTCCAGAACGGCATCGACTTCCTTCGTGTTGGAGAACAGGAAGGGCAGATCGAAGACGCCGAGTGCCGGGATCAGCCCGACGAGTGGCGAGGACGAGGTGACAACGGCTTCCTGAACGCCGGAACGCAGTGCCTGGGTGGCCTGCAAGTCGCCGCCGAGAGCGCCGCCCCAGAATGCGGTCATCTTCAGCTTGCCGCCGGTCTTCTCGTCGAGGCAGGCCTGCATGGCCTTGATGCCGTTGCCGACCGGGTGATCCTGGTTGATGCCGTTCGATACGCGGATCATCCGGCTGTTGTATTCAGCAAAAGCGGGTGCGGAAGCACCGGCGGTGAAGGCGATGGCTGTCGTGAGTAGAAGTAGCTTTCTCATGGTTTCCTCCCTTGGAATTGAGCATTTCCAGTCAAGATGTATGCGGCTTTACGACCGCAAAAGTGATTGGGTGAAGGGGTAACCCTCACCGCAGATATTGCAGCGGCACCATGACGATCTGCGGAAAGATCACCAGAAGGGCCAGAACGATGGTTTCGGCGACCAGGAACGGCCAGACGCCGACCGTGACCTTGCCGAGCGGGATGCGCCCGACACCCGAAACCACATTGAGGACAACACCGACCGGCGGCGTGATGAGGCCGATGGCATTGTTGATGATGAAGAGCACGCCGAAATAGACCGGATCGATGCCCGCCTGCTTGACGATCGGCATCAGGACAGGCGTCAGGATCAGGATGGTGGGTGTCAGGTCGAGCGCAGTGCCGACGATGAAGACCAGCACCATGATCACAGCCATCAAAAGCATCGGACGGTCGATCAGCGGTTCGATGAAGCCGGCAACCTCCGCCGGGATATTGGCAGCGGTGATCAGCCAGGCAGAAACCAGTGCTGCGGCAACCAGGAACATGATGATCGATGTGCTCTTGGCAGCGCGAAGCAGCACATGCCACAGATCGGCAGGCTTCAGTTCGCGGTAGATGACCATGCCGACGAAGAGTGCGTAGGCCGCAGCAATGACGGCAGCTTCCGTCGGCGTCATGATACCGGCCTTGATGCCGCCGAGAATGATGACTGGCATGCCGAGCGCCCATCCCGCACGGCCCGTCGCGACAAGACGTTCCTTTGCCGTCGTCTTCGGCAGCGGCTGGACGTTGTCCTTGCGCACGACAATCAACCAGGCGATGATCAAGGATGCGCCCATCAGGATGCCGGGCACGATACCGGCGAGGAAGAGCTGGGTGATCGACACGTTTGCCGCCACACCGAAGACGATGAAGGCCATCGACGGCGGAATGACGGGGGCGATGATTCCGCCGGCAGCGATCAGACCGCCGGAACGCGGAATATTGTAGCCGGCCTTCGCCATCATCGGGATCAGGATCGCCGCGAGTGCGGCGGTATCCGCCGCCGCCGAACCGGAGATCGACGCCATGATGATGGCGGCAACGATGGCAACGATGCCGAGACCGCCGCGAATATGGCCGACCAGCGCAATCGCAAAGTCGATGATGCGGCGCGACAGACCACCGGAATTCATCAATTCACCGGCCAGGATGAAGAAGGGAATGGCGAGCAGCGTGAAGGTATCGGCGCCGGAGATCATGTTCTGGGCGATGATCGCCGTATTGAACATGCCCATGTACCACATCAGCACGACGCCGCAGAACATCAGCGAAAAGGCAACGGGAACGCCGATGGCCATGGCGCCGAGAAGCGAGCCGACAAAAACCAGAAGTGTCATGTGTCAGCGCTCCGAAAGCTGTTCGATGGTGAGATTTTCACCGGCAAAGGCGGCAATCTCGTCTTCGCGGACCTTGCCGGTCAGAAACCGGTACAGCCGTTCGAGCGCGATGATGAACATGATTCCGCCGGTGAACATGCCCACGCCATAGACCCAGATCATCGACAGCCCGGTTACAGGTGCATGCATGCTGGCGTTTATGGCGGACTGCTTCCACGTTCCCCAGAAGAAGATCGCCGAGCATAGAAGAATGATGATGTTGGACAGGATCATGCAGAAAATGCGCCAGCGCCGCGACAGGAACATCACCAGCGTTTCGATGCCCATATGGCTGTTTTCGCGGAAGGTGACGACAGCACCGATGAAGGTGATCCAGACGAAGAAATAGCGCGCCAGTTCTTCCGAGACGTTGATGCCGGAATTCATGGTGTAGCGCATGACCACATTGACGAAGACCATGATTGCCATGCCTGCAAGAAGCGCGACGAGAATGGTCTCGAGGATGCGGTAAAAAAGATTGATGACTTTCTGCATCTTTCCCCTCCCGAGAATGATCCGAAGCGGCGCGAACACAAAGAGGCGCGCGCGCAACGTTTTAAGCCTGTGGATATGCGTGTCGCGTCAGCGAGATCGCTCGCCCGCGACGGACGTTATAGAAGCCCGCGCTTTGCGAGATTGCGCATCAATGCCGCCGTGCCGAAGGTCCATTCCGGACAATCGGATGTGCTGGCCACCCAGTTGATCAGCTTGCCCAATCGCGGGCTTGAGATTTCCACGCGGTCGCCCTTGGCATGGGTGAAGCCGAGACCTGGACCATGACGATCCTTGACCGGAGCGAACATCGTGCCGAGGAAGAAGACGGCGCCATCCGGATACTGGTGATCGCGGTTCAGAAGCTGCGACACCAGATTTTCCGGCGTGCGGCTGATTGCCTGCATTGGGCTGACGCCCGTCATGGTGAACCCGTCTTCGCCTTCAACGAGCAGCGAAATCTGCGCCTGCTTCACGTCATCCAGAGTGAATTTGCCGTCGAAAAGACGGATGAACGGGCCGATGGAGCAGGACGCGTTGTTGTCCTTCGCCTTGCTCAGCAGCAGGGCGGAGCGCCCTTCGAAATCACGCAGGTTGACGTCGTTGCCAAGGGCCGCGCCGACGATGCGGCCATCGGAGGTGACGGCAAGCACCACTTCCGGTTCGGGATTGTTCCACTGCGACTTGGGATGCACGCCGATCAGCGAGCCGCAGCCGACGGACGACATAGGCTGCGCCTTGGAGAAAATCTCCGCATCCGGGCCGATGCCGACTTCCAGATATTGCGACCAGAGGCCCATTTCCTGTAGCAGGCGCTTGACCTCGGCAGCCTTTTCGGAGCCCGCCTCAACACCCTTGAGGCTATCACCAAGCACCGGAGCCAGACGGCCGCGGATGTCCTGCGCACGCTGCGGATCGCCCTTGGCCTGTTCTTCGATGACACGTTCCAGCATGCTGTCGGCGAAGGTGACGCCGGCCGCCTTCACGGCCTGAATATCGTTTGGCGAAAGCAACTGTCCGGCAGAACCATCAAGAAAGGCTTCAAAGGCACCGAGCGCTGCAAACTGCAGCGTGTCTGACAGACGATCGACGAGATCGTGCTTTTCGAGCAGTTCCGAGACGGTCGGCGCAAGCCTGGAGAGATCGTAGAGAACGCCATCCTTCAACAGGACCGGGCATGGGCCGTCTTCGCTCTTGGACCAGACGCGACCAATCAGGATCGCATCCCGATGATCTTCCGGCAAAATTGCAGCAGCATCGACAGTCCTGATTTCGACCAAGCTTGATCCCTCCCACTTTCAGCCCATCCGACCACTGCCTCCACAGCAATTATATTGTCTGGATGTCTGACAACCTGAATACGTCAATCTTCTTAGTATGAGAAAAGGCCTTAGTCCAGCCTGCCAGACGCCGAATTTTCGAGGAAATTTACTGCCCGTGGCGGGCAGGGCCAATCGCGTCGACGCGAAAGGCCTATTCGTAGATTTCCATCTCGAGATTCAAGCGTTTTGCGGCACCCACCAGATGGGCGCGCATGGCGGCGCGCGCGGCTGCCGCATCGGACGCAGCAATGGCCTCATAGATTGGCACATGCTCCTGGATGGTGGTTTCCAGGATTTCGCCGAAGACCGCGCGTGAAAAGGCGACCTTTATCGCCGAGCTGATCCGCTCGGCAATGAAGCCGAGAAACATCGAGAAATAATCGTTCTGCGTCGCCTCTGCCAAGGTGCGATGAAAATCGAGATCGGCGGGAATACCGTCCTTGTCCCAATCCGGCGCATTGCGCATATTGTTGAGCGCCGCTTCCAGCCGGCTCAACTGCTCCGGCGTGCGGTTGACGGCGGCAAGACCGGCGGCCTCGATTTCCAACGGCAGACGCAACTGGAAGAGATCGCGGAATTTGTCGGGATCGGTCAGCTTGGAGCGCTCGATACGGATCGATACGCGATGACGCGGATCGCTGACGAAGGCCCCGACGCCCTGACGTGTTTCGACCGCGCCCTCATTGCGAAGCTGGGCGATGGCCTCTCGCACGACCGAACGGCTGACGCCGAACGTCTTGGACAGCGCATGCTCGGTCGGCAACTTGTCGCCGGCTTTCAGCTTTCCATCATTGATCTCACGCGCGATCTCCGCGGCGATCCGGCCAGGAAGATGATCGGTGCGGTGAATCTGGCTGAACTCCAGCGTCATGATGGCTCCTGGTGGACATGAACGCCGAAGGACGGCGCACTTTCATTCTTCTAGCTAGCCGCTTGTAGGGCAAGCTGGCAACCGGGATTCATGCGAAGCTCCGGATCGAAGGCGGCTTTCAGCCGCTCGATCATCTCCCGCTGGACGGGGCCGAGACGGCTTTCGAAATCCCCGCGCTTCAAGCGGCCGATCCCGTGCTCGGCACTGATGCTGCCGGCGTAACGGTCCAGGACCGCATTGACGATGACCTTCGCCTTGTAAATGTAGTGATCCCGCTCCTCACGCGTGCTGCCGTTGGGCGGAAGCACGTTGAGATGCACATTGCCATCTCCCACATGACCGTAGGATACCGCCAGGCATTCCGGCAGATCCTTGGCCAGTTCCGCCTCCGCTTCTGCAACGAATTCCGCAAGACGCGACAGCGGCACGGAAATGTCGGTGCGCATATGGGCGCCGCGCAGCGCCTGGCCCTCATTCATGCCCTCGCGGAACATCCAGAGTGATTGCGCCTGCGCACGCGAAGAGGCAATCACGCCATCGAGCACCAGCCCGTCTTCCATCACGCCTTCGAGAAAGCGGCTCATCAGATCGCTTGTATCGACCAGACCGGAGCCTGAAATTTCCATCAGCACATAGGCGGCATAATCGCCGGCGATCGGCATTTTCAGATCCGGAATGGCTTCCATGGCAAGCGTGAAGGCGACCGGCGGCATGAATTCGAAAGCCGACATCAGATCGCAGCACTCACGCCGCGCGCGGCGATAGAGCTTGATCGCATCATCGAGCGAGTTCAATCCGAGAAGCGCGGTTTCGACATGCTCGGGGTTGGGATAGAGCTTGACCGAGACGGCGGTGATGATGCCAAGCGTTCCTTCCGCGCCGATGAAAAGCTGCTTGAGATCGATGCCGCGATTGTCCTTGCGAAGCGTCGACAGCCCGTTCCAGATCGTCCCATCCGCAAGAACAACTTCGAGACCGAGCACCAATTCGCGCGTCATGCCATAGCGCAGCACATTGATGCCGCCGGCATTGGTCGAAACGTTGCCGCCGATGCGGCAGGATCCTTGCGCACCAAGAGACAACGGGAAGAACATGCCCTTTTCCTGCACCGCATCCTTGAACTCCGACAGGATGCAGCCAGCCTCCACCACGGCGGAAAAATCATCCGTATCGATGGCGCGGATGGCATTCATGCGCTCAAGGCTGAGAACGATCTGGTGATCCGGCGCATCGGGCACGCCGCCGAGAACGAGACCGGTATTGCCGCCCTGGGGGACAATGGCGAGGCCAAGCTCTGCGCAGAGCCGCACGGTCGCGGCAACGTCTTCCACCTTGCGCGGGCGAATGACAGCAACGGCACTGCTTGAGACATCGCCATGCCAGTCGCGGCAGTAGCGGACCATTTCTGGCGCATCCGTCAGAACCAGCCCCTCGCCAAGACTTGCCTTCAAAGAAGCCTGCAGCTCCTCGCGTGATTGCGCATGACCCTTGAGCATATGCCCTCTCGCCTCCACCCAGGCGGTGACGCTTCTTTGGCGTCTCCGCTCTTAAATTTTTCGGTTTTTCAAAATACTGTTTTCAAGCCAGTCATATAAGGTTATCAGACAACCTTACAAGTCAAATTTTGTGATGCGGTGGAGGAGAAACCAGATGCATGTAGCGATTATCGGCGCAGCCGGAATGGTAGGACGCAAGCTGACCGAAAGGCTTGTTCGCGAAGGAAGGCTGAACGGCAAGGACATCGAGGCATTCACCCTGATCGATGTGTTTCAGCCCGAATCGCCAGCCGGCTTCAAAGGTAAGGTCGATGCACGCGCCGCCGATCTTTCCGCCCCCGGCGAGGCCGAAAAGCTGGTCTCCACAAGACCGGACGTGATCTTCCATCTCGCGGCCATCGTTTCCGGCGAAGCCGAGCTCGATTTCGACAAGGGCTACCGCATCAATCTGGATGGCACGCGCTATCTCTTCGATGCGATCCGCATCGCCAATGGCCAGGATGGCTACAAGCCGCGGGTGGTCTTCACCTCGTCCATCGCCGTCTTCGGCGCACCGCTGCCTTACCCGATCCCCGATGATTTCCACACCACACCGCTGACCAGCTACGGCACGCAGAAGGCAATCTCGGAGCTGCTTCTGTCCGACTATACCAGACGCGGTTTCTTTGAAGGGATCGGCATTCGCCTGCCGACGATCTGCATCCGCCCCGGAAAACCGAATGCCGCCGCCTCCGGCTTCTTCTCCAACATTTTGCGTGAACCTCTGGTCGGCCAGGAAGCCGTGTTGCCGGTGCCGGAGACCATCCGCCACTGGCATGCTTCGCCCCGTTCGGCTGTCGGCTTCCTGCTGCATGGCGCAACGATCGATACCGATAAGGTCGGTCCACGCCGCAACCTCTCTATGCCGGGCCTCAGCGCCACGGTGGGCGAGCAGATCGAGGCGCTGCGCAAGATCGCCGGCGAAAAGGCCGTCAGCCTCATCCGCCGCGAACCCAATGAGATGATCATGCGCATGTGCGAAGGCTGGGCACCCGGCTTCGAGGCCACCCGCGCGCGCGAATTGGGCTTTACCGCCGAGACGAATTTTGAAGAGATCATCAAGGTCCATATCGAAGACGAGCTGGGAGGTTCGCTGAAATGACGGAGTCGGGCAAACAAGCGCGCACCATCGCCTTTATCGGCACCGGCCTGATGGGCGGACCCATGGCCCGCAACCTGTTGAAAGCCGGCTTCAGGGTGCGCGTCTGGAACCGCAGTGTGGAGAAAGCGCAGGCGTTGGTGGAGCATGGGGCGGTCCTCGCCGCCTCCCCTGCTGACGCTGCGAAAGGTGCCAATGTCGTCATCACCATGCTGAGCGATGGCAATGCCGTCGGCAATGTGCTGTTCGACATGGGTGTTGCCGAGGCAATGGAAAAAGGCGCCGTCGTCATCGACAGCAGTTCCATTGCCCCGCCGATCGCTCGCGACCATTCGCAAAAGCTGAAAGCGCTTGCTATTGCCCATGTGGACGCTCCGGTCTCCGGCGGCGTGCCGGGCGCAACCGCCGGCACGCTGGCAATCATGGCCGGTGGCGATGAGGCAACGGTGACAAGTCTCGGCGATGTCTTTTCCGCCATGGGTCGCCTGACCTATGTGGGACCATCCGGTGCAGGCCAGCTGTGCAAGCTCGCCAACCAGCAGATCGTCGCCATCACCATCGGCGCGGTGGCGGAAGCCATGATGCTGGTCGAAGCCGGTGGCGCGTCGCGCGAAGGGTTCCGCAACGCCATCCGTGGCGGCTTTGCCGAAAGCCGCATTCTCGAGCTGCATGGCGAGCGCATGGTCAAGCGCAACTTCGTGCCCGGCGGTCCCTCCAAATTCCAGTTGAAGGATCTGAACGGCGTTCTTGCCACCGCCAAGGATCTCGATCTGGCGCTGCCGCTGACGGAAGAAGTGACCCGCGCTTTCGATGCCTTCGTCGGCAATGGCGGCGCCGATATCGACCATAGCGGCCTGTTGCTGCATCTGGAAAGACTGAACAAACGCGAGCACCAAGACTGACTTAAAAAATCATACAATTAGACGCCCGAATGTCTTTCGCGATGGCATGACATGACATAGGGTCACCGCCGACCTCGTCGCGCGCTCTGCCGCGGCGGACAACGCGAAGGAGCAGGGCTTCGCCCCCACGCTGCCCGAGCACTGAAAATTAAAGCTATTACAGGGAGTGCACCAATGACAATTCACCAAAACCTTATCGGCGGCGAATGGATCGGATCCGACACGTCGAAGAACATCAATCCTTCTGACACCAACGAAGTCGTCGGCCTGTACGCACAGGCTTCCGCCGAAGACGCCAAGCAGGCGATTGCCGCTGCCAAGGCCGCTTTCCCGGCCTGGTCGCGCTCCGGCATTCTTGAGCGTCACGCTATCCTGAAGAAGACCGCCGATGAAATCCTCGCCCGCAAGGAAGAGCTTGGCGCGCTTCTCGCCCGCGAAGAAGGCAAGGTTCTGGCCGAAGGCATCGGCGAGACCATCCGCGCCGCCCAGATTTTCGATTTCTTTGCCGGCGAAGCACTGCGCCTGGCAGGCGAAGTCATTCCGTCGGCTCGCCCGAACATCGGCGTTGAAGTCACTCGCGAACCGCTCGGCGTCATCGGCATCATCACGCCCTGGAACTTCCCGATTGCCATTCCGGCCTGGAAGATTGCACCGGCGCTTTGCTACGGCAACACCATCGTCTTCAAGCCGGCCGACCTCGTTCCCGGTTGCGCCTGGGCGATCGTCGATATCCTGCATCGCGCAGGCCTGCCGAAGGGCGTTCTGAACCTCGTCATGGGTCGCGGCTCCGTCGTCGGTCAGGCGATGCTCGACAGCCCGGATCTCGCTGGCATCACCTTCACTGGCTCCACCGGCACCGGCCAGCGCGTCGCCGCGTCCTCGCTGCCCTTCAACCGCAAGTTCCAGCTGGAAATGGGCGGCAAGAACCCCTTCGTCGTTCTCGATGACGCGGACCTGGGCGTCGCCGTCGAAGCGGCTGCAAATTCCGGCTTCTACTCCACCGGACAGCGCTGCACCGCCTCTTCGCGCATCATCGTCACCGAAGGCATCCACGACAAGTTCGTGGCAGCGCTTTCCGAGCGTCTGGCCAAGATCAATGTCGGCAATGCAATGTCGAAGGACACCCATGTCGGACCGGTCGTCGATGAAAAGCAGTTGAAGCAGGATTGCGACTATATCGAAATCGGAAAGAAGGAAGGCGCCAAGCTCGCCTTCGGCGGCGAAGTGCTGAAGCGCGAAACCCCCGGCTTCTTCCTGCAGCCGACGCTGTTTACCGAAGCCAACAACGACATGCGCATTTCGCGTGAGGAAATCTTCGGACCGGTCGCCTCCGTCATCCGCGTCAAGGATTACGACGAGGCTCTGGCCGTTGCCAACGACACGCCCTTCGGCCTGTCCTCCGGCATCGCCACCACCAGCCTGAAGCACGCCACGCACTTCAAGCGCAACGCCGAAGCCGGCATGGTCATGGTCAACCTGCCGACCGCTGGCGTCGACTTCCACGTGCCGTTTGGTGGCCGCAAGGCATCCTCCTTCGGCCCGCGTGAGCAGGGCAAATATGCCAACGAGTTCTTCACCACGGTGAAGACGGCGTACACGCTGGCCTAATCAACAGGCAGAGACGAAAATCCCCGGCTTCGACCGGGGATTTTTTGGCTTCACGTCGCTGCATTTGGCCCTATGGTAGGCACCATCTGGAATGACGTGAGACGATGATGACCGATATTGCGATGATCGAAGCCGCCCGCCAGCGTATGAACGGCGAGGCAATCCGCACCCCCTTGATGTCTTCTCCCTTTCTTGACGAGATTGCCGGCCGCAAGGTCCTGATCAAGCCGGAATGCCTGCAGCGCACCGGCTCTTTCAAGTTTCGTGGCGGCTGGTCGGCGGTCTCGGCACTGGAACCAGAGGTGCGAAAGCGCGGCGTCATCGCCTTTTCCTCCGGCAACCACGCCCAGGGCGTCGCACTGGCGGCAAGCCTTCACGGTGTACCCGCCGTCATCATCATGCCGCGCGATGCACCGAAGATCAAAATCGAAAACACCAAAGCCTATGGCGCAGAGGTCGTGCTCTATGATCGCGCCAATGAAGACCGTGACGCGATCGGCGCGACGCTATCCAAAGAACGCGGCCTGACCTTGATCCGCCCCTATGACGAACCATTGGTGATCGCAGGTCAGGGAACGGTGGGACTGGAGATTGCCGAACAGGCGCAGGAGGCTGGCATCGAGAAGGCAGAGGTGCTGGTTTGCTGTGGTGGCGGCGGGCTGACATCGGGTGTCGCGCTGGCCTTGGAAGCCAAGGCTCCGGGCCTGAAGGTCCGTACCGCAGAACCCGAAAATTTCGACGACGTGGCGCGTTCGCTCGCCTCAGGGAAGATCGAGAGAAACGCGGCCCTCAGTGGCTCCATCTGCGACGCGATCATCACGCCGCAGCCCGGCAACATTACCTTTCCGATCCTCAAGCGCCTGTGTGGTGCTGGCATAGCCGTGACCGAAGAAGAAGCGCTAAGGGCCATGGTGCTCGCCTTCCAGCGCCTGAAGATCGTGGTGGAACCGGGCGGTGCCGTGGCGCTGGCAGCCGCCCTTTTCCATGGTGATGAGCTTGAAACCGATACCGTGATCGCCGTGGCATCCGGCGGCAATGTCGATAGTGCCATCATGGCGGACGCGCTGTCGAAATACGCCTGATCTTCAAGCGTTCAACGAGACGAGGAACATGATCATGGAAATCACCCGCGCTGGCACGAAACCATCGGGCAAAGGCCCAGCCGACTATTTCACCGGAACGGTCCGCATCGATCCACTGTTCAATCCGCATGATGCAGAGCGGGTGCAGGGCGCGCAGGTAACTTTTGAGCCCGGTGCCCGCACAGCCTGGCATACCCATCCGCTTGGTCAGACACTGATCGTCACATCCGGATCGGGCCTGGTGCAGCGGGAAGGTGGCCCTATTGAAAAGGTCGCACCTGGCGATGTCGTCTGGTTCTCACCCGGTGAGAAGCACTGGCACGGCGCTTCGCCACAAACTGCCATGACCCATATCGCCATTCAGGAAGTGAAGGACGGCAGGGCCGTGGACTGGATGGAGCAAGTGACCGACGCTCAGTACACGGGCGACTAAAGCGTCGGCCGAAAGGACCCACGACGCTCTAACGTGGCGGTTTGAGACGCGCTATTCGGCCAGTCTCGAAAACCACCTCATCCGCAATTGCCAGCGATGCCGTCAGCCCGGGGCTTTCGATGCCGAAAAGATTGACGAGGCCGGAAACGCCATGCCGCTCCGGTCCGTCGATGCGGAAATCCATCGCAGGCTCTGAAGGTCCGGAAATCTTGGGCCTGATGCCGGAATAGGCTGGCTGGAGTGCGTCATCCGGCAAGCCCGGCCAGTAGCGACGGATCGCCTCGTCAAAGCCCGCCGACCGTTTCGGATCGACGGCGTGATCGATTCGGTCGATCCACTCAATATCCGGACCGAAGCGCGCCTGTCCGGCAATGTCGAGCGTCAGGTGGACGCCGAGGCCATGGGCATGGGGTGCTGGATAGATGAGTCGCGAAAATGGCGCTCTGCCTTTCAGCGAGAAATAGGACCCCTTGGCATAAAAGGCTTCAGGAACATGTGCCGCCGGCAGTCCATCGATGGCGCCAGCAATCTGCGGCGCAACCAGCCCTCCCGCGTTGATGAGCGTTCGGCAGGTCAATTCAACCGGCTCGCTCCCGCCGACGAAGACCCGAAAGCCGTCCTCCTCCACGACCGCGCGCAGGAACGGCGCCCTGTAGGCCAGACTGCCGCCCGCATCTTCCATATCGCCGAGCAGCGCCAGCATGTAGCCATGGCTATCGATAATGCCGGTCATGGGTGACGACAGTGCCGCCTTGCAGGAGAGTGCCGGTTCCAGACGCCGGGCCTCGGACGCGCTGATCAGATCCAGCGCCTCGCAACCATTGTCGAGACCTCGCCGCTGCAGGTCCTCGATCAGAGAAATTTCGCTCTCGGCGGTCGCCACGATCAGCTTGCCGCAGCGGCGATGCGCGACGCCATGACTTTCGCAATAGTCATAGAGCCGCTGCCGCCCCTCCACGCAAAGCCGCGCTTTCAGGCTGCCTTGCGGATAATAGAGCCCGGCATGAATGACCTCGCTGTTGCGAGAGGAGGTCGCGCTGCCGAATTCGGCTTCCTTTTCCAATACGATGACGGACTGGCCTTGAAGCGCGAGCACCCTCCCGACCGCAAGGCCGATGACACCCGCCCCTATGATGATCGCATCGATATCCGCCACGCGTCTTTCCCACCTTTTACCCATTGAACCGAAACACCGCTCGGACGTTAAGGAATCGTGAATGCGGTAGATCGGACCTTGTTGGGAGGCAAGTCACGACCAGTATTTTCCCCGCAAGCCCCATCTTATGGAAATTTATCTCTACTGGAACACTAGAGAATAGCGATATTCTGAGTGTCACTATCCCGCAGATCGGCGGTACCGATTTTTGGACGAACAGGAGGGTGCGATGTCTTATTCCAAAGCAGGAAAAGCAAGAGATTTCACGCCGTCAACCGCGCCGCATCGCGGCTGGCAGGCATCGATCCATACAGCGCTCGTCGGCATCTGCTTTGCCTTCGTCGCAGCGGTGATCTTCGGTCTGGTTCCTTAACGAAACTTAGCCGATCGGCCCCTCGGAATTGGGGGCCGCTCGATTTGATGGCGTCGGCGCTGTGCGCCCTTTGAGATTGCCATCGCGATCGAAGACGAGGATATCGAGCGCGATATCATCCCGGCCAAGTGCCGCCGCAGCCGTAACCCAGGCTTTCTGCGCCACAATATTCCCAAGATCGATCCCGGCCGCCCCAGCCAGCTGAAAGGCGTGCGCCACCATATTGGCGTGGCGGATGGCTGTGAGAAGTTCGCTCGTCGCACCCGCTTCTTCGGCAAGCTTTGCCAAGGCTTCCAGATCCGCCAGCCCGCGCTTGGAATGCACATCCAGCATGCCCTGCGCCAGCTTGGTCATCTTGGCGACCCCGCCCGCCACCGTCACCCTGGGGACCGGATGGCTTTTCAAATATTTGAGCATGCCGCCAATGAAGTCGCCCATGTCGATCAGCGCGGTCTCGGGCAGCCCGTAAAACGCCTGCCCCGCCTTTTCCGACGCATTGCCCGTCGCGCCCAGGAGATGGGGAAGCCCCTCTGCCCGCGCCACATCGATGCCCCGCCAGATCGAGTGGATCCAGGCCGAACAGGAAAAGGGAATGACGATCCCGGTCGTGCCGAGGATGGAGAGGCCGCCAACAATGCCGAGACGGCCATTCAAAGTCTTTTCCGCCAGAGTCTCCCCGTCGCGCACGGAGATTTCCACCTCGAAATCGGCCTCGGCCCCCGCCACCTCATGGATCGCAGCAAGCATCATCTGCCGTGGGACGGGATTGATCGCGGGCTCTCCCACCGAAAGCGGCAGACCGGGCCGGGTGACAATCCCCACGCCCTTGCCCGCCTTGAAGCTGATGCCGCTTCCCTTCTCCGTTCTGCGCAGCGTGCTCTCGATCAGCGCGCCATGGGTCACATCGGGATCGTCGCCGGCATCCTTGACGATGCCCGCGCGGGCGAACCCGTCGCCCTTCTCCTCCGTTGCGAGAACGAAGGCCGGTCGAGACCCGTTTGGAAGTTCGACATCGACAAGATCGGGGAAGGACCCGGTCAAAAGCGCCTGACAGGCGGCCTTCGTCGCTGCAGCAGCGCAGGTGCCGGTGGTCCAGCCACGCCGAAGGTTTTTGCCATCCGTTTCCATGAATGTCCTATAGACCTTGCAGCGTGAGCCGTCATCGGTAAACAACAGACCAACTGCACGATCAAAAGCGCGCCCGGAGTTTAGAATTCTGCCATGACCGCAAAAGCCATCATTATCGGCGCGCCCCGCTCCGGCTCCGGCAAGACCAGCGTCACCATCGGGCTGCTGCGCGCCTTTGCCCGCCGCGGCATCAAGGTGCGCGGCATCAAGACCGGACCGGATTACATCGATCCCGGCTTTCATGCGGTCGCAACCGGTACGCCCGGCCTCAACCTGGACAGCTGGGCGATGCAGCCGGATCTGCTGCGCCACCTTCTGACCCAACAGGCCGACGGTGCAGACCTCTTGCTGATCGAAAGCGCTATGGGCCTCTTCGATGGCATTGCCGTCTCCGATAACCGCACCGGCTCGGCCGCCGATCTGGCACGGCTGTTTCACATCCCCGTCCTCCTGGTCCTCGATGTCTCGGGCCAGTCGCAAACGGCGGCGGCCATGGCCCATGGTTTTGCCCATTACGATCCGGCGGTGAAGATGGCAGCCGTGGTTCTGAACCGCGCGGGCAGCGAACGCCATCGCACGCTCTGCACCGACGCGATCGAAAAGATCGGCCTTCCCGTGGCGGGCTGCGTCATGCGCGATCCGTCGCTGACCCTGCCCGAACGGCATCTCGGTCTGGTGCAGGCGAGCGAACATCCGGAAATCGATGCTCATATCGAAAGACTGGCCGATACGATGGAGCGCGCCATCGATCTCGATGCGCTGCTGGCTCTGGCAACGCCCATCGATTTGGCCGAAGGGTCGGTCGAAGCGGGAATTGCCCCGCCCGGACAGCGCATTGCATTGGCCGAAGACGCCGCCTTCACCTTCCTCTATCCGCATCTGAAGCGCCAATGGCGGGAGGCTGGCGCCGAAATCCTGCCCTTCTCGCCGCTTGCCGATGAAGCCCCGGACGCATCCGGCGATATCTGCTGGTTGCCCGGTGGTTATCCAGAGCTTTTCGCCGGACAGTTGGCTGCCGCATCGCGCTTCAAGGCGTCGCTTGCCCATTTTTCGCAGACCAAACCGGTGCACGGGGAATGCGGAGGCTACATGGTGCTGGGGGAAGCGCTGGAAGACGCGAACGGCGTGACGCACGCCATGACCGGGCTACTCTCGCACGTCACCAGCTTTGCCAAGCGAAAGATGAATCTCGGTTACCGTCAGGCCAAGATTGCCGAGACCGGCCCGCTTGGCCAGGCCGGCGATGTTCTGCGCGGACACGAGTTCCATTATGCCAGCGTCATCGACGCCGGCACCGATCAGCCCTTCGCCGAAATTGCCGATGGTCTCGGCAAGCCGCTTGGGCCATCCGGCGGAAGGCGTGGCCTTGTCAGCGGAACATTTTTCCACGCGATCGCAAAGGCTTAGCAGGTTCTTTTTCGTGAGGTTGGTGTTCCGTCTGTCGCGGGAGTGGAGGAACGGCTTTGCATTTCCTATATTGCTGAAACACAGCATCCCCACCTGGAACCACATCTGGAATAAGGACGGATCTTCATGACCGAAAAGTCTCCCGAAAACAACTTTCCCGCAGGCTATCAGCCGCCAGAGGTCTGGCAGTGGGAAAAGGGCAATGGCGGCGCGTTTGCCAATATCAACCGACCGATTGCCGGCCCGACCCATGAGAAGGAACTGCCGGTCGGAAAGCATCCGCTGCAGCTCTATTCGCTGGCGACACCGAATGGTCAGAAGGTCGGCATCCTGCTGGAAGAGCTCCTGGCCGCCGGCCATTCCGGTGCGGAATATGATGCCTGGCTGATCAAGATCGGCGATGGCGACCAATTCGGTTCTGGCTTCGTTGCTGCCAATCCGAATTCAAAAATCCCGGTCATGGTCGATCATTCCACACCGGAACCGACGCGCGTTTTCGAAAGCGGCTCGATCCTTCTCTATCTCGCGGAAAAATTCGGCGCCTTCCTGCCGAAGGAGCACAAGGCCCGCACCGAAGCGCTGAACTGGCTGTTCTGGCAGATGGGTTCTGCCCCCTTCTTCGGCGGCGGCTTCGGTCACTTCTACGCCTATGCGCCAATCCACATCAAATATGCCATCGACCGCTTCGCCATGGAGGCCAAGCGCCAGATGGACGTGCTCGATCGTCATCTCGCCGAAAACCGCTACATGGCCGGCGATGAATATTCGATTGCCGATATCGCCATCTGGCCCTGGTATGGCAACCTGGCGCGCGGACAATCCTATCCGAAGGCGGAAGTGTTCCTGGAAGCAGCAAGCTACAAGAATGTGAAGCGCTGGGCCGATGAAATTGCCGAGCGTCCTGCCGTCAAACGTGGTCGTATGGTCAACAAGGCTTCCGGTGATCCCTCAGAACAGCTACATGAGCGTCACGATGCGTCCGATTTCGACACCAAGACGCAGGACAAGATCGGCAAGAGCTGAAGGATAGACGAAATGGCGAACCTGCCCGACATGACCAAACACCGTGGTTTTCCATCCGGCATGCCGGGCACAGGCGTCCAGTTCACCATACGCCGCGCCAATCCGCGCGGCGTCACCCCCATCAAGCAACTGCCGCGCAAGGCACGTCCCGGCACGCCGGAACATCGTATCGATGCGGCCTTCCTGCATGCGCTTTGGCACCATTTCGGCGCTGAACCCTTCGAGCGCGGTAATCTCGATGCTGCCCGCCTCAGCCTGCTCTTCGGGCGTGAAGTTCTCCCCGCCGAGAAGAATTTCGATCCCCTCTCCTATGAGGCGATGCTAGTGATCGACGAGCGCGTGGCGCGCCAGAGCTTCCCGGAATCCTTCGAGGATTACTTCGACGTCTAAGGCCGAAACAGGCGGCTGCGACAAAGTGGAGACCTTGAAGAAAGTTTCTGTGCGCGGCGTCAAGAAGATGGTATAGAGCCACCGGTTTCATCATTTTCGGCGGCTCTGACATGGTCAGGCAATTCTCTCATTTTCTTGCCGCTTCGGCACTGATCCTCCTTCCCGTGGCGATGGGTCTTGGCGGAACTGCCCATGGCGGCACCGACTACCAAACCGTCGAAAAACTCGGCGAGGCGCTGTTTCACGACGCCAATCTGTCGATGAACCGGACGATGTCCTGTTCCACCTGCCACACCTCTGCCAACGGCTTCACCGACATTCGCGATACGGAAAAGGCAGGCCATGCGGTCTCGCTTGGCGATGATGGCAAGTCGCTGGGGGATCGCAACGCGCCGACGGCAACCTACGCCAAATTCTCCCCGCCCTTCGGCAAGGACGCCGAAGGAAACTATATTGGCGGCCAGTTCTGGGATGGACGCGCCGCCACGCTGGAAGATCAGGCCGGCGGTCCGCCGCTGAACCCAATCGAAATGGGGATGGCCGACAAGTCGAGCGTGGTGAAGCGGCTGAGGGAAAATCCCGATTACGTCGCCGCCTTTGCAAGCAACTTTGGACCAAACGTATTCGAGAACGACGAGGAAGCCTTCGCTGCCATGGGCAAGGCGCTGGCGGCTTACGAGCGATCCGATGCGCTTTCCACCTTCGATTCGAAATATGACCGCTTCTTGCGCGGCGAGGAAAAGCTGACGGATCAGGAAGAACTCGGCCGCGTGCTGATGTCGTCCACGCAGTTCACCAACTGCAACACCTGCCACACGATCAAGGGTGAGCACGGCCTCTCGGACGGCGTCTTCACCAACCACAAATACTTCAACATCGGCGTCCCGGCCAACAGACTAGCCCGCGCAGCCAATGGGTCGAAGCCGGATGCTGTCGATCTCGGCCTGGCGCAAAATCCAGCCGTCGGCGACGATCCGGCACAGCGCGGCAAGTTCAAGGTGCCGTCGCTCCGCAATATCGCGGTCACCGGCCCTTACATGCACAACGGCGTGTTCAAGGACCTGCGCACCGTCGTGCTGTTCTACGTGAAGTACAAGAGCAAGAAGCCAAGCCGCCAGATCAACCCGGAAACCGGCGAGAAATGGGATGCGCCGGAGGTTCCGGACAACATCGCCATGGAAGAACTGACGTCCGCCCCGGCACTCGACGACAAGCGCGTCGATGCCATCGTGGCTTTCCTCAAGACGCTGACCGACAAGCGCTACGAACCGCTGCTTGCCAAGGGCGAGAACATCGGACGCCCGGAAGATCCGACCGTCCACGCGATCTCCGCGAAGCCCGGAGAGGCCGCGAAAAACTAAGCAGCCTCAATCACTTCGAAGACTTAGGCCCGGCATCGATCAATTATTGTCACTCACTTGCGCTCCGTAACGTGGCTCCGGCAATGAGAAGGCCGCGAACGCTGCCAGAACCGCTGGCAGGGCAAAGAGCATAAAGAGCCACGTCGCAGCAGATGCTGCCCCCTCGACGCCGCCGGGGCTCACAAGCCCGGTGCTGTTGACGATCACACCGGAAAGAGCCGCACCAAAAGCGCTGCCGAGAGACTGGACGGTGGTGATGCCAGCCGATGCCTTGTCTTTCTCATCAGGCTCGGCGAGATGCAGAATATGGGTCACGAGATGCGCCCAACCGAGCCCAACGCCGAAGCCCATGCCGAAGATCAGAAAAGCGGCTGCGCTGACCAGAAGCACGTCCCCAGCGGGATTGACCCGTGCCAGCGTCACTGCCAGCATGCCGATGCAGACAGCTTCCAGAATGGCGCCGATAAGGATGGAGCGACGCATCGCCTTGCCGGTGAAATCGCTGCATATGAAGGCGGCTGCCGTCCAGCCGAGTGCCACAAGGGCGACGATATAGCCCGAGATCAATGGCGGCACGTTGTGCAGGTTCTGGAGGAAATACGGGATGTAAATGTCGCAGGTCAGGGCCGCCAGGAGCATGAACATAGCAGCATAAACACGCGCGATCGGCATCGAGAGAAGCGTGCCGCCACGCGGCAGAATGCGCAACGTCGCCCGTCGTTCGACAAGCAGAAGTGCTGCAATGGCGGTGAGAGCGCAAACAACAAGCCAGGTGCGGGCGCCAATCTCTTCTGCGGTGCTCGCAAAGCTGACCAGCAGAAGCGACGCGGACAGCAGGATCATCTGCTTTAGCGGCGCCTTGGTCTCGGTCCGGTCATCCACGCCCACTGGCAGCAGCCACGGCGCCAGAAGTCCCATGACGAGTGCGAAGGGGACGATGATCGCGAAAGCATGTCGCCATGCGCTGCCCTCGGCGAAGAAGCCACCGAGCGTCGGTCCGATGAAGGTCGAGATGCCCCAGATCGCGGCATAAAGCGTCGTTGCCTTGTTCCACAGAGACTCCGGATAGACATAGCGGATGAACGCATAGCCCAGAGTTGCCAAGGTCCCTGCCCCGAAGCCTTGCACGGCGCGCCCGGCAAGGACGATCTCCATGGTGGGCGCCACAGCGCAGATCGCCGAGCCGAGGAGAAAGAGGACTGCACCGACACTATAGGTCCGATTGAGGCTAAGGCCACGTGGACGGATGGCGATAAATACCGAGCCCATCACAGAGGCCGTGACGTAAAGCGTCGTCACCCAAGCGAAGAGGGGCAGGCCACCAATATCACGCACGACAGACGGCATGATCGTGGCCGTCACATAGGTCTCGATCGCATAGAGCGCGATGCCACCTGAGAGCATCAGGCTTGCTCCCAGATTCCGGGCGGAAAAGAGGGTCCAAAGACTGGTTGACGAAGGGGCGCCGGGAGAAGACATGATCGAATTTCCGGTAAAAGGCCGTTGCAAAGTCGGCGGCATAGAATTATCCAAGTTATATCTTGGAAATTACACCCGCAGACAAATTAAGCAAGCGGCAGGACAGACAAAATGCGCCCTTCTCCCCGTTACCGGCTCCTCTATCTGTTGAAGACCGAAGGCCCGAAAGCCACGTCAGCGCTCAGCGAAGTTCTTGGCCTGACGGGCGAAGCAGCACGCCAGCAGCTTGCCAAACTCGCCGATGAAGGGCTGGTGGAAAGCATTGCGCAGCCCGCAATCGGGCGGGGGCGGCCGCGCCAAAGCTGGCGCCTGACCAGCGCCGGCCATCGCGAATTTCCAGATGGTCATGCTGACGTCGCGGTATCCCTCATCGAAGCGATCGGCAGCGAGCTTGGCGCGGATGCGCTGGAAATGATCATTACAGCCCGGGAGCGCAAGACAGCGGCGATGTACAGCGCGGCACTTCTTGGCGCCCATACGCTGGATGAGCGTGTCGCGCGGCTCTCAGCCTTGCGGGTGGCCGAGGGCTATATGGCAAGCTGGTGGCAGGAAGAGGATGGACACTTCATCCTCGTCGAAAACCATTGTCCGATATGCGCGGCCGCAACCGCCTGCCGTGGCTTTTGCCGTTCGGAGATCGATATTTTCAGAGCCGTGCTGGGCGCACCGGTGGAAAGGACCGAGCACCTGCTACAGGGTGCGAGACGATGCGCATACCGGATCGGTTAGCGCAAGGTTCGCCTGTGCTTGCAATAAAGCGCCATGCGACCCAGTGGACGAACAAAGGACGCTTTACCTTTTTGAATAGACGCATCGTGCTTGTCCGAAAATCGATGTTGATTTTCGGGCCGATGCTGTCGTGGCGCCCAAGCAAAGCTCGGGCGCGACAGAACCATAAAGACGTATCTACAGAGCCTTGAATTCCGCCAGAACCGCATCGCCCATTTCCGACGTGCTGACCTGTCGTGCGCCGGCGGCCGTGATGTCGGCGGTGCGGATGCCCTTTTCCAACACATTGGCGATTGCCGTTTCCAGCTTGGTGGCGTCATCGACCATGTTGAAGGAGTAGCGCAGGCACATGGCGAAGGACGCGATCATTGCGATCGGGTTGGCAATGCCCTGGCCGGCGATATCGGGAGCAGAACCGTGAACTGGCTCGTACATGGCCTTGCGCTTGCCGGTCTTGGCATCCGGCGCACCGAGAGACGCGGATGGCAGCATGCCAAGCGAGCCCGTCAACATGGCGGCGACGTCGGAGAGCATGTCGCCGAAGAGATTGTCGGTGACGATGACGTCGAACTGCTTGGGCTTGCGCACCAGCTGCATGCCACCGGCATCGGCCAGCATATGCTCCAGCTGCACGTCCTTGTACTTCGCCGCATGGGTTTCGGTAACGACCTGGTTCCACAGGACGCCGGACTTCATGACGTTGCGCTTTTCCATGGAGCAGACGCGGTTGCCGCGTGTGCGCGCCAGTTCGAAGGCGACGCTGGCGATACGCTCGATTTCGAAAGTGTCGTAGATCTGGGTGTCGATACCGCGCTTCTGGCCGTTACCGAGATCGATGATCTGCTTCGGCTCGCCGAAATAGACGCCACCCGTCAACTCGCGAACGATGAGAATATCGAGACCTTCGACGAGCTCCGGCTTCAGCGACGAGGCAGAGGCCAGCGCCGGGTAGCAGATGGCTGGGCGGAGGTTCGCGAAAAGCTCGAGATCCTTGCGCAGGCGCAGCAGGCCCGCTTCCGGACGAACTTCATAAGGCACGCCATCCCACTTAGGTCCGCCGACCGCGCCGAACAGAATGGCGTCAGCTGCCAGCGCCTTTTCCATATCCGCATCGGAAATCGCCACGCCATGCGCATCGTAAGCGCAACCGCCAACAAGGCCTTCCTCAATCGTGAAGCCGGCATTCTTCTCGCTGTTCATGTAATCGATCAGCTTACGGACCTCGGTCATCGCCTCCGGGCCGATACCGTCGCCGGGCAACAGGAAGAGCGAGCGCACAGTCATGGAATCCTCCTTGGGCGCTTGGAAAGAAGCGCACGTCAAAACATGGGTTGCAACGCCGAAAGGCTGCAAGATGCGGGCTTCTTAACGCTCGACCTGAAGCATTTCAAGCAAAGCAAAAGCCGATTCGGTACGGGTGACGCACCAAACCGGCTGTCACATCATCTCAGTTTCATCTCATGCTCCAAAATACATGACACGACGATGTATCAGGCATCGACTGCGTGGTTGGAGGTTGGAGGTTGGAGGGGGTCTTCGACACAAGGCTCTTGGAGGTCAAAGCTCTCCTCCTCGTCATCCTCGGGCCTGACCCGAGGATCCATAACCCATTGGCGCTATTGAAAGACGTGGATCCTCGGCTCTAGGCCGAGGATGACGACGGAGAGGTGTCCGCGCTTAGTCAGAAGGATTGATCAGGCCCAGGGCCGGGCAGAGGCGTTGGTCTTTTCGAAGCTGTCGATCGCGCCCGCATGTTCCAGCGTCAAGCCGATGTCATCCAGACCGTTCAACAGGCAGTGACGCTTGAAAGCATCGATCTCGAAAGTGATGCGTCCACCATCCGGGCCACTGATTTCCTGGTTTTCCAGGTCGATCGTCAACACGGCGTTGGAGCCGCGCGAAGCATCGTCCAGGAGCTTTTCGAGGTTTTCAGGGCTGACGACGATGGGCAGAATGCCGTTCTTGAAACAGTTGCTGTAGAAGATGTCGGCGAAGCTGGTGGAAATGACGCAGCGAATGCCGAAATCGAGAAGCGCCCAGGGTGCGTGCTCGCGCGAGGAACCGCAACCGAAGTTGTCGCCAGCCACCAGGATTTGCGCATTCTGATAGGCAGGCTTGTTCAGCACGAAATCCGGGTTTGGCGAGCCGTCTTCGAGGTAGCGCGATTCGGCAAACAGGCCCTTGCCAAGACCGGTGCGCTTGATGGTCTTCAGGTAGTCCTTGGGAATGATCATGTCGGTGTCGACATTGACGACAGGCATGGGGGCGGCAACACCCGTCAGCTTGGTGAACTTATCCATCTCTCACTCCGAAATTCTGGCCGGCACTCAGCCGTTCAACCAAGGCCATTAAAGCAAAAAGGCGCGCTTTTGAAGATCAAAGCACGCCATTGCGGTACGCCGCCAATAATTGGATTACAATGCCAAAGCGTCAGTCGAACCGATCAGAGATCGATAATCGTGCCGCGACCGTCATTCCAGACGCGCATATTCTGCTGGCGGCGATCCTGCGTCTTCACGCGGATGGGCTCAGGCTTGAGGCGGGAGGAGAACATCTTGGCGATGCTGAGAACCGCAAGCGTTCCGACGAATGCGATCGTCAGAGATGCGGTGAAGAGCGCGGCGAGAGCCAGAACTGCGATGCTGGAGGCTGCGATGAAGAATGTACGAATGCCCTGCATGGTCCAAACCTTTCTGTCCAGACGAATGTGGGCCTTCTTCTTGACGCTTGCAAGAGGTTTCACACCGTCATCGACCTTGCAGATGTAACAAAAGATTGACACAAGTGGGGCATGGCCGAATTTTTTGTCGATAATACTGCACGCCCGCGCCGTTCGCTGCTGTCTGTGCCTGCAATCAACCTGCGCGCCCTCCAAAAGCTCAGCTCTCTTGACTGCGATGGCGCGATCTTCGACCTGGAAGATTCGGTTGCTCCCGACATGAAGGATGAGGCGCGCAGCAATCTCCTGTCCTTCTTCCGCGAGACGCCGCCTGCAAACCGCGAAGCGATCATCCGCATCAATCCGCTTTCCACCCCGACCGGGGTCAAGGATGTGGAGGCTGCGCTGACATGCAGCCCCCGGGCCATACTTTTGCCCAAGGTCGAGCAACCCTCCGACATTCATGAACTTGCCGACCTTCTGGACGAAGCCGACGCTCCGGAAGATATGCAGATCTGGGCGATGATCGAGACGCCGCGCGGCGTCCTGAATGCCGCAGCGATTGCCGAGGCCGCACACACCAAAGCCGCGAGGTTTAGCGCCTTCGTGGTGGGTCTGAATGATCTGCGCAAGGATACCCGCGTTCCGGCAAGACCGGGGCGCACCTATCTCGTCCCCTGGCTGATGCAGGTGGTGCTTGCGGCCCGTGCCTACGGACTGGACGTGATCGACAGCGTTTCCAACGATTTCCGCAATCTGGATGCCTTCGCCATGGAATGCGAGCAGGGCCGCGACATGGGCTTTGATGGCAAGATGCTGATCCACCCGGCGCAGATCGAGTCGGCAAACACCGCCTTCACTCCGGATGAGGCGGCTCTTGTAGAGGCGCGCGAAACGATCGCGGCTTTCGCAAAACCCGAATCTGTGGGATTGAACGTCATCAACATCAACGGACGGATGATCGAACGGCTGCATGTGGCCGGCGCAGAACGCCTCGTCGCCATCGCCGAGATCATCGCCGCAAGAAAGGCAGGAAACACATGAAGGTCTATCGTTTCATCACTGGCCCGGACGACGCCAAATTCTGTCACCGCGTCACCGACGCTCTCAACAAGGGCTGGGAACTCGCAGGCTCTCCAAGCTACGCCTTCAACGCCGCAGCCGGCATCATGCATTGCGGCCAGGCGGTGACGAAGACCGTCGAGGGCAAGGACTATCATCCTGATATGAAGCTGGGTGAGCAGTAAGAGCGGTTGTGACGGTCGACGCCTCTTCTACCGTCATCCTCGGGCTTGACCCGAGGATCCACCTTTACCAATAGCGTCAATGGCTTATGGATCCTCGCCTCAAGGGCGAGGATGACAAAAAGCGGACGTTGCGGCCTTGTCGCACACGCGCACGCAAGTTAAGTCACTCACCCGCGATCTGCCGCTGCATCGTCCGCGCTTTCCTCGATCCGCTCCATGTCGTCGTCCGACAGGCCGAAGTGATGGCCGATTTCGTGGATGAGGACGTGGGTGATGATGTCGCCAAGAGTCTCTTCGTTCTCGGCCCAATAATCCAGGATCGGGCGGCGATAGAGCGTGATGCGGTTGACCATCTCGCCGGTTTCCATGGTGAAACGCTCCGAAATGCCGCGGCCCTCGAAAAGGCCGAGCAGGTCGAACGGCGTTTCGAGCGCCATGTCCTCGAACACATCGTCGGTCGGAAATTCCGAGATCTCGATGATCAGATCTTTCGTTAGCGCACGAAATTCTTCCGGCAGGTGGCCATATGCCTCAATGGCAAGCGATTCAAACGCTGATATTGTCGGCGCGTGGCGATCCCGCCAATCGTCGGTACTGTCTATGCGGGCCATTTCTGCTCCTTGCTGTGGGGCTGATATAGACCCTTGCGACATAAAATTCGAGACCTGTTTGCAACAACCGCGCAAAAGGCCTGATTTTCTAGGCGCAGCCGTCGTTTTTAGGCCGTTTTGAACCTTGACATAAAGGCCTCGCTCGCGTAATTCGCAGCCAAATTGATGGCGTATTGCGCCTTCCGTTTACTCCGCTTTGAAAAAAGCGGTCCACCGGCAGAGTTTCCAGGGGCATTTGCCTCGACGAATTTCCGCTACTCCGACTGATAAAAAGACGGCCAGCGTCAAAAGCGCAGAGCCGGAACGAACATGAAAGGATAAAAAATGTTCGCAGTCATCAAGACCGGCGGTAAGCAGTACCGCGTAAGCGCCAACGACGTGCTGACCATCGAAAAGCTGGAAGCAGACGCAGGCGCAACTGTAGAATTCACTGAAGTTCTCGTTGTCGGCGTTGGCGCTGATGCAAAGTTCGGTGCACCTTTCGTTGCAGGCGCAACGGTCAAGGCTGAAGTTGTCGAGCACAACCGCGGCAAGAAGGTCATCGCCTTCAAGAAGCGTCGTCGTCAGAACTCCAAGCGTACGCGCGGCCATCGTCAGCATCACACTGTCGTCCGTATCACGGACATCGTTGCTGCCTAATCGGCGCGACACGGGAAACTAGGTTTAAAGGAGCAATCCAATGGCACACAAAAAAGCTGGCGGTTCTTCGCGTAACGGTCGCGATTCCAACTCCAAGCGCCTTGGCGTGAAGAAGTTCGGCGGCGAAGCCGTCATTCCAGGCAACATTATCGTTCGTCAGCGTGGCACGCAGTGGCATCCCGACGCCAATGTCGGCATGGGCAAAGATCATACGCTTTTTGCACTCACGGCAGGCAACGTTAACTTCCGCACGAAGGCCAATGGTCGCGTATTCGTGTCCGTAGCGCCGAAAGCGGAAGCCGCAGAATAAGCCGGTAAGCGTCATATGCAGCCGGTGTCCCAATGACCCGGCTGAGACGTAACAGGTTCAGTCACAAAAAAGGGGAGTTGGGGCACCACCCAACTCCCCTTTTTTCTTTAACTCCACGGAGGACTGAACCATGCAAGCCGAATTGTTGAGGGTCGACCAATCACGGTCACCCGAAGAACGGATAAGACCTGAACGGTCAAGGAGCGATTGCCCCGTCTTGTTGTCGCAAAGACTTGTCTTGCGCAAACCCCACGAAGAAGACATTGACGCCCTTGCCCATCTTGCCAACAACGCCAACATCGCGACCATGGTGTCGCGCATGCCGCACCCTTACACGGCGAAAGACGCCGCGGATTTTGTGCGCCGTGCAGCAAATGGCGAGATTGGCAAGTGCGTCTATGCGATTACGCGCATGGACAATGGCGAGTTCATGGGGTGCTGCGGACTGGAGCCGCAGGAAGACGAAAAGACCCTTGAAATGGGCTACTGGCTTGGCGAACCCTATTGGAACAGGGGTTACACCACCGAAGCGGCCCACGCGCTGATCGACATGGCCTTCCGTACCCGCGAGATCGACCAGATCGATGCGCGGTGCCGGGTCACCAATATCGGCTCTCGCCGTGTCATACAAAAGTGCGGGTTTCAGCTGCAGGGTTCCGGCATGGTCGGATCGCTGGCGCTGGGCGCCATGGTCCCGGTCGAATGGTACAGGCTGGATCGCAAGACATGGGTATCATTGAGAAGCTGGGGAGACATGCGATGAGTACGGCTCAGCTGATGCGTCCCCGCAGCGTCGAAACGACCCCGCCGCCTGGCCCTTGCCCGACGATCGAAACCGAACGGCTGGTGCTCCGGCCCCAGCGGCTCACCGATGCGGGCTCGATTGCGGATACGCTTGCCGATTTCCAGGTCACCCGCATGTTGGCCCGTGTTCCCGCGCCCTACTACAAGCAGGATGCGCTGGAATGGCTGATCCTGCGGACGTCAGGCACCCTGCCCGATTGGGATTTCGCCATCACGACCGGTGATGACACCCTGATTGGCGTGGTTTCGGTAGAGCGGCGTCACGGTCAATGGCACCTCGGCTACTGGCTGAACCGCTTCTACTGGGGCAAGGGCTACATGACGGAGGCCGTTGGCGCCGTCGTCGAGCGCTTCTTCCGGCGCATGCCGAACGAGGTTCTGCATTCGGGCGTCTTTGCCGATAATCCGGCGTCGCTCAACGTGCAGGAGAAGCTCGGCTTCCGCATTACCGGCTGCAGTGAGGTCTATGCGGTCGCGCGTGCCACCATGGTGGCGCATATCGACACCCAACTGACGGCGGAAGGCTTCGTCCGACCGTAACGCACAACGCGATGGACAAGGCCGGTTTTGTCGCAAACCGGCCTTGTTCCATAAGCGCTTGCCCATGATAATCTTTGACCTTCAGGGCAAGCGGCTATATTCCAGGCGACAGAACCTTTTTGATGCGGATGGCAAGGCCATGACCGCATGCAAGCTGACAGAACGGCAGTCCGATGAAATTTCTCGATGAAGCAAAAGTCTATATCAAGTCCGGCGATGGCGGCGCAGGCGCCGTCTCCTTCCGGCGTGAAAAGTTCATCGAGTTCGGCGGCCCGGATGGTGGCGATGGCGGACGCGGCGGTGACGTGTGGGTGGAGGTCGTCAATGGCCTCAACACGCTGATCGACTTCCGTTTCCAGCAGCATTTCAAGGCCTCGATCGGCCAGCACGGCATGGGCAAGACCCGCACTGGCGCCAAGGGTTCGGATGTGGTGCTGAAAGTACCCGTCGGAACCCAGATCTTCGAAGAAGACAACGAGACGCTGATCATCGACCTGACCAAGGAAGGCCAGCGCTTTCGTCTGGCCGCCGGCGGCAATGGCGGCTTCGGCAATGCCTATTTCAAGTCCTCCACCAATCAGGCGCCGACGCATGCCAATCCGGGCCTTGCAGGTGAAGAAAAGACCATCTGGCTTCGCCTGAAGCTGATTGCCGATGCCGGTCTCGTCGGTCTGCCCAATGCCGGCAAGTCGACCTTCCTGGCAACGGTGACGCGCGCGCGTCCGAAGATCGCCAACTATCCCTTCACCACGCTCCACCCCAATCTCGGCGTTGCCACGATTGACGGTCGCGAATTCATTCTGGCCGATATTCCGGGCTTGATCGAAGGCGCGCATGAGGGCGTGGGTATTGGCGACCGCTTCCTCGGCCATGTGGAGCGTACCCGCGTGCTGCTTCATCTGGTGTCCGCGCAGGAGGAAAAGGTTGGCCAGGCCTACAAGACCGTCAAGGCGGAACTGAACGCCTATGGCGGCGGCCTGACCGACAAGCGCGAGATCGTCGCCCTGTCGCAGATCGACGTGCTGGACGAAAAGGAACTGAAGAAGAAGGCCAAGGAACTGGAAAAGGCCTGTGGCCGTCCTCCACTTCTTCTTTCGGCTGCCGCCCATATCGGCATGACGGAGGCGCTTCGCGCACTGCGCGATGTGATCGTCGATGCCAGCGAAGGCGGCGAGACTGCCCTTCCCGACCGTTCCATGCCGATCGAAGAGCTAGAGGACGGAGACGACCGTCTATGACATCTGCCAGAAAACCGCTTGGCAGCCATCATCGCATCGTCATCAAGATCGGCTCCGCGCTTCTGGTGGATCGCAAGACGGGGCTGAAGAAGGATTGGCTGGACGCGATCTGCGATGATATCGCGGCGTTGAAGAAGAACGGCGCCGATGTGCAGGTCGTATCTTCCGGCGCAATCGCGCTTGGCCGAACGGTTCTTAAATTTCCAGCCGGCGCGCTGAAGCTGGAGGAAAGCCAGGCAGCAGCAGCCGTCGGGCAGATCGCACTCGCACGCGCATGGTCGGAAAGCCTTTCCAAGCATGACATCGTCGCGGGACAGATCCTGCTGACGCTTTCCGACACGGAGGAACGCCGCCGCTATCTCAATGCGCGCGCGACGATCAACCAGTTGCTGAAGATTGGTGCGACACCGATCATCAATGAAAACGATACGGTGGCGACGACCGAAATCCGCTACGGCGACAATGATCGGCTGGCTGCTCGTGTTGCGACCATGACCGGTGCGGATCTGCTCGTTCTGCTCTCCGACATTGACGGCCTCTACACAGCCCCTCCGCATCTCGACCCAGACGCCAGATTTCTCGAAACCATCGCGGACATCACACCCGAAATCGAGGCCATGGCCGGTGGTGCCGCGTCGGAACTGTCGCGTGGCGGCATGCGCACCAAGATCGATGCCGGCAAGATCGCCACGGCTGCCGGTTGCGCCATGATCATCGCATCGGGCAAGACGCTGCATCCGCTGAAAGCCATCGAAAACGGCGCGCGCTCCTCGTGGTTTGCGCCTTCCGGCACGCCCGTGACAGCCCGCAAGACCTGGATCGCAGGCCAGCTTCAGCCGGCCGGCGAAATGCATGTGGATGAGGGTGCTGAAAAGGCGCTTCATCAGGGCAAGAGCCTGCTGCCTGCCGGCGTCAAACTGGTGAAGGGCAATTTCGGCCGCGGCGATGCCGTTGCCATTATCGGCGCGCAAGGCCGCGAGATCGCGCGCGGGCTTGCCGGCTACGATGCCGACGAGGCACGCCGCATCAATGGTCACAAGTCTAACGAGATCGAAGCGATCCTCGGTTATGTCGGGCGCTCCGCCATGATCCACCGTGACGATCTGGTGATGACCGGCGCTGCCGTGAAAATCAAAAAAGCAAAGAAGGATGAAGTCGATGCCTGACCAGGCCGTGAAGCAAAGCCAGTCTGTCGATGCGCTGATGATGAATATCGGCGCTCAGGCGAAAGCTGCTTCACGACCGTTGTCCATCGCTTCAACCGCAAAAAAGAACCGCGCGCTTCTTGCCATGGCATCGGCCATCGATGCATCTGTGGACCGCATTCTCGATGCCAATAGACAGGATGTCGAGGCAGCGGAACAGGCGGGCGTGGCTGGCTCTTTCATCGATCGCTTGAAACTCGACCCGTCGCGCATCGCCGGCATTTCCGAAGGCATCCGGGCGATTGCCAATCTTGCCGATCCCGTCGGTGAGGTGATCGCCGCCTGGGATCGTCCCAACGGCTTGAAGATCGAGCGTGTTCGTACACCTCTCGGCGTCATTGGTGTCATCTATGAAAGCCGCCCGAATGTGACGGCAGATGCCGGCGCGCTGTGCCTCAAGGCCGGCAATGCCGTGATCCTGCGGGGCGGATCGGATTCGCAATATTCATCGCGGGCTATCCATGCCTGCCTGGTGGAAGGGCTAAAGATCGCTGGACTTCCAGAGCATGCGATCCAACTCGTGCCGGTGACCGATCGCGCCGCCGTCGGCCTGCTGCTTGGCGGCCTTGGTGGCACCGTCGATGTCATCGTGCCGCGTGGCGGAAAAAGCCTGGTCGGGCGTGTGCAGACAGAAGCCCGTGTGCCCGTCTTTGCGCACCTGGAAGGCATCTGCCATGTCTATGTCGACAAATCCGCCGACCTCGACATGGCAAAGAAGATCGTCCTGAACGCCAAGATGCGCCGCACCGGTATTTGCGGCTCTGCCGAAACCCTGCTGGTTGATCGCGCCGTGGCAGCAACCCACCTTAAGCCCCTGATAAAAATCCTGCTGGATGCGGGCTGCGAAGTACGCGGTTCGGATGAGGTGCAAAACGCCGTTGGAGGCGTGAAGCTGGCGAACGAGGAAGACTGGCGCACGGAATATCTCGACGCCATCATCTCGGTGACCCTGGTGGATGGTATCGACGGTGCGATACAGCATATCGGCACCTATTCCTCCAACCACACAGAAGCGGTGATCGCCGAAGATCCGGATGTCGTTGCCCGCTTCTTCAACGAGATTGACAGCGCCATTCTGCTACACAATGCCTCCACACAGTTTGCCGATGGTGGCGAGTTCGGCATGGGTGCGGAAATCGGCATTGCCACCGGCAAGATGCATGCGCGTGGGCCTGTCGGCGTCGAACAGCTGACGTCCTTCAAATACCGCGTGCATGGCACCGGCCAGACGCGGATTTGATTTTTGGCGGCTGATCGGGCACTTGACCAACGTTACCTGACCATGCCGCACACCGAGCGCGGCATGGTGATCGGTCTGTTCGGCGGGTCCTTCAATCCGCCCCATGAGGGCCATGCGCTGGTGGCAGAAATTGCCATGCGGCGCCTGGGGCTCGATCAACTCTGGTGGATGGTGACGCCTGGCAATCCGTTGAAGAACCGAACAGAACTGGCACCGCTCGCCGACCGTATCGCCGCCTGCGAAAATCTCGTCACCGACCCGCGCATCAAGATCACCGCCTTCGAGCAGACACTCGGTGTCAGCTATACGGCCAATACGCTGGCAAAGGTAAAGGCGCGCAACCCACATGCCCATTTCATCTGGGTCATGGGGGCGGATAATCTCAGAACCTTTCATCACTGGCAGAAATGGCGGCTGATCGCCGAGACCTTTCCGATTGCCGTCATCGACCGCCCGGGTGCAACGCTTGCCTATCTTTCCTCAACCATGGCGCAGGCCTTCAGCCATGCCCGCATTGATGAGGATGATGCCGGTGTCTTGTGGAAGAAGCAGGCACCTGCCTGGGTCTTCATCCATGGACCGCGCTCGACGCTGAGCTCGACGGCTTTGCGCAACGGCAACAGCCCGCACCATAAATGAAGTGTGAGCGCTCGCGTCACTCCCCACATCTTGAAAAGTGAATCCAATGGTGCCACTTTTATTATGCGTCGTCGAGAATCGCGGCGCGCAGTATCTGTTTTGTCATTTCGGAAAGGAAAACCTCTGACAACAGTACACGCTAAGGGAAGAGCTTACAGCGCTATCCCAAAGGGCCAGGAGAGTGGCGTCGATGCCGCCCGTCGTGCCCTGGAAACCGTCCTTGCGAGTGTCGAGGACTCCAAAGCAGAAGATATCGTTTCCCTGAACATTGCCGGAAAATCGGCGCTGGCGGACTACATGGTGGTCGTGTCCGGGCGGTCGAACAGGCATGTGACGGCGATCTGCGAACATCTCATCACCGATATGAAGGATGAAGGTTTCGGCGGCGCGCGTGTCGAAGGCCTTGAGGCCGGCGACTGGGTGCTGATCGACGCAGGCGATGTCATCATCCACGTGTTCCGTCCTGAAGTGCGGGCGTTCTACAACATCGAAAAGATGTGGGCGACCCCGGACATCGAGGAAGAAACACTGCATTGATCGCGGGTTAGAGCATGCCGTGCAGAAGTGTGCAGCGGTTTTGCGACAACGCCATGCGATGAAGCAAGGGAATAAGGCGTAAGCGCGAATCTGAGAGATCGCGACACGCTTTAGGCCGAAGGCTTTTTCGGTCGCATGGAAATCCGCAGCCAATCCTGCTACAAGCCGCAACCCAACAGGGTTGCGAACAGGCTGATATGTGAATGCGGATTTCAATTTTTGCGGTGGGACGGCTAAAATCCGGCCCTGAGAAAGAACTTGCGTCTCGCTATCTGGACCGCTTCGCCAAGGCAGGTCCGGCGATTGGGCTGGAATTCGCCAAGATGATCGAGGTACAGGAAAGCCGTGCCTCGAACCCCGAGACGCGTAAACGCGAAGAAGCGGCGATGCTGGAAAAGCATCTCGCCGACGGTGCTGCACTGATCCTTCTGGACGAGCGCGGCAAGGCGCTGGACAGCCCTGCTTTCGCCGAGCTTTTCGCCACCATGCGCGACAATGGCAAGCGCGATGTGGTGATTGCGATCGGCGGCGCGGACGGGCTCGACCCTTCGCTGAGCGAGAAGGCAACCGCCACACTCTGCCTTGGCAAGCTGACCTGGCCGCACCAGATCGTCCGCTTTCTGATTTCCGAACAGCTTTACCGCGCCGTCACCATCCTGTCCGGCCACCCCTACCACCGGGTCTGAATCCGACACGCTTTCGTCGCAAATGCAGGTCTATCTCGCACCTTCATCAAGACCTATTGGCGCAAAGCGGCGAAGCAGCGTATGGTCGCCAATCTTATCGAGCAGGTAAAAGACAACATCATGGGTGCAGCACGCGACACATTCCGGCTTGTGTCCCCAGCGGGTCGGCTTGCGCTGAAGGCAAGTGTCGCGCTTTTCATCGGACTGGCGTGTTTGACCATGTCGCGCGCCTCAGCCCAGGATGCCGCACCGACCGCGACCACTGCCACGACCACTCCACCGGCAGAATCACCGAGCGAATTGCAGGAACTGGAAACACGCCGTGACCAGAACCGCCAGGATCTGCAGGAACTGGTGGACAGCATTGGACTGTCGGAAGACAAGGCGAGGCAGCTTGAAGAGAGCATTGCAGCGCTGAACCAGGACACGGCCCGGATCAAGGAAGAACTGATCGCCTCGGCGCAGCGCCGCAAGGATCTGGAAGCCAAGATCAGCGATGGCGAAGACCGTCTGGCGAAACTGAGCGTGCGCGAGGACGATGTGAAAGCCTCGCTTCGCGAACGCCGCGGTGTCCTGGCGGAAGTGCTGGCCGCCCTCCAGCGCATGGGCCGCAATCCACCACCTGCCCTTCTCGTCTCTCCCGAAGATGCGCTCGCCTCCGTTAGAAGCGCGATCCTGCTCGGCGCCGTCGTTCCCGGTATTCGCGCCGAGACCGACAAGCTTGTCTCCGCTCTCAAAGAATTGACTGACCTGCGCCTGGCGATTGCTGGAGAGCGCGAACAGTTGACCGGCATGATGACGGCAAGCCTGGAAGAGGAAAAGCGGCTCGATCTGCTGCGTGCAGAAAACGACAAGAAGAGCAGCCAGACGACCGCCGATCTTGAGGCAGAACGCAAGCGATCAGAAGAACTTGCAAGCAAGGCGACCAGCCTGGAGGGCCTTGTCTCATCGCTTGAAAACGAGATTTCCTCTGTGCGCGACGCCAAGGAAAAGGCGCGTCTGGAAGAGGAGCGGATCGCCCGTCTTCCGCCTGCCGAGCGGGACAAATTGGAGGCGCAAACCGAGGCCGGGGTGCCCGATAAAAACCGCATTGCGCCAGCATATCCGTTTTCGAGCTTGAAGGGTAAGCTGGCAATGCCGGTTTCCGGAGAGGTGCTGAGACGCTTCGGCGATGCCGACGGAACAGGCCATTTCTCCAAGGGAATCGTCGTGGCGACCGGCCCGGAAGCACTGGTAACAGCGCCAGCCGATGGCTTTGTGGTTTTTGCTGGAGAATTTCGCAGCTATGGCCGCATGATCATCCTCAATGCTGGCGACGGTTATCATTTGGTACTGACGGGCATGGACAATGTGAGAACGCGGCAGGGCATGTTCGTTTTCTCCGGTGAACCGATTGCCTCCATGGGCGTAAAAAGAGTGGCGAGTGCGGCGGCTTTGGCGCTGGAAACTGACAAGCCAACGCTTTACATTGAATTCAGAAAAGACGGAGTGCCGGTTGATTCTCAACCCTGGTGGTCCGCAAAAAATACCGGAAGGGCGCATAATGATTCGTAAGGCTTCGCTTCTTCTCATCGGTGGGCTCATGGGCGCCACAGCGATGAGCGTTATCTATTCTGCCAGCCTGCCGGCGCAGGCAGCAGGCCCTTCCACCTACAAGGAGCTCTCGATTTTCGGCGATGTCTTCGAGCGGGTGCGTGCGCAATATGTAACGCCGCCGGATGACAAGAAGCTGGTTGAAAACGCCATCAACGGCATGCTGAGCTCGCTCGATCCGCATTCGAGCTTCATGAATGCCGAAGATGCCAACGACATGCGTACCCAGACCAAGGGTGAGTTCGGCGGCCTCGGCATCGAAGTGACCATGGAAAACGAGCTGGTCAAGGTCATCTCGCCGATGGACGATACGCCCGCTGCCAAGGCTGGCATTCTTGCCGGCGACTTCATTTCCGAAATTGACGGACAGCCGGTGCGCGGCCTGAAGCTGGAAGACGCGGTCGAGAAGATGCGCGGCGCCGTCAAGACGCCGATCAAGCTCACCATCATCCGCCAGGGCGCCGACAAGCCGCTCGACATCACCGTCATGCGTGACATCATCGCGGTCCGCGCCGTCAAGTCGCGCGTCGAAGGTGGCGATGTCGGTTATCTGCGCGTCATCTCCTTTACCGAGAAGACCTATGACGATCTCGAAAAGGCAATCAAGAAGATCAAGCAGGACGTTCCGGCCGACAAGCTCAAGGGCTATGTGCTCGATCTGCGCTTGAACCCGGGCGGTCTGCTCGACCAGGCGATCAACGTGTCCGACGCCTTCCTTGAGCGCGGCGAAGTGGTCTCCACCCGTGGCCGTAATCCGGATGAAACCCGCAGATTCAACGCCACGGCTGGCGACCTGACCGACGGCAAGCCAGTGATCGTTCTGATCAACGGTGGCTCCGCCTCGGCGTCCGAAATTGTCGCAGGCGCCCTGCAGGATCTGCGTCGTGCGACGGTTGTCGGCACGCGTTCCTTCGGCAAGGGTTCGGTTCAGACGATCATACCGCTTGGCGAAACCGGCGCTCTGCGCCTGACGACGGCGCTCTATTACACGCCGTCCGGCAAATCCATCCAGGGCACCGGCATTACGCCGGACATCAAGGTGGAGCAGCCTCTGCCGCCGGAGCTTCAGGGTCGTGTTCGCGCCGAAGGCGAATCCAGCCTGCGCGGTCACATCCAGGGCCAGAGCGAAACCGAAGAAGGTTCGGGCTCTGCAGCCTACGTTCCGCCGGAAGCCAAGGACGATATCCAGCTGAACTATGCGCTGGACCTGCTGCATGGCACCAAGACAGACGCATCCTTCCCGCCAAACCCGGAAAAGGCAGTCGTCAACAAGCAGTAAGACATCAAAGGCACCGGTCCAAGGCCGGTGCCTTTTCCTGTCCGGTCAGACGTCAATCACGCATCAGCCACGGAAACACCATTGTCATCAGACCTGCGTAAACCGCTCATGGGTCGGAAGCGTAAACAGAGCGTCGGGTTCGTCCGGCGCTTTTCTGTGTTGACGCTGCTTGCGGTTCTCGCAGGCGGTGGTGTGGCCGGGCTATCCCTCTATACCGCTCTCTCTCCCGGCAATCTGGCAAAAAGCTCCACCGCACCGGACGTGGCGTTGGGACCGGCGGGAGCGCAACAGGATCAGGCAGCATCGACAAACGCGGATAGTGCCGTCGACCTCCAAAGCGGACGTTCCGGCGCCAATGTCCAGCGCAACACCATGTCGGACGGCAATGTCGTCTCCGTCTTTTCGCCGAAAGACCGCACTGACAACGCGCCCGTGCTGATGACCGGCCAGACGGTCGGTCAGGACCCGCGCGTCGCGATGCGACCGAATGACGAACTGCTGGAGGAGAGCCCTTTCGGCAGGCTTCCCATTGTCAGCGCCGACGGCCTGAAGCCGATGGATCAGTATGCCAGGCCCTGGTCCGGGGCACGCGGCACCCGCATCGCCATCGTGGTCGGCGGGCTGGGGCTTAGCCAGACGGGCACGCAGAAGGCGATCAAAGAGCTTCCGCCGGAAGTCACACTTGGATTTGCCGCAACAGGCAACAGCCTGCAGCGGTGGATGCAGGAAGGCCGTCGTGAGGGCCATGAGGTCCTGTTGCAAATCCCCTTCGAGCCCTTCGGCTATCCTAGCACCGATCCAGGCCCCGACACGCTCCTGGTTTCCGATCCAGCCAAGATCAATCTGGAGCGGCTTCACCGCTCCATGGCCAAGATCACCAACTATACCGGTGTGATGAACTATCTCGGCGCCCGCTTCATGGCGGACGACAAGGCACTTGAGCCGGTGCTGCGCGATGTCGGCCAGCGTGGCCTGCTGTTTCTGGACGACGGATCGTCCGCGCAATCACGCACCGGCATCATCGCCAAGGCCGTTTCCACGCCCATCGGCTTTGCCGATCTGCAACTGGACGATCAGGTGAATGACGCCGCCATCCTGCGCAAGCTAGACGATCTGGAACGGATAGCGCGGCGCAACGGTTCCGCCATCGGTGTTGCCTCTGCTTTCGATGAGAGCGTTGCCGCCATCTCCAAATGGTCGGTCGAGGCGGCAGCGCGTGGCATCGAGATCGTCGGCGTTTCCGCGCTTGTCTCGCAAGACGGCAAACAGTAAGTCTGCTCCACCAACAATCAACATCCAGGTTCAAGAATGTCGATCAAAGCAGACGATCTGCCCTACCGCCCCTGCGCCGGTATCATGGTTCTGAACGATAAGGGCCTCGTCTGGGCCGGGCGCCGTATCTCTCAAGGCAATTCCGAGTTCGATGGCTCTCCACAGCTCTGGCAGATGCCGCAAGGTGGTATCGATGAGGGCGAAGCGCCGCTCGCTGCCGCCATTCGCGAACTCTATGAAGAAACCGGCATGAAGACGGTCACGCTGCTGGCCGAAGCACGCGACTGGATCCATTACGATCTACCGCCGCAACTGATCGGCATCGGACTACGCGGCAAGTATCGCGGTCAGGCACAGAAATGGTTTGCCTTCCGCTTCGATGGCAATGAGAGCGAAATCCAGATCAACCCGCCGCCCGGCAGCAACGAGGCGGAGTTCGACGCCTGGGACTGGAAGCCGATGGAAAGCCTGCCCGAGCTGATCGTACCCTTCAAACGGTCGGTCTACGAACAGGTCGTCGAGCACTTCCGCCATCTGGCCCCATAAGAGCAATGAAACCATAAGAACAATAAAAAAAGGCGGCATCTCTGCCGCCTTTTTCAATTCATTGCCAAAGGATCACTCGGATTCCGCAGAATCGGCCGAGTCGGCATTGAGCTGACCGTACTTGGCTTCGCCGATCTTGTTGAGAAGATCGAGCTGCGTTTCGAGGAAGTCGATATGGCCTTCTTCGTCGATGAGGAGCTGTTCGAACAGCTTCATCGAGACATAGTCGCCAGCATCGTGACAGATGTCGCGCGACTTCTTGTAGGCCGTGCGAGCATCATATTCGCCGGCGAGATCGGCTTCCAGCACTTCCTTGACGTTCTGGCCGATGCGCAAAGGTGCAACGGTCTGGAGGTTCGGATGGCCTTCGAGGAAAATGATGCGATCGATGATCTTGTCAGCGTGCTGCATCTCTTCGATAGACTCGGCGCGCTCTTTCTTGGCGAGCTTTGTGTAGCCCCAGTCGTTCAACAGCCGGTAGTGAAGCCAGTACTGATTCACCGCACCGAGTTCGAGGAACAGTGCCTCGTTAAGCTGCTCGATGACTCTTTTGTCGCCTTTCAATGTCCGCTCTCCTGTGGTCTTCATGTAATTGTTTTAGGCGGGACATAAAATCAAAAACTTCGGCCTCAGTCGAGTGCCGACGTGCATGATATTCTTCCGTCGTTTTGATGATCAGGTCGACGACAGTCGGGAAACAGCCACAGCAACGGCCACGCTTCTGCATGGCATGATAGACTTTCGCTGGGACGATGAGCTGCCAACAGTCTTCATCAAGAAGCTCGTTGATGACATCGCGAATGTCGTTGTCGGTGATGTAATTGCAGCTACAAACCAGCATGATCCATTGCCTGCGTGACGCAACACGTTGTTTTTTCTGTTAAACCAAAACAGGACATTCGATGTCAAGAAAAACAACCGTGCGCTTTCGACATGTGATATGTTTAGATAGCTTCTAAACTGGACGAAAAGCTTCGTATTTTCATTGCTTTAGCGGAATCTTTAACAGAGCATTGCGGATGAGCGTCTGTCGACCGACCGCGACACCACGCCGTCTATCACGGATTCGTGATGGGAAAGGCTGTGCGATCAGGCGAAATATTGCCCGCCATTGGCCGTCAGCGTCGAGCCGGTGATGAAGCCTGCCTCATCGGACGCCAGAAACAATGCGCATCGGGCAATCTCTTCCGGCTCACCCAATCGACCGACTGGAATATGCGGCAGGATGCGTTCGTTCAAAACGGTTTCGGGGATGGCACGGACCATCTCCGTGCCGATATAGCCAGGGCATATGGCGTTGACGGTGATGTTGCGTGAGGCACCCTCCTGCGCCAGCGCCTTAGTCAAGCCGATATCGCCGGCCTTGGACGCAGAATAATTCGCCTGACCCGCCTGGCCTTTCTGGCCGTTGATCGACGAGATGGTGATGATGCGACCGAAGCCCCGCTCACGCATGCCGGGCCAGACCGGATGCGTCATATTGAAGACGCCGTTGAGATTGGTATCGACCACCTCACGCCACTGCTGCGGCGTCATCTTGTGGAACATGGCATCGCGGGTAATGCCGGCATTGTTGACGAGGATGTCGATCGGTCCGAGCGTTCGCTCCACCTCGGCGACACCGGCCACGCAGGCATCGTAATCCCGCACATCCCATTGATAGGCGGGTATTCCAGTCGTCCGCCGAAAAGCCTCGGCGCGGTCCTCTGTGAAGACGTAGTTGACCGCGACCTTATAACCGGCTGCATGAAACGCTTTTGCGATCGCAGCGCCGATGCCGCTTGTCCCACCTGTTACCAATGCCACCCGGCTCATCTTCAAGGCCCTCACTTTCAAAGCTTAGCCCTTTAGAGGGGCCAACGTGGCATTTCAATGATTTGGGCCGATCACAGCCCTTCGAGGCACATGGCAATGCCCATGCCGCCGCCGATGCAAAGCGTCACCAGACCCTTGCGGGCCTGTCGCCGTCTCATCTCAAAAACGAGTGTGTTCAAGACGCGTGCACCGGATGCGCCGATCGGGTGGCCGATCGCAATCGCACCGCCATTGACGTTGACGATCTCTGGGTCGAGACCGAGATCGCGAACCACGGCGCAGGATTGAGCGGCAAAGGCCTCATTGGCCTCGACCAGATCGAGATCGCCGACCAACCAGCCGGCCTTTGCCAGCGCCTTGCGCGAGGCGGGGATCGGGCCGGTTCCCATGATCTGCGGATCGACACCGGCCGTTGCCCAGGAGGCGATGCGCGCCAGAGGCTGGATATTGCGCTTTGCGGCCTCTTCTTCCGTCATCAGCAACACGGCGGCGGCACCGTCGTTAAGGCCGGATGCGTTGCCAGCCGTGACGCTGCCCTCCTTGTCGAAGGCGGGGCGAAGCTTCGTCAGCGCCTCCAGTGAGGCACCTGCCCGGATATATTCATCGGCGGCGATCGTCACATCGCCCTTGCGGCCCTTGATGACGAAGGGCGCGATCTCATCCTCAAAGCGTCCCGCCGCCTGTGCCGCCTCGGCGCGGTTTTGCGAGCGCACCGCATACTCGTCCTGCTCTTCACGGGACAACTGCCACTGGCGGGCGATATTCTCTGCGGTGATGCCCATGTGATAGCCATGGAAGGCATCGATCAAGCCGTCCTTCAACATGGTATCGACCATCTTGAAATCACCCATCTTTACACCGCCGCGCAAATGCGCGGCGTGGGGAGCCATCGACATGGATTCCTGCCCGCCGGCCACGATGATGGAGGCGTCGCCAAGCGCGATCTGCTGCGCGCCCAGTGCAACGGCGCGCAGGCCGGAACCGCAAAGCTGGTTAATGCCGAAGGCGGTTGCTTCCTGCGGAACGCCGGCCTTCATTGCGGCCTGGCGCGCAGGGTTCTGCCCCTCGCCAGCGGTCAGCACTTGCCCCAGGATCGCCTCATCGACATCGGCTGCGGCAACGCCTGCCCGTTCCAGAACCGCAGTGATGACGGATGCGCCAAGTTCGTGCGCGGGCGTATTGGCAAAGCTACCGTTGAACGAGCCGACCGGCGTGCGTGCGGCGCTCGCGATCACGATGGAGGATGAAGGCATGGATGTTTCTCCCGAATTTTGGCGCGAGACTGTCAAAGCTTGGGGCGCAAGTCAATTTCGCCAAAAGGATTTGAAAGAACCCCGCACAGCAGCATCGGCATGCTGCAAAATTGCTGCGCAAGAAAGTGACTGCTGCATCGCACAAACCATTTGTCAGACGCCTTTGTTTCAGCATACTCTTTTGAATGGGAAGAGCAAAAACACCAAGAAAACAAGAAAGACCGGCATCGCGAGGAGGCGAGGATGGGAAGACATGGCGGCGAGACCATTATCAAGAAATACGCCAACAGGCGGCTTTATAACACCGGGACCAGCACCTATGTGACGCTGGAAGACCTGGCGAAGATGGTCAAGCGCGGCGAAGAATTCAAGGTTCAGGACGCCAAGACATCGGAAGACATCACCCATGCCGTTCTGACGCAGATCATCGTCGAGCAGGAAGCCAAGACCGGTAACACGCTTCTGCCAACCGCCTTTCTTCGACAGTTGATTTCCTATTACGGCGATCAAATGCAAATGGTTGTGCCGACCTTTCTCGAGCACTCGATGAAGACCTTCTCCGAGCAGCAGAGCCATATGCAGGAACATATGAGCAAGGCCTTCGGCGACCCCTCGCTGACCAAGAACTTCTCGGCTCCCTTCCAGCTGATGGAAGAGCAGATCAAGCGCAACACCGAACTCTTCAAGCAGACAATGCAGATGTTCACGCCCTTTGCCGCCCCCGCATCGACGCCGAAGGAGCAGCGCAAGCCCGACGCCTCGGAGATCGACGAGCTGAAGGCGCAGCTGCGCAACCTTCAAACCAAGCTTGATCAGCTATAGGGTCTTCGGAACTCGGAGCAGCAGGATCAATCCGGCGCCTAAGAAGAGGATCAATGTCGCCATACCGATATGGGCGGAGCCGGTCGCATAGGTTGCGATGGAGAACATCAGCGTTGCCATGAAGCTGGTGGCGCGACCGGATAGGGCATAGATGCCGAAATAGCGGCCCGCTTCGGCAATCGTGACGTTGCGCGCCAGATAGGAGCGTGACGAGGCCTGCACCGGGCCGAAGGCAAGACCGATCAACACGCCGTAGACGATATAGGCCTTTTCCGCCCCGCTGCTGAAGAGACCGTGGGTTTCCTCGGTTGAGAATTGCAGCAACCCGAAGAGCGTCGATGTCTTTTCCGTCGAGATGATGCCGAGCGTCGCCAGAAGCAAAAGCACGAGACTGATGATGATCATCGTGCGCGAGCCGAGCCGCTGATCGAGCCGGCCGGCAGCAAAGCAGCCGCCAATGGCAACGATGTTGAGAATGATGCCGTAAATGCCGATCTCCATTGTCGCCCAGCCGAACATGCCGGCGGCGAAGGCTCCGCCCAGGATGAGCAGCCCATTGACGCCATCCTGATAGAGCATGCGCGCGATCAGGAAACGCGTGATGAGCGGGCGGTGGCGCAACTCCCTCAGCGTCGATTTCAACTCCGACAGGCCCGAGCGAACGGCCCGCCCAAGCGGCAGCCCCTTTTTCACATCCGGCGTGAAGAAGAACATCGGCAGGATAAAGATGAAGTACCAGATCGCGGCGATCGGTCCGGTGATGCGGGCATCCTCTCCCGTTGCCGGGTCCAGACCGAAAAGCGGCGGCAGACCGATGATGGTAAGCCCCGTCTGTGGGCTGGCCGCCATGAACAGCACGATGAAGATCAGTACGATCATGCCGCCAAGATAGCCAAGCCCCCAGGCGGTATTGGAAATCCGCCCGACATTTTCAGGTGTCGTCAGACGCGGCATCATGGAATCGTTGAAGACGATGGAGAACTCGGCCGCAATCGAGGCGAAGATCATGAAGAGGGCCGGCCACAGCACCGGTGATCCGGGCGCGGCAAACCACAACATCGCAAGACAGGCGATCTTGATGACGGCAAAAAACGCGATCCAGGGCTTTCGCGACCCGGACTGATCGGCAATCGATCCAAGGATCGGTGAGAAGATCGCAATGACAACGGACGAGATGGTCGCGACATTGCTCCAGAGCGTCTGCGCCGAGACCGGATCATCCGTCAGCCGTGCAACGAAGTAAGGTCCGAAGATGAAGGTCGTGACGACGGTGAAGAAGGGTTGCGCTGCCCAATCGAACAGCATCCAACCCCAGATCCCCTTAGCGTCCGTTTTTGGCGCACCGGCCGTGGACTCGACCGATTCTGTCACACGGAAAGAAGAACTCAATGGATTGCCTTTCCGCATGCAGGCGACCCGGCTTTTACAGCCGAGTCATTTCGCTGTTGGACCTTATACGCTTCTGGTCTGGACTATATCCGAAAGCAGACCGGCGGCAACGGTGAGGCGCGCCAGATTCGTCTCGCCACTATCGCTGAGTGCAGCAAGTTCGGAGACGATGCGATTGACGCGCACCCGATCGGCTGCGTACCAGGCTTGCACCGGGTTCTTCTCTTTTGCGTAATCCGTCAGCGCCGAAACCACGATGCGGCGGCGGGACGAGGCGATCTGGTCCTGGCTGCGCAGCAGCGCGAGGTTCTCATAATGATCAGCCGGGCTAACCCGCTGGCTGGCATCGAGAAGCCGCGCGACGCGGAAGGTGGTGGAAACGGCCGCATAGCTTTCCGCCGCGCGCGCCAGCGTCGTGCCGGCCTGATCGGCAATCAGCATGATTTCCGGCACATAGACCAGCAGGCGCAACGTCTCCAGTTCCTTGATCAGCGCGTGAGAAACGCCGTCGATCTCAGGAAGACCGATCTCCTCCTGATACTTGGCCGCTGCCGGAGAAAGCGTCTTGATCGCGCTCTTCAACCGCTCGATCTCATCCTGCATGGCGCCGGTGATGGTACCTGCCGTCTGAAGATAGAGCCGCGTCGCATCGCCGAAGATCTGCATGACCCTGGCATAGAGATCGTTCTGCACCTCGCCCGAAATCTGCCCGTCGAGCGCATCGATCTCGCTCCAAAGCCGCTTCAGGCCGAAACCATCCTCGACGATCATCACTGCCTTGACGACGGCTGGAGCAAGCAGGCCGCTCGCATCCACCAGCTTCTGCACGAAGCCCGGACCGCCACGATTGACCACCTGGTTGGCCAGCGCCGTGGCGACGATTTCGCGGTGCAGGCGATGGCTTGCAATATCCCCCGCATAGGTCTTCTGCATCTTGCTCGGGAAGTAATCCGTCAGCAGATGCTGCAGATAGGGCTCATCCGGCAGGGTGCTGGCCACCAGCGTGTCGAACAGCGTCAGCTTCGCATAGGACAGCAGGACGCCGATTTCAGGCCGGGTCAACGCCTTGCCGGCGGCATAGCGTTCGTTAAATTCCGCATCGTTCGGCAGCGTCTCCACCTTGCGGTTCAACTGACCGGAGGATTCCAGTGCTGCCATCAGGCGGCCCAACTCTTCGCGGTTGCCGGTCCCCCTGCGCTCGACAAGCGAGATTGCCAAAGACTGGAGGTAATTGTTGCGCAGCACCAGTTGCGCCACTTCCGATGTCATGGAGGCCAGCAACTGATTGCGCTTCGGCAATGTCAGGCGACCGTCATTCACAGCGGATGCCAGCGCAATCTTGATATTGACCTCGACGTCCGAGGAATTGACGCCGGCGGAATTGTCGATGGCATCCGAGTTGCAGCGCCCGCCGGAGAGCGCATAGGCAATACGGCCCTTCTGGGTGATGCCAAGATTGGCCCCCTCGCCGATCACCTTGGCGCGCACTTCCGTGGCGTTGATGCGGATCGGATCGTTGGCACGATCCCCCACCTCGGCATTGGTTTCCACCGCAGTCTTCACATAGGTGCCGATACCGCCGAACCACAGGAGATCGGCGGGGGCTTTGAGGATCGCCGTCATGATCTCGAAGGGTGTTGCCACCGTCTTGTCGATGCCGATTGCGGCAGCGGCTTCCGCCGTCAGGGTCACGGATTTCTCCGCACGCGAGATGATCATCGCGCCCTTGGAGAGTGTCGAGTGGTCGTAATCCTGCCAGCTGGACCGCGGCAGTTCGAAGAGACGCTTTCTCTCAGCGAAAGAAAGGGCGGTGTCCGGCGTCGGATCGATGAAGATATCGCGGTGATCGAAGGCCGCGATCAGTTCGATCTTTTCCGATAGCAGCATGCCATTGCCGAAGACGTCGCCGGACATGTCACCCACACCGACGACCTTGAATGGCGTCGTCTGTATATCGGTATCCATTTCCCGGAAGTGGCGCTTCACGGTTTCCCAGGCGCCTCGGGCGGTGATGCCCATTTTCTTGTGGTCGTAACCGGCAGAGCCACCAGAGGCAAAAGCATCGTCGAGCCAGAAGCCCGCCTCACGGGCTAGTCCGTTGGCGGTATCGGAGAAGGTTGCCGTTCCCTTATCGGCCGCGACGACGAAATAGGGGTCGTCGCCATCCAGACGCATGGTATCCGCGGGCGCAATAATATCATCGCCAACGATATTGTCGGTGATGGAAAGCAGCGTGCGGATATAGGTCTTGTAAGCCTCCTTACCGGCATTGAAGATCTCATCGCGGTTGCCACCGACGGGCAGCATCTTCGGATAGAAGCCACCCTTGGCACCGACCGGTACGATGACCGCGTTCTTCACCTGCTGGGCTTTGACGAGGCCAAGCACTTCGGTGCGATAATCCTGGCCGCGATCCGACCAGCGAAGCCCGCCGCGCGCCACCTTTCCGAAGCGCAGATGGACGCCTTCCACTTCCGTTCCGTAGACGAATATTTCGCGGAAGGGACGCGGATCGGGAAGGCCATCGAGAAGCTTCGGATCGAATTTGAAGGCCAGCATCGCCTTCGGCGAACCGTCCTCGTTGCGCTGGAAATAGTTGGTGCGCAGCGTGGAATCGACGGCGTTGACGTAACGGCGAAGTGTGCGGTCCTCATCGAGATTGGGTACGCCGGAAAGATCGGCCTCGATCGCCTTGTGCAGATCGGAGAGCTTGCGCAGGCGCGGTTTCTCGCCAAGCTTCGGATCGAAGCCATGGGCGAAAAGATCGAAAATTCTGCGTGCGATCACCGGGTATTTGAACAGTGTTTCGGAAATATGCTCCTGCGAGTAGACAATGCCCGTCTGGCGCAGATAGCGCGCATAGGCGCGAAGCACGGACACCTCGCGCACCGTCAGTCCGGCGGCAACGATCAGTCGGTTGAAATTGTCATTGTCGACGGTGCCATTGAAAGCGGCAAGAAACGCCTCTTCAAGCCTTGGCCCAATGACGGCAAGATCGAGCGTGACGCCTGGCTGGACCCGAAGCTCCATGTCGTGAAGGACGATGAGATCGCTGTTTTCACCGGAGACGACACCAATGTCGAACGTCCGTTCGCTGATGACGCTGAAGCCGAGATTTTCGAGAAGCGGCACGCGGCGCGACAGCGGCAGATGGCCGTCGCGGTGGAAGATCTTCAGCGACAGAATATTCTCCGCCTGCTCAGCTGTCCGGTAGAATTCGATGCGGACCGGCTCGCCCTTGGCGGTCGCAACGATATCGGGCATGTCGCCGATCGCCTCTTCCGGCGTAAAGGCTTCCTGATAAGCCTGGTCGACATCGAGAAGCGGAGCGCTAGGCTCTGAAAGCGCGGTGAAATGATCGATCCAGCGCGCAGCGATATCGCTGACGGCATCTTCCAATCTGTCCTGCGCGATGCGCGGCGTCTTGCCGTTGCTGCGCCCGACGATGAAGTGGACGCGGGCAAGAGCGCCTTCCGGGAAGGCGGGGTAATAAGCCGAGATGTGGCCATCATAGACGCGGGCGAGATAATCGCCGATCTTCTCGCGCACATAGGAATTATACTCCTCGCGCGGCACATAGATGATGACGGAGACGAAGCGGTCGAAGCGATCGATACGGGCAAGCACCCTCACCCGAGGGCGGTCGGCAAGCTCCATGATCTGCTCGGTGTAGCGCACCAGAAGATCGGTTTCGATCTGGAAGAGATCGTCGCGCGGATAGGCTTCGAGGGTGTTGTGCAGAATGCGTCCCGAGTGGCTGTTGGGGTCAAAGCCGAAATGCTCTTCGACCTCCAAGGCCTTGGCGCGCAGAAGCGGGATTTCATGGACCGAGCGGGTATAGGCCGTGGCGGTGAAGAGACCGACGATGCGCAACTCGCCGACGACATTGCCATCGGCATCGAAGCGCTTGATGCCGATATAATCCATATAGGCGCGGCGATGGACAAGCGACTTGACATTGGCCTTGGTGACGATGAGGAAGTCCGGACCATCCAGAAACGCCAGAATTTCCGGCGTCGTCATCACTGCATCCTTGCCAAGCCTAAGCACCCGCACATCCGGATCGCTCAACATCCCGAGACCGACGCCATCGCCGCGCTCGATCTTGGCGGAGCTTCCCTTTCCGGAATAGCTGTAGTCGCGCATGCCGAGGAAGGTGAAATTGTCCTTGCGCAGCCACTCAAGGAATTCGGCGGCCTCTGCGCGATCCGCCTTGCGGCGCGACGATCCGCGCTCTTTCAACTCGTTCAGCGCCTCATCAAGCTTGGCAAGCATAGGCTTCCAGTCGCTATAGGCGGACTGCACCTGGGCGAGAACGAAGCGAAGCCGCTCCTTCAGAGCCTCGGCCGCTTGCGGCGCGACAGGGGCGATGTGCAGTTGAATAAGGCTGATATTGTCTTGCGGCGCGTCTGTTTCCGGATCGGCCAGCCTGTAGCCGCCAGTCGCCTTGGCATCCGCTACCATGATGGGGTGAACCGCAAGGTAGAGGCTGCGATAGCTGCTGGTCACCTCGCCCATGACGGAGTCATAGAGGAAGGGCATGTTGCGCCCAACGATCGTCAGGATGGAGACCGGCACGTTACGCGGCGCGACCCCATCAACCTGGGCGATGCCGATATAGGGGCGATCAGCTTTCCAATGGGAAAGTTCGCTCAAAGCATGGCTTGCAGCCAGTGCCAGCATCTCAGGCGAATAGTGCTCCACGTCGTCCGTGCTGGCACGACTAAAAAGTGTATTGGGATCGAGGAATGGCTTGCCGGTGGCCTCTGCCAGCTTTTTGGCTTTTTCGAGCTGTTTGTCGCGTTTTGGGTTGTTCCGGTAGCCCATTTTGCCTTCTTTCTTCCAAAAATATCCGCGTTTCGGCGATAAAAGGGAGAAAAATCGTGATTTTTCCCAAATTCGAATCGGATATTGGCGCGGAATTATGAATAGTTTAAGTGGCAATCGACAAATTGGCGGGGCGCAAAGAATTTAATCGATTCGGGATGGATCAGCGCTGGTAATCAGGCGTTTACCGGGGTGATTCTGTTAACGCCTCAGTAAAGCAGGTTGTGACTCCGTCGCCACGGTGCAAGCAAATTATTGATTTCCACCTATTTTTGTGGTAGACCGGAAAAACTGATCCACAGCGCGGCACTATCGTGCCCTAAAACACCTCGAAAGCAAGTCATCAATTGCACGCGGTTTCCGTGACATATCCTACTTTTGTGTTGTCGATCCCCGGATTGCAAGATGGTTTCTTTTTGCGTGCTCGGCTGGACCAGTGCGGAGTCACCTGACGGCTTGCCCCCGTCTCATCCGGGCCTGACCGACCCGACCCCGGAAACCCCCGGGTGTATGTAACAGGGAGTTTAAAAAACGAATGACGACCCAGCAGAAGAAATCTCCAGCGCGCCACGGTTTTAAAACCGGAGAAGCGATCGTTTATCCCGCTCACGGTGTCGGTACCATTTCGGCAATCGAAGAACAGGAAGTCGCGGGCATGAAGCTCGAACTTTTCGTCATCGATTTCGAGAAAGACAAGATGCGCCTCAAGGTGCCTGTCGCCAAGGCTGTCAGCATCGGCATGCGCAAGCTGTCCGAAGGGGATTTCGTCGAGCGTGCGCTGAAGGTTGTTCAGGGCAAGGCGCGCGTCAAGCGGACCATGTGGTCGCGTCGCGCGCAGGAATATGACGCAAAGATCAATTCCGGCGACCTGATCGCCATCGCAGAAGTGGTTCGCGATCTCTATCGCGCCGAGAACCAGCCTGAGCAGTCTTACTCCGAGCGTCAGCTTTACGAAGCAGCTCTCGATCGCATGGCTCGCGAAATCGCAGCCGTGAACAAGATGTCCGAAACCGAAGCTGTTCGCCTCGTTGAAGTCAACCTCAACAAGGGCCCCAAGCGCGGCAAGGCCGTCGAAGAAGACGATGCACCGGAAGAAGAAGCCGCATAAGGCTTTTCACCTACAGAATGTCAAAAAACCCGCCCGCCTCGTGGCGGGTTTTTTGTTTCTTTCGCAAAGATGGCCATTCTGTGTTGAGGGCCTCTCAGCAGATCATTCTTCACGCAAGCCCTTATAGAACCTGGATAATCTGTCCCGGACGAAGATGGGGAAGAAGACGGCGCATGTCTCTGGGGTGAAGCGCAACGCAGCCGGCGGTCGGCTCGTAGCCCGGGCGGATCATGTGCATGAAGATGGCCGAGCCGCGATTGCGCTGCCTCGATCTGACGTTCCAGTCGAGCACCAGACAGACATTATACAGCCCGTCTTCCCGGCAGATGTCTTCGTGGCTTGGCTTGAATGGCGCTCTGACCAGCCGATTGTAGTTGGGGTCTCTTGGCGCATCGCACCACAACATCGACTTCACTGCGCGGCGCAACGAGAGACTCGTCTGGACGGCGCGGAAGCGTTCGCCCCGGATGAAGCCATAAAGCAGCGGCATTTGAGCGATCGGCGTTTTGCCGTCACCTTCTCGCTTGAAAACGGAGCGTCCATTGCGACCAATCGCAGCCTGAAACGTTAAATGACCAAGCTGAACAATCGCTCGACTTGGGTTTAATGGTGAAGGGCGGACGAGAAGCTTGGGTGGTAACGTTCGGAATTCAATCTTTCTGGTCATCACTCTTTTTCACGAGATTTTGCTTTGAAGATGCTTCACCCGAACGTCATAGCACGCCGTTATTGCGGCACAAGGGTTGACGCGAAGCGCGCAAACCGCTGAATTGGTTTGAAAATTAAAAGAGAAAGGCGAAGGTACTCTATGACGGCCCGTACATTGCTTCTTGTTGATGACGACGACGATCTGCGCGACACCCTTGCCGAACAACTTTCTCCCTATGAAGAGTTCTCGCTTCTGACGGGTGCGAACGCCAATGCTGCCATCCAGACGGTCAAATCCACTCAGGTCGATCTCTTGATCATGGATGTGGGTCTGCCGGACATGGATGGGCGCGAGGCGGTGAAGCTGATGCGCAAGAACGGCTTCAAGTCTCCCATCATTATGCTCACCGGTCACGACACGGATTCCGACACGATCCTTGGTCTTGAGGCCGGCGCGAACGACTATGTGACGAAGCCCTTCCGCTTTGCAGTGCTGCTTGCCCGCGTTCGTGCGCAGTTGCGCCAATATGAGCAGAGCGAAGACGCGGTCTTCACCGTCGGCCCCTACCAGTTCAAGCCGAGCCAGAAGCTGTTGACGACAGAAGACGGAAAGAAGATTCGTCTGACGGAAAAGGAAGCGGCCATCATTCGTTACCTTTACCGCGCCGGCAGCGCCGTCGTCACGCGTGACGTTCTGCTGGAGGAGGTCTGGGGCTACAATTCCGGCGTCACCACCCACACGCTGGAAACCCACGTCTATCGCCTTCGCCAGAAGATCGAGCACGACCCCTCCAACGCCGAAATTCTCGTGACCGAAAACGGCGGCTACAAGATCGTCCCATAAGAGCGCTGTTTGCTGCGTCCTATTGGCGAGGCGCTTATAGGGCGATTTTCTTGATCCGCTCTTGTCTTGGAGTTCGCATTGGTCGAAAACGGGTTGAACCGCGCTTCCTCAAATATGAGCGGCGCGGTATTCGACTTGAATTTCCCAGGTGGATCAGCCCATGGCGTTGAACGACGATATCAAGCTTTTCGCGCAGGTGCCGCTGTTCCAGGGCTTCAGCGAAGACCAGCTGCGCCTGATCGCTTTCGGCGCCGAGCGGCGGCGCATTGCCGCGGGGCACATGCTGTTTCGCCAATACTCTCCCGCCGAATGTGCCTTCGTCATATGCAATGGACGCTTCGATCTCTGGACCGAAGAGCGTGACGGTAAAAGAGAGGTCAAGGCCACCGTCGGTAGCGGCTGTCTTCTTTCCGAACTGGCGCTCTTCACGCTCTGCGAACGCAAGTTCACTGCGGTCGCGCGCGAGGATTCAGAAGTCATCCGCATCACCCGTATCCTCTTCCATCGCATGATCGAGGAATTCCCGGATGTTGCCGCGGTCGTGTCCGAGCGCATCCGTGGCAACATCGCCGCACTTGCCACAAGTGCGGCTGCCATGCAGAACCGGTTTCTATAACCGCTTTACTATTAAAGCGTGTCGCGATCTTTCAGATTCGCTCCCTACGCTTTAAGTCCTCGTTTTGTCGCATGTCGTTATCGCAAAACCGCTGCACACTTTTGCGCGACATGCTTAGAACTTGAAGTGGGCCGTCACCGGAACGTGGTCGGACGGCCTGTTCCAGCCGCGCGCTTCCTTCAGGATTTCGATCCGATCGAGCGAGGGACCGAGATCCTGCGATGACCAGATATGGTCCAGACGGCGGCCGCGATTGGCAGCTTCCCAATCCTTGGCGCGGTAGCTCCACCAAGTATAAATCTTTTCCGTTTCCGGTACGTTGAGCCGCATCAGGTCGAGCCAGTTGCCACGCTTCATGACCTCCAGCAGACCTTCTGTCTCGACAGGCGTGTGGCTGACGATCTTCAGCAGTTGCTTGTGCGACCAGACGTCGTTTTCGAGCGGCGCTATGTTGAGGTCGCCAACCAGGATCGACGATGCTCCAGGTGTGGCGTCGGCGCTCAGCACCTTCATCTCCTCGACGAAATCGAGCTTGTGGCCGAATTTCGGATTGATCGACCGATCCGGCTCGTCGCCACCTGCCGGAACATAGAAGTTATGGAGGCGGATGCGGCGACTGCCGACCTGCACCAAAGCGGAGATATGGCGGGCGTCCCCGACCTTGCAGTAATCCTGACGGTGATCTTCCGTCAGCGGCAGCTTCGAGGCGATGGCAACGCCGTGATAGCCCTTCTGTCCATGAATGATGATGTGCTCATAGCCGAGCGCCCGCAGGGGTTTGAGCGGAAACTCGCCATTCGGGCACTTGGTCTCCTGCAGGCAGAGAACGTCTGGCTTGTAACGCACCAGAAACTGCTCGACGATCGGCATGCGTAGCCGCACCGAGTTGATGTTCCAGGTGGTTATCGAGAAAGTCATGCCTCACGCTCCGTCTTATGCAGCTAAAGCGCCGTGCGTCCTCTTGGACGCACAAAGGGCACTTTACCTTGAACTATGCATCGGCCCGAAAATCGATTCCGATTTCCGGGCCGATGCTGTAGGAGCAGGCTTATAACAAGAGGGCAGAAAACTGGAAACGCTTTCTGCTGTCTCGCGGTCAACCGCGTTTGCGGACCTCTTCGTAGTTGATGTTGAAGACCTTGTCGTCGAGGTTTACGCCCGTCTGGACGTTGAAGATCATCACGGTCGTGTCCTTGTTCTGCGCATCCGTCGTCGTCCACTGGCGCAGATCGAAGGTTTTCGGATCGAACATCAGGGTGATCGTCGAATCGCCGAAGATGCTCTTGTCGCCGAGAACGATGGTGATCAGATCGGACTCTTCCTTGACGCTGCGAACCTTCTGATTGCTGAGGTCGATCTTGTCGGCCAGAAGCAGGCTGAGCGGCGTCTTGGACAAAGGATAGATGTCCCAGGTCTTCAGCTTCATGTTGCCGATGACGACGTTGCGGCCATCCGCGATCACGCGCATGGGCGACGGGTCTTCGTAGTTGAAGCGAAGCTTGCCAGGACGCGAAATATAGAACTTGCCGCCTGTCTGTTCACCGCGCGGACCGAACTGAACGAACTCGCCCATCATCGTCTTGACCGACGAGAAGTGGTTGGCGATCTTCTGCGCCGTCACGCCGTCTCCTGCGCCCTGCGCTAAAGCTGCAATGGGCGAGAGCGCTACAGATGCGGCCGCTGCCGAAAACAGCGTCATCACGCCTCGCCGCGTCATGCTGCTCTCAAGGCCGGGATGCTGAGCGGAAACGACCGAGCGGGTATTCTTCATTCTGTTCTCCTTCATCGCATCCCATGTGCCGAAAAAACACGGCGGCTTCATGACATGGAGCGACGGCTATAACGCTGAAAGCACACGCCTGGTTGCGGCTATCGAACCTGCACGCAAGCAACTGGTATCAAAGACCAACTGGCGGTCGAGCGTTAGACGATTGTGGCTTAATCATTCTCCGTCGGCACGAGAATTTCGCGCTTTCCGGCGTGGTTTGCAGGGCCGATAATGCCTTCCTGTTCCATCCGTTCGATCAGCGACGCGGCGCGGTTGTAACCGATGCCGAGCCTGCGCTGGACGTAGGAGGTCGAGGCCTTGCCATCGCGCAGAACGACGGCGACGGCCTGATCATAAGGGTCGTCGGATTCTGCCATGTTGCCGGTGCCGGCAGGGCCGCCGCCATCCTCGTCCTCATCCTCTTCGGTGACCGCTTCTAGGTAATCCGGCGAACCTTGGGTCTTGAGGTAGGAGACGATCTCTTCCACTTCATTGTCCGAAACGAAAGGACCGTGGACGCGCTGGATGCGCCCGCCGCCTGCCATATAGAGCATATCACCCATGCCGAGCAGCTGCTCTGCGCCCTGTTCGCCAAGGATGGTGCGGCTGTCGATCTTGGAGGTAACCTGGAAGGAAATGCGCGTCGGGAAGTTTGCCTTGATCGTGCCGGTGATGACGTCGACGGACGGGCGCTGGGTGGCCATGATGACATGAATGCCGGCGGCACGCGCCATCTGCGCCAGACGCTGCACGGCACCCTCGATATCCTTGCCGGCGACCATCATCAGGTCGGCCATTTCGTCGATGATGACGACGATATAGGGCAGCGGCTTCAGATCGAATTCTTCCGTCTCATACATGGCCTCGCCCGTCTGGCGATCAAAGCCGGTCTGTACGGTTCTCGTCAGGACTTCGCCCTTGTCGAGTGCCTGCTGAACGCGGGTGTTGAAGCCATCGATGTTACGAACACCGATCTTCGACATTTTTTTGTAGCGCTCTTCCATCTCCCGCACGGTCCATTTCAGCGCGACGACGGCCTTCTTGGGATCGGTGACGACAGGCGAGAGCAGATGCGGAATGCCGTCATAGATCGACAGTTCGAGCATCTTCGGATCGATCATGATCAGACGGCACTGTTCCGGCGTCATGCGATAGACGAGCGACAGGATCATGGTGTTGATCGCGACCGACTTACCAGAGCCGGTGGTACCGGCCACGAGAAGATGCGGCATCTTGGCAAGATCGGCGATGACGGCTTCACCACCGATTGTCTTGCCGAGTGCCATCGGCAGCTTGGCCTTGCTGCTTTCAAAATCACGAGATCCGACGAGCTCGCGCAGGAACACCGTTTCGCGCGTGCGGTTGGGAAGCTCGATACCGATGGCATTGCGGCCAGGAACGACGGCGACGCGCGCGGCAATCGCGCTCATCGAGCGGGCGATATCGTCCGCCAGACCGATGACGCGCGACGACTTGATGCCGGGCGCCGGTTCAAGTTCATAAAGCGTCACGACGGGGCCAGGACGCACATGGATGATCTCGCCCTTGACGCCGAAGTCTTCCAGCACGCCCTCAAGCCGCCGGGCATTCTGCTCCAGAACGTCCGCGTTCAGCGTGTTGTCCTTGACGACATTCTTGGGCTCGGCCAGCAGATGGATCGACGGGACCTGGAAACCATCTGGCGAAATGAACGAGGTTTGCGCTTCGCGTGCAACCCGCTCGCTCGGCTTCGGCCGCGACGGTGGTGCGGTAATACGCGTCGGGCTTCCCGGTGCCGGGCGTGGAGCAAAGGGCGCGTCGCCGGAGAGAACACCATCGGGCAAGCTCTCTTCGTCATCGAATGGCGGCTCGTCGAGATCGTCGTTGACGGAAGGTGCCTGTCGGCGTGCACGCGCTTCCGCCCGTTCCTCGAAGGAAGGCTCTGCCCTTTCCAGACGGTTGATCGCAGTCTTCAGCCGCGACGGCTCGTTCAAAGTGCCGAATTCGTAATCGTTGAAGTCGTAGGGCTGCTCGAACTCATTGGCGAGCGACTTGGGCTTCAGACCAAAGATCCGCCGAAGCCGTGCCTGGGTCGTGTACCAGTAATGCGTCAGCGCGCCAAAAGCGAGGAAGTTGGCGAAGAAACCCTCGCCGTCATCCTCATCGTCCTCTTCGATCTCCTGAACCTTGCGGGCCTTGCTGTTGACGGCAGCCTGCGGCGCGAAGGGTTCCTCCGCATCCTGGTCGAAGGCGCCGAGAAGACCTGACGCGACCAGCATCAGCCAGGCCGCAGGCACAGCCAGGATTGCGCCCAGAACGGTCGCAGCAGTTCCAGTCGGATAGGCGCCAAGGAAGAGCGCGGGAAAGCGCAGGATCATGTCGCCGATCACGCCGCCAATGCCATTGGGCAGCGGCCATGTCTGCGGTGCCGGGAAACATCCAAGCGAGGCAGAGGCAATGAAGGCGCCACCAATCCAGGCCATCAGGCGGGTCGGCATGCGGGTGAGTTTGCGGCCGGAAATCAAGACGAAGGCCCAGGACAGGATGGGCAACATGGCAATCAGCGACGACAGCCCGAGAAACTGCATCATGATATCGGCGAAGATCGCGCCGCTATGCCCGAGCAGATTGGTAGGCTCGTTGGAGGTCGCGTAGGAGAGACTTGGATCGGCCACGTTCCAGGTTGCAAGTGCGGTCACGCCCAGCGCCAAGGCTGCCAGAACGGCAAAACCACACAGCGCCATGATCTGTCGCACGACGAATGCCGTCAGCACGAAGCGATTGTCGCGGCCCTCGAATGTCGGAGAATTCACTCTGCCCATATGTTGAACCTGTCGTCCTTAGTTTTTCCGGAGCTTCGTGACCGAAGCAGGGATGACAGGGCAAAATAGCGGCATGGTGGTTAATGCGGCATTAACCACGGGAAAACTCGTTTACCAGTGATGCCGCCTAAAAAACGAAAAAGCCCGGCGAGACAATCGCCGGGCTTCGATTTGGGAGGTTCGGGTGCCAGAACGACACCTGAGCAATCTTAGTTGTGGTAGGCGGCTTCGCCGTGAGATGCGAGGTCGAGACCTTCGCGTTCGGCTTCGACCGGCACACGCAGACCGACGATGATGTCGACGATCTTGTAGAGGATCGCAGAGCCGATACCCGTCCACAGGATGGTGATGACGACGGCCTGAATCTGAACCATCAACTGACCACCCATCGTCTGCTCGCCAGCATAGCCGACGCCGCCAAGCGAGGCGCTTGCGAAGATGCCGGTCGCCAGAGCGCCGAACATGCCGCCAATGCCGTGAACGCCGAAGACGTCAGCCGTGTCGTCGTAACCGAACTTGTTCTTCACCACGGAGACGAAGAAGTAGCAGAGCGGCGAAACGATCACACCCATGACGATCGCGCCCATCGGGCCGACGATACCAGCAGCAGGCGTGATGGCAACGAGACCAGCGATCATGCCCGAAGCAGCACCCAGCATGGAAGCCTTGCCACGCGTGAAGCTTTCAACCACGCACCAGGAGAGAATGGCGGCAGCGGTGGCGATGAAGGTGTTGACGGTTGCGAGCATCGCACCACCGGAGGCTTCCAGGTTGGAACCGGCGTTAAAGCCGAACCAGCCGACCCACAGCATGGCAGCGCCAACATAGGTCAGCGTCATGGAGTGCGGAGCCATCATGTCCTTGCCGTAGCCCGTACGCTTGCCGACCATGATCGCACCAATGAGACCGGCAACACCGGCATTGATGTGAACGACCGTGCCGCCAGCGAAGTCAAGGGCGCCGAGACCGAAGAGGTAACCCTTGGCATCCCAGACCATGTGGGCAATCGGGAAGTAGACGAAGGTAACCCAAAGCAGGCAGAAGAGAACCGAAGCGGAGAACTTGATGCGCTCCGCGAAGGCGCCGATGATCAGTGCCGGCGTGATGGCCGCGAAGGTCATCTGGAACATCACGAAGATGTATTCCGGAATGACGACGCCCTGCGAGAAGGTCGCAGCGGTCGTGTCCTTGGTCACACCCGCGAGGAAGAGCTTGGCGAAACCGCCGAAGAACGGGCTTTCAGAACCACCGAAGGCGAAGGAGTAACCGTAGACGACCCAGGCAATCATGACGGTGGCGGCAATGACCGTGCACTGCATCAGAACCGACAGCATGTTCTTGGCGCGAACGAGACCGCCGTAGAACAGGCCAAGACCCGGAACGGCCATGAAGAGGACCAGGATGGTGGACAGGAACATGAAGGCAGTGTCGCCCTTGTCCGGAACGGCGGCAACGGCTGCTGCTGCTGCGGGGGCAGCGGCGTCCTGCGCAAAGGATATGACCGGCGCCAGGAGGGCTGCCGCACCGGCGCTCAAGGCGCTGAGTGTGGAAATTTTCTTGAAGTTCATAATCTGAGGACTCCCCTGTCAGCCGAGCTCAAAGCGCTTCTGTGTTCGTTTCGCCGGTGCGGATGCGCACTGCCTGTTCAATCGAGTAGACGAAAATCTTGCCGTCGCCGATCTGCCCCGTCTTGGCCGCGGATGCGATTGCATCGACCGCCTTTTCCACCACGTCGGACGCCACGGCGATCTCGATCTTCAGCTTCGGAAGAAAGCTGACCGCATATTCGGTACCGCGATAAATCTCGGTATGCCCCTTCTGACGTCCGTAACCCTTCACTTCGGTTACGGTCAGGCCCTGAATGCCGAGCGCGGTGAGAGCCTCGCGCACCTCATCCAGCTTGAACGGCTTGATAATGGCCATCACAATTTTCATCTGGTTTCCCATCCTTTGTTTGTGCTCGGCATGGAGCCGACTCTCCTTGCCGCTGGCAGATCAGTAACAGCGACTGACACTCTATATTCAAAGGGCGTGCCAGTTTCGGCATGCAGGGAATAAGTTATTGAAAAGTAACGACTATAAAAGATAAGGCCGCAAAACGGGCAATTGTTCGCGCTTTAGGCGAACAATTTATGGGCGATTTTTAAAAAATGATCGTTTTTTAGTCATTTGCCCGTTTGCGAATCAGGCCCTCTTGCGCCATCGAGGCGATAAGCACGCCATCGCGGGTAAAGAGGTTGCCTCTGGTCAATCCGCGGGCACCGGACGCGCTCGGGCTGTCCTGCGTGTAGAGCAGCCAGTCTTCCAACTTGCACGGGCGATGAAACCACATGGCGTGGTCGAGGCTCGCCACCTGGATGGTCGGATCGAAGATAGTCGTTCCGTGGGCATAGAGTGATGTATCGAGCAGCGTCATGTCGGAAAGATAGGCGAGAACCGCTGCCTGATAATGCCTGTCATCCGGCACGGCACCGACGGCGCGCACCCAGATATCCTGCTTCGGCTCCAGCTTTTCGCGCGAGATGTAATGCGTCAGCGAGACCGGGCGGATTTCGATCGGCCGCTTGTTCTCCCAGTATTTGCGGATCGCGGGTGGCGCATTGGCGAGAAATGCCTCCTGCAACTGCGCCTCGCTCATCAGGCTTTCCGGCTGCGGCACGTTTGGGATCGGGCTCTGGTGATCGAAGCCGCCTTCCTCGATCTGGAACGATGCCGACATGGCAAAGATCGCATGACCGTGCTGGATGGCAACGATGCGCCGTGTGGCAAAGCTTGCACCGTCCCGAATGCGATCGACCTGATAGATGATCGGCACGAGGGGATCGCCCGGCCGCATGAAATAGGCGTGGAGCGAATGGATAAAACGGTCCGCATCCACCGTTCGCTGTGCCGCCATCAGTGCCTGCGCAATGACCTGACCACCGAAGACGCGCTGCCATCCAACCTGTGGGCTGGTGCCGCGGAAGAGATTTTCTTCAAGCTTTTCAAGATCAAGCGTGGCGAGAAGATTCTCCATCGGGCTTGATGAATGAGAAGGATGCGACATTTCGGCATGCTCCGGCTGTATGAAGACGTGATGGGATGGTCTATAATGGCAGAAGAATATGCACAAGAACGCAAGGCGCAGGAGAAGACGCAATGCTTGATGTCGTGATTGCCGGGGGCGGATATGTGGGCTTAAGCGTTGCCGTCGCCATCAAGCAGGCAGCGCCGCATCTTGGCGTGCAGGTCATCGAAGCCGCACCGGAAGACGTCTGGAAGAAGGACGTCCGCGCCTCTGCGATCATCGCCGCCGCAAGCCGCATGCTGGATGTCTTCGGCATCTGGCAGGAACTGGAGCCGGAAGCCCAGCCGATCAACAAGATGATCGTGACGGATTCGCGCACGGCCGATCCTGTTCGCCCGGTCTTCCTAACCTTCGACGGCGACGTGGCGGAAGGCCAGCCCTTTGCGCATATGGTCCCGAATGTCGCCATGGTCGGTGCTCTGCGGGGAGTGTGCGAGCGGCTCGGGATCGAGATTCGCCACGGGCTCAGCGTCACCGGTTTTTCCGCCGGCCCGCAAAGCAACCAGATTTCGCTTTCCGACGGCTCGTCGCTGGAAACGCGTCTGCTGGTCGCCTGTGATGGTGTCAAATCGGCGCTGCGCGACATGGCTGGCATCAAGACTGTTCATTGGGCTTACGATCAGTCGGGCATCGTCACGACTGTGGAGCACGAGCGGCCGCACAATGGCTGCGCGGAAGAACACTTTTTGCCCTCCGGTCCCTTTGCCATCCTGCCACTCAAGGGCAACCGCTCGTCGCTCGTGTGGACGGAGCGCACGGCAGATGCCGATAGCCTCGTCGCTTCCGACGATCTTATCTTCGAAGAAGAACTCGAGCGTCGCTTTGGCCACAAGCTGGGGCCCATTCGCCCCGTCGGTCCGCGCCGCGCCTTCCCGCTTGGCCTCACGCTTGCCCGCGCTTTTGTCGCGCCACGCATCGCGCTTGCCGGCGACGCCGCCCACGGCATTCACCCGATATCCGGCCAAGGCCTCAATCTCGGCTTCAAGGATGTGGCGGCACTGGCCGAGACCGTTGTCGAGGCCGATCGCATCGGGCTCGATATCGGCTCACTCAATGTGCTGGAGCGCTACCAGTCCTGGCGCCGCTTCGACACGGTACGCATGGGCATCACCACCGATGTGTTGAACCGTCTGTTCTCCAATGATGTCGGGCCGATCCGCGTTGCGCGCGATTTCGGGCTGGGCCTCGTTGATCGGATTCCCGCATTGAAATCCTACTTCATCGGCCAGGCCGCCGGAACGGCGGACCGCAATGGACCAAAATTGCTGGCGGGGCAGCCTCTGTAGCCGGCATCGTCCTTTAGCATCATCTGATTCAGCATCTGGTGGCTTTCGGTAAAGCGGAAGCCACATCTTGCCGTGAACAAAGGCTGAATCTGACAGAGTCAGCGATTCGTCTCTGATTCGTTCTCAACCTGTTCCGAATCTTGCGCCTTTGGCGTTTCTCAGCAAAAAAGCGGTTTTGGCTTGCCGTATTGGCGGTCAAATCAAGGGCGGTGCCGATCATAACCGCTTTCGTCCTTGCGTTTGGCCTTGCTGATTGCCATGTGTGGGAAGACTGAAATGCGGGCGCCCTCACGCCGTGTCCGAAGAGTAGCAGCATCGTCGTTTTCGCGGATAGTACGTTGAATTTTCGCCCCATGATCTTGAGCGGCCGCGGTGTAACGGCCGTTCTTGGACCGACAAATACCGGCAAGACCCATTATGCCATCGAGAGAATGGTGGCGCATGGAAGTGGCGTCATCGGCCTGCCGCTGCGCCTTCTGGCGCGCGAGGTCTATACGCGGCTGGTGGAAAAGGTCGGCGCCAACAATGTTGCGCTGATCACCGGCGAAGAGAAGATTTCCCCACCCCGTGCGAAATATTCCGTCTGCACCGTGGAAGCGATGCCACGCGAAACCAATGCTGCCTTTGTCGCCATCGACGAAGTCCAACTCGCGGGCGACCTGGAACGCGGCCATATCTTCACCGACCGCATTCTGAATCTGCGCGGCAAGGAAGAAACGCTGCTTCTGGGTGCCGGAACCATGCGGCCGATCCTCGAAAAGCTGCTGCCCGGCATCGTCATGGTGGAGCGCCCTCGCCTGTCGCAACTCTTCTATGCGGGATCGAAGAAGATCACCCGCCTGCCCCAGCGCACGGCAATCGTCGCCTTCTCGGCCGACGAAGTCTACGCGATTGCCGAACTGGTGCGCCGTCAGCGTGGAGGTGCAGCGGTCGTTCTCGGTGCGCTATCGCCCCGTACCCGCAACGCGCAGGTTGGGCTCTACCAGAACGGCGACGTGGAATATTTGGTGGCGACCGATGCCATCGGCATGGGTCTGAACCTCGATGTCGACCACGTCGCATTTGCCCAGGATCGCAAATTCGACGGCTATCAGTTCCGCAATCTCAACCCGGCTGAAATGGGCCAGATCGCCGGTCGTGCCGGACGGCATCTGCGTGATGGTACCTTTGGCGTGACAGGCCGCGTCGATCCGCTGGACGATGAGTTGGTGGAACGAATCGAATCACACGAGTTCGATCCGGTCAAAGTGCTGCAATGGCGCACAAAGAATTTCGATTTCTCGTCCATCAGAAATCTCCAGGCGAGCCTCGATGCGGCACCCACGGTGCAGGGTCTGTCGCGCGCGTTGCCTGCCATCGACCAACAGGCACTCGAATATCTCGGGCGCTACCCGGAGATCATCGACGTCACGACCACTGCGGAGCGTGTCGAAAGATTGTGGGAAGCCTGCGCTTTGCCGGATTATCGCCGCATCGCGCCTGCACAACATGCCGATTTGATTTCGACTCTCTATTTCGATCTCGTCAAACGCGGTACGGTCAATGAGAATTTCATGGCAGAACAGGTACGCCGCGCCGACCGGACGGATGGTGAAATCGACACGCTCTCCGCCAGGATTGCGCAGATCAGAACATGGACGTATGTATCCAACCGCCCAGGATGGCTTGCCGATCCGACACACTGGCAAGAAAAGACACGGGAAATCGAAGATCGATTGTCCGATGCTCTACATGAAAGGTTGACGAAACGCTTTGTTGATCGCAGGACATCTGTGCTCATGAGGCGCCTAAGAGAGAATGCGATGCTTGAAGCTGAAATCAGTGTGAATGGTGATGTCTTCGTAGAAGGACATCATGTCGGTCAATTGGCGGGATTCCGGTTCACCCCGGTTTCGGGAACCGAAGGTCCAGATGCCAAGGCCGTCCAGGCGGCAGCGCAAAAGGCGCTCGCATTGGAGTATGAGGCGCGCGCCGCCCGTCTCCATGCCAGTGGTAATGGCGACCTGGCGATGAGCTCGGACGGTCTCGTTCGCTGGCTCGGTGAGCCCGTGGCGCGTCTGGCCGCCGGCGACAACATCATGAAGCCGCGCGTCATCCTTCTGGCCGACGAGCAGCTGAGCGGCAATGCGCGTGACCACGCGCTCGCCCGCATCGAGCGCTTCGTCAATCACCAGATCGCAACGGTTCTGAAGCCGCTCGACGATATTTCGCGCGCCGAAGATCTGCAGGGTCTCGCCAAGGGTCTGGCCTTCCAGCTGGTTGAAAATCTCGGCATCCTGTTCCGCCGCGACGTGGCCGATGAGGTCAAGACGCTGGATCAGGACGCCCGCGCCTCCATGCGCCGTTATGGCATCCGCTTTGGCGCCTACCACGTTTTCCTGCCAGCGCTTCTCAAGCCGGCGCCCGCCGAACTCGTGACGCTGCTCTGGGCCCTGAAGAATGACGGTCTTGGCAAGCCGGGCTATGGCGATCTCATCCCGGTTCTGGCCGCTGGCCGCACGTCTGTGGTGACCGATCCCGGTTTCGAGCGCATGTTCTACAAGCTTGCCGGCTTCCGTTTCCTCGGCAAGCGCGCTGTGCGCATCGATATTCTCGAGCGTCTGGCCGACCTCATCCGTCCGCTGCTGCAGTGGAAGCCCGGCCAGCAGCCGCGCCCTGAGGGTGCCTATGACGGTCGCCGCTTCACCACGACAACGGCGATGCTGTCAATCCTGGGTGCGACACTGGACGACATGGAAGAGATCCTCAAGGGTCTCGGCTACCGCGCCGACCAGGTCTCTGCAGAGGAAGCAGCAACCTTCCTCGCCGCCCAGAGCGGTGATGCTGCGAAGGCAGGCGCGACGGAAGCGGCACCGGCTGAAGAGGCTGCAAGTGACGATGCCGACGCTTCCGATGTATCCGAACAGGAAGCTTCTGCCGAAGCTGTGGCCGAAGCGCCAGCAGAGGTGAAGGCTGAAGAGCCGAAGACCGAGGAAGCCACGGCTCAAGAAGCAAAGTCTGAAGAGGCAGCGGCTGAAAACGCCGAGCCGAAGCCGGTTCTCTTGTGGCGCCCCGGTGGCCGCAACGACAACCAGCGCAGCGACAACCGCCGTCCGGGCAATCGCAATGCTGGCAACCGTGGTGAAGGCGAGCGTCGCGAAGGCGGTGAAGGTCGTCCCGGCAATCGCCAGAACGCCAATCGCGACGGCAACCGTGAGGGTGATCTCAAGCGAGAAGGCGGACGTCCTGACAACAAGGCACGCGGCAACAACAACCGTGGCGATCGTCCCGATCGTGGCGAGCGCAAGGACCGTCCGGAGCGCAATGATCGCGGCGGCAAGCCGCAGGGTCAGCAGCGTTTCGAGGCCAAGCCACCGCGCAAGGAAAAGCCGATGGATCCGGATTCGCCTTTCGCCAAGCTCGCTGCTCTCAAGGAGCAGCTGAAGAAGTAAGCCTATGGGTGCTAAGGAACAGCCACTGGAAGCCGGGCGTCAGCGCCTCGACAAGTGGCTGTTCTTCGCCCGTATGGCAAAATCCCGCTCGATAGCCCAGAGCTACATCCAGTCGGGCAATATCAAGGTCAATGGCGCGCCCGTGCGCCAATCCAGCCACATGGTGAAAACCGGTGACAGGTTGGATATCGCGGTCGAGCGAATGGACCGTATTCTCATCGTCAAGGCACCCGGCGAGCGCCGCGGGCCTTACGAAGAGGCCAAGCTCCTCTATGATGATCAGACCCCGCCCCGCGAACCCAAGGATCGCATGACCCTGCTTGAGCAGGCGGTGCGCCTGCCAGGCAGCGGCCGCCCGACCAAGAAGGAACGCCGGGCGCTGGACAGGTTCATCTCCGACGCCGAGAACCCAGAGGATTAGAATAAACGACTACGTCGTCGCCTTTTTTCAGCATCCTTTGTCCTTGCCATCTTGTCATAAAGGCATTACCTCACTTGCGAAAATGCCCTGTCTGAATTCCGGGCGAAGGCTTGTGTTTGAAAGCCAACAACCCGGCCTGCATATTCTGGAGTTCTTCATGACGTATGTCGTGACCGACAATTGCATTCGCTGCAAATACACCGACTGTGTCGAAGTCTGCCCCGTGGATTGCTTCTACGAAGGCGAAAACTTCCTCGCCATCAATCCCGACGAATGCATCGATTGCGGCGTATGCGAGCCGGAATGTCCCGCCGAGGCGATCAAGCCGGATACCGAGCCGGGCCTCGACAAGTGGCTGAAGATCAACGCCGAATACGCTGCCATCTGGCCGAACATCACCGTCAAGCGCGATCCGCTTCCGGAAGCCAAGGAGATGGACGGCGTCGAAGGCAAGCTCGACCTCTATTTCTCCGCCGAGCCCGGCAAGGGCGACTGACACAAGTCAGCCCCGTGCGAAATAGAAAGCCTCCCGGCATCCGCCGCGGAGGCTTTTTCATGCCTATCTATCGATGGAATGACTCAGCTGCCCCTGCCCGCCTGCAGCGTGGTGGCAAGCAGCGTCAGAAGTGCCACGCTTTCCTCCAGGCTCTGGCGCTGGCGGCTCTGCAGGATGGCCGCCTGCAATCGGTTCATCTCTCTGGCAATCGCCGCTGGCTGCCATGTGCGCAGCGCGCGCTCAATCACCGGCTTGCGACGAAAATGGATGCCGCGCCCAAGCGTCTGCATCACCTGGCCGGCCTGCAGCTTCTTCTCATCCATTTCGGCCCGCATCTGGTCGAGCATCTGGAACTGGCGGAGGCACCCTTGCAGCACCAGGAAGATCGGCGTCTTTGACGAGATGATCTTCTGCGTGGCATGGAAGAAACCGTTGCGATCACCCTTCAGGATCGCATCGACGGCGTCGTCAGCAGACACGGCACTGGCATCACCGATAATCGCGGCGACATCGTCTTCCTCGATCACATCCCGTCCGCGGCAGTAGAGCGCCAGCTTCTTCACCTCATTGCGCGAGGCTATGCGATCGCCACCGAGCGATTCGATCAGTCGCTGGCGCGCAGCCGGCGTGATTCTCAAGTTTTCATCCGCAAGCTCATGGTCGATCAGCGTGTTCAGCGATCTCGCATCATCCGCATAACAGGGGATGGCAGCAATGGACCTGGACGGCTCGGCGATCTTACGCAGACCGGTGCCCTTTTTCAGGTCACCCGCCTCGATGATGAGAAAGCTAGTTTCCGGCGGATTGTCGGCCAGCATTTGAAGCGCATCGACCAGCGGCTTCTCATTGGCCGCACCCTTGACCCAGACGAGCTTTTCGCCACCGAAGAGGCCGATGGCATTCACCTCGTCCAGAAGCCGTCCAGGGTCGCCCTGAAGGTCGGTAACGGCGAGTTTCAGCGAAGCAAAGGCATCATTGGGGTCGATACCGGTCTTCGCGGCAATCACCGCTGCACGTTCCGAGACCAGCCCGCGATCCGGCCCGTAGAGGACAAAAATGCGAAAACGCTCCGCCGGATTGTCGGCGAAGCGCTCAAATTCATGGGACTTGATTTCCGTCATGATCGCAGCTTATCGGCTGAGCGTGGCGGCAATGTCCGTGCGGATAATCTCTGCCAGCTCACGCGCCGCGCGGTTTTCACCATCCCGGACCGCACGGATCTTGGCGAATTCCTGCTGCGGTAGGTCGAGCATGGCGGTCACGGTACGCTTGGCCGACCGCAACACCTGTCCATCGGACATGCGCGTCAGCACATATTGGCCGGTCATCGTCACGCGGCCCGGATAAGGACCGTCATAGTTGCTCTTGCCGACCGACAGGCTCGTATCGTTCGTCACCTCGGTGGAGCTTGCACTGGACGTGACCACCAGCCTGACCTGATAATCGGTCTTCACGGGCGCCCCTTCACCACCATAGGCGAGGAAGATCAGGTGGTTGCGAACCTCCTGCGTGATGCGGTCGCCAGCGGACGAAAAGCTGACGGAAGCCAGCTTCTCACGCGTTCCGGATTCCACGCTATAGAGCGGGCGAACCTGGCAGCCTGCGAGCGCACCGGACAAAACGACGACAGACACTGCGGCTGCTATGCGGCCCCATCTGGAATAGGCATCAAACAACAATGTTCACGATCCTTTGTGGAACCACGATGATCTTCTTCGGCTCTGAACCGGCGAGTGCCGCCTTGACGGCATCCAGTTCCAGCACGGCGGCGCGGACGGTATCTTGATCCGCATCGCGGGCGATTGTCAATTCGCCACGCTTCTTGCCGTTGATCTGGATCGGCAGAACAACTTCGTTCTCTTCGACGAGCGCAGGCACAAAAATCGGCCACGCCGCCTGCGCGACCAGACCGGAATTGCCGAGAACCTTCCAGCATTCCTCCGCCAGATGCGGCGTCATCGGCGCAATCATGCGGATGAGGATTTCCACCGCATCGCGCGCCGCAGCCTTTACCTCATTGTCCTTGTTGCCGTTGGCAACCTCAGACAGCGGGCCGGCCAGCGTGTTGACCAGTTCGTAGATACGGGCGATCGCCTTGTTGAAGGCAAGCTTGTCCAGATCGTCCTGAACGGCTTTCAGCGTCTTGTGAGCGGCCTTGGACATAGCCAGGCCCTCGCCTGCCGTTGCCGGTGCTGCATTGACAGCCTTCAATTCGTCGGCGGCTTCGCCGATGATGCGCCAGACGCGCTGGACGAAGCGATGCGCGCCTTCGACACCGGCTTCCGACCAGATCACATCGCGGTCCGGTGGACTATCGGACAGCACGAAGAAGCGCGCGGTATCGGCGCCATAAGACGCGATGATATCGTCGGGATCGACCACGTTCTTCTTCGACTTCGACATCTTCTCGATGGAGCCGATGGCAACCTCTTCGCCGCTTTCCAGCATGTAGGCACGGCGCTTGCCGTCCACTTCCTCGATGCGGATATCGGAGGGCACGATCCACTGGCCATTCTGGCCTTCGCCCAGGCGATAGGTCTCGTGCACCACCATGCCCTGGGTGAACAGTCCCTTGAAGGGCTCCTTCACGTCCACATGGCCGGTTTCCTTCATCGCGCGGGTGAAGAAGCGCGAATAGAGAAGGTGCAGGATCGCGTGCTCGATGCCGCCAATATACTGATCGACCGGCAGCCAGCGATTGGCGACCTTTGGATCGGTCGGCTGATCTTCCCAAGGTGCGGTAAAGCGGGTGAAGTACCAGCTGGAATCGACGAAGGTATCCATCGTGTCGGTTTCGCGCCGCGCATCGTGGCCGCATTGCGGGCAGGCGACATGACGCCAGGTCGGGTGACGATCGAGCGGGTTGCCAGGCACATCGAAAGTGACGTCATCGGGCAGCTTGACCGGCAGGTCCTTCTTCGGAACGGGCACGACGCCGCAGACTTCGCAATGGATGACCGGGATCGGGCAGCCCCAATAGCGCTGACGGGAAATACCCCAGTCGCGCAGGCGGAAATTCACCTTGCGCTCCGCCTGCGGGGCATTGCCCAGAACCTGCTGCGACAGCTTCGTTACGACGGCGTCGAAAGCGTCCGTGGTCTTCATGCCGTCGAGGAAGCGGGAATTGATCATCACCCCGTCATCGACATAGGCGGTATCGCCAACCGTGAAGCTTGCCGCATCGCCGTCTTCCGGCATGACGACGGGAACGACGGGCAGACCATATTTGCGGGCAAAATCCAGGTCGCGCTGGTCGCCCGAAGGGCAACCGAAGATCGCGCCGGTGCCGTAATCCATCAGCACGAAGTTTGCGATGTAGACCGGCAGTTCCCAGGACGCATCCAGCGGATGGAAGACCTTGACGCCGGTATCCATGCCACGCTTCTCAGCCGTTTCCAGCGCAGCCAGAGACGTGCCCTGACGACGGCACTCGTCGCAGAACTCGGCAATCTCGGCATTCTTTTCAGCCAAAGCTTTCGCCAAAGGATGATCGGCGGCAATGGCCAGGAAGGAAGCGCCAAACAGCGTGTCCGGACGCGTTGTGTAAACCGTGATGTCGTCAAAACCTTCCGGCGCCGTTGCGGCCACTGTCTGCCAACGCAGCGACAGGCCCTCCGACTTGCCAATCCAGTTCTTCTGCATCAGCCGGACCTTCTCCGGCCACTGATCCAACTCATCCAGCGAGTCCAGCAGATCCTGGCTGAAATCGGTGATCCGGAAGAACCACTGTGTCAGCTCGCGCTGCTCGACCAGCGCGCCGGAGCGCCAGCCGCGACCGTCGATCACCTGCTCATTGGCCAGAACCGTATGATCGACCGGGTCCCAGTTGACCTTGGACTGCTTGCGATAGACCAGACCCTTCTGCATGAAGTCGATGAACAGCGACTGCTGGCGGTGGTAGTAATCCACGTCGCAGGTCGCAAATTCACGGCTCCAGTCCAGCGACAGTCCCATGGACTTCAGCTGGCCACGCATGGTGGCGATGTTCTGATATGTCCAGTCCTTCGGGTGAACCTTGTTCTGCATGGCAGCATTTTCCGCCGGCATGCCAAAGGCATCCCAACCCATGGGATGCAGCACGTTATAGCCGCGCGCGCGCTTGTAGCGGGCAACCACATCGCCCATCGCATAGTTGCGAACATGGCCCATATGAATGCGACCGGATGGGTACGGGAACATCTCAAGGACGTAATATTTCTCACGGCTGTCGCCATTATCTGTGACGAAGACCTTGTCTTCGTTCCATTGCTGCTGCCAGCGCGGCTCGGCGTCGCGAGGATTATAACGTTCGATGGCCATACTTCTGAAATCCGGGTATCGAGGGGGTAATGCGCGGTGACCTTCACCATGAAACGACCGATGCGTCAAGTTTTGCAGGGCGTTAGGGGGCGCAAACTTGGAATACAGCGCTTAAATGGTGACAATCATGCTTGGCATCAAGCGCCACCCGCTTTAGAGCGCCGTGCGTCCTATTGGACGCACAAAGGACGCTCTATCTTCTTTGATCTACGCATCGTGCCTTCCGAAAATCGATTCCGATTTTCGGGCCGATGCTGTAGGACGAGCAGATCATCGTTTGAGAGAGAACAGAGGCCTCCCATGGACATCGAAGCCCGTCTTGCCGACATCAAGGAGCGGATCGCCACCACAGCCGAAAAGGCAGGAAGAAACGCCGCCGATGTCACTCTGGTTGCCGTGTCGAAAACCTTCGATGGTGACGCCATTCAGCCGGTCATCGACTGTGGCCAGCGCGTCTTCGGCGAAAACCGCGTCCAGGAAGCGCAGGGCAAATGGCCGGCACTGAAGGAGCAGACACCCGATATCGAGCTTCATCTGATCGGCCCGCTGCAATCCAACAAGGCAGCCGACGCTGTGGCACTGTTCGACGTGATCGAAAGCGTCGATCGCGAGAAGATCGCTCGCGCGCTTGCAGACGAATGCAGCAAGCAGGGCAAGGCGCTTCGCTTTTACGTGCAGGTCAATACCGGGCTGGAGCCGCAAAAGGCAGGTCTCGATCCGCGCGAGACCGCGACCTTCGTCAAGCTCTGCCGCGACGAGCTGAAGCTGACCGTTGAAGGCCTGATGTGCATTCCGCCAGCCGACGAGAACCCGGGCCCACATTTTGCGCTGCTGGCAAAGCTCGCCACGGAATGCGGCGTGGAAAAGCTCTCCATGGGCATGTCCGGCGATTTCGAGACGGCAATCGAATTCGGTGCCACCAGCGTACGAGTCGGCTCGGCTCTGTTTGGCGCACGCTGATAGGGCCTTCGTTTCCTGCGATTTGACCTCCTCATGGGCGCCCTTGACCCAAAAGCGGAGGGCGTTCATCTTTAGGAAATCGATACCCAGAGGTGGCGTCCGTGAAGCCGAGCAAGCGCGATCGCATAGCTGCGCAGATCGACCTGTATCTTCAACAGGTCGCAAGGCCTGCGCAAAAGCGGCAAGAGCCGAACGACCGGCGTTACGATCGCGAGATCGAACGATCAATACGCACCATTAAGCCGCAGGATCTCGATGCCCTTTTAAACGGGCAGGATGATTCGTAACGCGTAGGTTGTCGCTGTGACAAGACGTTGATCGCGTGCCGCTTTTGTCATCAGCGTGACCGACAGTGGAGGGCAGGCGACCTGCGTTTCGCTCAAGGCGAGCCATGTCGGTTGACGACGTGATCGACAGGGATGAGCCAGGATCAGTCGGCGGCAGGAATGGGCGGCGGAGAGCACCCCAAATGCGAGCGGTTTCCTCGCTCACCACCTTTTTCGCGTGAAACGCTGATGCGGCTGTGCGTCACTGGAAAACCTGCAAATCAACTTTGAAAAACCGCCGGACGCTTTAAGCCGCGCCCTACGCAATGAAAAGCCACGGCACTGTTACGCGCCGTGGCTTTTATCGTTTCGTGGCGTCCTGAACCCGGTTCAGTCGAACGGGATGGCGCGATCTGTGCTTTTCACCGGTTTGCCGTCGATCGTAACGGCGATGTCCGAAGAGCCTGCGGTGCGGTTGACCGAGACGTCACGGGCAGTGCCGTCGATCTTCACCTGGACGGAGAAACCATCCCAGGCTTCCGGTAGCGAAGGCGCGATATGCAGCTTGCCGCCGTGACGGGTGATGCCGAGAATGCCTTCGACCGCCGCACGGTAGAGCAGGCCGGCAGAGCCTGTGTACCAGCTCCAGCCGCCGCGACCGGCATAGGCGTTTTCACCATAGACATCCGCCGTCACCACATAGGGCTCGACACGGTAGGTCTCGGATGCCTCACGATTGAGCGCATGGTTGACGGGGCTTAGCATCGAGAAGCACTTCCATGCATCCTCGCTGCGTCCGAGCTTGGCAAGCGCCAGCACAACCCACGTTGCGGCATGGGTATACTGACCGCCATTTTCACGAACGCCCGGCGGATATCCCTTGATGTAGCCGGGATTGTGAGGCGTGCGGCTGAAAGCTGGGGTGAAGAGGCGGATGATGCCGAGATCCTCGTCCACCAGCTTGCTCATCACCGCATTCATGGCCTGCTGCGAACGACCAGCCTCGCCTTCGCCGGAAAGCACGCTCCAGCTCTGTCCGAGCGAATCGATCTGGCATTCTTCGCTGGTGGAGGAGCCGAGCGGCGTGCCGTCGTCGAAATAGCCACGACGGTAATAGTCACCGTCCCAGCCAGCTGTTTCGAGTGCCGCACGCAGCTTGTCGCGGTGCGTTTTCCACCGTTCGACGCGGTCGAGATCGCGGCGTTCTTCGGCGATGGCAATGAAGTCGCGCAGCGTACCGGCCAGGAACCAGCCCAACCAGACGCTGGTGCCCTTGCCACCGATACCGACGAGGTTCATGCCGTCGTTCCAGTCACCGCCGAGCATCAACGGAAGACCGTTTTCGCCGGTGCGATGGATGGCAAGATCAAGCGCCAGCGCCACATGCTCGTAGAGGCTTCCGGTCTTCTCGCTCGTTTCCGGCTGGAAGAAGGCATCGTGCTGGCCCGGCATCAGGGCCGCACCCTTGAGGAATGGAATATCCTCGTCGAGGATCGCCTTGTCGCCGGTGGTGGCGAGGTACTGGTAGGTGGCATAGGCAAGCCACACCACGTCGTCGGAGATCGTGGTGCGAACACCGGCACCGGTCAGCGGCAGCCACCAATGCTGGACGTCGCCTTCGACGAACTGACGACCGGCAGCGCGGATGATCTGCGCACGGGCAAGATCCGGCTGGTAGAGCAGGAAGGCAAGCGTATCCTGCAACTGGTCGCGGAAGCCGAAGGCACCGCTCGACTGGTAGAAAGCCGTACGCGCCAGGATGCGGCAAGAGAAGGCCTGGTAAGGCAGCCATGTGTTGACCAGGTGGTTGAAGCCGGCATCCGGCGTCGAGACCTGCAACTGGCCGGTAAAGCCCTTCCAGAAATCCTTGTTGGCCTGAAGCACCGTGTCGAAATCCGCGCTGCGGATATCCTTCACCAGTGCGCGCGCTTCATCCACCGTATCGGCATCGCCGAGATAGAAGAGCACGTGGCGCTCTTCACCGGGCTTCAGATGAACTTCCTGCATCAATGCCGCACATGGCGCGCCATCGAGCTCCGTGCCGCCGGAAAGAGCGGCACCCGTGACCACCGCCTGCGGGGCATGGATCGTGCCGAAGCGGCCGATGAATTCCCGTTTGCTGGTGGTGAAGCTGGTCGATGGCCCATCGAGCGACAGGAACGACGTTCTCTCATTATAGTCGATGCTATACGGATTGGAGGCAAAGAGCGCCCCGGTGTCCTCATCAAGATTGCTGAGAATGAACGGCGCAGACTTCTGGGCGTTGTTCCCCAGCACCCATTCGACATAGCCATAGGTCTTCAGGCGGCGGTTCTGCGTACCGACGTTGCGGATCGTCAGGCGCGAGAGCTTCACCGGCTTCTCGCGGTCCACCGTCTGCGTCACCTCGATATCGAGACCATCATCCACGCTGCGGAAGTTGGAGTACCCAAGGCCGTGGCGGGCTTCAAAGACGGCTTCCGAATTGCGACCGATGGCAGCGAATGGCGAGTGGATCTTTCCGCTTTCGGCGTCGGCGACATAGATCGCCTCACCTGGGCGGTTGGTGACCGGGTCATTCGTCCATGGCGTCAACTGGTAGTCGCGCGAATTGCGGCTCCAGGTAAAGCCAGCGCCTTCTGCCGAGATATGGAAGCCGAATTTCTCGTTGGAGATGACGTTGATCCAAGGATGCGGGGTCGCCTGGCCACGGTTGAGCCGGACGACATATTCGCGGCCATCCTTGGTGAAGCCACCAAAGCCGTTCCAGAAATCGAGATCGTTGGCGTCCTCGACGGGATCGGCAACCGGATAGGCCGGCGCGGGCACGCGGGCAAGAGCCGTATTGGCACTATCCGGTCCACGATTGGCGGCAAACAGCGACACAGCGCGATTGACCTGATCGACGATCTTGCCGTTTCGGACGTGAAGCACGACGCGCGAGGCGGCAAGAAGGGCTGCCCAGGTTTCCTCATCCATCAGGTCGCGGCGCACCGAGAAGACGTGCGGGCGACCGCCATCTGCCGGGTTGATGCGGCGCTGCGCTTCGGAAATGTGATCCAGCGCATGCTGCATGTCCTGCGCATAGGAGGCTGCACGTTCGTTGACGATGACAAGATCGAAGATCACGCCACGCGAGCGCAGATATTCGTGCGCGCTCAACGCCTCACGGACGATATCCATGTCCATGTCGTCATTGATGCGCAGCGCAAAGATCGGGAAGTCGCCGGAGATGGCCAGCGACCAGAGCGAACGCTGCGAGGCAAGCCCGGTCTTGAGCGTCTCGGCATCGGCACGCAGATGCATGTCCGGGTAGACGAGATAGCGGCCGAGATGCTGGAAGGCTGCTGCCTGCTGCGAGGTGACGCCCACATGGCGCATCTGCACCTGCGTGCGCGTCCACGCATGAACGAGTTCATGGGCAAAGGCATCCGGATGGCGGTAACGATCGATCGCCTTGTCGACATCCTCACGGCCAGGGGCCGCAATCGTCCAGAAGATCACGCTGACCTTCTTGCCCGCCGGCACGCGAACGACGCGGCGCAGCGACAGGATTGGATCAAGCGTGAAGCCATCCGAATTGGAGAGCGAGGCACCCTGATCAAAGGCTGCCGCTTCCGCAAGAGTGCGGCCCCGACCGATGAACTTGGCACGATCGGTCTCGTATTCGGTCGCACGCGACGAGCCGGCATTGTCTGCCGCCAGATGGGCGATGATGGTGCCGGGTTCGCTTGGCGAGCGCTTGTTGCGCCATGCGCGGATGACGTCACCACGCTTGCCGATCTCCGTCTGCACGAACATGCGCGAGAAGAGCGGATGGGCGTTGTCGTCATCTTCCTTGCCGATGACCGGCTCGAGATAGGAGGTCACTTCGATGAAGCGATCTTCCGTACCGACGTTCAGAAGCGTGATGCGACGGCCTTCGGCATCATGCTCGGTGGCGACGATGCACTCCACGACGCTCTGCAGATCGCCCACGGTTTTGTGGAATTCCGCACGGTCGTCCATGAAGACAGTCTTGGTCGTCTCGCCTTCGGCGACACGCGGTTCGGCTGTCGCACTCCACCATTGTCCGGTCGTGGTATCGCGCAGGAACAGGAACGTGCCCCAACGGTCTTCCGTCGGATCGGCCTTCCAGCGGGACACCGCCTGGCCGTTCCACTTGGAATAACCGGCACCGGTTGCCGTCAGCATCGTCGAGTAATGACCATTCGACAGGAACACTACGTCGCGGTCGCGGATGGCGGGATCGGTGACGGTGCGGATTTCGGCCCGCAGCAGATCGGCCTGTTCCTTGCCGGGTGTTTCCGGCTCATACTTGGCGCTCATCACCGGCACTTCGCGCGGTGCCTTTTCCTGCAGCAGAAGTTCGGCTGCTTCGATCACCGGATCGGCGTGGAAGAGTTCACGCAGGAACCCGTCGAAAGCGACGTTGGCGACAGCCGCAATCGACATGCCATGGTGGTGGGCATAGTAGTTATAGACTACAGCGCAGACCTTGCCATCCGGCACGCGGGTCGGCGTGAAGTCGACAGCATCATGGAAGCCATAGCGACCAAGAGCGCCGAGTTTGCGAAGCTTTTCTAGGTTTTCGAGGGCTGCATCAGGATCGTACTGCGCCGCCAGGATCGAGGCGTAAGGCGCAATGACCGCGTTCTGACCAAGACCACGCTTGAGGCCCAGCGTCGGCACACCGAAGTTGGTGTACTGGTAGTTCATATTATGGTCGCGGGCATTGAAGGCCGCTTCGGAGATACCCCACGGCGTGCCGAGGCGACGACCGTGATTGATCTGTTCGCGAACGATCAGATTGTTGGTCTGGTTGAGAATCCCGCCCTGACGCTCCTGCATGACGAGCGGCGGCATCAGATATTCGAACATCGAGCCGGACCAGGAGACCAGCGCACCCTGCGCGCCGATCGGCACGACCTGACGGCCGAGGCGATACCAGTGCTCCGTCGGCAGATCGCCCTTGGCAATGGCAAAGAGCGAGGTCAGACGGCATTCGGAAGCCAGCAAGTCGTAGCAAGCTTCGTCCAGTTCCTGGCTTTCCACGCGGTAGCCGATGGAAAGCAGGCGGCGGTCCTTGCGATAGAGGAAGCCAAAATCCATGGAGAAGGCGAGATCGCGGCTGCGATCACGAAGCGAGGCCAGCCGTTCGCGAAGCGAATCGATGGTCGAGTGGTCGAAGGCGCTATCGGAAATATGCGCTTCACAGCAATCCACCAGCATCTGTGCCCAGCGCGTCATTTCCGCGCTCTGCTCGGACTTCACTTCCAGATCGAGATTGGCGGCGAGCTTCTGGATATCGCGCGCTAGGACAGCGAGGTTGATGACGCGGATGGAGGCAAACTCATGCTCGCGCTTGACGGAGGCGAGCGCGTTGGAGAAGCCGATGATGCGCTCTTCCAGACGACGATGCAGCGGACGCAGATTCTTGCGATCGTCAGGCAGCTCCTTCAGGCTTTCGCGGACAATGCCAGCGACATCGCCGATACCATCGAGATTACCCTGAAGATGTGCAGACGGTGCCTCCGCCCACTGGCGGCAGGCAGACGAAATCGCGATCAGATGCCCGGCAAGGTTACCGCTATCCACGGCAGAGACGTAGCGGGGACCAAGCGTCTGAAGCGTATCGGTGTGGTACCAGTTGTAGAGATGACCGCGATACTTCTCCATCTTCTCGACCGTCTCGATGGTCTTTTCCAGACGCTCGATCGTGTCGGAGAAGCTGATCCAGCCGAACTGTCGGGCAGAAATCGTCGACAGCAGATAGACGCCGATATTGGTTGGCGACGTACGGCTGGCAACGACCGGCGTCGGTGTTTCCTGGAAATTGTCCGGCGGCAGATAGTTTTCGTCCTTGTTGACGAACATCTCGTAGTAACGCCACGTGCGACGCGCGATCTTTCTGAACTCGCTGGACACATGCTCGGAGACGAACATCCGGTCTTCGGTTTCCGCCGACTGGCTGACATACCAGGCGACGACAGGCGAAAAGACCCACAGAAGCGCGAACGGAATGCCGACGAGGAAGGCGTTATCGCCGGGAAGCGCTGCAAAGAGCAGGCCAAGCAGGGCCACGACCGGCGCATGCCACATCTGCTTGTAATAATCGAGAACACTGCCCTGCGCACTGGACTGAATACTGGCAGCCGTGCGCCATTCCAGCATCAGCTTGCGGCTGACGAAGAGGCGATAGAGCGAACGCGCGATGGCATCCGCCATCATGCAGGCGCCATCGGCAATGAAGACGATGCGAAGAGCGACCTGCGCATTGGTGGCGCGGATTTCCGACCAGATCGTATGGAAATGCGCTTGTGGCACTATATCTGTCGAACGCGGAACGAGGCCGGAGAGCAGTGAGATCGTCGGCGCAACGAAGAGCGAGAAGATCAGCAGGATCTGCCAGATCAACGCGCCGAACGGGTCCATGAAGTACCAGCCGAGAACGGAGGCAACGAACCATGCAATCGGAGTCAACGAGCGACGCAGGTTGTCGATCATCTTCCAGCGGCCAAGCGCGGTCACGCCGCGCGCCGGATCGAGAATGTAGGGAAGCAGCTGCCAGTCGCCACGCGCCCAGCGATGCTGACGCGAGACTTCAACCTCGTAGCGGGTCGGGAAGTCTTCGACGAGTTCGACGTCGGTTACGAGGGCGCAACGTGCGAACGAGCCTTCGAGAAGGTCATGCGACAGAACGGCATTTTCATCGATCCGACCCTTGAGCGCCTTTTCAAAGGCGTCAACGTCGTAAAGGCCCTTGCCGGTGAACGAGCCTTCTGCGGTCAGGTCCTGATAGACATCCGAAACGGTGAAGACATAAGGGTCGATACCACGGCTGATCGAAAAGACGCGCTGGAACACCGACGCATCCTTGCCAGTTGTCAGCGACGGAGTTACGCGCGGCTGCAACAGACCATAGCCATGGATCACGCGACCGGTTTCCGGATCGTGGACCGGACGGTTGATCGGGTGGTGCATCTTGCCGACGAGCTTGGTGACCGCGTCGCGCATCAGGCGCGTATCGGCATCGAGCGTCATGACGTATTTGACGTCCTTCGGCACCGTATTGGCGCCATTGAGGAAGGTCGTGTCCTTGTCGCCACGAAGCAGAAGGTTCAGCTCGTGCAGCTTGCCGCGCTTGCGCTCCCAGCCCATCCAGCAACCTTCGGACGGATTGTAGATGCGGCGGCGGTGAAGCAGGAAGAAGCGGGTCTTGCCGTCGAAGGCGTAGCGCGCAGACAGCGTCGCCACTTCGCGCTGGGCATATTCCAGAAGCTCGACATCCTCGGTGGTCTGCTCCTGCTGCGCGTCGCGCCAGTCGCTGATCAGCGAGAAGTAAATTTCGCCATGCGGGTTGGCGAGATAGTGGACTTCGAGATTGCGGATCATTTCGTCAACCGCATCGCGGCTGGTGATCATGCAGGGCACCGCAACCAGCGTGCGGGCATCCTCGGGAATGCCGTTCTTGAATTCGTAACCGACAAGACGGAACGGTTTGACGAAGAAGGTCACGAGCGTATTGAAGAGGCCCGTGGCACCTTCGGACGCCGGAAGCGCGAACATCAGCAGGAATGCGCTGACCACATACCAAGGCATACCGGCCTCAGCCAGAAACCAGCCGACCGCCAGCATGGCAATCGCCGTCAGGACAAGAACCGGGACGGCGACAGCAAGCCAGTTGAACCGGCGCATGGTGCGCACCACACGCTGCGCAAACAATGGGTTATAGCCAATGCGCTGCTCCAGCTCCTTGCGGCGCTGACCGACGAGGAAGGCGCCGACATTCGGCTGATGCGGATAGGCATCCTTGGAATTGGCAGCTTCTGCCACCATGTCGACGGCAAGCTGGGCCACTTCGACTTCGGTTTTGGGAGAGCGGCGCGCCAGGAGCTCGACATTGTTGCGGTAGGTATTGCGCGAACCGAAATCGAGCGTTTCGTAATCGGTCTGCTCACGCAGAACCTTGTCGATATGGCTGACATCTTCGAACCAGACGGACCATTCGGTATCGTCGATCTCGCGCAGGCTCCTGACGATGTTGCCCATCGTCACATTGCCGGATGCCAGGCGATTATGCTCCGCCATCATCACATTTTCGGCGTCGGTGCCGACGCTGTGGAGGCGTTCCTCGAGCCAATTCAGGGCGAAGTTCGAGGTCTGCGAACCATTCTTCAGGCGATAGAGGAACTGGGTCGCGAATGTCGGATCGTCCACCAGAGGGTCGATCTGCTTTAGGAATTCCGCCGATGGCTCGGCATCGTTGAGGCGGATGATCTCGTCCACCACCTCATTGGCCTTGTGACGCATGCGACGCGAGCGCTCCACACGAATGGAGATGCGGCGCAGGTTCTCGATCAGCACGAAGCGCAGGAAGGACGGCAGCGCCCAGATTTCACCGATCTGCAATGTCTTGTGGGTCTGGAAACCTTCGACAAGCGCAGTCAGGCTTTCGCGCGAGACCGTGCTGTGCGTATGGGCGACGTAGAGCCAGGCCAGCGCCAGCGCACGCGGGATCTCGGCATTGCCGACCCGCATCGTCGGTAGCTGGCGATAGAATTTCTTCGGAAAGTCGCGGCGAACTTCCTGGATCGCCTCTTCAATCACATAATGGTTGTCGAGCAGCCATTCCGCAGCCGGCGTAATCGTCAGGCCATTTTCCGAATCCACCGCTGTGGTGCGATAGACGCGCAGAATCTCCTTCTCGTTTTCGCGGTGGCGCGCGAAGAAGTCGAATTCCATAAAGCCTGGGAGGGCAGGGGAGCCCGATTGAGACAGGTCCGATCCGCAAGCTTTCAGCTCGTCTATATTGAAATAGACGGACCGGATCGAGTCGTTGTGATCGATCTGCTTGGTTTCGGAATCACGGGCGGCGGCGGGCGGCGTTATATGAAATGACATCGGCTCGTATTCTGGACCCTGAGTGAAGTGCTTTAGGCTAGTCTTTAACCCTTAACTGTTTCAGAGTTCTCATCGAGAGTGAAACAATGTGGCAAGCTTTATTTCGCGCTGATCCTGAACCTTTGCTGAACCACCGCGAACCAGCACACGGTAGCGAGGACAAATCTTACCGCCCGACATGGTGAAATCGGGGCGTGCGTATTTCAGTATATAATATCAATAGTTTCTCGAGAATGGATCGTCACGCGAGTGCGCCTCGCGCCGGTGCCGGACATTTCGCAAACTCCTCCGCGCGAAATTGTCCCTGCCTTCCCTGAAATCTCCCCATACCTGCTTGGCATTCGTCTTCCTGAACTGATGTGACCAGAAGGTTTTGAATGTTTCAAGGCATTTTCAGTTCCATGCCATCTGTTTCATCGCTGCGCAAGAAGACAAATCCTGACGGACGACGACGTGGCCTTATCAAGAGCGCGCGATATTGCTATCCATGCTGCTTGAAGAACGTCTCCGGCAGCTCGTCTGCTGCGACAAAGCTACGGAACAGCACAGCATGACCCTACACCCCGTCACCTTGTCCTCTTCGTCGAACGTCATGGAAGAGGTGGTTGAAATCCGCCGCTATCTGCATCGCAATCCGGAGATCGGCCTGTCCGAATTCAAGACCTCCGACTTCGTTGCAGGACGCCTGGCGGAGATGGGTTATGAGGTAACAAGGGGCTTGGCAGGCACTGGTGTCGTCGCGACCTTGCGCAACGGCACGAGCAACCGCAGCGTCGGCATTCGCGCCGACATCGATGCCCTGCCGATCGACGAGGAAACCGGCGCGGATTATGCAAGCGAAACGCCCGGCATGATGCATGCCTGCGGCCATGACGGCCACACGGCGATGCTGCTGGGTGCCGCAAAGATCATTGCCGAGCGCCGCAATTTCGACGGCACGATCCATCTGATCTTCCAGCCGGCGGAAGAGAATTTCGGTGGGGCGCGTATCATGATCGAGGATGGCCTGTTCGACCGCTTCCCCTGTGATGCGGTCTTTGCCCTGCACAACGACCCGAGCCAGCCCTTCGGCCATTTCGTTCTGCGCGACGGCCCGGTCATGGCGGCAGTGGATGAGTGCAAGATCACCGTCAACGGTTATGGCGGCCATGGGGCGGAGCCGCAAAGCGCCTCGGACCCGATCGTTGCCGGCGCCAGCATCATCATGGCGTTGCAAACGGTTGTGTCGCGCAACGTGCATCCGCTGATGCCGGCGGTGGTCACCGTCGGTGCCTTTCACGGCGGCAAGGCGAGCAATGTCATCCCCGAGACGGCGGAAATGCTGCTCACCATCCGTTCCTTCGATCCGGAAGCCCGCGACGAATTGGAAAAGCGCATTCGTATGATCGCCGAAGGGCAGGCGGCCAGCTACGGCATGGGCGTGACACTGGAGTATGAGCGCGGCTACAGCCCGACAGTCAACCACAAGGCGGAAACCGATTACGTTAGAGCGCTTGCAACGCGCTTTGCCGGTGCCGACAAGGTTCTGGAAATGGAACGCCCGACCATGGGGGCAGAAGACTTCGCCTATATGCTCGAGAAGCGCCCTGGCTCCTATTTCTTCCTTGGCACCAAGCGCACCGACAACGACCCGCCGCTGCACCACCCGAAATTCGACTTCAACGACGACATCATCCCGATCGGCACCGCCTTCTGGGTGGAGCTAGCAGAAGATTTTCTGAAGGCGAGCTGAGGCTACTCGACCGTGGGTGTTCGGAACCGCCGAACATAGTCGGTGCTGTAGAGCGCGCTTTCGCGAAAATCGGATGAGGCAAGGCCCTTGCCGACAAAGATCATCGCAGTGCGCTCGACCGGCTCTTCCGCGAGGCGAGCTTCGATATCGGACAGGGTGCCGGAAATGACGCGCTCTTCCGGCCAGGAGGCGCGCACCACGATGGCGACCGGGCAATCGGCACCGTAAAGCGGCGTCAATTCCTCGACCACCTGACCGATGGCGTGGATGGCCAGATGAATGGCAAGCGTCGCACCGGTCGCGCCGAAAGCCTTGAGGTTTTCGCTCTCCGGCATTTTCGACGCCCGACCGGAAACGCGCGTCAGCACCAGGCTTTGCGCCACTTCCGGCACTGTCAACTCTCTCTTCAAGGTGGCGGCCGCGGCGGCGAAGGATGGCACGCCAGGCGTGACGGTGTAGTCGAGCCCCAGCCGTTCCAGACGGCGGATCTGTTCGCCCATGGCGCTCCAGACGGAAAGATCACCGGAATGCAATCTCGCCACGTCCTTGCCTTCTTGGGCAGCAGCAACGAACTCCGCCTCGATTTCGTCCAGAGACAAGGCCGCCGTATCGACGATGCGCGCACCTTCCGGGCAGTAGTCGAGCAGCGCTTTTGGCACCAGCGAACCGGCATAGAGGCAAACGGGCGAAGCAGCGATCAGATCGCGTCCGCGTACGGTGATGAGATCTGCGGCACCGGGGCCAGCGCCAATGAAGTGAACCGTCATGTCTTGTCTCCTGACGTGGCGAAGGCCACGGTAATATCGCCGACCACCATACGCGGCGCGATCAGTCTCGACGCTTCACCAAGCGCGGCCAGCGCCGATGCCTCGCTGACGCTGGGTGAGCCGGCATGTTTCGAACTCAATGCGGATCGGGTCAGCGTCCGAGCGGCGGCGGCGTCGAAATCGGCCTGCGCCACCACGATGAAAGCCATGCCAAGCCGTGTCGCCGCCTCCAGCAAGGCTGGTTCATCGGCCTTGATGGGTGCTGTGGCCATGAAGGCAAATGATACCTGGTGCTCGGCGGATGCCTGCGCAAGCGCAGCCATCACCGCCTCGGGGCTCACACCCTTGCGGCACCCGACGCCAGCGACGATCACGGCACATCCTTCGGTTTGACCCAGGCCCACTGTGTGACGGGCATTGCCGCACGCCAGCCCTGCATCTGCCCGACAGGCGATGCACGCGCCACCTCAAGCCGGATCAGAGACCCGCCTAATCGCGCCTGAGCGGAGAGCAGCATGGCCTCCATTTCCAGCGTCACGGCGTTGGCAACCAGCCGCCCGCCCGGCTTCAAGGCGTTGATTGCGCCCTCTAAAACTCCGGCCTCGCTGCCGCCGCCGCCGATGAAGATGGCGTCGGGGGTTGGCAGGCCTTCGAAAGCGTCAGGTGCCGTGCCAATCACCACATCCAGACCAGGCACACCAAAGGCTTCGGCATTGCGCATGGCGCGCTCTGCCCGCTCCGTATTTTGCTCGATTCCGATGGCCCGCAGTGACGGGTGCGACAGCATCCATTCGATGCCGATCGAGCCCGATCCAGCGCCGATATCCCACAGAAGCTCACCATGGCGAGGAGTAAGCGACGACAGCGTGACGGCCCGGATTTCACGCTTGGTCATCTGCCCGTCATGTTCGAATAGCGCGTCGTCCAGCCCGCTGGCGAAGGGAAGGATTCGTGCCGCTTCCTCCGCCACGACTTCGATTGCGACCACATTGAGCGGATCGACATCCGTAAAGGCAAAGTCCCGGGCCGTCGTCTTGCGGGCGTTTTCGCGGGTGCCGCCAAGTGCTTCGAGCAGATGGAAGATCGACCGGCCAAAACCTGCCTCCTTGAGAAGGCTGGCGATCAGCGCCGGGGCGCTGCCATCGGATGTCAGCGTGATGACCTTCGCGCCGGCATGAAGGTGCGGTCGGATGAGGTCAATGGAACGTCCATGCAGGGAGATGCAGGCGGTATCCTGCAAGGCCCAGCCCAGACGCGATGCGGCAAGCGAGATGGAGGAGGAAGCAGGGTAGGTGATCACCTCTACCGGATCGACGAGCCGCAACAGGGTGACGCCGACACCGTGGAAGAAAGGATCGCCGGACGCCAGGACGCAGACCTTCCGGCCAGAGAGGGCGACGACTTCGGCCATGCCGACATCGAAAGGCACGGGCCAAGGCCGCGCGTCGCCGGTAATGGCATCACAGGCAAGCTCGAGATGGCGTTTGCCGCCGAAGACGACCTCGGCCGCCTCGATCGCGCGACGAGCGTTTTCAGCCAGCCCGGCAACACCATCCTCCCCGATACCGACGATGGAGAGCCATGGCGCAGGTTTTTTGCTGGCAGTGGCAGATGTTCCGGCATATTCACGAACCATGACACGCTCCATCCTCATTCTCGGCGGCACGGCGGATGCCCGCATTCTGGCTGGAAAGCTTGCCGACGACTCCGGCTACCGAATTCTGCTGTCCATGGCGGGCCGCACGAAGGACCCGGTCAAGCAGCCCGTCCCGATGCGCGTCGGCGGTTTTGGCGGCGCAGAGGGCCTGGCGCGCTATATTGCCGAGGAAGGTTTCGATCTGCTGGTGGATGCGACGCATCCTTATGCGGCGCGCATTTCTGCCAATGCCGTAAGGGCCGCTGGCATGGCAGGCATATCTCTGGTCAGACTGTCGCGCCCGGCTTGGGTGGCGCGGGAGGGCGACCAGTGGCTGAACGTGGGAAGCGTCGAGGAAGCGGTCACCGCACTGGGTCCCGTCAGCAAAAATGCATTTCTGGCGCTTGGCCGACAGGAGCTCCTGCCCTTTGAAACCGCGCCCCAGCACCGCTATCTGATCCGCAGCGTCGATCCGGTAGAACCGCCGCTTGAAGTTCCGAATGCGCTCTACATCACGGCGCGTGGACCCTTTGCGCTTGCCGATGAGATCGACATGTTGAAGGGCAACGGGATCGACGTCATCGTCTCGAAAAACTCCGGCGGTACCGCGGCTTATGCGAAAATCGAAGCTGCCCGCGCGCTTGGCGTCCCTGTGGTCATGATCGACCGCCCCGCTCACCAAGAGGCCGATGCGATGAGCGTCGTGGTGCCGGATATCGAGACTGCGCTGTCCGCAATCCGCCATCAGCTTTCCCTTTTTGAAAAGCGGGGCGAGTAGACCAGCGACGGCTGGCCTTCGCGCTCGATGATCCGCGTTTCGACCGATCCAACGATGATACAGGTCGACATGTCGGCCATGTCGCTCAACGCTTCGGCCAAAGGCACGACCCGCATGCGCTCATCCGCACGACCGGCAGCGCGACCGAAGATGACGGGCACGGAGCCCGGCAGGTGCGCCCGCAGCACATCGAAGGCCGTCGCCAGTTGATGCGGTCTTGCCTTGCTGACAGGATTGTAGAAGGCCATGACGAACCCGGCTTCAGCCGCAGCCACCAGCCGCTTCTCTATTAACGACCATGGTTTGAGATTGTCGGAGAGCGAAATGGCACAGAAATCGTGACCGAGGGGCGCGCCTGCCCTTGCCGCGACAGCCAGCATGGCGGTGACGCCAGGCACCACCGAAAAGTCGATGTCGCGCCATTCGGCGGGGCCGTTCTCAATCGCCTCGCAGACCGCAGCCGCCATGGCGAAAACGCCTGGATCTCCGCCTGAGACGACGCAGACCTTTCCGCCGGCGGCCGCGAGGGTGAGCGCTGCCTCCGCGCGTGAAATTTCCTCGCGATTATCCGATGCGTGACGCCGTTGGTCTGGACGCAGCGATAGTCTGTCGAGATAGGGAATATAGCCGAAGAAATCCTCTGCCCCATCCACCGCCGCCAGTGCCTCCGGCGTGATCTGCGCCAGATTCCCGGGCCCGAGGCCGACGACCGTCAAGTGTCCGGAGGACGGGCTCACGCAATCTCTCCCGCCGGGCGATCCTTCCAGCCAGGCACCAGAACCAGGGAGAAATAGGGGGCAGGCGATTCATCGCGCTCGATGAGCCGGATCGCGTGGCCATTGGCCATGGTGCCACGTTCGACATAGAGCGCCCCTTCCAGCTTGCCAGCCTTTTCGAGCGCACGGCGAATCTTCGGCAGGTTGCGACCGACCTTCATGATGACAGCACCATCGGTGCCGGAAAGCCGCTCGAAAAGCGCATCCTCGCCAAGTGTGCCCGGAAGGACGCTCAAGATGTCGTCGCCCTGAACGAGCGGCAGTCCGGTCATCGACCAGCAACCGGACATGGCGGTAATGCCCGCAACGACTTCCGCCGGATAGTTGGGCGCAAGCCGCAGATGCAGATGCATATAGGAACCGTAAAAGAGCGGATCGCCCTCCGACAGAACCGCAACGGTGCGACCCGCATCCAGATGGACGGCGATGTCGCGTGCCGATTGATCGAAGAAGGCGGCGATCGCGCCGCGATAGTCGTCACCGTTCTTGTCGCTTTCCACCGTGACCGGATAGACGAGCGGCATTTCCAGCGTGCCGGGCCGGATGAAGCTTTCGACGATGCCGCGGCCATTGCCCTTGCTGCCGCGCTTGCAGAAGAAGGCGAGAACGTCTGCCGTTTCGATGGCGCGCACGGCCTTCAGCGTCAGAAGATCGGGATCGCCGGGGCCGGTGCCGACGCCGATCACCTTGCCCTTCAATGCCTTTTCAGGTGCCGGATCGTAAAGGGCAGCGCTCATAGGCCCGCCCTCGCAACGGCGTTGACGGCAGCCGCCGTCATGGCAGAGCCGCCCATCCGGCCTTTGACGATGGCATAGGGAATGCCGAGCGTGCTTTCTTCCAGCGCGTCCTTCGATTCCATCGCCCCGACGAAACCGACCGGCATGCCGATGATGGCTGCCGGACGAGGAGCGCCTCTTTCCAGCATTTCCAAGAGATAGAACAGCGCCGTTGGCGCATTGCCGATGGCAACCAGAGCGCCATCGAGATGATCGGCCCAGAGATCAAGGGCCGCCGCGGAACGGGTGTTGCCGATGGATTTCGCCAGCTCCGGCGTACGCGGATCGCGCAGCGTGCAGATCACGGCATTGCCAGACGCCAGACGCGCCCGCGTGACGCCATGCGCCACCATTTCCGCATCACACAAAATCGGCTTTCCCGCTGCGAGCGCGCCACGCGCAGCGGAAACGAAATCGTCGGAAAAGCGAAAGTGCCGCGCTGCCTCCACCTGGCCGCAGGCATGGATCATGCGAATGGCAATATCCGCCTGTTCGGGCGTGAAGGTGGTAAGATCCGCTTCCTCACGGATGATGGCAAAGGAGCGCTCATAGATCGCATCGCCATTGCGGATATAGTCGTAAGTCGTCATGTCTCGTCCTGTCGGAGCGCCGCGACAATCCTGTCCTTACCCAATCGGACAAGCAGGCTGCGGGCATTTTCTCCGGGCTTATGTTCTTTTTCATAAAGACGGGCAAGCCTGGAAAGCCCGGCCTTCTGCTGATCGATGGTCAGCCGTGCATCGGGAAGGGCTGAAGCCTTGGCTTGATAGCCGAAGGAAAAACCCTCCGACGTGCCGGAAAAGGCAAGGAGCGCGGACGCGGGATGGGCACAGCCTTTGCCGCAACCGGAAAGATGCAAGGTGAAGGAGCCGTCGAGCATCGTGCCGCACTCTTTGGCTGCGAACTCTGCGAGGGCTCGAACCGGAGCATAAGCCGATGCGCAGGATGGCGCGCCCGCGCAAACTGCTATTGCGGTCCGAGGGTCATTGTCGCTGACGATGAGACCCGCCGTCTCGGCGTAATCCATAAGGGCCGCGCACGCGTGGTGACGCCCAAGCGCGTAAAGACCGTGCGACGGACCCGGCCGGATGGACTGAACGCCGAGATCGACTGCAATCTTGCACAGCGCAGACAGCGCTTCCGAACTTATCTGCCCGAAAGCCGGGGCGATAACGGCGACGCAGAGGCGATCATTGAGCGCCCACAGTCTGCGCTGATCGGTTTGCTTCGGCACCCCGACGTCATGCGTTGGCGCGCGGACGTCTGATGCAACGTGCATGAGACGATCGCCGCATACACCACGCACAGCCGCAATATCCAGATCGCGCCCACGCGTATCCGGTCCTCGCTGCGCCAGGTGAATGAGGAGGTCGATCACGCAATCCGCGGCATCTTCCGTTCGCATGGCGCCTGCGAGCAGGGCCTTCTCTTCCGTGCCACCCAGCATCAACAGCCAGAGGACGTCTCTGTCCCGTTGGACCGCTTTGAGCCTGATATCGGCAAGCAGCCCACCCATCGGAGCCAGATCACCGCCATCGACGATGACCGACATCTTCGCGGCCAGTTTCGTATCGAGACCAAGCAACCTGGCCTTGTGGCTGATCAGTTCAAGAATCGGTGCAGGATTGGCGACTTCGCTATCGTCTATCCCGGCAAGCGGCGAGGTTTCCACAGCAAGCCCCTGACGCAATGGCAGCTGCAGTGCCAGCACATCGTGCTCCAGCTCAGCAGCGCTGTCAGCCGTCAATCCGCGAAATTGAAGGCTGCCGCGAGCGGTCACATCAAGAAGCCCGTTGCCGTGGCGGCGGGCGAGATCGCCGAGACGGTCTAGATCGCTTGGCGACAGCGAAGCGGTAAAGGCCACGCGCGACAACAGTCCATCGCCCGTTTGCATGGGGGCGGAGAGGGCAGGACAAACGCCTCTGCGAGAAAAGGGCTGAACCTGAGGAAGCGGGTTCATGCCGAAACCCTCTTGGACGAGGCCTCGGACGAGCGCGGAGCGATCAGCATTTCCAGTTCCGCATCCACGGCGTTGCGACGGCTATGCCAAAGGTTGCGGCGGCGTGCAGACAGGAAGCGTTGCGCCATCAATTCCGCAGCCTTGGGGTTTTCCCGGAAAATGAAATCGCGCACCTCTTCATTGCCGAAATAGGCATCGTAGAGCGCTTCGATCAGCGACGAGGACACAGCTTGTGTGGTTTCGGCAAAGCCGATCAGCCGATCGACGGTTTCTGCAAATTCAGCCGCGCCGCGTGGACCGTGGCGCATCTGTCCGGCGATGAAGCGCGGATTGACGGCACGGGCTCGCACCACGCGGTTGATTGCCTGGGCGATGGAGCGGGCACGCGGCCGGGCAGGATCGGTCGTATCCAGCGCCACCACGTCCGCCGCCTGTCCAAGCTTTGCCTTGGCGGCGGCAAAGCCGCCAATGAAGGCGACGTCGGACGAACCGTCCAGAAGATCGCGGCCCGGATCGTCACCGGTATGAACCAGAAGTTCAGCGCGTTCGACTTGGGCAGCAAAGCCTGAATCGGAAAGGATCGACAAGCCATCTGCCCCGCCAAAGGCGTGGCTGGCCGCATCCAGATAGGCTTGGCCCAGCTCTTCCCGCTCGTCCCAATTGCCGCTTGCCAAGGACTCTTCGATGCCAGCGCCATAGGTGCCGGGAGCCGAGCCGAAAATGCGTGCCGGGACATGACCGAGAGAGGCCGTTTCCTCCGCCAATGGATTGTCGCCAGCGGATTCTTCGCGTGAAGCAATCGTCCTCGCCGCCGCATCGAGAAGGGCAATCAGCGGCGGGAACATGTCGCGGAACAGCCCGGAAATGCGGAAGGTCACGTCCACTCGCGGGCGTCCGAGCGTGGCTGGCGGCAAAACTTCGATGCCGTTGACCCGGCCGGTCGCCGGATCGTAGATCGGACGCGCACCCATCAGATGCAGTGCCTGGCCGACATCTTCGCCGCCATTGCGCAGCGATGCGGAACCCCAGAGATCGAAAACCAGATGCCGCGGCCAGTCGCCATGGCTTTGCAGATGATGACGCAGGACCTCTTCGCCTGCAGCTTTTCCAAGCTCGAAGGCCGTCGGTGTCGGCATGGTGCGCGGATCGGCGGCATAAAGATTGCGCCCGGTCGGCAACACATCCAGTCGTCCGCGCGCCGGTGCACCCGAGGGGCCCGGCACAATATGATGACCATCCAGCGCCGCCAGCAGCGCCGCCTTTTCTTGAGCAGCACTTTCACGCCTCAAGGAATCCGGCTCATCACTTGCACAGCGCCCGAAGACATGCTGGCCGTCCTTGATGGCGAAATCCTTCAGGTCGCACAAAAAGGCATCGATCCGTGTCAGTGCCGAATCCGCGTCCTCTTCCGAGCCGATACCGGCATCGGCTGCAAGTCCCGTCTCGAAGGCCTTTTCGACAATCAGCTTTGCCAGACGGTCGCGGCGACGGCGATCGAGCCCATCGGCCTGGGCATATTCATCGACCAGCTGTTCCAGCGCCGCCTGCTCCAGCGAAAGACCGGCGGCCACCAGTACAGGCGGAATGTGCCCGATCGTCACGGCAGCGATCCGTCGCTTGGCGACAGCAGCCTCACCCGGATTGGACACGATGAAGGGGTAGATGACCGGCAGCGATCCGGTGACGATTTCGGGAAAGCAGGTCTGCGACAGCGCGACCGTCTTGCCCGGCAGCCATTCCAGCGTGCCGTGAGCACCAACATGGATAATGGAATGCGCATCGAAGTCCTGCTGCATCCAGGCACCGAAAGCCGCGAGCGCATGGCGCGGCGGCAAGGCTGGATCGTGATAGTCCACCCGCCTGTCGGCCTGGCGCCCCCGGTCCGGAGCAAGCGCGACGACAACGGAGCCAAAGCGGGCGGCGCGGAAGCGGAAGGCCTGATCGATGACAGCTTCGTCGTCAGTGGCATCGCCCCAGGCCGAAGCCATCCCAGCGCGCGCCTGTTCTGGAAGCGCGTCGAAATAGGTTCGGTATCGGGTGAGAGGAAGAGCGGCGCTCTCCGTCTCGATCCGATCCAGAAGCTCGCGTGCGGTGGCCGGAATATCGCCGACCGCATAACCTGCTTCCTGCAGATCGCGCAGCATTTCCAGCACGCTTTGCGGTACGTCGAGACCCACGGCATAGCCCGTGCGACCGGGTGCGGCACCGGGATAATCCGGCATCAGGATGACAAGACGTCTTTTCTCGGTCGCAGTCTGCTTCAACCGAAGAAAGGCCGCAATACGACGAGCGACCTGCTCGACCCGGTTTGGCTCGGGAGCATTGATCATCCCCTGGCGCCCGGCAGGATCGGCCTGTTTGAAGGAGATCGCACCTGCCAGAATACGTCCATCGAGTTCCGGCAAGACCACATGCATGGCCAGATCAGATGGATTGAGGCCCCGCATGTTTTCGGCCCAGCCATCAAGCCGTGTCGTGGCCATGATCACCTGGAACACCGGCACGCCCAGCCGGTCGAACAGGCTTTTGCCGTCCTGATCCGTCTGGCTGGCAAAGGCGGTGGCTGAAATGATGGCGGCGGGTTTCAGCGGTACGAGCGCATCTTCGAGAAATCGGATCGCGTCGCCATCCTTCAGGCCGCTGACAAAGATCGGCAGAGGCGCGAAACCAAGGGATTTCAGCGCCTCGAAGAGCGCATCGATCGGCGCAACATCGGCAGCCAGAAGCATGGAGCGGTAGAAGAGGATGGGAAGTCTTGGAGCTTCGAGGACAAAAGCCGCGAGGGCGTCATCCACATGGACGGCGCCAAGATCCGGGAGATAAAAGCCGGATTTCGGCAGCGGTTCCGGCGTGAAGCCAGGCCAGACATCGGTTTTAGCAAAAGCGGCGAGACCTCCCGAGAGGCGGTGCATATTCTGCGGGCCACCTTCGCGGAAGAAGGAGAGGATCGAAGCAAGCCACGTCTGGTCGATTGTGGATTGCGCCTCGAGCTTTTCGTCGCGCTCGCTACACTCACCGGGCAGAAGCAGGAGCTTGATGCCGCGCCTGCGTGCCATCATCGCCAACTGATCGACGCCGTACCGCCAGCGGTCCGCCCCACCGAGAATCCGGATAAGGATCAGCTTGGCATGCTCGGCCGTCTTTTCCATCCAGAGGTCGACGGACATGGGATGGCGCAGTTCGGAAAGATTGGCGACGCTGAGCGAAACGCCTGAGTCGTCTGACCAGGCGCGCTGCAGACCTGCAAGGTCGCTCGACGAGAAAGACAGCACCACCACATCCGCCTGGGGCTGGTTGAGATCAACCGGCTCGATCAGGTCGTCCAGCGACGAGGATGTGGTGGTGAGTATATGCATGATGCGTCAGGCAGCCAGCATCTGTTCGATCTTCTCGCGGTTCAGGCCCTTTTCGCCAATCACCACAAGCGCCGAACGGCGCACTTCGCCCGCAGCCCAGGGGCGATCGAAATAGTGGTTGACGCGCGAGCCGACGGCCTGAACCTGCAAGCGCATCGGCTTGGAGGAGACTTCGACGAAGCCCTTGATGCGCAGGACGTTCTCGGAGGCCGCCGTCTGGGCGATACGCTGAGCCAGCGCCTCAGGGTCAGACACCGCGCCAAGCTCGACGACGAAGCTGTCGAACTCGTCGTGATCGTGGTCTTCTTCATCATCATGGTGGGTATGGCGGTTTTCGATATCGTTCTCGACCGCAAGCCCGAGCCCGATCAGAACCGCAGGATCGATCTGGCCATGCGATGCGACAACGATCTTCGCAGCCTTTGGCAGATGCTCCGTAATATGCGCCTTGGCGCGCTCCAGTCCATCCGCATCGAGAAGATCGCCCTTAGTCAGCACGATCAGGTCGGCGCAGGCGATCTGGTCTTCGAAGACTTCTTCGACAGGATCGTCATGATCGAGCGCTTCGTCATTCGCGCGCTGGGCGGCCAGCGCATCCATGTCATGCGACACCATGCCTTCTGCGAGCGCTGCGCCATCGGCCACCGCAATGACGGCATCGACGGTAACGCGGCTCTTTATCGCTGGCCATTGGAAGGCCTGAACGAGGGGTTTCGGCAGTGCGAGGCCGGAGGTTTCGATCAGGATATGTTCGACCCTGGGCTGGCGGCTGAGGATCTGTTCGATGGCCGGCTGAAAATCATCGGCGACCGTGCAGCAGATGCAGCCATTGGCAAGCTCCACGATATTTTCTTCCGGGCAGCTTTCGATGCCGCAGCCTTTGAGGATTTCACCATCGATACCGACATCGCCGAACTCGTTGACGATGATCGCCAGTCGCTTGCCATCGAGCTTTTCGAGAAGGCCGCGCAATAGCGTGGTTTTGCCGGCGCCCAGAAAGCCGGTGACGATGGTGCAGGGAACGCGCTCTAGCGTGGTCATGATGTCTCCTCGACGAAATTCAAAGGGGGAATACGCGCGACCATGCCGCGCTTCAAACTATCGGGACGGCCGCGCCAGGGCATCAGGCCATCGGTGGACGTGGAAAGCAGACGCGCACCAGTGATCAGATCCTCGGCGTTTTCAGGCGTCAGCCCGCCAAACACGTAGGACCAGCCGTCGGCTGTGCGCATTGCGGCGCTGGCACCACGCTTGCAATTGGCGAGACAATTGACGCTGCGCACCTCGACATTTGCATCAGTGCCAAGCGCGATCGCCGCTTGCGCGAGAAGCGCACCAGGACGGGGCTCCGCATTCGGCTCCGCCTCGTCGCGGCAGCTGCGACATACATAGACGACCAAGCCGGACGCTTCGCGCGTGTCGGTTGATCCTTCAGTCCGTGACGATGTCGAGGTAATATCCAAACCGTATCCGCTTCCGCCATTCAAACATGCAAGGGGTGCGGATGCCGAAGACGGAATGCGAGACAGCGCAAACCGAAACTCGGCGAAACCGACTGACCGGAGCACCCCGCCCTGCAGACGTTTTGTTCTGAAACGGCAGGTCTCCTGGCTTGCGGCTTGAACGAGCGCCCTGGCACCGCCTTCCCGGATCGAAATCCAGTGGCTTTACGGTGCGGGCTCGCCGCTTACAGTTGCGGGGGCAGCCACGGATTGACCCGAGAAGTGGGCGGAACCGTGTTCCCTCTTAGCTTTTCCCGTTGCCGGAAAAAGACCGTCAGTGCCTTTACCTTTACGGGCAAGCCGCGGCTTGGTCAATGCAAGCATTGTCATGCCTCTCATAGGCTCCATTGCGGAGGAGGGCGTTTTGACTATAGTCGCCGCTTTAAAAAAACGGCTCGGAAGGACGTGGGACATCATGACACGCGAGATCAGCGACAGCGAGGCCGCCCGCCACCGCGAAAAGATGGTGAATCGCAAGAGCGTTCAGGATGCCGAAGTGGCCGAAAAGACCATCGAGAAGGGTCTGCTGATGGTCAATACCGGTCCCGGCAAAGGCAAGTCGACGGCCGCGTTCGGCCTTGCGCTTCGGATGCTCGGCACGGGCAGACGCGTCGGCATCGTTCAGTTCATCAAGGGTGCGTGGTCGACCGGCGAGCAGCAGGCGCTGACGATTTTCGGCGACCGCGTGGAATGGCGCACCATGGGCGAAGGTTTCACGTGGGACACGCAGGATCTGAAGCGCGACGTCGCCGCAGCCACCAAAGCCTGGGAAGAAGCCAAGATGCTGATGGCCGACGAAACGATTGGTCTTCTGGTGCTGGACGAGCTGAACATTGCGCTGCGCTATGACTATCTCGATCTGACGGAGGTCGTCGCCACCTTGCAGAGCCGCCGTCCTGATCTCCACATCATCGTCACCGGCCGCAACGCCAAGCCACCCTTGATTGAGGCAGCCGACATGGTGACGGAGATGACGCTGGTCAAGCATCACTTCAAGGCGGGCGTCAAAGCCCAATCCGGCATCGAGTACTGATCCATGGCCGCCAGATCCATCATGTTTCAGGGAACCGGCTCGGATGTCGGCAAGTCGCTGATGGTGGCGGGTCTGGCGCGCGCTTTTACCCGGCGAGGACTTTCGGTGTTGCCCTTCAAGCCGCAGAACATGTCCAATAACGCGGCGGTGACCGCAGATGGTGGCGAGATCGGCAGGGCGCAAGCTCTACAGGCGCGCGCCGCTGGCGTGCCGCTGTCGGTACATATGAACCCGGTTCTGTTGAAGCCCCAGAGCGAAACAGGTGCGCAGGTCGTGGTTCAGGGAAAAATTCTCGGCAATGCGAAGGCCGCCGACTATCAACAGATGAAGGCCGGGCTGATGCCCCGGGTGCTGGAGAGCTTCGAGCACCTTAAGACCCACGCCGATCTGGTGCTGGTGGAAGGCGCTGGCAGCGCATCGGAAGTCAATCTGCGCGCCAACGACATTGCCAATATGGGCTTTGCCCGGGCAGCCGATGTCCCCGTGATCCTGATCGGCGATATCGACCGGGGAGGGGTCATTGCCAGCCTCGTCGGCACGAAGACGGTGGTGGATGCGGACGACGCCTCAATGATCGAAGGCTTCATCGTCAACCGTTTTCGCGGCGATCCTTCGCTGTTCGACGAAGGCATGCGCATGATTGCCCAGCATACTGGCTGGAGCTCCATCGGCCTCCTGCCGCATTTTGCCGAGGCGGCCCGTCTGCCTGCCGAAGATGCGCTGGGTTTAACCGGCACCGGCCAATCGAAGCCCGGTGCGAAAATCCGCATTGCCGTGCCGATCCTCCCGCATATCTCCAACTTCGACGATCTCGATCCGCTCGATATGGAGCCGGATGTCGAACTGGTGCGCGTGCGTCCCGGGACAGCCATTCCCGGCGATTGCGCCCTCATCCTGTTGTGCGGATCGAAATCGACGATCGCCGATCTCTCTGTCCTGAAGCAGGCTGGTTTCGATATCGACATCAATGCGCATCTTCGCCGGGGCGGCTTCGTGCTTGGTCTCTGCGGCGGTTATCAGATGCTTGGACGTGTCTTATCGGACCCGGACGGCATGGAAGGGCCGCCTTCCACCGTTGATGGGCTTGGCTTGCTGAATGTCGAAACGGTGCTGACGGGAGACAAGAGGCTGGTGTCAGTCGAAGGGCGCAGCTTCGATGGCCAGGCCTTCTCCGGCTACGAAATGCATGTGGGCGTCACGAAGGGCGATGACTGCAATCGTCCCTTTGCCACGATCGGCAATCACGTCGATGGTGCAATCTCAGCGGACGGCCGCGTTTTCGGCACCTACGTCCATGGTCTGTTTGCTGATGACGGACAGCGCAGCGCCTGGCTGCAAAGGCTTGGCGGGCAATCGTCTGCCCTGAATTACGAGGCGCAGGTGGATGCGGTTCTGGATCGGTTGGCGGACCATATGGAGCGCCACCTCGATCTCGACGCGCTGCTGTCTATAGCACGGTAACCAACGCCAAAAAGCCGAAGAGCCCGATCAACAGCGCATCGGCGACCCGCGCAAGTTTCAGCGCCTGGCGAATATCGACAGCGGTCAAATTCCGGCGCCCGCCCTCGCCCATGAAGCGTGCCTGAATCATCTGCCCGCCATAGGAACGTGGCCCGGCAAGCGCAAAACCAAGCGCACCCGCCAGCGCCGATTCCGGCCAGCCGGCATTGGGCGAACGATGGTGCTTCGCATCGCGCGCGACCGCACGCAGGGCACCTTGCGGTGAGGCGCCCTTGACGAAGATAGCAGCGACGATGAACAAACAAGCCGTCAGGCGCGAGGCGGGAAGGTTCACCAGATCGTCCAGCCGCGCCGAAGCCCAGCCAAAGGCCTCATGGCGCGGCGTGCGGTGACCGATCATGCTGTCAGCGGTATTGATGGCCTTGTAGCCAGCACCGCCCGGCAGCCCGAGCAGACCGAGCCAGAAGGAGGGTGCCACAATGCCATCGGAAAAATTCTCAGCCAGGCTTTCGATGGCCGCCCGGCACACCGCCGCCTCATCCAGCTGATCAGGATCGCGGCCAACGATCATCGACACGGCTCTTCTGCCGCCTTCGAGGCCTTCGCTTTCCAGCGCAGTGGCTACCGCCTCGACATGTTGCTCCAGGCTTTTTTGTGCTGGAAGCGAAGCACCGACGACGGCGACCAACAACAATCCCAGCGGAAGAACCAGAAGGACATTCTGCAAGGCGAGCGCGATGGAGACGGTGACGCCGAGAAAGACCACAAGCGCCAGCACGCCTTTGGCTTCACGATTGGAAAATGATCCCTGTTCCCGGTTCCATTTTCTGTCGAGCAGCGCGATAAGCGAACCAATCCATGTGACCGGATGACCGATGCGGAGAAACAGCCAGTCTGGATAGCCGACAAGGCGTTCGATTAGAAGCGACAGGAAAGCGAGAGCAAAGAACATGGGCGATACGGGACCGGTGACTATGCAGGCTGCGATCCGTCATGGTGGCGATCTGGGGCGGGCGCGTGCGTCTTTTCCGCTGGCACCGGAACCCTGGATCGACCTCTCCACGGGGATCAATCCGCATTCCTATCCGCATTCTCCCATTCCTGCCAGCGCCTTTGCCCGCCTGCCCGAACCTTCCGCCTTGAACCGCTTGAAGAAGATTGCAGCCGCAGCCTTCGGCGCGCCCTCTGAGGCGCATATTGTCGCTGCACCTGGAACGCAGATGCTGATGCCGTTGCTGGCAGAACTCGCACTGAAGCGCGGTGCAAAACGAGCAGCGGTTCTCACACCCGCTTATGCGGAACATGCCAGAACGGCGCGAATGGCGGACCTCGACGTTGCGGACGTGTCCAATTTCTCAGACCTCTCAGACTTCGACTACGCCGTCGTCATCAATCCGAACAACCCGGATGGTCGGGTCATGGGGCGGGCTGACCTTATCGCTCTCGCAGCGGAGATGAGTCGCAAAGGCGGCCTGCTGGTGATCGACGAGGCCTTTATCGAAACCGGTTATGGTGAGAGCTTGGCCGACGCCACTGAGATCGATGGGCTGATCGTCCTGCGATCCTTTGGAAAGTTCTATGGAATGGCGGGGCTGCGCCTCGGCTTTGCCGTTGCACATCCGGAGGTTGCCGCAAGGCTGGAGCAGCGCCTGGGGCCCTGGGCCGTCTCAGGCCCAGCGCTGCATGTGGCGGCGGAAGCGCTGGCGGACAATGGCTGGCGTGACGCCATGCGACTCAAGCTAAGGACAGAGGTCGCGCGTCTCGACGCAATGTTGACGAGCGCAGGTCTTACTGTTGTAGGCGGTACCAGTCTTTTTCGTCTCGTGCGTGATGCACGGGCAGCCGCACTATTCGCCCAGCTTGCCAATCGCGGCATTCTCGTCCGCATCTTCGATGAGCGTCCGAACGATATGCGCTTCGGTCTTCCTGGCACGGAAGCAGATTGGGTCAGGCTTCAAGCTGCTCTTTCAGAGCTTTAGATCGCTCCTATCTCGGCTTACAAAAAAATGCTCGGGACAAGCCCGAGCATAATAGGGTCCGGGAGGAGAAATCGGAACCTCAGCCTTTGAAGGTATAAGCCTCGATCGACTCCGGCTTCATTTCGATAGAGAAGCCCGCCATCTTTGGCGGCATGTAAGCGGCGTTCTGGATATCGCATGGCTCAAAGAAGTGCTCGTGCAGGTGATCTACATACTCGATCACACGGCCTTCCTTGGTACCGGAGACGACCAGATAGTCGATCATCGACAGGTGCTGCACATATTCGCACAGACCCACACCTCCAGCGTGGGGCCAGACGGGCAGGTTATACTTTGCGGCGATCAGCAAGACAGCCAGAACTTCGTTCAGACCGCCCATGCGGCAGCTGTCGATCTGTACGACGTCGATCGCGCCTTCGGCGATGAACTGCTTGAACATGATGCGGTTCTGGCACATTTCACCGGTCGCGACCTTCACCGAACCAATGGCCTGGCGGATCTTGCGGTGACCGGCAACATCGTCCGGGCTCGTCGGCTCTTCGATGAAGAAGGGCTTGCAGAAGGCAAGCTTGTTGACCCACTCGATGGCCTGATCGACTTCCCAGACCTGGTTGGCATCGATCATCAGATAGCGATCAGGACCGATGACCTCACGGGCAATGGTGAGGCGACGAATATCGTCTTCCAGATCACGGCCGACCTTCATCTTTACGTGGTTGAAGCCGGCATCGATCGCCTCATGGCAGAGGCGGCGAAGCTTCTCATCGCTGTAACCGAGCCAACCGGCCGAAGTCGTGTAGCAGGCGTAACCCTCGCCTTTTAGGATATCGACGCGCTCCTTCTTTCCGGCTTCCGCCTTCTTCAGGATGGCGAGCGCATCCTCGCGCGTCAGAACATCGGTCAGATAGCGATAGTCGACGATATCGGCGATCTCTTCGGCGCTCATATCGGCAACGAACTGCCACACCGGCTTGCCAGCCTGCTTCGCAAGCAGATCCCAGACGGCATTGACCACGGCACCGGTGGCCAGATGCATCGCACCCTTATCCGGACCGATCCAGCGCAGCTGGCTGTCGCTCGTCAGGTGGTGCCAATATTTGCCGGGGTTCTCGATGACGGTGGCGAGATCGGTTCCAACCACCAGATGACGCATTGCCTTGATCGCCATGCAGCAGATGTCGTTACCGCGACCAATGGTGAAGGTCAGTCCGTGTCCCTTCAGCGACGGCTCATCCGTATCGAGAATGACGTAGGCCGCGGAGTAATCCGGATCTGGATTCATCGCATCCGAGCCGTCGAGGCTCTGTGAGGTTGGGAAGCGCAGATCGAAAACGCGCAGGTCGGTAATCTTGGTCATGGCCGTTTACTCGCGGTCAGGGGTCATTGAAGATGAGAGGCTCGTCGGTCGTTCAGGCCACTTCCACCATGCCTTTGATGACGCCGGCGCGCGGGTCGGTCAAGCCGGCGAAGTTGGCTGGCACTTCGGCGAGCGTCATGCGGTGGGTGATGAGAGCGTCCGGCACACGACCGGCACGCAGGGCTTGCAGCACCCGCTGGAAATCTTCCGGAGTTGCGTTGCGGCTGCCAAGCAATGTCGTCTCGCGCTTGTGGAATTCCGGGTCATTGAAGCTGATATCGCTGGCAACGATAGAAACGAGAACATAGGCCCCGCCATGGCCGACGAAGGAGAAGCCGCGCTCCATGGCCTTCGGATTGCCCGTGGCATCGAAGACGACATCGAAGAAGTTTCCTTCGGTAATCTCGCTCAGACGATCCTTGTCGCCTTCGCCGAGCTGGACGATATTGGCGACACAGAGATGATCACGGCAGAAAGACAGCCGGTCTTCGCGGCTGTCGATCATTGTCACCGTCGCACCATTCATCACGGCAAAGACGGCAACGGCCATACCGATCGGACCGGCACCGACGATCAGCACATGCTGGTCCTTTTCGACCGCACCGCGACGCACCGCATGCGCGCCGATTGCCAGGAACTCCGTCATGGCGGCCTGATCGAGAGCGAGACCTTCCGCCTTCAGCACGAATTGCTGCGGCACGCTCAGATACTCCACCATACCGCCATCGCGATGCACGCCGAGCACGCCGATGTTACGGCAGCAATTGCTCTTGCCCTTCAGGCAGGCGCTGCAATGGCCGCAGGACATGTAGGGAATGATGGTGACGATATCGCCGTTCGAAAGGCTGCTGCCCTCAGGCGCTTCCTCGACCGTACCGGAGAGTTCATGGCCCATGATACGCGGATAGGAAAGGTAAGGCTGGTTGCCGGTGAAGATGTGCAGATCCGTGCCGCACACACCGATGCGGCGAATGCGGACAAGAACTTCATTCTCCGCACGCGGCGGCTTCGGCAGTTCCTTGGAAACGAGGAGACCGGGTTTGTCGCAATAGATCGCCAGCATGAATCACCTGTCCGAAAGAGAATAAAAATCGATGGCGTTTCCGCCGAAAACCTTGGCGTGGTGCTCTTGCGGAACCACATCCCGGCAAAAATCCAGCCATTCCTGATAATCGCCAGCCAGTCGGATTACCGGCCAGTCGCTGCCGAAAATCACCTGCTCAGGGCCAAACAGCTCCAGGATCGTTTCAGCATAGGGCCGAACCGCTTGCGCCTTCTGATCGCCGCGCTCTACCAGAAGACCGGAGAGCTTGCAGTGGACGTTAGTCAGGGCGGCAAGAGCGGCCATGTCCTTGCGCCATTCGACATAATGGCCTGTCGCGATCTTGGGCTTCGCGCCATGATCGATGACGATTTTCAATGCCGGGTGACGGCTGGCAAAACGCAGCAAATAGGGCAGATGCGGCGGCAGAACCAGCGCATCGAAAACAAGGCCCTTCTCGACCAGCGCTTCGACAGCAGGGTCAAGTGCCGGATCGTCGATCCACTGAACGTCGGCAATATCCTGCAACATCGGACGCACGCCTTTCAGCGCGCGATGGGAGGCAAGTCGAGCGATGTCCTGCGGCGCATCCACCGCCTTCATATCCACCCAGCCGACGACACCCTTGATGAAGCTGTTGTCATCAGCAAGCGCCAGCATGAAATCCGTGTCGGCAGCGCTTTCCATCGTCTGCACCAGCACTGTGCCGGACACACCTGCCTTCTCCAGCAAGGGCTGGAGATCTGCGGGCAGGAAGTCCCGGTAGATCGCCTCAAGCGACGCTGGCGGCCACTGGCCCTGCCGGTCTTTCAGCAGCCAGAAATGCTGATGTGCATCGATGAGCATGGCGTCAGCCCTTTGCCCCTGGAACAGGTGAACCTTCGGCGATCAGACCGCGGCGGTGCAACTCGGCCCAGAACGCGTCCGGAATGTCCTGCTCGAACCAAGCGATGTTGGAGGTCAGCTGCTCCGCATTGCGCGCGCCGGAGACGACTGTCACCGAGGCAGGATGGGCAAGCGGGAACTGCAGTGCGGCCGCCTGAAGCGAGACACCCATCTCTTCGCAGACATCATGCAGTGCATCCACCCGTGCCAGGAGGTCGGCCGGTGCGTCCTTGTAATTGAACTTGCGATTACCGGCCAAAATGCCGGAGTTGAAGGCGCCAGCAACGACAATGCCGACACCCTTTTCGGCGCAGGCATTCATGAAGCTCAGGCTCTGCTGCTCGAGCAGCGTGTAACGACCGGCGAGCATGGCGGCGTCGATGTCGAACACCTCCATCGCATCGCGAACCACTTCCCACTCGTTGACACCAAGACCGACGGCTTTCGTCGAGCCTTCGTCGCGCAGCTTACCGAGAGCCTTGAATCCACCGCCGGTCGTCAGCTGATCCCAATAATGCTGGTGCTTGTCGCCGTGGGTGTAAGGGCCGATGTCGTGGATATAGAGAATGTCGGGCTTGAGGACGCCGAGACGCTGCTGGCTTGCCTCGAAGGAGCGCATGATGGCGTCGTAGGAATAGTCGTAGAGCGGCCGGAAGGGGAGCGGTGCGACATAGGTATCTTCTTCCGGTCCGACGGTTTCATCCGGCACCATGACGCGACCGACTTTGGTGCTGAGCGTATATTCGCTGCGGTCATGCTCGGTCACCATCGTGCCGAGACGACGCTCGGAGCGGGTATAGCCGTAGAAGGGCGCGGTATCGAAATAACGCATGCCGCTGTCCCAGGCCTTGTCGAAAGCGCCCTTGGATTCCTCATAAGGCGTGAGGCGATAGAGGTTGCCCATCTGCGCACAGCCGAGGCCCATGATGGTCACTTCGACATCTCTATGGGGCAGTTTGCGTTTATCAGAGACCTTCATGGCGGGCACTTTCACATTTATCGTTTGGTGGAGATGGCCGCACACGATGCGACCATCTGCTTTGGTCTTCTCAAAGGGAGTTCCTGTCACGCCTAAGACCAGCTCAGGCGCGGCAGAAGACGTTGTTAGTACAGAACGTTCTTGGCTTCCGGCTTGTCGATGTTTTCCTTGGTGACGACGACGACACCGGTATCGACGAACTTCTCGACCTTTTCCTTCTTGATAAGCTTTTCGACGGTTTCAACGCCCTTTTCGCCCATCTGGTAGGAACCCTGGACGACGATCGCAGACAGCGTGCCGTCCTTGACGAAGTTCTGGAGATCTTCGTTGCCGTCGAAGCCGATGGCAACGACCTTGCCAGCCTTGCCGGACTGAGCAAGCGCGCGGCCAACACCGATTGCGGTCGGCTCGTTGGCGCCGAAGATGCCCTTCAGATCAGGGTTGGCGGCCAAAACGTCGGTGGTCTGGTTCAGAGCGGTCGCCATCTGGGACTGAGAGTAGTAAGGGCCAACGATCTGAAGCTTGGAATTGGCCTTGATGTAGTCGACGAAGCCACCGACGCGACCGATTTCAGAACCGGCACCGGCAACGTACGACATGACGGCGATTTTGCCTTCCTTGCCGACCTTCTTGATCATTTCTTCGGCGGCAAGCTCACCGGCCTTCTTGTTGTCGGTCGCCAGGAACGACTGGTAGTACTGCTCGCCACCCTTGGCCAGCTGCGAGTCGATCAGAACGACCGGAATACGCGCTTCCCACGCCTTCTTGACGGCTGGCAGAAGAGCGTCCGGATCGGACGGTGCGAGCACGATGCCGTCCACCTTACGGTTGACCGCGTTTTCCACCATGTTCACCTGGTCGGCAATGGCGGATTCGGACGCCGGACCCTGGAAGGTCATCGTTTCGCCCTTGGCGTTCTTCATCGCAGCATCAGCGCCCTTCTGGACGTTCTGCCAGAATGTCGAGTTGACGGTCTTGACGATGACGGCGATTTCGCCAGCCTGAACCGCGGAGACGCTCCAAAGCGCGATCACGGATGTCAAAAGAACAGTCGTCAGTTTCTTCATGTCTTCCTCCATTGTACCGGCGAAGGGAGAGCTCCTCTTCTCGACACCGGCTGTCCCGCGGATAGGGTCCGCACCCTTTTCAGACGCTTAGCAGTGCAATCAGCGGCGATTGCGCAACTGGTCGATCCAGACTGTCATCAAGATGACGAGGCCGATGATGATCTGCTGCGTGAAGGCAGAGACCCCGTTCATATTGAGACCGTTGCGCAGGATACCGATGACGAACGCACCGATTGCTGTCCCTGAAATCGTTCCGACGCCGCCGATCAGCGAGGTACCGCCGATGACGGCGCTGGCGATGGCATCAAGTTCGTACATGACACCTTCGTTCGGCTGTGCGGTGACAAGGCGCGACATCAATACGCAGCCCGTCAGACCAGCAAGCGTGCCGGAAAGAACGTAGGTGAAATTGGTGACGCGGGCGACATTGACGCCGGAGAGGCGAGCCGCTTCGGCATTGGAGCCGACCGCATAGATGTGGCGTCCGAGAACCGAGCGGTTCAGCATGAAGGCCACGGCCAGAGCAATGACGACCATCAGGATGACGGGGTAGGGAATGCCCGGGAAGACCACATTCGGGAACCCATCGTCACCAATATTGACGATGCGGAAGAGCGCGCCGTTGCCAAGTTCGCCAAAGGATTCGCCGAGGCCCGAGACGGCACGAGCACCGGTGATCTGCAGCGCCACGCCACGGGCAATCAACATCATGCCAAGCGTTGCGATGAAAGGCGGCAGCTTAAAGCGCGTGACGAGGAAGCCGTTGATCAGACCGCAGAGCGAACCCGTCAGAATGCCGAGGAACATGCCGACCGGAACCGGCATGCCGAGTTCCTTCACCGCCAGTGCTGCGACAACGCCGGCCAATGCCAGAACCGAACCAACGGACAAGTCGATGCCGCCGGTGATGATGACGCAGGTTGCACCAATACCCAAAAGCGCGATCGACGTGACCTGCAGAGCGATCGTCATGGCGTTGTTGACGCTGAAGAAGGCGCTGCTGGTGGCCGAAAACACAATGGCCAGCACCACGAGGCTGCCGAGTGCGGCAAACTTCTGGATGATGTCCTTCTGTCTGTCGCTGAGCGAGGGGGTCTTAACGGGTTCTGGTGATTTCGACATGTCTTACCTCATTGCGCCTTGCGGCTATAGCCGGAGGCATAGCGCATGATTTCTTCTTGATTGGTCTTGGCCGTTTCCAGCACGCCGGTGATGGTTCCCTCGTGGAACACCGCGATACGATCCGTCAGCCCCAACACTTCGGGCAGTTCCGAGCTGATGAGGATGACGCCAATGCCGCGCGCGGCAAGTTCATCCATGATCTTGTAGATGGCGAACTTCGCCCCGACATCGATGCCGCGGGTGGGCTCGTCGAAGAACAGGATGCGCGACTGGCGGAACAGCCACTTGCCGATGATGATCTTCTGCTGGTTGCCACCGGACAGAAGGCGAACCGTCTGCTTGATCGAGGGCGTGCGAACATTCAAGAGATCGACATAATGCTTTGCGACCTCATCGTGCTTCTTGAAGTCGATCAGACCGAAGCGGTTTGAGACCTCGTCCATATTGGCAAGCGAGGTATTGGCAGCAACCGACATCTTGATCGCCAAGCCGTCGCTCTTGCGGTCTTCGGAAAGGTAGGCAAGCCCCTGCTCGATGGCATCCTGGGGCGACTTGATCGTCAGCTCGCGGCCTTCGAAGGTGATGGTACCCGCATCGAAGGCATCCGCACCGAAAATCGCGCGGGCCACTTCGGTACGACCGGCGCCCATAAGGCCGGCAAATCCGAGGATTTCGCCACGGCGCAATTCGAAATTGACATCGTTGAAAACGCCGGCGCGCGTCAGGCCCTTGACGGAGAAGATGACCTCATCCGTTGGCTTCGACGTGCGCTCGGGGAACTTTTCCTCCAGCGAGCGGCCCACCATGCGGGTGACGATGTCATCGACCGTGATCGACTTGAAGTCGTCGGTCGAGATATACCGTCCGTCGCGAAGAACGGTGACGCGGTTGACGATCTCGGCCATCTCATCCAGACGGTGGGAAATGTAGACGATGCCGACACCGGATGCCTTCAGGTCGCGGATGACCTTGAACAGCAGGCGCGTTTCCTGCTCGGTCAGCGACGAAGTCGGCTCATCCATGATCAGCACTTCTGCATCGAGGGAAAGCGCCTTGGCAATTTCCACCATCTGGCACTGCGCAACGGAAAGTCCGCGCACCAGCGTATCCGGATGGATATCGACGCCGAGGCGATCGAGGCAGCGTTTGGCATCGGCACGCAGTTTCTTGCGGTCGACCAGGAAACCTTTTCTCGGTTCGCGCGCAAGATAGATGTTTTCGGCAACGCTCAAATGCGGAACGAGATTGAGTTCCTGGTGGATGATGGCGATGCCGGCGGCTTCCGATTCGAGCGGCGAGGCGTACTGGACCTTCTGGCCCTTATGCAGGATCGTGCCGCTGGTCGGCTGATAGACGCCGCTGATGATCTTCATCAGCGTAGACTTGCCAGCGCCGTTCTCGCCGCAGACGGCGTGAACTTCGCCGGAGCGCAGGTCGAAACGCACATCGCTCAGAGCCTTGACGCCGGGGAACTCCTTGCAGATGTCATCGAGGCGCAAAAGCGCACCGGACGCCTGAAGTGCGTCATGCCGTGTGTCATCATGGCTCGAAATGGACGATGCGCCTTGCGACATCCGCTACCTCCCAATAGCCGCTCCGTTCTCCCGCAGAGCGCTTCAATGGCGGCAATGGTTAGGCCGCATTTTTTTGGTGGTCAAGCCAATTTCTGATTTTTTGTTCGCAGGTATAGCAATCTTGGAGAAACGGAAACTCCAGGATTCTAATAATATTCAATATTTTCAAATGGATAAAATATATCTTTGCCAATGCCTCCCGTAAGGGATACGGTAAGGCCAAATCTCAACCTTTCTTAGAACACCCGTGGACCGCAGATGAATGGTCAGGCCAAAATCCTGGAGCCGAGACGACTTTACCAGCAGGTTGCCGATCAGATCCGCGACCTGATCGACGGTGGAGAGTTTCAGCCTGGAACACGACTGCCTTCCGAGCGGGATCTGGCCCAGAAGCTCGGTGTCTCCCGCCCGTCTCTGCGGGAAGCGCTGATTGCGCTCGAAATCGACGGAAGCGTCGAAATCCGCATGGGCTCCGGCGTTTATGTGTCCACTGAGACAGCGGCCCGACAGGCAAGCACTCGGTCTCTTGGCGATAGCCCTTCGGAACTCATGCAGGCGCGCTCTACACTGGAAGGTGCGACCATCGTTCTGGCGGCGAGCCGAATTGATGAGGCTGCCCTCGTGACTCTGCGAGGAACGCTCGATGAAATGAGGAAGGAGATCGAAGCAGGTCGCAAACCTCTCGATCAGGATAGAAAGTTTCACGCGACCATCGCCGAGCAATCAGGAAACACGGTCCTCGCGCGTTTGGTCGGAGATCTATTCGATGACAGGCACAGCCCGATCTCGACCCAGTTGCGGGTGAGGTTCGAGGACCGCGGCACGTGGACTTATGCGCTGCAAGAACACGAGGCCATTCTGGCTGCGCTGGAAAGCCGCGATCCGCTGCTGGCACAGGCTGCCATGCGCATTCACCTGGAAAGCTCAAGACGGCGCTGGATCGATACGTAATTCAAGACATGCCTCGGCAGACAGTCTGTCGGGAGGAGGAAAAGAGTGACTGAGAATACCGAAGCTACCATTCTACTGAACACCAAAGACAACGTGGCAGTTGCCCGTCGGCCCATTCCGAAATACACCGATATCGGGCGCGGAGACCTGAGGGCACTCGATCTGATCGGGCGCGGCCACAAGGTGGCCCTGAAGCCGATCAAGTCCGGCGAAGAAGTGATCAAATATGGTCAGGTGATTGGAGTCGCCACGCAGGACATCGAGGCCGGGCGCCACGTCCACCTGCACAACCTTGCCATGGTACCATCCGAGCACGCCCACCAGTTCAGCGTCGACATCGAAGAAAAGGGCATGCTGCCGGAAGCCGAACGCCGGACCTTCATGGGGTACGATCGTGGCACGGGCGGTGCCGGCACGCGCAACTACATCGGCGTCATTGCCTCGGTGAACTGTTCGGCGACCGTGTCGCGTTACATAGCCGACTATTTCAACAAAGAAGGCGGCCTTGCCGGTTTCGACAATGTCGATGGCGTCGTGGCGCTGACCCATGGTACGGGCTGCGCGCTCAACACCAAGTCCGAAGGCTACCGCCTGCTGATCCGCACAATCCAGGGCTATGCCCGACATCCAAATTTTGGTGGCATCCTGCTGATCGGCCTTGGCTGTGAGACGAACCAGATCGCGCCGATCCTCGAACACTACAAGATGGAAGAGGGCGACCGGCTGCGGACCATGACGATCCAGCAGCATGGCGGCACGCGCAAGACGATCGAAGCGGCAATCGCCAACATCAGGGAGATGCTGCCCATCGTCAACGCGGCAAAGCGTACCGAACAGCCCCTTTCGAAGCTGAAGCTGGCGCTCGAATGCGGTGGTTCGGATGGCTATTCGGGGATTTCGGCAAATCCGGCACTTGGCTACGCTTCGGACCTCATCGTTCGCAATGGCGGCACCACGGTTCTGGCTGAAACACCGGAAATCTATGGTGCAGAACACCTCCTGACCCGCCGTGCCGTCACGCCGGCCGTGGCAGAGAAGCTGCTGCAGCGGATAGATTGGTGGCGCGACTACACCGCCCGCAATGGCGACGAGCTGAACAACAACCCGTCCCACGGCAACAAGCTGGGTGGCCTGACCACCATTCTGGAAAAATCACTCGGCGCCGTTGCCAAGGGCGGCTCCATGCCGCTGAAAGCTGTCTACGAATTTGCCGAAACGGTAACCGAACCCGGCTTCGTCTTCATGGACACACCCGGCTATGACCCCGTTGCGGTCACGGGCCAGGTGGCAGGCGGCTGCAACGTCATCTGTTTTACCACCGGACGCGGCTCGGTGTCCGGCTTCAAGCCATCACCCTGCATCAAGATCGCTACCAACTCCGAAATGTACGAACACATGAAGGAGGACATGGATATCAACTGCGGCGATATCGTCACCGGCAAAGAGACCATCGAAGAGGCAGGACAGCGCATCTTCGACCATATCCTTGCCGTCGCCTCCGGCGAGCAGACCGTCAGCGAAATCTACGACTACGGCGACAACGAATTCGTGCCATGGCAGGTCGGTGCGGTGACCTGACGTTTCACATGAAACATCGGACATAAAATTAGGCCCGGGGATCGCTCTCCGGGCCTTCTGCTTTTCTAGGACTTGGATATCAGTGGCGGAAGTGGCGCATACCGGTGAAGACCATCGTCACATTATGGGCATCGGCTGCGTCGATCACCTCCTGGTCGCGCATCGAGCCACCCGGCTGGATGACAGCCGTTGCGCCAGCAGCAATCGCGGCCAGAAGGCCGTCCGCGAAGGGATAGAAGGCTTCCGACGCAACCGCCGAACCCTTCGTCAGTGGCTCGACAAGGCCCATGGCCTTGGCAGCATCTTCCGCCTTCTGCGCAGCGATGCGGGCCGAGTCCACACGGCTCATCTGACCAGCGCCGATACCGGCCGTCTGTCCGTCCTTGGCGTAGATCACGGCATTCGACTTCACGTGCTTGGCAATCTTGAAGGCAAACTTCATGTCTTCGAGTTCCTGCGCCGTCGGTGCACGCTTGGTGACGACCTTCAGATCGAGGTCTTCCACCATGCCATTGTCACGGCTCTGGACCAGTAGACCACCCGACACCGTCTTGGCAGTGATGCCAGCCGCGCGTGGGTCAGGCAGACCACCGGCGGAGAGAAGACGGAGGTTGGGCTTGCGCGCAACGATCGCCTTTGCCTCTTCCGTTACGTCCGGCGCGATGATGACTTCGGTGAAAAGCTGGATGATCTCTTCTGCCGTTTCCGCGTCCAGCGTCTGGTTCAGGGCGATGACACCGCCGAAGGCAGAGACGGGATCGCAGGCAAGGGCGCGCTTGTAAGCCTCCAGCAATGTGGCACCCGTTGCTACACCGCACGGGTTGGCATGCTTGATGATGGCAACGGCCGGCGCATTCTCAGGCAGGAACTCGGCGACCAGTTCATAGGCCGCATCCGTGTCGTTGATGTTGTTATAGGAAAGCTGCTTGCCCTGCAGCAGCGTGGCTGTCGCAACGCCCGGGCGCTTCTCGCCTGTCAGATAGAAGCCAGCGCTCTGGTGCGGGTTTTCGCCATAGCGCATCTTTTCCTTCAGCGTGCCGCCGATGGCGCGGTAATGCGGCGTCTCTATTGCGAGAGCTTCTGCAAACCAGTTGGAAATGACGGCATCGTAAGCGGCGGTACGTGCATAGGCCTTCGCGGCAAAGCGCTGGCGCAGAGCGTAGGATGTCTGTCCGTCATCGGCCTGCAAGGCTTCCAGCAGTTCCGGATAGTCGGTCGGATCGGTGACTACGGTGACATAGGCATGGTTCTTGGCCGAAGCGCGGATCATCGCCGGACCGCCAATATCGATGTTCTCAACCGTCGTCGGATAGTCACCGCCCTTGGCGCGAACCTCTTCGAACGGGTAAAGATTGATGACCGAAAGATCGATGGCTTCGATGCCGTGAGCGCGCATCGCCTCTTGGTGTTCGGCATCGTCACGAATGGCAAGAAGCCCACCGTGAACATTGGGGTGCAGGGTTTTTACCCGGCCATCCATGATCTCCGGAAACTTGGTGATGTCGGAGACGTCTGTCACCGGAAGTCCGGCGTCGGCAATCGCCTTCGATGTGCCGCCGGTCGACAGAAGTTTCACGCCGAGCTTCACCAGCGCGCCCGCAAGCTCGATAATGTCGGTCTTGTCGGAGACAGACAGAAGCGCGGTGCGGATAAGAACTTTGTCGGGTGCGGGGATTTTCTTGGAAACGACGGCCATCGTGGCAACTCCGTAAACGGTGGAGGATGAGCCGGAGAAAGCGCACCCCGGCGGTTGTCGCCGCGTTAGCACAGCTTGGCAGATTAATAAACAGAGCGTGCCGCTTTATCGGCAGCACAACCTTCAAAGAGCGATCAGCTTCTCTGTTCGAGAAGCCAGCGGATTTCCGTGGTTGCCGGAAGCTCAAACGCGACTTCGATCTGCAACGACGGCCGGATGCCGGACACATCTGCCATGAACACGTCTTCGGCAATCGTGACCTGGCGTGCGGGCGCTGAAAAGGCCCAGGCAGTGCCATCCGGTGCCTGCATTATCACCGTTTCCTCATCTTCCTGCGACAGCTCGATCAAGGGATGAACATGAAAACGGCAAACGGCCTCGGCTGGCTCCGGTTGACGCTTCTCATCTATCCTGATCCAGTCTCGTCCCCTGATCTTGGTTCCCGCTTCGTTCAACTCCAACTCGCGCTGGTGCACGTAACCGAGGCTTCCATAACCATCATGAGACGCGGTCAGGATATCCGCGCGCTTCTCATCAATCCGGCGGTCCACCTCCGTCTCGCTGATGCCAGAGACGATGACGGGGCCGAGGAAACGGGAGTGCGAAATCCGGGCCGATGAGCGATCGGCAATGGTGACCGTGGAATGGGCGGCAGTAGTGCGGCTCACCCGCTTGAAGGCGGCTGATGCATATTGCGGGAAGCCGGAATTGACGATGAAGCGGTAACGGCCCGAAGAGAGCTCAAAGGACAAGCAGCCACAATGGGCGTTGCGCGACAATTCGATGGAGGCAGGCTTGCCCGTATCGACGATGACGATCGTATCGCCGACGGCGAGCCGATGATAGGAAATATCCGGGAGCGAGCGTGACGGACGTCCCGAAGTCTCATCATAGCGCAGAACGGATGCAAGCTCGTTGGCAAGCGTTGCCGTGGTGCCGTTGAACAAGGCCAGATCGCCATCCTGATGACGGAAGAAGCGGATCGCAGGGAACATGCGGTCGATGGCAGGCACAAGCCCCGCCGGCACGTCATGACCGAGATTGATGTAGCTTTGGCGAAGCGGCAGGAGATCCAGCAACAGCTCCAGCATGACGCGCGGATTGCGCGAGACATGCCCACCATCGGGCAGGATTTGCCGCTCCATCTCCTGGTCGAGCTTTCTGCCTTGCCGGGCGATTTTTGACGCGCTGTTCGGCATGGAGATGGACGCCATGGCAAGCGCGATGCGGACTTTCAGACGAACTTCACCATCCGGCACATATTTGGCAATGAGACCCAGATAGCCGACATGCAGGCCGATACATCTTAAAAAACGCCGGTAGAAATTGGCATCCGCCTTCTGCAGGATGACCGGCGAGTGGGACAGCCAGGAGGTCAGTCTCTGTGCTGAAAGTTCAGGCGACCATGCTGTGCCACCGATCGTTCGCCCATGCAGGCTCATCCATTCGGCAACATGCAGGCGGGCGCGGTTTCCAGCCTCTTCCGATCTGCTGGCGCGGACATGGCGCAGCCAGCCGAAAGCATGCAGCCGCTCTTCAAATGCAGAAGAGGGCGGATCCAGCAGAAAGGGGGAAACGCCCCCGGTTTCCAAAATCTTCCCCGCCAGGAACAGCCGCCCCTGCACAAGCTCCTGCGCGACATAAGGATCGACCGCGCGCAGATCCGTTGGCGCTGCCACAAGCGCGCTTGGAGCTCTACTGGAGAGCCGCCACAATTGCAGTCGCAAGGGTGCCACCGCAATCATGACGTGGCGCTTGACCGTGCGGAGGAAGTAACCCGCAAGGCTGACACGATTGTTCAGGGAGCTCGCCAAACGTCTGTAATCCTGCCTCGCGGGAGTTAGCTTTAGGGACGACGCATATAAAGCGTTATTGAAGAAGAGCGATAAAATTTCACAAAAAACTTCATATTTTGTAAACGAATGGAGCCCGAAGCGCAGATCGCACGCCCAATCCTTCATCAGGAGGCTGAAAAAACATCAGAGGGGGCTGATGAGACGCTTCGAAAGCCTGTCGCGATCTTTCCCGCAGCGCACTTTGCGCGACATGCGTTGATGCCTCAGGCGGGCGAACCTTTACGCAGAACCGTCGCGTAGAAGCCATCGACACCGCCGAACATGTCAGGAGTCGTGCGCAGATCGCCGTTGGCGTTGATGACAATCTCCATACCCGGCAAATCTTTCGCGTCGACGGAAACACGTTCGAGGTTGCTGTCGGATGCCAGGACACGCGCCACCATGTCCTCGCCCTCTGAAGGGTCGAGGGAGCAATTGGAGAAGACGATCATCCCGCCATCTTTGACGAGGGTCAGCGCCTGACGCAGCATCTGCTCCTGGAGAGTGGCCAGTTTGGCGATGTCCTTCTCGTCCTTCGTCCAGCTGACATCGGGATGCTTGCGCATTGTGCCGGTGGAGGAACAGGGCGCATCGAGAAGGACAGTATCAAACAGCTCTTCAGGCTGATACTTGAGCATGTTGGCTTCGATCGTTTCGGCTTCGAATCCAAGGCGCTCGAGATTTGAGCGCAGCCGCTTCAGGCGGTTGCCGGACTGATCGAGTGCCGTCACCTTTGCGCCAGCCAAGACAAGCTGGGCGGTCTTGCCGCCGGGTGCCGCGCAGAGATCGGCAACGCGCTTGCCCTTCAAGTCTCCCATAAGGCGCACTGGCATGCTGGCCGAAAAGTCCTGCACCCACCATTCTCCTTCGGCGAAACCGGGAAGCGCTGAAACCTGTCCCTCGAAAGAACCCAGACGCACACTGCCATTGGGCAGTACGGTTCCATTCAGTTCCTTGGCCCAATGGTCCGGATCAGACTTCACCGTCACGTCGATCGAAGAGGGAAGAAGCTGCGAGGCGGCAATGCGTGACGCTGCCTCCTCACCATAGGATTTCACCAGCCTGTTGTAGAACCAGTCCGGAAGAACCGGTACGGCATCGATGGCCGCAATAACCGCATCCTTCTCGCGGCCGAGCCGGCGCAAGACGGCATTCACCAGCTTTACGAAGCGCTTGTTGCGCGGATCGCGGTGCGCCTGTTCCACGGCCAGATCGACAGCGGAGTGATCAGGGACGTCAAGATAGAGCATCTGCGCGACCGCAACGACCAGAACATGATGAAGGGATCGCGCGCCTTGTGGCAGCGGTCCATCTAACATCATCGAGATGGCGGTTTCAATCCTTGGCAGGTGGCGGAGCGCACTGTTGACGATGGCCCGCACCAGTGCCCGATCGGCGAGATTGAGAGAACGATAGGCCGGGTTTCCGTGCTCGGCATCCATCATTCCATCGAGTGACGTCTTCTTGTCGATAACGGCGGAGATGATCTTGGCCGCAGCCATGCGGGCGGAAAGGCCCGGTTTCCAGTCCCCATCTGGCCCGCCAGCATCCGAAGACGCTGGCTTTGTCTTTTTGAATTTTGGCCGGGCAGGGGCGTTGGGTGATGTCAAGACCAGGGACCTTTGTGAGACGTGTCAGTGCCACGCCCCGGACCAGTCGTCGGGACAGAGCGTGATTTGCGCACGGCCTTAGCACTTGTTGGCTGATACGTCGATGGTTGGCCGAAGCCTTGCGACATCTCATGGAGCGCCGCGATGCGGTTTTCCGTATTGGGGTGCGTGGAGAACAGGTTGTCCATCCGCTCCCCAGACAAGGGGTTGATGATGAACATGTGCGCCGTCGCCGGATTGCGCTCCGCATCATTATTATGGATGTGCTGAGCAGCACCGGCAATCTTCTGCAGGGCGGAGGCAAGCCACAGCGGATTGCCGCAAATCTCCGCGCCACGACGGTCGGCCGAGTATTCTCGTGTGCGGCTGATGGCCATTTGCACCAGCATGGCCGCAAGAGGCGCAACGATTATCGCAAGCAGAACGCCGATGAAGCCGAGAGGATGATTGTTCTCCCGATTGCCGCCGAAGAAGAAGGCAAAGTTGCCCAGCATGGAGATGGCACCGGCAAGCGTTGCGGTGATCGTCATCGTCAACGTGTCGCGGTTCTGGATATGCGCCAGCTCATGCGCCATGACGCCTGCGACTTCCTGCGGCGTCAGCATTTCCATAAGTCCGGTGGACGCTGCCACCGCTGCATTCTCCGGATTGCGACCCGTCGCAAATGCATTCGGCTGGGGGTTGTCATAGACATAGACCCTCGGCATTGGCAGTCCGGCATTCTGGGACAAATCCCGGATCATGTGAAAGAGCTCCGGCGCGTTGCGCTCATCCACTTCCTGGGCGCGATAGGCGGAGAGCACCATCTTGTCGGAGTTCCAATAGGAGAACAGGTTCATACCGGCAGCAATCACCAGGGCGATCATCATGCCGCCCTTACCGCCGATCAAAAATCCGACGCCCATGAACAGGGCCGTCATGAAGGCCAATAGCATGGCCGTACGCATCAGATTCATCCAGCATCTCCGTCAAAAGCGATGAAAAGACCCGCAAAGACTTATCAAAGGGGACAGTTTTCTATAATCTGGTTATGAGGAATTGCTTTTCAATATGCCGTGACGAGGGTGAAGCCCATGCAGAACGCCGATAACGATAATGCGAACACGGACACCAAAGTCCTCTCGCCTGCAGCCCAACGCGCATTGAAGGAAGCGGAAGAACGCCGCCGCAACGCAGACCAGCTAAAGCTTCCACCTGAGACCGGTGGCCGCGGCGGCGCCGAACCGGTCCGATTTGGCGATTACGAGATCAACGGACGCGCGATCGATTTCTGAGACGTCCTTTTCGAAAGAGCCGCCTCTCGTCAGAGACCGCCGTAACGGCAGCTGCGGCTTAGCAATCGTTGATTGATGCGACTGTGCAATCTCAATATGTAGCTCTGAGCGGCCTATTTCAGACTGAAGCGTCACTCTTCCTCAGAAGCATCTGGCTCACTGGATTCCCTTTTTTAAAATGCGAAAGAAGTCCGACGCATATCGCTTGGGAGGCCGTGTCTTGGGCCAGGGCTTTTAAGCTCGTAACGGCTCAATGGGACCCAAGGAGGATGGGCATTTACCCTGATCGCTCGCCTTGAGGTAGGATCTAACGTGCTGATACACTCAGCCTAAGTAAGTCGCCCCAATAAGGGCGACCTATGTAAAAACAATAAAAATCAATAGCTTAGTGAGTCGCGCGGTGTCGTTAACCGCGCTGCTCCAGAAGACGGCAAACGGCTTCGAGCTGCTCAAGCGTCTTGTAGTTGATCCGCACCTGTCCACCATTGCCCTTGTGGCTGATCGCTACGTCAAGGCCGAGGGCGTCCGACAGCGTCCGCTCCAGCGCGACCGTGTCAGAATCTTTCTCCGGCTTGCGCGCATGTACGGGATCGAGCTGGGATCGAATATCATTCTGCGCAATGCGCTCGGCATCGCGCACCGAAAGGCCTTTTGACACGATCGTCTTTGCCAGCGTGGTCGGATCAGACGTGGAGACGAGTGCCCTTGCGTGGCCCGCCGAAAGAGAGCCTTCCGACAGCATGTCGCGGACAGGATCAGGCAGCTTCAACAGGCGCAGGCTGTTGGCCACATGGCTGCGGCTTTTACCGATGATCTCGCCAAGATCGTTTTGCGTATAGCCATGCTCGGCAATCAGCTGCTCGTAGCCCAGCGCTTCTTCGAGTGGATTGAGATCGGAACGCTGAACGTTCTCGACAATCGCGAGTTCGAGCGCAGTGCGATCATCGACATCACGGACGATAACCGGAACTTCGGTAAAGCCGGCGAGCTGCGCTGCGCGCCAACGACGTTCGCCGGCAATAATTTCAAAGCGGTTCTGCTCGACTGTGCGCACCACGACAGGCTGCACGATCCCGTGCTGCCGAATGGAGGCTGCGAGATCCTGGAGTTCGCTTTCATCAAAATGACGACGCGGATTGCGTGGGCTGCGAGCGATAAACTCGATCGGCACCGTTCGGTCGGCACTGATTGCCCGCTGAGGCTCGCCCACCGGCAAGGGCTGATCCATCTCGCCGATCAAGGCTGCAAGACCGCGACCAAGGCGGCGCTTGGAGAGATCATCACTCATACTATACTCCATATCAATCTTGCAGTTCAGTAGCGCCTCAGGCAGCCCTGCGCAGCCGTTCTCTCTGAATAACCTCTGAGGCGAGCTGCAAATAGGCCTGGCTGCCGGCGCACTTCAAATCATACAGGATGGCTGGCTTACCATAGGATGGCGCTTCCGACACACGCACATTTCGCGGAATGAGCGTATGGTAAACCTTGTCACCCAGATGGGTGCGAACGTCGTTGACGACCTGCTGCGCAAGATTGTTGCGCGCATCGAACATCGTCAGCACGATACCTTGGATATCGAGACCAGGGTTCACAGTACCGCGAATCTGGTTGACCGTGTCGAGCAGCTGGCTAAGGCCTTCGAGTGCAAAAAACTCGCATTGCAGCGGCACTAGCACCGAATGGGCGGTCGCCATGGCGTTCATGGTCAGCAGATTGAAAGACGGGGGGCAGTCCAGCAAAATGTAGGAATAAGCCATCGCGTCCGGGCTACGCAACGCATTACGAAGCAGGAAAACGCGGTTCGCCGCATTCGCAACTTCCATTTCGAAGCCAAGAAGATCCATCGTCGACGGAATAATATCGAGGTTTGGAACGGCGGTTCGCACGGCCACTTCAGCGACGCTGTTTGCACCGACGAGCAGGTCGTAGGACGATAGCTTTCTCTCTCTGCGATCAATACCAAGACCGGTGCTGGCATTGCCCTGCGGATCGAGATCCACCACCAGAACACGCTCGCCAATGGCGGCAAGAGCGGTTGCCAGATTGATCGCGGTGGTGGTCTTACCCACACCACCCTTCTGGTTTGCTATCGTAATGATCCGGTTCTTATCAGACATGGTGAAGCACCTGGCTTTCAAAAATCAGCGCTTTGTCGACAAGTTGTGAATCTCGAGAACGACCGAGTCTTCATCGACTGCACTTCGATGTTTTAGCAGATCAAACGACCATCGACCACGGGCTTTCGTCACCTCGGCCTCATAATCCCGGCCTTTATTGAGATAGGCTTTTAGAAGATCGTTTTTCTGAGCCCAAGGATGGATATAGGAAAGGAGAAGGTCCAAGTCTGCGAGAGCGCGCGCCGATACGGCATCACATGGACCAATGGCCTCCGGTGCTGATTCAATCCGGAGGGGGTGAACTGTCCCGCGAGCACCCGTTTCAGACAAAGCGACACGCAGAAAGGCAGCCTTCTTGTGATTGCTTTCGACAAGATGCACCCAGCCATCTTGATGCTCCGCAAGAAAAATTGCGGTGATCACACCTGGAAATCCACCGCCGCTGCCAAGATCGACCCAGGTTTGAGGCTTGGGCGCCAGTTGGAAGATCTGGGCACTGTCAGCGACGTGCCGAGACCAGAGGTCTTTCAACGTTGAAGGAGCAACGAGATTCGTCGTTGCGTTCCATTTCTTGAAAAGCTCAACGAAATGTTCGAGCCGCTCCTGTGTTTCACGTGAAACACTTTGGCCGTTTAACGTCATAATGGGACTCGTCAGGGATGTATGCGGGTTTTCTCTGTTCGCGTATAAGTCCCTTTTTTCACCAAAGCAAGGATCAGTGAAATCGCCGCAGGCGTCATTCCATCGACTCGCCCGGCCTGGGCGATGTTGATCGGCTTCGCTGCAAGCAGCTTCTGCTTCAGTTCGTTGGAAAGGCCGGACAAGCTGCCGAAATCGAAATCTTCTGGTATTTGTCGGTCTTCGTCGCGCTTGATGTCGATAATATCGGCGCTTTGGCGCTGCATATAAACTGCGTAACTTGCCTCAATTTCCAGAACTTCGGCAACGCGCGGAGCAAGTTCTCCCAGAACTGGCCAGATTGGTTTCAACGCCTCAAGCGACATGTCGGGATAGGCAAGCAACTCGTAAGCACTGCGGCGCTGGCCATCCTGATTGAGCTTGAGGCCCTGCTTAGCAGCTTGAGTTGGGGTGATCGCCAAGTCTTTAAGCAACGACCTGCCCTGATCGAGTGCATCGAGATACTCCGAGAACTTTTTCCCACGCTCCGATCCGACAATCCCAGTCTTCAGACCAAGAGGCGTCAATCTAAGATCGGCATTATCGACACGCAGCGAGAGTCGATACTCAGCGCGCGAGGTGAACATGCGATAAGGCTCGGTCACGCCCTTGGACGTCAGGTCATCGATCATGACCCCGATATAGGAATCGGTCCGACTAAAAATATGCGCATCGACCTCACCAGCAAGCCGCGCCGCGTTGAGACCTGCAACAAGTCCCTGAGCGCCAGCTTCCTCATAGCCTGTCGTTCCATTGATCTGACCGGCTAGAAACAGGCCAGGAATCTTACGGCACTCGAGAGAGGGCTTGAGTTCTCTTGGGTCGACATAATCATATTCGATCGCGTAGCCAGGCTGGAGAATATTTACGGTCTCAAGCCCCGGAATGGAATGAATGAAAGCCTCCTGCACATGCGCAGGCAGCGAGGTGGATATGCCATTCGGGTAGACGGTGTGATCGTCAAGACCTTCCGGCTCCAAGAAGATTTGATGTCCATCGCGCTCTCCGAAACGAACGATCTTATCTTCAATAGACGGGCAATATCTCGGACCCACGCCCTCGATCTGACCGGAGTACATGGCCGAGAGATGAATATTATCCTGAATGATCTTATGGCTCTCAGGCGTCGTGCGCGTTACGCCACAATCGATCTGAGGATTGGTGATCCGATCCGTCATGAACGAAAAGGGGACGGGATCTTCATCCGGTCCTTGCTTGTCCAAACCAGCCCAATCGATCGTTCGACCGTCGAGGCGAGCAGGGGTACCAGTCTTCAGCCTTCCGAGCGTAAGACCCGCGCGTAAGAGAGTTTCGGAAAGTCCCATCGAGGGGTTTTCGCCAACACGACCTGCAGGAATCTTTTCGGAACCGATATGAATTAGACCGCGGAGGAATGTACCGGTGGTAAGAACGACAGCACGGCAAGCGACACGACGACCGTCCGCCAGAACAACCGCTGTGATCTCGCCATTTGTGATATCGATATCGAAAGCGTCTCCCTCGATAATGTCGAGGTTTACGATGCTGGAAATTTCTCTCTGCATCGCCTCGCGGTAGAGACGGCGATCGGCTTGCGTTCTTGGCCCGCGGACAGCAGGCCCTTTCTTGCGGTTCAGCATGCGGAACTGGATGCCGCCAGCGTCGGCCACGCGGCCCATCAAACCATCAAGTGCGTCGATCTCTCGGACAAGATGGCCTTTGCCCAATCCGCCGATTGCAGGATTACAGGACATAACGCCGATCGTCTCACGCTTATGGGTAAGGAGCGCGGTGCGTGCGCCGTAACGCGCAGCTGACGCCGCTGCCTCACTGCCTGCATGGCCACCACCGATGACGACGACATCATAAACCATCGAACTTCCAGCCTTGAACCGGGTGTGTCACACCCATTGTTTCACGTGAATCATTTACCGATGCAAAATTCGGAAAATATGACGCCGAGCAAATCTTCAACGTCAACCCTACCGGTGATCCGTCCTAGCGACGTAGCGGCAAGACGAAGATATTCGGAACGGATCGCCAATTCCATACCTTCTGATTTCAGCGCTTCCCTAACATACTCCAGCGTCTCTTCAAGTCGTTTTTTGTGTCGCGAGCGTGCGGGCATGAGGGTGGTAGCGGCTCCAACTCGCTGCTTGATACGGTCGCAGATGGCGGCCTTCAGCAACTCCAGCCCGTAGCCCGTCTTCGCAGAGATGAGAATACCGTCTTCTATGTTGGCCGATTGCGGAAGAAGGTCGGCCTTGGTGACAAGCGAAATCGCCTCGAAATTATTCTGAATATCCAATCGTTGCGGGGGCGAATCGATATTGCGGAGGTGTAGAACCAAATCAGCGGACTGCGCCGTCATCTGTGCTCGTCGAATACCTTCCCTCTCGACCACATCCGTCGCATCACGCAGCCCCGCCGTGTCAAAGAGCGTCACAAGATACCCATTGAGATCGAGATCGACACTGAGAACATCTCGCGTGGTACCTGCGACATCCGTGACAATCGCCACATCACGCCCGCTCAACGCATTCATAAGACTGGATTTGCCGACATTCGGCGCGCCCACCAAGGCAACTTTGAAACCATCGCGGATGATTTCAGAGCCTGATCCATGTGCCAGGTGGCTTGCGAGGTCTTTCTCGAGTTCGCCAACCTTAGCCCACACCTGAACGGCTACAGAATCCGGCACATCGTCCTCATCGGCGAAATCGAGTTCCGCTTCGATCAATGCCCGGCAGCGGGTGAGCTGCGACGCCCAGCCGTCATAGAGGCCGGAGAGATGACCGCTGCTCTGCTCCACGGCCAAGCGCCGCTGCATTTCTGTTTCAGCCTGCAGGAGGTCCGCAAGGCCTTCGACTTCCACGAGGTCCATCTTGCCATTGTCGAATGCACGGCGGGAGAACTCTCCTGCTTCTGCCGGACGCACACCCTGCCGTTGGTCAAGGAGATTGAAGATCGCCGAGACCACCGCTCGACTTCCGTGGACCTGGAGCTCGACGCAATCTTCGCCCGTGAAAGAGTTCGGCGCTGGAAATTGGAGCACGAGGGCCTGATCAATGATGTCGCTGTTTCGGTCACGAATCGTTTTGAGAGCTGCGTGACGGGGTGCTGGAACGTGATCGCCTATGAGACTACGCAGCGCCTCAATCGCGTTGGGTCCGCTGATCCGGATAACGGCGACGCCGGCCGGTAGAGAGCCACTGGAGAGGGCATAGATCGTATCGCTGGACTGCGGCATGAAAATCTTCCAAAGCTCGTGATACGACCTGTTTAGCGGTTTGAGGACGCACGCGACAAACGAAGGCCTGAAGCGAGGCAGCAATCAAGGTCATCGAACTCGCTTGAATGAAAATGGCCGCGCTCTGTTCAAGGAGCGCAGCCGAAGGTCTAAGCATTGTCCGCACAAAGGTGTGCAGAGGTTTTGCGATAACGCAAGAACCTGAAGCGTATGAGCGGATTGGAAACCTTGCAAAACGCTTCAAGTCGGAATCCGGCTAAACGGATTACGTATTCATCGACTCGAAGAAATCGCCATTGGTCTTCGTCTGCTTGAGCTTGTCGATGAGGAACTCGATGGCATCGGTGGTTCCCATCGGTGCCAGGATGCGTCGCAGAACGAAAATCTTCTGGAGATCCTGACGCGGAACCAGCAAATCTTCCTTACGCGTACCAGACTTGAGGATATCCATGGCAGGGAAGATGCGCTTGTCGGCGACCTTGCGGTCCAGCACGATTTCCGAGTTACCCGTGCCCTTGAACTCTTCGAAAATGACTTCATCCATGCGGCTGCCGGTATCGATCAGAGCCGTTGCGATGATCGTCAGCGAACCGCCTTCTTCGATGTTACGGGCGGCACCGAAGAAGCGCTTGGGGCGCTGCAGAGCGTTGGCGTCGACACCACCGGTCAAAACCTTACCGGAGGAGGGGACGACCGTGTTGTACGCGCGGCCAAGGCGCGTAATCGAGTCGAGCAGAATGACGACGTCACGACCATGCTCGACAAGGCGCTTGGCCTTTTCGATGACCATTTCGGCCACCTGAACGTGGCGAACTGCCGGCTCGTCGAAGGTCGAGGACACGACTTCGCCCTTCACCGAGCGCTGCATGTCGGTCACTTCCTCCGGGCGCTCATCGATCAGAAGAACGATGAGATAGCATTCCGGATGGTTGGCCGTGATCGAATGGGCGATATTCTGCAGAAGGACCGTCTTACCGGTTCTCGGCGGCGCAACGATCAATCCGCGCTGGCCCTTGCCGAGCGGAGCGACGAGATCGATGACGCGCGCGGAGAGGTCCTTCGATGTTGGAACATCGAGTTCCATCTTGAAGCGCTCGTTCGGATAGAGCGGTGTCAGGTTATCGAAGTGAACCTTGTGGCGGATCTTTTCCGGATCGTCGAAATTGATCGTGTTGACCTTCAGCAGAGCGAAATAGCGCTCGCCTTCCTTCGGTCCACGAATGGGTCCTTCAACCGTGTCGCCAGTCTTCAGCGAGAAACGGCGGATTTGGGAGGGCGAGATGTAGATATCATCCGGACCCGGAAGGTAGTTTGCGTTTGCAGAGCGCAGAAAACCGAAGCCATCCTGAAGAACTTCGACAACGCCTTCCCCGATGATCTCGACATCCTGGCTTGCCAGCATCTTGAGAATAGCGAACATGAGCTCCTGCTTACGCATGGTGCTCGCATTTTCAACTTCCAGGGATTCGGCAAACGTCAGCAAATCGGTCGGAGATTTGCTTTTGAGTTCCTGTAGCTTCATTTCAGCCATGAAGAGAAAGACCGTCTTTAAAAATATGTGGGGGAGTGGCGTGTTCGCGAATCAGCTTCTGAGGTGCAACCGCAGCCATCTGAATAATTCACATGCCGAGAGATGAGTGGGCTGAAAATAGCGTTTCACGCCCGCCGCCGCAAGAGCAAAGCACCAATTCCGGGAAATTTATCGTGATCATAAGTTATCCGAACGGTTTCACAACCACAAGTATGACTATTACGATCATCAATACCGTGGGCACCTCGTTCATCAACCGCCAGTGACGGGCAGGGCGCCTGTTCTCGTCGCGACCGAAGGCTTTTGCGCTGCGGCTGAAATAGACATGGGTCACAGTTAGCGCAATAACCAGCGCGATCTTGGCATGCAGCCAGCCGCCACTGAAACCGTAAACGGACCAGGCAAGATAAAGCCCAAGCACCCAGGTGATCATCATCGCTGGGTTCATGATCAAGCGTATGAGCCGCTGCTCCATGACCTTGAAGGTTTCCGACTGTACGGAGCCGACCGGCGCATCCGTGTGGTAGATGAACAGCCGCGGCAGATAGAGCAGACCCGCCATCCAGGAAATGACCGCGATGATGTGTAGCGCCTTAATCCAGAGATAGGCATCTGCAGGATCGACATGCAGGACCAACGCGATGAAGCCGACGAAGACGGCGAGCGCCACGCCTGCGCGAAGATAGGTCTTGCGGCCGGCTGTGGTTGACGTCTGCCTCTCTTCGCTCATCTTGCAGCTCCATGAGACCGCACATGTGCCACCAGCCGCGTGACATTCTCAGGATCGGCCTGCGGCGTGATGCCATGGCCGAGATTGAAAATCAAAGGGCCGTTCCCAAGAGACTGCAGGATCGCATCGATGCCGTCTTCCAGGGGTCTGCCGCCAGCAATCATCAGCATCGGGTCGAGATTGCCCTGGACCGGGCCTTCCTTCTGCAAATCGCGGGCGAAGGAGAGCGGCACGCTCCAGTCGAGACCGATCGCATCGGCGCCGGTCTTATGGCGGTAATCCTTCAGCAAGATGCCGGCGCCCTTGGCAAACGCGATGATGCGGGCATCGGGACGGCGCGCACGCACGGACTGGATGATGCGAGCCACTGGCTTCACCGCGTATTCTTCGAACTCTTTCTCGCCTAGAACCCCAGCCCAGGAATCGAAAATCTGCACGGCGTTCGCGCCGGCATCCAGCTGCGCGACGAGATAATCTGCAGAGACCTCCGCCAGAAACGACAAGAGCTTTTCCATCGCCTGCGGATGCTGGTAACCGAAGAGGCGCGCAGGGGCCTGGTCCGGGGTACCGTGGCCAGCAATCATGTAGGTCGCAACCGTCCACGGCGCTCCACAGAAACCGAGCAGCGTCGTCTGTTGCGGCAATTCGGCGCGAAGCTTGCGCACGGTTTGGAACACAGGCTCGAGATGAGCGATGACATTTGACGGATCAAGTGCGTCAATCTCGGAAGCATTGATCGGGTCCATCTGCGGTCCCTTGCCTTCGGAGAAGAAGACATTCCGTTTCAAAGCATCCGGGATCACCAGGATATCGGAAAAGAGGATTGCGGCATCCAGACCGAAACGACGGATTGGCTGAAGCGTGACTTCGGTTGCAAGATCCGGATTGTAACAGAGATCCAAGAAACTTCCTGCGACCTTGCGCGTTTCTCTGTACTCCGGGAGGTATCGACCAGCCTGTCTCATAAGCCAAATCGGAGGAGGGTTCAACGTCTCGCCGTTCAAAACCCTCATGACACTGCGGTCGATCATCTCGCCCAACTTTCTAAAAATAAAAACAAAGAGATTTAAAAGATTTTCTATTTCTTAGAGTCGGTGAGTAGCAAGGATTAAAAACTCTTAAGCTGATATGCCGCAGCTCACCCATCACCCCATCCGATGTGGATCAAACAGAACGCTTTTTCGAGCTAATTCTGGAAAATTCGATTTATCGAAATAGTTTCAAAGGCTTGAATGTCGCCATCGGATTACCGATCCTGTGGATAAGACGGGAATGACGGAAGAGCAATTTTCCCTTCTCCCAGCAATTCACAGAGGCCCTTCAGCTTGCTACACAAAACCGGCAAGTGTGGATAAGTCGGCAGTTTTCCGCCGGGCCGGGCTCGCCGCCAACGCCGTCCCGGATCTGTCCAGCTTTATCAACAGGGAGAAGAAAACAGCGTGGAGAATAAAAAAAACTTCTTCCATCTGCACCTGATATCGGACTCAACCGGAGAGACTCTGATGTCGGCCGGTCGGGCTGTCTCGGCACAGTTTCATGCCTCCATGCCGATCGAGCATGTCTATCCGATGATCCGCAATCAAAAGCAGTTGCAGGCCGTTGTCGAGGAGATCGATCGCCAGCCTGGAATTGTGCTCTACACCATCGTCGATCAGCAGCTTTCCTCGTTTCTCGAAATCCAGTGCCACGTGCTTGGCGTCCCGTGCGTCAACGTGCTCGAGCCGATCATCGGCATCTTTCAGACCTATCTCGGCGCCACCTCGCGGCGGAGGGTTGGGGCGCAGCATGCCTTGAATGCCGATTATTTTGCGCGCATCGAGGCGTTGAACTTCGCCATGGACCATGACGATGGTCAGATGCCCGAACATTATGACGAAGCGGATATCGTCATTATCGGCATCAGCCGAACGTCCAAGACACCAACGAGCATCTATCTGGCGAATCGCGGCATCAAAACTGCCAATATTCCCGTCGTTCCGAACGTGCCGTTGCCCGATAGCATCTATAAGGCCACGAAGCCTTTGATCGTCGGGCTGGTGGCGACGTCAGATCGGATATCGCAGATCCGTGAAAACCGAGAGCTTGGCGCGACCGGTGGTTTCGACAGGGGACAATATATCGACCGAGCGACGATCATGGAGGAGTTGAAATATGCGCGCGCGCTGTGTGCCCGCAACAATTGGCCCCTCATCGATGTGACGCGGCGCTCGATCGAAGAGACAGCGGCAGCGATCCTCGCTCTGCGCCAAAAGACACGATAGAGCGCCGTGCGTCGATTAGGACACGCATAGGACGCGTCTCACATTTTGAATCCACACATCGGGCCTCTTCGAAAATCGATTCCGATTTCCCGACCAATGCTGTAATCCGATTCTCGATATCCATCGGAGACAACCATGACATCCGAACTCATCCTTGCCTCGGCCAGCGCCTCGCGCCAGATGCTGATGCGCAATGCCGGTCTTATTTTTTCCAGCATTCCTGCAGAGATTGATGAGCGCGCCATCGATGCCAGACTGGAAGCGGAAGGTGCAACACCTGAGACAATAGCGCTGGAATTGGCAAAAGCCAAAGCGATCGCTGTGAGCCGCTTACACCCGGACGCTTTCGTGATCGGCTCCGATCAGACGATGTCGTTTGGTGCCAGGATCTACCACAAGGCCAAAGACATGGCCGAAGCGCATTCGAATCTTCTTTCGCTGTCTGGTAAGACGCACAGACTGAACTGCGGAATTGCAATCGCAAAAGACGATGAGGTTTTGTGGTCTGCCGTCAGTATCGCGAAGATGACGGTGCGCGACCTCTCGGATGAATTCGTGTCGCGATATTTGGAGAAGGTAGGATCGCAGGTGCTTTCCAGCGTCGGCGCCTACCAGCTGGAGGGGGAGGGAATCCAGCTATTTAATTCCATAGAAGGCGACTACTTCACGGTGTTGGGACTGCCGCTTCTTCCGCTGCTGGCGCAATTGAGGGAGCTGAAACTGATCGATGGCTGATTCACGTGAAACATTAACCAAAAAAGCGTTTGTGACCGGTTTCCCGGTCAAGCACTCGCGCTCACCCCTGATCCATAACTTCTGGATCAAGCAATTTCAGATCGATGGGCTCTATGAGGCCGTAGAGCAATCGCCTCAAAATTTTCCGTCCTTTCTGAAATCGTTGAGGCTGTCGGAGAGGACCTATGTGGGGGGCAACGTCACCATTCCTCACAAGGAATCCGCCTACCGATTGGCCGACAGGCCGGATGAGCTGGCCGATGAGTTAGGAGCTGCCAACACGATTTGGTTCGAGGATGGACTGATCCATGCGACCAACACCGATGGCTTCGGTTTTGTGTCCAATCTCGACGATCGGCATAGGGGCTGGGACAACACGGACAAGGCCGTAGTTCTCGGGGCAGGCGGCGCGAGCCGCGCCGTAATCCAGGCCCTTCGCAATCGAGGAATCGCCGAAATCCATGTCGTCAATCGCACTGTTGAACGAGCGCAAGAGCTGGCCAACCGATTTGGACAAACTGTCCACGCGCATTCCATGGACGCGCTTTTTGAAGTCTCGAATGGCTGCGGACTTTTCGTCAACACCACGTCGCTTGGCATGGATGGCACAGAGGCGCCCTTCATCGACTTTTCACCTCTCACCGCCAACGCCGTTGTTACAGACATTGTCTATGTGCCGCTCAAGACACCCATCCTGGAGATGGCAGAACAGCAGGGTTTCGCAACGGTCGATGGTCTGGGCATGTTGCTTCACCAAGCACGCCCTGGCTTCGAGACGTGGTTTGGCAGAAAGCCAGAGGTGACTGAAGACCTCCGCTCCTTGATTATTGCCGATATGGAACGCCACGCATGATCGTCATCGGTCTCACCGGATCTATCGGAATGGGAAAGACCACCACTGCAAAACTCTTCGCAGAGGAGGGCGTGCCAGTTTGCGATTCCGATGCGGTGGTGCACGACCTTTATCAAACCGAAGCGGTCGGTCCGATCGCCAATATTTTTCCGGACGCGGTCAAGGACGGTACTGTTGACCGCGATCGCCTCAGTACGATCCTGCGCGAGTATCCGGCTCAGTTTCCTGCGTTGGAGAACATCGTTCATCCGCTGGTACGCGCAAAGCAAGACGCTTTTGTCGAAGCGCAAAGGCGCAACGGCGAGAGATTTGCGCTCCTCGATATTCCTCTGCTTTTCGAGACTAAGGCGGAGGCCCGCGTCGATGCCGTCGTGGTGGTCAGTTGTGCGGCCGAGATCCAGCGGCAACGGGTTTTATCTCGCCCGGGTATGACGGAAGAGAAATTCCAGATGATCCTTGCACGGCAGATGCCGGATGGGGAGAAGCGCAAGAAAGCCGATTTCCTCATCGATACCGGACGTGGTATCGAAGACGCACGGGCCCAGGTTCGCGCTGTGCTTGACGCGTTGCAAGAAAGAAAAAGCTAATAAGTCCGAAGACGTCCCGGTGCTTGGACGCTTTCACATTCAGATCAGAAGGGTAGCATTTCGATGCGCGAAATCATTTTCGATACGGAAACCACGGGTCTGGAATCCAAGTTCGACCGCATCATCGAAATTGGTGGCATAGAGCTGATGAATCATTTCCCGACCGGGAGAAGCATTCACATCTACATCAATCCGGAAGATCGCAAGGTGCATCCGGACGCGCTTGCAGTGCATGGCATCACCGACGAGTTTCTTCAGGACAAGCCGAAATTTGCGGAGGTGGTCGACGAGATCCGCGCATTCTTCGAAGGCGCCCGCTGGGTGGCGCACAACGCGACCTTCGACATGGGCTTCATCAATGCGGAATTTGCGCGCCTCGGGATCGAGTCGGTATCGCCGGAATGGGTGACGGATACGCTGGCGCTGGCGCGACGGAAGCATCCGATGGGCCCCAATTCTCTCGACGCGCTTTGCCGCCGCTACGGTGTCGACAATTCCCGTCGTGATAAGCACGGCGCGCTCCTCGACTCCGAACTTCTGGCGGAAGTCTATATCGAGATGATCGGCGGCCGTCAGACAGCGCTCGGTTTCGGCTCCGCCTCGAAGACCCAGGCCTCGACGCAGTTGGACGATCAGCCCATGGCGCCGATGCAGCGCGAGCGATCCTTGCCGCCGCGGCTGGATGTCCAGGCCTTGGCCGCGCATGAAAAGCTTGTCCAGTCGATGGGCGACAAGGCGATCTGGAACAAGTATCGGCAGTCGCAGTGACATCGTCGCGCGCCGTTTCTCAAGACAATAAAAAAACCCGGGTCTGCTGAACCCGGGTTTTTTTTATTGGCTGGCTACGATCCGATCAGTTCGGAACGGCTTGAACCTGAGAGCGGGCCTGTTCTTCGGCAACGCGCTGCGTGAACATCTGCGCGAAATCGATCGGGTCGATCATCAGCGGAGGGAAGCCGCCATTGCGTGTTACGTCCGCAATGATCTGGCGCGCGAAGGGGAAGAGAAGGCGTGGGCACTCGATGAAGAGAACCGGCAGCATGTGTTCCTGCGGGAAGCCGGTGATACGGAAAACGCCGCCATAGGTCAGTTCGGCAACGAAAAGAACCTTATCGCCGTCCTTGGCTTCTGCATTCAGCGTCAGCACCACGTCGAAATCGGAACCGGAAATCGGGTTCGCATTGACGTTGACGTTGATGTTGATAGCAGGCGCGCCATCACGAGCCTGAAGCGAACGCGGTGCACCCGGATTTTCGAACGAAAGATCCTTTGTGTACTGGGTCAGAATATTGAGAGACGGCGCTGCGCCGTTCTGTGCACCATTTTCAGTGGTCATGATATGCCTCGCAAAGTGAATGCCGTGAAAGCCGTCTATCATCTGGGCCGGAGGCTTACAACCCTCAGGACCCGGCTTGCCGGCTTAGGGTCTTGGTAGATCGCGGTCGTTGCGATCCGGCGACCAGGGGGAGTTGTTAGGCCCGTCGCGGTGAAAATCCTCTTCGTCGAGATCGACGACCTTGGATGATGCCGGACCCCGCGGATTGCTGCGAAAGCCGGTGCTGGCAAAATCCGCAACGATGATATTTGGTCTGAAGACCTTCCAGAAGAAACTGCGCACCGCCGGCACGAGCAGCAGAAGCCCGATGATATCGGTGATGAAGCCTGGAACGAAAAGCAGGATGCCGGCAATGACGCGCATGCCGCCATTGACAAGGGCCTCGGCTGGCTGCTCACCCGTGCGGCCGGCATTTTGCAGATTGCGCACCATGCCAAGACCGCCATTGCGCAGAATGATCAGGCCCAGCATCGAGGTCAGGATGATCAGCGCAAGGGTTGGCCACAGGCCGATTGCCTTTCCGACCACGATGAAGCCAGCAATTTCCAAAATCGGCATCAGGAGGACGATGACCGGCAGCAGTGAGAAACGCATTTTATCAAGCCTTGCGTGTTATATCGTTGGCAAAAAACCAATCTTAGGGAACCGCCGATTGAATCTGCTTATTTGAAGATTGATCGGATGCAGACTATATGATGGTTCAACATTGGATTTAAATGGTGGTTTCGGTAAAAGATGGGCTCAAGTGACTTCATAACATTGTTTTTCCTTGTGGCAGCGGTGCTGATCTTTCTCCAACTGCGCAGTGTCCTCGGCCGCCGCACCGGCAACGAAAAGCCGCCTTTCGATCCGTTTAGCGCCCGCGAGGCCGCAAAAGCGCCCATTGACGATAACAAGGTCGTTACCTTGCCGAAGCGCGGCGAGACGGAAGAAAATCGCTTCGCTGCGGTGGACGCGGTTGCAGCACCGGGTACGGCGCTCAATGACTCGCTTCGCCAGCTTGTCGAAACCGACCCATCCTTCCAGCCGAAGGAATTCCTCAACGGCGCCCGGATGGCTTACGAGATGATCGTCATGGCTTTTGCCGATGGCGACCGGGATACCCTGAAGAACCTTCTCTCCAAGGACGTCTATGACGGTTTTGACGCTGCGATTGCCGAGCGTGAAAAGCGCGGCGAAGTGGTGAAATCCACCTTTGTCGGCATCGAGAGAATCGAGATGACCCAGGCAGCGGTGCGTGACTCGGAAGAGCAGATCACGCTTCGCATCATCAGCCAGTTGATTTCCGCAACCTATGACAAGGATGGCAAACTGGTGGATGGCGACGCCGAAAACGTCTCGGAGGTCGATGACATCTGGACCTTCTCCCGCGATATCCGCTCGCGCGATCCGAACTGGAAGCTGATCGCAACCGAATCCGAAGCATGACCACGGACGCTGATTTTCACCTGAAACAGGTGGCGTATAACGAGCTGGAGGGCTGGGGGCAGGATGACCCGTCAGCCCTTTTTGCCGCGTTGGGAGATATTGCGACCCATCTCAGCAAGGGCAAGCCCTATCGCACCGCAAGCCTCGGCCTCACCGCGGAGGATCTATGGGCGCTGCTGGAAAAGGCAAAAGGCCTCACCGTCAGCGGACCGGAGCAAGCGAGGCGCTTTTTTGAGGAAAATTGCGTCCCCTTCAGAATTACGTTGCCAGCCCACAAGCGTGGCTTCGTCACGGCCTTTTATGAGCCTGAACTTGAGGTCTCCGCTACTCGCGACGACGTCTGGAAATACCCGATCTACAATAGGCCGGACGACCTGATCGATCTCGACGACGACAACCGCCCATCACACATCGATCCCTACTACGCCTTTGCTTTGGAAAAGGACGGCCAGATCTCGGAATATCCGGACCGCCGTGCTATCGATCAGGGCTATCTCGAGGGACGAGGTCTCGAAATTGCTTACGCAAAATCCAAGGTCGATCTGTTCTTCGTTCATGTCCAGGGTGCCGCAAGGCTGCGCTTTACCGACGGATCGCTGAAACGCATCACCTATTCCGCCAAGGCGGGACATCGCTTCTCCCCGATTGGGCGCCTGTTACTGGATCGCGGAGAGCTTGATCCCGCAACCATCTCGATGCAGACCATTCGCCAGTGGCTTCAGGATCATCCCGACCAGGTGGACGAGGTGCTTTGGCACAACCGCTCCTACATTTTCTTCCGAGAAGTAGCGGTGGAGGGGCTGGATCTTGGCCCGATCGCTGCGGCCAAGGTGCCATTGGTGGCAGGACGATCTCTGGCCGTAGATCGGCTGATCCATACCTTCGGCTTTCCCTTTTTCATTCAGTCGCAGAGCCTCACCCATCTCGATGACGGAAAACCCTTTGCACGCTTGATGTTGGCGCTGGATACGGGCTCTGCGATCGTCGGACCGGCGCGTGGCGACATCTTCACGGGCTCCGGCGACGAGGCAGGCGAACTTGCAGGCACCGTGCGCAACCCCGCGGATTTCACTATACTCATTCCGAAAGAGGCTGCGGAAAGGTATTCGTGATGAAGGGTGGGCGCAAACTCGGCAAGGAGGAGCGTGTTCTGTGGGGAAAGGTTGCCCGGACGGCGCGACCCATTTCCGGCCGTATGGAAGAATTGCTGACCTTCGAGGATGTCGAAGGGGAGCCGGTTGCGCTGCCTCCCGTTCCCGCCGCCAAGCCCATACCACCATTTCCGCAAATGATCGTCGAGCCGGTGCCAGATGTTTCCGCACCCGGTGTGAAGAAGGACAGGGTTCATCATCCGTTGGAAAAACCGGTCAAGCGCAAGCTGACCCGCGGTCGTCTGGCTCTGGAGGCACGGATCGATCTTCACGGCATGTTCCAGAGCGAAGCGCATGCCGTCTTGCTGGACTTTCTCGTCCGGGCTCATGAACGAGGCCTGCGCCATGTCCTGGTGATCACCGGCAAGGGTCGGTCGATGGGAAGTGACGGTGCATTGAAGCGTGCGGTGCCAATGTGGTTCTCGAAGCCTGAATATCGCCATCTCATCTCCTCCTATGAGGATGCGTCCATGAACCATGGCGGGGACGGCGCGCTCTATGTGCGGCTGTCGCGCAGACGCGGAGACAAGACGTGACACCTTTTGCCGAGGCGGTCCGGCGACTGCGAGAGCAGAAGGGTGTGACCCAGAAAGAGATGGCGCGCGCAATCGGCGTTTCGCCTGCCTATCTCTCTGCCCTGGAACACGGGAAGAGGGGAACGCCCAGCTTCGATCTGTTGCAGCGGATTTCCGGCTACTTCAATATCATCTGGGATGATGCCGATGAATTGTTTCGCCTGGCCGGTGCGTCCGCACCGCGCGTCATCATCGATACTGTTGGTCTTCCCCCGGAATATACGGCTTTTGCCAACACTCTTGCGCGCGATATTCGCAAGCTGGCTCCGACTGTGATAGACGAATTGTCAGCCGTGCTGCAAAAAGGCCGTTCTTGTGACTGAAAGTCGCGCTATCCCCTGCTTTATCGAGGGTTTGAGGGGCGCAGACTTTGGATATCGGGGCGGAATTCCTATAGTCGGTCAACCGGATTGAAAGTGATTCGCTGCGATTGCGCGCCCGAAAAGAGGTACGCTTTGGCGGCGCCCATTGGAAAGAATGCTTATGACTGAAACACCGTCGAGCGAAACCAGCGTGAATACGGAATATGGAGCCGATTCGATCAAGGTTCTCAAGGGCCTTGATGCTGTGCGCAAACGCCCCGGCATGTATATCGGGGATACTGACGACGGATCCGGCCTTCACCACATGGTCTACGAAGTGGTCGACAACGCCATCGACGAAGCGCTGGCGGGTCATGCCGATCTCGTCACCGTTACGTTGAACGCCGATGGCTCCGTCACTGTCACGGATAATGGCCGCGGCATCCCGACCGACATTCATACCGGCGAAGGCGTCTCCGCTGCCGAAGTTATCATGACGCAGCTCCATGCCGGCGGCAAGTTCGACCAGAATTCCTACAAGGTGTCCGGCGGTCTGCATGGTGTGGGCGTCTCGGTCGTCAATGCTCTGTCTGTCTGGCTGAAGCTTCGCATCCGCCGCAACGGCAGGGTGCATGAAATCACCTTCACCCACGGCGTTGCGGATAAGCCGCTGGAAGTGATCGGCGAGTATGAAGGCCGCTCCGGCACGGAAGTCACCTTCCTGGCGAGCACCGACACCTTCACGATGACCGAGTATAATTACGCCACGCTCGAACATCGCCTGCGAGAACTCGCCTTCCTCAATTCCGGCGTTCGGATTCTGCTGACCGACAAGCGCCACTCCGACATCAAGCAGGAAGAGATGGTCTATGATGGCGGTCTCGAGGCCTTCGTGCGCTATCTCGACCGCGCCAAGAAGCCGCTGGTGGATAAGCCTGTCGCCATTCGTGGCGAGAAGGACGGCATCACGGTGGAGGTCGCCATGTGGTGGAACGACAGCTACCACGAAAACGTGCTCTGCTTTACCAACAACATTCCTCAGCGCGATGGCGGCACGCATATGGCGGGCTTCCGTGGCGCGCTGACGCGTCAGGTCACTTCCTATGCTGACAGCTCCGGCATCACCAAGAGGGAAAAGGTCTCGCTGCAGGGCGAAGACTGCCGCGAGGGCCTGACCGCCGTTCTGTCGGTCAAGGTGCCGGACCCGAAGTTCTCCTCGCAGACCAAGGACAAGCTTGTTTCGTCCGAAGTCCGCCCGGTCGTCGAAAACCTCGTCAACGAAGCGCTCAGCACCTGGTTCGAAGAGCATCCGACGGAGGCGAAGATCCTTGTCGGCAAGGTGGTGGAAGCCGCCGTTGCCCGTGAAGCCGCCCGTAAGGCACGTGAACTGACACGCCGTAAGGGTGCACTCGATATCGCCTCGCTGCCCGGCAAGCTTGCGGATTGCTCCGAACGCGATCCGGCCAAATCCGAGCTTTTCCTCGTCGAGGGTGACTCCGCTGGTGGTTCTGCCAAACAGGGACGCTCGCGTGAAACGCAGGCCATCCTGCCGCTGCGTGGTAAGATCCTCAACGTGGAACGTGCCCGCTTCGACAAGATGCTCTCCAGCCAGGAAATCGGCACGCTGATCACGGCGCTGGGCACCTCGATCGGCAAGGACGAATTCAACGCGGACAAGCTGCGCTACCACAAAATCATCATCATGACCGATGCTGACGTGGACGGCGCCCATATTCGCACCCTGCTTCTGACCTTCTTCTTCCGCCAGATGCCGGAACTGATCGAACGTGGTCATCTCTATATCGCCCAGCCGCCGCTCTATAAGGTGACGCGCGGCAAATCGGTCCAGTACCTGAAGGACGAAAAGGCGCTGGAAGATTACCTCATTTCCATGGGTATCGAGGAAGCGTCGCTGACCCTCGGCTCCGGCGAAGTGCGCGTCGGCGAAGATTTACGGGAAGTCATTGCAGACGCCGTTCGCATGCGCTCGTTGATCGACGGTCTACACTCGCGTTACAATCGTTCGGTCGTGGAACAGGCGGCGATTGCCGGTGCGCTCAATCCGGAATTGTCAGCAGACGCGAGCCAGGCGGAAGCCACGGTCGCGGAAGTCTCCCGCCGTCTGGACATGATTGCAGAAGAAACCGAGCGTGGCTGGTCCGGCGAGGTCCTAACCGACGGTGGCCTGCGTTTCCAGCGCATGGTCCGAGGCGTCAAGGAACTCTCCACAATCGACATGGGCCTTCTCGGTTCTGCAGATGCCCGCCATATCGACCAGTTGGCGGCCCGCAGCCGCGACGTTTATGCGACCGTCCCCGTTCTGCAACGCAAGGAAGGAAGCCTGCAAATCTCCGGCCCGCGCGCGCTTCTCGAGGCCATCTTTGCCGCAGGACGCAAGGGCCTGTCCATGCAGCGCTACAAGGGTCTCGGTGAAATGAACGCCGAACAGTTGTGGGAAACGACGCTGGACGCCAATGTCCGCTCGCTGCTCCAGGTCAAGGTCCCTGATGCGACAGATGCAGACGGACTGTTCTCACGATTGATGGGGGACGAAGTGGAGCCACGACGCGATTTCATTCAGGAAAACGCGCTGAGCGTCGCGAACCTCGATATCTGATTTTGCTGTGGATGGTGTTGCTGCACGATTCACGTGAAACAGTTTGTTAAGAAACCCGGCGTCGATGCCGGGTTTTTTGTTGCGATGGGAAGCCAATTGACCGCCCTCGCTACAGCATCGGCCCGGAAACTCGGTCTGGATTTTCGGAAAGCAAGATGCGTCGATTCAAAAGTGTGAAGCGTCATGCGCCCTGTTGAACGTATGGCGCTTCAGGTTTGAGAATGACGCAGGGGAGCGCGGGAGAATCCGGCTAACTCCCGCATGTGTTCACAAGGCGTCAGTCCGCCTTGCCCGTGAACTTGCCTTCGAACGCGATATTCGACAGCGGAAGCCTCTTGCTCGGTACTTCGCGTTCTGCGAGGTCGTCGGGAAGCGTGCTCTTATGCGCAATCTTGCCGATCGCGACCACGGCTTCCACGACATAGCCTTCCGAGACATCCAGTTGCTCGACGATCTTGTCCTTGAAGATGCCGGCCATACCATGGGCATGGTAGCCGAGTTTATGTGCCTGCATGGCGAGAGCAAACCAAGCGGCGCCTGCGTCGAACGAATGTGTCGTCGCTGGTTTCTTTTCACCGTCGCGGAGATTGTATGTGCGCGACAGGATGACGATCAGGGCAGACGCATTCTTGGCCCAGCGCTGATTTCCCTCCATCAGCAGGCCGACAAATCCGTCCCACTCCGGAGATCCATTCAGCCCATAGACGAAGCGCCAGGGCTGCTGGTTGGAAGCCGATGGTGCCCAACGCGCGGCATCAAGGATCGTCAACACGTCGTCCTTCGGCATTGGGTTGCCATCATAGGCACGTGGCGACCAGCGGTCCAAAAAAAGAGGATCGACGGGATGATCTGTGTCACGAGAATTGCTGGTCGTCATGATCTGTCCTTATCAACAGAGGAGAAAGGCTGACATGATCGTATTTTTTTGGCCTCTTCATGGTCAAGGGGTGACAAGGATAAATAGTTCGTTCATATATGCATCATCTTGTCTGACAACTGGGAGAGATCCATGAAACTGATGCGCGTCGGTCAACCCGGCCACGAAAAGCCCGCCATTCTCGACGCGGAAGGTAAAATCCGCGATCTCTCCGCACATGTGAATGACATTGGCGGCGACGCGATTTCGCCGGAAGGCCTCAAGAAGATCGCGGCGCTGGATCTTTCCACGCTTCCGGTTCTGACCGAAGACCGTATTGGCGCTTGCGTTGCCGGAACCGGCAAGTTCATCTGCATCGGTCTCAACTTCTCGGACCACGCCGCGGAAACGGGTGCCGCCGTACCGTCCGAGCCTGTCATCTTCATGAAGGCAACGTCGGCCATCGTCGGACCGAACGACAATGTCGTCATTCCACGTGGTTCCGAAAAGACCGACTGGGAAGTCGAACTCGGCGTCGTCATCGGTAAGACCGCAAAATATGTTTCGGAAGCCGACGCGCTGGACTATGTCGCGGGCTACTGCGTATCGCATGACGTGTCAGAGCGCGCCTTCCAGACGGAGCGCCAGGGCCAATGGACCAAGGGCAAATCCTGCGACACCTTCGGCCCGATCGGCCCATGGCTGGTGACGAAGGACGAGATCGCCGATCCGCAGAACCTCGGCATGTGGTTGAAGGTCAATGGTGAGACCATGCAGAACGGCTCCAGCAAGACCATGGTCTATGGTGTTGCCAATGTCGTGTCCTATCTCAGCCAGTTCATGTCTCTGCGTCCGGGCGATGTCATCTCCACCGGAACGCCTCCGGGTGTCGGTCTTGGCATGAAGCCGCAGCGCTTCCTGAAAGCCGGCGATGTGGTCGAGCTCGGCATTGAAGGCCTTGGCTCCCAGAAGCAGACCTTCGTCGCTGACATTTAAATCCGAATACTTTTTCCCTGTCCTCATGGGTGAGGGCAGGGATAAACCACAAAGCTGAGCCACAAACCTCTGCCACGATCGCCATTCGCACGTTATTTTGTGCAACTGCGAAAAAATGCTAGACTGTCACAAAAGACGACGATGACGACGGGAGGCGTTTATTCGTGTTCTACCATCTTTACGAAATGAACCATGCGGCCATGGCACCCTTGCGGGCCGGTGCCGACCTGATGCGCCAGGCGTGCAACAATCCTCTCAATCCCTTGTCCAACACGGCATTCGGCCGCAGCCTCGATGCAGGTTTCGAGGTCTTCGAGCGTTTGACGCGTCGCTACGGCAAGCCTGAGTTTGGCATCTCAAGCACAGACATCGATGGCAAGGCTGTCGATGTCGTGGAAGAGGTTGTCTGGACGAAACCGTTCTGCCGCCTGATCCACTTCAACCGATCGCTTCCGGAAGAACGACCAGCCGATCCGAAGATATTGCTGGTGGCACCCATGTCCGGTCACTATGCCACGCTTCTGCGCGGTACGGTCGGTGCGCTTCTGCCCCACGCGGATATCTACATCACCGACTGGATCGATGCCCGCACCGTTCCGCTGACGGAAGGCCGCTTCGATCTAGATGACTACATCTCCTACGTCGTCGAAATGCTGCATCATCTGGGGGAGGGGACCCATGTGGTGGCCGTCTGCCAGCCATCGGTTCCGGTTCTGGCGGCCGTGGCGTTGATGGAGGCGGATCAAGACCGCTTCGCGCCTGCTTCCATGACGCTGATGGGTGGACCAATCGATACGCGTATCAACCCAACGGGCGTCAACGAGTTGGCAAAAGCCAAGCCGATCGACTGGTTCCGCGACAGTGTCGTCATGCCGGTTCCATGGCCGCAGCCCGGCTTCGGGCGTTCCGTCTATCCGGGTTTCCTGCAACTTTCCGGCTTCATGTCCATGAACCTCGACCGGCACATGACCGCGCATAAGGATTTCTATCTGAACCTTGTGAAGAACGACGGCGATTCGGCTGAAAAGCATCGGGAGTTCTACGACGAATATCTCGCCGTCATGGACCTGACCGCCGAATTCTACCTCCAGACGGTCGAGACCGTCTTCATCGAGCATGCTCTTCCGAAGGGCACGATGATGCACAGGGGCAGGGCGGTCGATCCAGCTGCCATCCGCAATGTCGCGCTCTTCACCGTGGAAGGGGAGAATGACGACATTTCCGGTATCGGCCAAACCAAGGCGGCGCATGATCTTTGCCTGAACCTGCCAGAGGAAAAACGGCGCCATTACATGCAGCCGGATGTCGGTCACTATGGCGTCTTCAACGGCTCACGCTTCCGCAACGAGATCGTTCCGCAAATGGTGGCGTTCTTCCAGGAGCATCAACGCCAGCAATAAAGGAGCGGATGGCTTTTGAAGGCGGAAAGCGCTATGACGGCGTCATGTTTTCGCTGCTTCGAAAGTCCCCGAAATCGACCTCGTCCCGCAAACCCGCGCTCACCCAGCGCACGGTGGAGGTTGGCGGCCGGCATGTGCCGATCACCATCAAGGAGAACCAGCGGGCGACACGCATCACGCTGCGCATCGAACCGGGTGGCAAGGCGTTGAAGCTGACGATCCCCTACGGCCTCCACCATGCGCAGGTCGATATGTTTCTCGATCGTCATCAGGGATGGCTTGAAACCAAGTTTGCTAAATTTTCTGCACCGACGGGAATGAGCGACGGTGCGTCTATTTCCATCCGTGGCACGCTCCATACGATCCGGCACTCAGGCTCGATGCGCGGCGTAACCCAGATCGCCCGGGATGAGGACGGTCAGCCTGTGCTGAAGGTCAGCGGATTACCAGAACACACAGGCCGTCGCATCGCGACCTTTCTCAAAAAGGAAGCTCGCGCCGATCTTGAGCGACTGGTGGCAATCCACGCCAAGACAGTTGGAAGGCCGGTGCGCTCGATCTCGATGAAGGATACGCGCAGCCGCTGGGGCTCCTGTTCACATGAGGGCAACTTGAGTTTCTCCTGGCGCATCGTCATGGCGCCGGAGAGTGTCATCGATTATCTTGCAGCGCACGAAGTGGCGCATCTGAAAGAAATGAACCACGGGCCGAAATTTTGGGCGCTCTGCAAGAAGCTCTGCCCAGAGATGGACAAGGCCAAGGCCTGGCTGAAGCAGAATGGCTCTCAACTGCATGCCATCGACTTCGAATAAGCCACGATTGCAGGTTTGGATTCACGTGAAACATTTTTTAGCCGACCCTCTTCGCCCGCATTTTGGCTCGACTCACACGCCATTTCATGTCACGTCCCAGTCATGAAAAGTGCCATGACTCCGGACATCAAGATTTGCGGGCTGAAAACGCCGGAAGCCGTCGAACGCGCGGTTCGGCGCGGGGCGACGCATATCGGTTTCATCTTCTTCGAGAAGAGCCCGCGCAACATCGAGCCTGATATTGCTGGCAAGCTGGCAGACGCGGTTCGCGGCAGCGTCAAGATCGTTGCCGTTACCGTCAATGCCGATAATGACGAGCTGGACGAGATCATCGATCTGCTGAAACCCGATATCCTTCAGCTTCATGGTAGCGAGAGCCCGGAGCGCGTGCTGAGCGTCAAGGCACTCTACGGCCTGCCGGTGATAAAGGCTTTTTCTATTCGTGACGCCGATGATCTCGCCAAGATCGATCCCTATATCGGGATCGCGGACAGTTTCCTTTTCGATGCCAAGGCGCCGGCAGGATCTGAACTGCCGGGAGGCAATGGCGTCTCCTTTGACTGGAGCGTTCTGCATTCTCTTGACGAAGGCGTAAATTACATGCTTTCCGGGGGGCTGAACGCCGATAACGTCGCTGAGGCTCTGGCAAAAACCGGGGCAGGTGGACTGGATGTATCCTCGGGTGTGGAAAGCGCGCCGGGTGTAAAGGATTTGGCCAGGATCGACGCATTTTTCGATGCGGTTCGATCGGCAAGGCTGTAGGGAGTTTGAAAGTGAACGAAACGCTGAAACCCAACTCGTTTCGCGCCGGTCCCGATGAGGACGGACGCTTCGGTATCTACGGAGGCCGCTTCGTTGCCGAGACGCTGATGCCTTTGATCCTCGACCTGCAGGCCGAGTGGGAAAAGGCCAAGGACGATCCGGAGTTCAAGGCGGAGCTCGAACATCTCAACACTCACTATACCGGCCGTCCAAGCCCGATCTATTTCGCCGAGCGCCTGACGGCTGAACTCGGCGGCGCGAAGATCTATTTCAAGCGTGATGAGTTGAACCACACCGGTTCGCACAAGATCAACAACTGCCTTGGCCAGATTCTTCTCGCCAAGCGCATGGGCAAGACTCGCATCATTGCCGAAACCGGTGCCGGTCAGCACGGTGTGGCATCCGCGACGGTAGCCGCACGCTTTGGCATTCCTTGCGTGGTTTACATGGGCGCGACGGATGTGGAGCGTCAGGCCCCCAACGTGTTCCGCATGAAGCTTCTTGGTGCCGAAGTAAAGCCGGTGACGGCAGGCCACGGCACGCTGAAGGACGCCATGAACGAGGCGCTGCGTGACTGGGTCACCAATGTCGACGACACCTATTACATGATCGGCACGGCGGCTGGCCCGCACCCCTATCCGGAAATGGTGCGCGAGTTCCAGTCGGTTATCGGCAAGGAAGCGCGTGAGCAACTGTTGGCACTCGAAGGCCGCTTGCCGGATATGCTGGTCGCAGCCGTTGGTGGCGGTTCCAACGCCATCGGCCTGTTCCATCCGTTCCTGGATGATGCGGGCGTGAAGATCGTCGGCGTCGAAGCGGGCGGCAAGGGTCTGGATGGCGAAGAGCACTGCGCCTCGCTGACAGCCGGTTCGCCGGGCGTCCTGCATGGTAACCGTACCTACCTGCTTCAAGATAGTGACGGCCAGATCAAGGAAGGTCATTCCATCTCCGCTGGCCTCGATTATCCGGGCATCGGCCCTGAGCATTCCTGGCTGAAGGATGCCGGTCGGGTCGAATATGTGCCGATCATGGACAATGAAGCGCTTGACGCCTTCCAGATGCTGACGCGCACCGAAGGCATCATTCCAGCGCTCGAGCCGAGCCATGCGCTGTCCGAAGTCATCAAGCGTGCGCCGAAGATGGGCAAGGACGAGATCATCCTGATGAATCTCTGCGGTCGCGGCGACAAGGATATTTTCACGGTCGGTAAAATTCTGGGAATGGGACTCTGATATGACTGCACGTATGGACAAGCGCTTTGCCGATCTGCGTGCGCAAAATCGTCCGGCCCTCGTTACCTATTTCATGGGTGGCGATCCTGATTTCGAAACCTCGCTCGGCATCATGAAGGCGCTGCCGGACGCCGGTGCCGATGTCATCGAGCTTGGCATGCCGTTCTCCGATCCGATGGCCGACGGCCCGGCAATCCAGATGGCCGGCCAGCGGGCATTGAAGGGTGGTCAGACGCTGGCAACCACGCTCGATCTCGCACGCGAATTCCGCAAGCAGGATGATGAAACGCCGATTGTGTTGATGGGTTACTACAATCCGATCTACATCTACGGCGTCGACAAGTTCCTGGACGACGCGCTCTCCGCCGGCATTGACGGACTGATCGTGGTCGATCTGCCGCCGGAAATGGATGACGAATTGTGCATCCCGGCTGTTCAGAAGGACGTCAACTTCATCCGTCTGGCAACGCCGACAACCGATGAAAAGCGTCTTCCGACCGTTCTGCGAAACACGTCGGGCTTCGTCTATTACGTCTCGATGAACGGGATCACCGGTTCGGCCTTGCCCGATCCGTCGACGATTTCCGGTGCTGTCGAGCGGATCAAGGCGCATACCGATCTGCCCGTCTGCGTTGGCTTCGGCGTCAAGACGGCCGATCACGCAAAGGCAATCGGTGCGGTCGCCGATGGTGTCGTGGTCGGTTCGGCCATCGTCAACCAGATCGCGCTCAGCCTCACCAAGGATGGCAAGGCGACGAATGACACTGTGCCGGCGGTAACAACGCTGGTAAAGGGCCTCTCGACAGGCGTGCGCGCGTCGCGCGCATGACATCGAGGCGATCTCAGCTCGTGACCGACTTGAAATCGCCATGCTGATTTTGAATGTAAAGGAAGAAGAGCGGAATTGGGTTGAAACCGCAGCGATGCGTCGCCATTCCGCTCAACTGCTGCCGAAGGATCATCGGTTCAGCGCGGACAGTCAGGAGTAAAGAACGTGAACTGGATTACCAATTACGTACGCCCGCGGATCAATTCCATGCTGGGCCGCCGGGATACCCCGGAAAATCTCTGGATCAAGTGCCCGGAAACCGGCGAAATGGTCTTCCACAAGGATCTGGAAGAAAACAAGTGGGTCATTCCCGCGTCCGGCTTCCATATGAAAATGCCCGCAAAGGCACGCCTTGCCGACCTGTTCGATGACGGCGCCTACGAAGCATTACCGCAGCCGAAAGTGGCGCAGGATCCGCTGAAGTTTCGCGATTCCAAAAAGTACTCCGATCGTCTGCGCGACAGCCGCACCAAGACCGAACAGGAAGACACGATCCTGGCGGGCGTCGGCAAGCTTCAGGGCCTGAAGATCGTCGCCGTCGTGCATGAGTTCCAGTTCATGGGCGGCTCGCTCGGCATTGCCGCAGGCGAGGCGATCGTCAAGGCTTTTGAGCGCGCCATCTCCGAGCGCTGCCCGCTCGTCATGTTCCCGGCCTCTGGCGGCGCGCGCATGCAGGAAGGCATCCTGTCGCTGATGCAGCTTCCACGCACCACGGTTGCCGTCAACATGCTGAAAGAAGCCGGCATGCCCTATATCGTGGTTCTCACCAACCCGACGACGGGCGGTGTCACAGCATCCTACGCCATGCTGGGTGATGTCCATATTGCCGAGCCCGGCGCTGAAATCTGCTTCGCCGGCAAGCGCGTCATCGAACAGACGATCCGCGAAAAGCTTCCCGAGGGATTCCAGACGTCGGAATATCTCCTGGATCACGGCATGGTGGACATGGTTATCGATCGCCACGCTATCCCGGATACGCTTGCCAACCTCCTGAAGATCATGACGAAGGCACCGGCCAGCACCTCCAAGGATATTCTGCCTATCGCTGCCACGGCCTGACGCATTCAAACACGCTCCGGAGGGGTGGATGACGGATATGACGAAGCCTGACATGAGCGAGGCGGAACGCATCATCGAAAGATTGATGCAGCTTCATCCCAAGGGCTTCGATCTGTCGCTGGACAGGATCACCCGCCTCCTCGAAAAGCTTGGCAATCCGCATAAGCGCCTGCCGCCCGTCATCCATGTGGCGGGCACCAATGGCAAAGGCTCTGTCACGGCCTTCAGCCGTGCGCTTCTGGAAGCCGCAGGCCTATCCGTTCACGTCCACACCTCGCCCCATCTGGTAAACTGGAATGAGCGCTACCGTATCGGCGTCGCCGGCGCTCCTGGTCGGCTGGTGGACGATGCCATGCTTGCCGATGCTCTGGGCCGAGTGGAAGCCGCCAATGACGGCCAGTATATCACCGTTTTCGAAATCCTGACCGCCGTCACCTTCGTGCTCTTTGCCGAGCAGCCTGCCGATGTGGTCGTTCTGGAAGTGGGTCTTGGCGGTCGTTTCGATGCGACCAATGTCATTTCCAATCCGGCCGTCTCGGTCATCATGCCGATCTCGCTCGACCATCAGGCCTATCTCGGCGATCGCGTCGAACTGATCGCGGCGGAAAAGGCAGGTATCATGAAGACCGGTTCGCCGGTCGTCATCGGCTACCAGGAATACGACGCAGCACTCGATGTGCTGATCGCCACCGCTGAGCGTCTGAAATGCCCAACAGCCATCTATGGTCAGGATTTCTCTGCGCATGAAGAACATGGCCGCATGGTCTATCAGGACGAGTTCAGCCTCGTCGATGCGCCGCTGCCGCGCCTTCCTGGCCGCCATCAGCTGGGCAATGCCGCCGCTGCCATTCGCGCCGTCAAGGCTGCCGGTTTCAGCGTCACCGATCGCATGATCGAAAAGGCCATGACCTCGGTCGAGTGGCCGGGCCGCCTCCAACGCGTCATCCGCGGTCGCATCTTCGATCTCGCGCCGAAGGGCAGCGAAATCTGGATCGACGGTGGTCATAATCCAGGCGCTGGCGAGGTTATTGCCGAAGCCATGGCCGGCTTCGAGGAAAAGAGTGCTCGGCCGCTGGTGCTGATTGCGGGCATGATCAACACCAAGGATCAGGTCGGCTACTTCAAGGCCTTCGCCGGTATTGCCGAATATGTCTTTACCGTACCGATCCACGGGTCGGATGCAGCGATCGACCCTGTCGTTCTGGCCCATGCCGTCTTCGACGCCGGCCTGACGGCAGCGCCGACAGCCTCCATCGAAGAGGCCCTAGAGGAATTGGCAAAGCGCCTCGACCCGGCGAAGCCCGCACCGCGCATCCTGATTGGCGGATCGCTCTATCTCGCCGGGAATGCGCTGGCGCTGAATGGCACACCGCCACAATAATCGCGAAGGCATCACGCGACCGACGACCAAGAAAAAAGCCCGGCAGGACCGGGCTTTCTTTTATTCTTGCATTCGCAAACGATCAGGCGGCGCTGGAAATCCAGGCGGAAAGTGCGGTCTTGGGAGCGGCACCGACCTTGATATCGGCCACTTCGCCGCCCTTGAACATGGCGAGCGTCGGGATGGAGCGAACGCCGAACTGAGCAGCAAGCTCAGGGTTTTCGTCGATGTTCAGCTTTGCGACCTTCACCTTGCCAGAAAGTTCCGTAGCGATCTCTTCGAGGCTTGGCGCAATCATCTTGCACGGGCCGCACCACTCGGCCCAGAAGTCGACGACTACTGGCTCAGCGGATTCGAGAACTTCAGACTGGAAGTTGGAGGTATCGACTTTCACGGTAGCCATAATTGGCTCTCCTTTCAGTGAATCTGTTCGGCATTCATGTGATGCGGGGGATGGGCATTTTCAATGTCCGGTATCTCACTTTGTCGAGATTGCGGCAAGGGCTTGTGACAGCGCTTCGTCCGTGAGCGTCACGAAGGATGCGTTCTCTGTATAGACGAGCGCGCAGGTGAAAGCCTTGTCCGGATAAAGCGGCTTCAGAATCTCACGATAGATCGCAAGCTGTGCGATATGGGCGAAGGGAATGGTGTTCTCATTGGCGGGCGGTATCCGGTTGGTCTTGTAGTCCACCAGAATGACGCGTTCCCCGTCCACCGCCAAGCGGTCGATTCGGCCGGAAACGGCAAAATCCTGCCTGCCCAGGCGCAACGTTCCCATGATCGAAACCTCCGCTCGGCTATTGGCGGAAAAGGCAGACTGGATGGCCGGTTCGGAAAGAACGGCGAGTGTGGTGCTGATCAATTTCTCGCGTTCCAATTCCGGCCAGTAGCGCGCAGCACGCTCCGCATAGCGACGAGCGGCATCTTCCCGCTGATCCTCGGGATGGTCCGGCAGCGTCTGCAGCATCCGGTGCACAAGACGTCCGCGTTGCAGTGCAAGGCCGGAAGCTATCTCCGGTTTGGTAAAGAGCGGGGAGGACACAACAAGGTCATCTGCACCATCATCGATGATCGTTCCGGCGCCGGACGGGCTGAGCGGCCGGGGAAGGGCAGGTGCCGGTGGCAGTGGTTGCATCAGCGAGGCGGGAAATGCTTCTGGCGCAGCACTCGGCGGGGTCTCGCTCTGGGGTACCGCCTTTTGCTCATGGGCATTCATCCGCCACAACAGACCGTCCCAGGCTTCGCCGCCTGCCTGGAACTGATGAGAGATGCATCGGGCTTCATCCGCGACCAGCGCCCGCTTGATCATCTGGTGCCAGCAATCCGGATTTTCCTTCGGCCCGCGGTAGCCACACACGATCAGATGGTCGGCAGCCCGCGTCATGGCGACGTAGAGGAGACGGCGATATTCGTGCTCTGCGGCGTCCTTCAAGCGGCCATCGTCCTGGTCGATCAACGCGTTATCGAAGTTCTTTCCCGGCAGCCACACGGGGAATGCGGCGTCCTTGGTTTCGACAAAGCGCAACCGCGGCACATGGCTTGGAATGAAGGCCTTCGAGCCGCCATCGACGAGAAACACCACTGGTGCCTCAAGACCCTTGGAGGCGTGGACCGTCATGATGCGGACTTCGCCGCGCTCCTTGTCCTGCTCGCGCTTGATCTCCGGCGCATCTGTCTCGAGCACGGAGATGAAGGATTGCAGGCCGGGGAGGCCCGTCTTTTCGTGATCGAGCGCGAAGGACAAAAACTCATCCAGAACGTCGCTCGCTTCGTTGCCAAGGCGCGCAAGAAAGCGCTTGCGACCTTGATAGATGGTCATCACCGCCGCATAGAAATCGTGAATCGTCGCGCTACGGGAGAGCGCAATGAGGGCGGAGAGGGTTTGAAGCGTCTCGGCGAAGCGGCTGTCATCCTCTCCAGCGCGCTGCTGGAGATAGTCCCAGACGCTCGTCTTCTCCGGACGCTTGGCCGCCAGGTCGAAAATATCGTCTTCATCGTGGTTGAAGAGCGGGCTTTTGAGCAGTGCCGAAAGCGACAGATCGTCCTGCGGCAAAAGCACGAAGCGGCCAAGTGACAGTAGATCCTGAATGGCGATGTGGTCGGTTAGCCGCAAGCGGTCGGCACCGGCAACGGGAATGTTCTTTCGCTGCTTCAACTCGCGCGTCAGCGCGTTGACGAAGGCATGGCGTTTGCGCACCAGCACCAGAATGTCGCCCGCCTCGACAAAACGTTCGACGCCTTTCTCAATCACCGTTTCCGTGCCGATCATCGCTGCGATGCGCGCCGCGATCCGTCGTGCGACGATGGCGGGCGGGGCGCTTTCGCTCAACGCATCGAAGGGTGCCGTCCAGTCTTCTTCGTCTTCGACCGGCTCAGCGGCGATCATGTCCCACACCTCCACCGTCCCGGCTTGACTAAGGCGGTTGGAGCGATGCTCGACGGGTTCGTTGTCGGCGCTGAGGCCTGCGGCATTTTCGGGCAAAGAGAAGACCTGGTCCACCGCAGCCAGCACATCCGCCGTGGAACGGAAGGAAAGCGGAAGACGCACGGGATGGAATATCTGCTGGACGGCGGTCACCCGCCGCGCCGTCTCCTCACGCTCCTGCGAAAACCGCTCCGGCCTTGCTCCTTGAAAGGAATAGATCGACTGCTTCTCGTCACCCACGGCAAACAGCGTGCGTTGACCACCGCGTGCGGTCTCGCCATGGAAGAAATCTGCTGCCAGCGACTGGATGATCGACCACTGCACCGGACTGGTATCCTGCGCCTCATCGACGAGAATATGGTCGATACCCTGGTCCAGCTTGTAATGCACCCATGCGCCCGCCGTATCGCGGTTGAGAAGCGTGGCCGCGCGCTCGATCAGGTCTTCGAAATCGAGCTGGCTGCGCTGCTTCTTCAAATCCTCGAAGTCGCCGATCAGCCGGTCTGCCAGCGTCAAGGCATGTCTGGTGGCCTCCAGCATGCGCAGCGTCCGGTACCGGTCGCGGCAGGCAACCACGTGGGTGCGCGCCAGCGTCAGATCGTCCAGGAGATTGGGTGCGGCCTTCTGCATCGCCTTGTTGATGACGTAGGCATCGGATTTCCGCTCACCCTTCTGGGTCAGCAGCGCGCTTTCGAGAAAGGCGATGCGCTTGAACGGATCTCTTTCTTGCGCCGCTTCCCGCAAGGCGTAGGACACTTCGTGCGTCCGCGCGCCCCCGACCTCGTCGGAGAGCGTTAGATAGGTGTCGAGCGACAGGCCGGAGAGACCCGGGAGTGGCCAATAGGCCGCCGCTGCCGTCTCAAGTGTTTCACTGGCACTGATGCGAGCATGGCGCCGAAGCGCCGCGTCGATTCCGCCGGTGCGGGAGGCGTCTTCGAGAAATCCGCGCAGAGGATTGCGGTTGGCAACGATGGCGCTCAGCAGCGCTTCCAGCCCGGTCTCGTCGGCGAGATCGAGCACATAGGCGAGTGCCTGAGCCAGCGGCGTGTCCTGCTCGAGCGAAACGGCGGTCAGGAGGCTGCGGCGCGCTTCTGCGAGGAGACTGCTGGCGGCACGATCATCGAGAACTGAGAAGTGGCCGGCGACGTTCGCTTCCAGCGGAAACTGGTGCAGCAGCGCTTCGCAGAAGGCGTGGATTGTCTGGATTTTCAGCCCGCCCGGCGTTTCCAGCGCCTTGGCGAACAGACGGCGTGCCTCCTTCAGCTTGATCGCGTCCGGGACACGCCCTTCAATTGTCGCGATACGGTCTTTCAAGGCGGTGTCGGAGAGCGTGGCCCAGTCCGCGAGGCGATCGAAGACGCGGCTCGACATTTCCGAGGCCGCCGCCTTGGTATAGGTCAGACACAGAATGGCGGAGGGACGGCAACCGGCCAGCAGCAGACGGATCACCCGTTGCGTCAAGACATGCGTCTTGCCCGAACCAGCATTGGCCGACACCCATGCCGAGCTATTCGGATCGGAGGCGCGGGTTTGCTGGCGTGTTGTCCAGTCGATCCAGGCGCCTGGCTCGTCGCGCTCCGGGCCGTGATCTTGAGCCTGCTCGGCGGCGTATTCGAAAAGATCATTCGCCATCGCCATCTCCCGGTTCTGCGGTGGACCATTCGGAAACGCGCGCCAGATGATCGTACTCGCCGCCATAGGATTGCTGTTCTTCCGGGATCAGCCGCGACACGAAGCCGTTTTTTCCCTCGCGGAGTGCCTTGATGAACTTGGCCAGCTGGTCGATCGAGTCCGTCGCCAGTTCTGCCGCGCTCTTGGGGACGGTCTTGGCGGTGGCCTTGGCATTTTCGTTGTTCACAACATCGGTGCCGAAACGTTCTCCCGGCCGCAGGCGCACATAGATCAGATCCTCCGGTGTCGGCGTGCCGGCATCGCGGAAAGCGCCACGCATCAAGGCGGCCGCTTCCAGCGCCAGTTGCGGATCAAGCAGGGACCGGGCCTGTTTCACAGTCGGAGAGAGCCCCGTCTTGTAATCGACGATATCCGCCTTGCCGTTGGTCTTGATGTCGATCCTGTCGGCCACGCCGGTCAGCCGTATACCGGCCTCCGGAATTTCCTGTCCGGCACGGGCCTCCACATAGGAGCGGCGCACCATGGGACGGCGATCTTTCTCCCAGGCGAGAAACTCGCGCGCCACCGCAATGAAGCGCGGTCGCCAGACGATATCGATATGTGCCGGCAGATTTTCTTCGTCAAAACATGCGTTCAATACACGCATCATCGCGTCTTCGCACGCCGGCGTACCGGGAACATGCTCCTCACGAGAGTAGAGTTCGATGATGCGGTGATAGAGCGTTCCTCGGTCGGCAGCGCCTGGATCGCGGTTGAACTCGTCCAGCGGATCGAGCCTCAGGATGCGCCGCGCATAGATGGCATAGGGGTCACGGCGCAGCCGTCCGACTTCGCTGAAGGAATAGCTCTTCGGCTGTAGATCGGCAGGCGGGGTCGGGGCAGGGCGTCGCGCTGGATCCTGCGTCTCGCTGTCATCCAGCATCATTGCCCAATGGCGATAGGATTCGCCACGTCGCTTCAGCGCCTCGGCAAAATCTTCCCCGCCCAGCGCCAGCAGTCTTTGCAGCCAGCGCGAAGCCACGGCAGGCGTCGAACCCTGGCGCAGTGCGCGGCTGTAGATGATGTGACGCGTGCCGTTCGCCATCTCGAAATCATGCGCCAACTGCCCGATGCGGCGTTCCGGCGGCTCAAGCCCGATCGATGTCTTCATGCTGCGTGACAGGAAGGGGTTGTTGGCCGTTTGTCCCGGCCACACCCCTTCGTTCAAGCCACCGATAATGACGGTATCGACGCTCTGCAGACGTGCTTCCAAAGCGCCGAAAATGAAGACACGTGGATGGCGCATGGCCCGTGGCTTGATCGATTCGCCCGCGATGAAGGCAGCGACGATATCGATCCATTGCGGACCATCCGCCTCAAGCGCGCTGCCGCATTCCATCAGCTCGGCAAAAAGATTGGACAGCTTTTCTCCCGCCTCGCCGGACCAGAGGCTCGCCAGATCGCCCGCATCATCCAGGCACATCGCTTCGATGACGCGGCCGGAACGCTCCGCCCATTCCGAGAGCGTCAGGCGGGAGGTGCGGCGACCGCGGAGTGGATCGTGGTGGACGAAGGCCTGCTCCAGCGGTTCGATCGCCGCTTTTATCCGTCTCGCCAGATCTTCGGCCGCGAGCGGTGCATCATCGGAAAGCGCCGTGCGCCAATGCGGTGGATGGCGGTCCTCTGCATGAAGTGTCATCTGATGCGCCAGAAGCGCATCGAGGTTGCCAAGTGTCGTTTCCTCGCGCCCGCCACGCAACGCCAGAAGCTCAAGCGCTGCAACAGCCTTCCTCATCTGCAGTTCGCTCAAGCCAAAGCGGCAAAGAGGATGCTTCAACAGCGAAATGACCGCGACGGGATCACTTGGCCGCAGGATCGCTTCCAGCGCCAACTGCAAAAGACCTGCCTGCGGCGTCGCAGACAGAGGGGTACCTGCGGAATCGTCCGCCTCGATGCCGAAGCGGGCAAGCTCCGTCGCCACCCTTCGGCCAAGTCCGCGATCCGGCGTGATGAGGGCGGCCTGCGATGGGCCATTCTGACCGGGCTTTTCAAGCGCTAGCCTGAGCGCGATGGCGATGGCGGTTGCCTCCTCGCGCTCATTGGCCGCCTCTATCATCGAGGCGGCGGAAAAAGCGCTTTCGAAAAAGGCCGGGGACTTGTCCGAGCGCCACTCATTCCATTCCGCGGTCGCCCGAACAGGCGCAAGTGCGGTGGAAAAAACCGCGGCCCGGTCCTGCAGATCGCGGTCAAGGTCACCGATCCGCTCTACATCGCGACGCAAGACGCCGAGCTTCTGCAACAGAGTGAAAAGCCCGTATTGCGAATGGGTGCGGCTTGCCGCGTCATCCGGTGCCTCATTGATCGCCTGCCACTGATCTTCCGGCATGTCGAGATCAAGACCGGGAAGCACGACGGTGCCGTGCGGCAAAGAGGCGACGGCAGCAATCAGATCGGCGGCAGCCGGAATGGAGCCAGTGGAGCCTGCAACGATGATCGGATCCGTGCTCGCGATCTTCGTCAGCCGGTCCGCCTCTGCGCGAAGGATGGCGTTGCGGTGGCGGCCGGCGGAAGACCGGTTGAGTTCGGCAAGGCGGGCCGGCCAATAAATACTGGCGATCTCCAGAAACTTCGCGGTCAGCTGCCACCACTGCGCATGATCGGCTGTATCCAGTTTGGAGAGCGCATCCCAATCCTTGTCTTCCGTATCCATCGCATCGATGACTTCGGAGAGGGCACGCGCAAGCCAGATCGCATCCGCCGGGCTGGCGGGTGCCACAAGCGGCGAATCGGAATGGATGGCGCGGATTGCGTCCGGCAAGCTGTTTCGCCAGGCAAGGATCAGCCGTGCGAGTTCCACCAGCCGCGCCGTGCTGGAAATCGGTGGAGCAAGATCGATGGTAGCTGGCGTCTCGATATCGAAATAGCCGCTATCATCATCCGTTTCGCCGAGCGGACGAATAACCGGGAGGATGGCAGACCGCCCGCCCATAAGGTCGACAAATTCGGAGCGAAGCACGCGAGCCGAACGGCGCGTCGGCACATAGATCGTCACGCGGGCAAGCGAAAGCGGATCGGCAGGGTCGTACGAGAAGCCGCTCGCGAGCGTCCCGGCACAGAGGCTCTGCGTCAGTGTCTTTAGAAAGGGTGTTCCCGGCGCAATGGTCAGGATGCGTTTGGCATGCGCCAATGGTTCGACCTTCTCAAGGATGACAGCATCCGCCCGAAAACCGGGATCGTTTTTCGGAAAGCACGATGCGTCGATTCAAAGCGTTAGAGCGTCCTCTGTGCGTTCCAAGGGACGTACGGCGCTCTAAACGGAAGCGATGGTTCGCTCCGCATCCTCTATAGCATCCGGTGTGCCGACGGTAATCCATTGACCGTCGAGCATCACGCCATAAAGCCGGTTTTTCGCAATGGCGCGGTCGAAATAGATGTTGAGATTGAAGGCATCAGCCGGTGCATCGTCAAGCAGGCGCGAATCCATGGCGATCGCACCGGCATAGACGACCGGACGTGGCTCGCCGTCCTGATACCGGGTCAGGCGCCCATCGTCTGCAAAATTGAAATCCTTTTTGCCGTTATGTCCGGTGGTGCGGTCCATATCGACGCAAAGCATCGCCATATCCATGCGCGCAGGATCGAAACCCTCCGCAAGCTTCTGCAGATTTGTGGGACGGCCGGATGTTTCCCCGACCCAGAACAGATCGGCATTCATCACCAGAACAGGCCCGGGCGCCAGCAACTTCAAACCCTTGGCGAGACCGCCACCGGAATTCAAGAGCTCGGCCCGCTCATCAGAAATCAGGACCTCAAGATCCTTGCGGCCTTCAAGATGCGCGACCATCTGGTCTGCATGGTGATGGACGTTGATGGATACGGTCTCGACTCCCGCTGCCACCAGAAGATCGAGCACATAATCAATCATCGGCTTGCCCGCGATTTTGACCAGCGGCTTGGGGATCGTGTCGGTGATCGGGCGCATTCTCGTGCCGAGACCTGCTGCCAGAACCATCGCTTGTCTGATCGTCATGGGAAACGCTTCACTGAGAGTTGAGGTCTATGCCCGCACGCGCGAACCAGTCCCGCAGCGGCGAAAGGTCGGGATGTTCCAGCGCGGCGCGCATATAGGTAAAGGTGTGCGGCATATGCTTCATATAGCCCGGCTTGCCATCGCGTTTCAAAAGCCGAACCCAGGCGCCGACCAGCTTGCAATTGCGTTGCGCCGCCATGATGGCGAAGGCTTTGAGAAATACCTTTTCATCGAAGGCAGGGTTCTTTCGGCGGATATCGAAATACCGCTCCATCATTCGCGCCTGCAGTTCAGGCGGGATGGTCACCCGCGCATCCTGCACCAGAGACGCCAGATCATAGGCCGTTGGGCCGATCATAGCATCCTGGAAGTCGATGATGCCCACTTGCTGCGGTGCTGGTTTGTCCTGCTGCCAGATGATGTTCGGCGAGTGGAAGTCACGCAAGACGAGACCGGTTTCCACATCGGCAAGCTTGGCGATCAACTGATCCCAAACGGCAAAAAAATCCTGCCGCTTGGCGTCGTCGGTCGGCTTGCCGTCATGCATGTGCGGCAGATACCAGTCCAGCAGCAAAGAGGTCTCGATCTTCATCGCATCGGCATCGAAGCGCGGAATCTCATAGCGCCCACCATCCGGCAGGCCGATCGTTGCAGGCATCGGCTTTTCATGCAGCGCCGCCAGACAGGCAGCACTCTCGATGTAGCGCTCCTCGATCGGAGCACCACTGGCATCCAGAACGCCTGCGCGTCCCATATCGCTCAACAGCAGGATGCCTTCATCCATGTCGCGCGCCAGGATTTCCGGCAGCGCAAAGCCTTCGCTTCGGAGATGGAGATCAAGAGCAACGAACGGCTCGACCGTGCGGGCAAGATGCACGATTTCCGAATAGGATTTGCCGTTGTGAAGAGCGGGGCCGGGCGGCTGGGGCTGCCAGTCCATCAACAGATATTGGCTGTCGTCATCGCGCACCAGCTCATAGGTCCGATAGGCAGCATCACCACTGAAATAGCGCCGAATGGCGCCTGTCTTACCATTCCGCTCCAGAAAGCGGCGAATGGCGAAAACCCGTTCAAGCCGCTCTATGTGACGCCGGGATGCTTCGATCACAGCACGCCGACCGTCTCCCTCTTGTGTGAGGCGCAACAGGATGGTCGATGCCTTCGGCAGCACCTCGCTTGCCATCTCCGGCCACTCGATTAGGCACACGCCGTCGGACAGCATCTCGTCGATGCCGAGTTCATCCAGCTCCGACACGTCGGAGAGACGATAGAGATCGAGATGCGCGACGGGAAAGCGAAGGGCATAAGATTGAACGATGGTGAAGGTTGGACTCGGTACTTCGAGCTCGGCATCATCGGCGATCGCCCGGATCAGAGCGCGCGCCAGCGTCGATTTCCCAGCCCCAAGATCGCCCACCAGCGCAATGGCATCGCCCGGCTTGACGGCAAGTGCCAACTCCTCGCCAAGCCGGATCGTCTCGGCCTCATTTGCAAGGAAGAGCGAGAGGGAAAGCGTCTCGTCACTCATTCGGCAGCAATGGACTGCGGCTGGTCGTGCGAGGGAATGCGGCAGGTCACGACCGTGCCTTCACCGGGACGGCTGTCGAGGGTGACGGTGCCCTGGTGCAGGCTGACGAAGCTCTCGACGATCGAGAGGCCGAGGCCAGCGCCCGTGCGTCGACCGCCTTGGCCGCGCGTCGAGAAGCGGTCGAAGACCGTCTTCAGCATGTCTTCGGGAATGCCCGGGCCTTGATCTGCAACCGAAAAGACGAAATCGCCTTCGCTTCTCTGGCAGGTCAGGCGGATCGCCGCCCCTTCGGGCGAGAAGTTGACCGCATTGGTGAGAAGCTTCAGCAATATCTGCTTCAGCCGCTGGTGATCGGCAACGATGGAACCGAGATGCGCTGGCGCGACGATCTCGAGCGAAACGCCGCTTTCCTGCAGACGATCGGTGATCTGTACCGCCACATCGTCGAGAAGCTCATTCAGATCGTTCTCGGCGTAATTCAGATGCATGATGCCGGCATCGACGGTTGCCAGATCGAGAATGTCGTTGACAATGGTTAGCAGCACCGACGACGAGGTCGAAATATGGTCGAGATACTCGGCCTGGCGATCATTCAGTTCGCCCATGCCGGGTGTCTTCAGAAGATCGGTAAAGCCGATGATATTGGTGAGCGGCGAACGCAGTTCGTAGGACACGTGCTGGACGAAGTCGTTCTTCAGCTCGTCTGCCTTGCGCAGCGCTTCGTTCTTTTCTTTGAGCGCGCGTTCGGCGCGGACGCTATCGGTCATGTTGACGAAGGTCAGCATGGTCTGCGCGTCGGGCAGCGGGATCACGGCATAATCGAGCACGAGGCCGGAGAGAAGTTCCAGTGTTCCCTGCTTGGAAGGACGCTCGTCGTCAAAGCTGGTGATGAATTGCGCAAAGGCGCGCCAGCCATCCGGCTTCTCGTAGGATTGCGCGCAGACCGCTTCAATGGAGCGAATATGCTTACCGGCTTCGGCCTCTTCGGCGGTGATAGCCCAGAGTGCGCGGAACGCCGGGTTCGACAAGCGAATACGCCCGTCAGCGCCGAACACGGCAACGCCTTCTGCCAGGTGATCGATGGTCTCGCCCTGAACCTTGACCAGCGTGTTGTAACGCATCTGGAGATCGACCTGTTCGGTCAGGTTCTCGAACACCCAGGTCGCGCCGCCTTGCGGATGCGCGGTTGCAATCACACGCAGCGTCTGCCCATTCGGCAGATGCCAGAGATCGGTCTTGGTATCCAGCGCGCGATAAACGGAAAGAGCGGTTTCTTTCCAGCTCTTCCAGCTGAGTTGCTCCGGCAGCTTTCCGGCACTGCGCAAACGATCGAGAAGCTCGGAATTGCCGGGCTTCGATTCCAGGAAGACAAGGTCGAGGCCCCACAGGCGGGCGAAAGCCTGATTGTAGAACTGCAGGCGTTGCTCGCCGTCGAAGATGGCGACGGGCGTTCCCAGATGATCGAGCGTCTCCGCGTGGCTTTTGAGCGTGCGTTTCAACTCTTCACGGATGGTTTCAGCATCGGACGCGTCGATCGCGATGCCGGCAGAGCCGCTTGGCGTCTTGATATCGACCACATCGAAGAATGTACGGTTGCCGGAAACCACCGTGGAGATTCGGTCATGATAGGGCGATTCCGGCGTGGCCGTGGCCCTAATCTTCTGCCGTGTCACGGTGTTCAGCAATTCGCGCTGTTCGTTGACGGCCTGCTGCGGCGTCGTCGCATCGACGGCAATCGCATAGGCGTGGTTCACCCAGATGAGCGCGCCTTCGTTGTTTCTGCGCCACGCAGGCTGCTCGATGGAATCGAGAAGCTCCTGGAAGGTGGACATGGAAGAAAGCAGGCGCTCGCGCTCCACTCTCAACTCCGCCAGTTCGGCACGCATATTGTTCAAGGCAATGAAACGGGCGAATGCCTTGCCGCCGGACACGCGTCCCTGAACCTCGATGACTTCTCCGCGCTGCGTTTCGATCGTCAGATCGAAACTCTGCGCCTGGCTGCGCAGCAGCTCGATAGCCTTTTCCAGCGGTGCTGCGGACGTGGGGCGCAGCCAGCGGCCAAAGGCCAGAAATTCGGAATCGGCAGCCGGCACGCCGGTTTCGGGCGGCAACTGGCCGACGAACTCAGGACGTTCGCCGGTGTCTTCCCAGATGACGATCCGGCGTGACTTGTCGGAAATCAGCGCCTCATATTTGGAAATCTTGTTCTGCGCTTCGGACAGCGCCGTGCGATATTCATTGACCTCGGCTTCGATGTTCCCGCGCTGGCGCACCAGCCAGACGATGGAAAATAGGGTTGCGGAGACGACGCCGATGAAGATCGAATAGGCGATGGTCTCGCTGGAAGAGAACAGGCGTGCACTTCTTTGGAGGAGCGCGCCATCCTGAGCCTCGGCAACAGTCGCAAAGCCGCTGAGTGCCGTTCCAGCCATCAGCGCGGAGACCGCGCAAATCTTTTGGCGCAGGGCGCCTGCCATGGTGGTCAGAGAGCCGCGCAATCGTTCAAGAACGGGCGCCTCGTCGCTGCCCGTATCCACGTTCTTTTTCGCCCGCTGCCGCGAGTTCGCTTTTTTTACCGACATCCCCGGTCTGTCTCCGTCCTATGTGCCGCATCTTCGACAAGACATCCCATTTTCGCACGGGCATCCGCCCACACGAATCAAGTCTTCAGACAATACCGTCTCAGCAAATTTCCGGGAAGGGCGGCGCCCAAAAAGAAATCGCGGACTTTGTCAAGTCCGCGATGCCTAGATGTGGTGTAATTGATGTGGATATTAACTATGAAATCAATATCTGTAGTGTTCTGCCTTGAACGGACCCGTCTTCGAGACGCCGATATAATCTGCCTGCGTGTCGGAAAGTTCGGTCAGCTTCACGCCGAGCTTCTCAAGGTGAAGGCGCGCGACCTTTTCATCAAGGTGCTTCGGCAGCACGTAAACGTCGTTCTTGTACTCGCCCTGCTTGGTGAAGAGTTCAATCTGGCCGAGCACCTGGTTGGTGAACGAGGCCGACATGACGAAGGAAGGGTGACCGGTCGCATTGCCGAGGTTCAGCAGGCGGCCTTCCGACAGAAGGATCATGCGGTTGCCCTTGGCGAACTCGATCATGTCGACCTGCGGCTTGATATTGGTCCACTTCAGGTTCTTCAGCGAAGCGACCTGAATTTCGTTGTCGAAGTGACCGATATTGCCGACGATCGCCATGTCCTTCATCTCGCGCATATGCTCGATGCGGATGACGTCCTTGTTGCCGGTGGTGGTGATGAAGATGTCTGCCGAAGACACGACGTCTTCCAGGCGAACGACTTCGAAACCGTCCATGGCGGCCTGAAGCGCGCAGATCGGATCGATTTCGGTGACCTTGACGCGGGCGCCAGCGCCCTGAAGCGAGGCAGCAGAACCCTTGCCGACATCGCCGTAACCGCAGACGACGGCAACCTTGCCGGCCATCATCACGTCGGTGGCGCGACGGATACCGTCAACCAGCGATTCCTTGCAGCCGTACTTGTTGTCGAACTTCGACTTGGTGACGCTGTCATTGACGTTGATTGCTGGGAAGGGGAGAAGACCCTTCTTGCTGAGGTCATAGAGACGATGAACACCTGTCGTGGTTTCTTCGGTCACGCCCTTGATCGCGTCACGCTGCTTGGTGAACCAGCCTGGCGAAGCCTGAAGGCGCTTCTTGATCTGTGCGACAAGAATTTCTTCTTCTTCCGAGCCTGGGTTCGACAGAACGTCTTCGCCAGCTTCGGCGCGTGCACCGAGCAGGATGTACATGGTGGCGTCGCCACCGTCATCCAGGATCATGTTGGAGAGACCACCATCGGTCCACTGGAAGATCTTGTCGGTGTATTCCCAATATTCGGTCAGGCTCTCACCCTTGACGGCGAAGACCGGAATGCCGGCGGCCGCGATGGCTGCAGCAGCGTGATCCTGCGTCGAGAAGATGTTGCAAGACGCCCAACGGATGTCGGCGCCGAGTTCCTTCAGGGTTTCGATCAGAACGGCGGTCTGGATCGTCATGTGCAGCGAACCGGAGATGCGCGCGCCCTTCAACGGCTTGCTCTGACCGAATTCGCTGCGGCAGGACATCAGGCCCGGCATTTCGGTTTCGGCAATGTCCAGTTCCTTGCGGCCGTAGTCGGCAAGGTTGATATCCGCGACGATGTAGTCTTTGTCAGCGCTCATAAAGATCTCCTGCTCAAAAATGGCAGGGACCCGTGCCGCTGCCTTGCAATTCAGGCTGCGGTTCTAACAGGCAATCGCCGATCTGGCAATAATCATATAAAGAAGTCTTTATGTCTTTATATGATGGTTATCAAAGTTCTTCGCCGAACCGATCGGCAACCAGCGCCTCGAGTGCTGCAAGCGCTTCTTCCGCCTGATTGCCGCTTGCTTCGACAAAAACCGTGCATCCGGGGCTTGCCGCCAGCATCATCAGACCCATGATCGAAGTGCCGCCGACCGTCATACCGTCTTTCGAAACGCTGATGGCTGCATCGAACCTTTCCACCATCTGCACGAATTTTGCAGAGGCGCGCGCGTGCAGGCCGCGCTTGTTGACGATCAGCAGTTCCTTCGACAGTGAGGACATGAAGCGTGTTCTTCTTATTTGCCGCTGAGAACGCGGCTGGCGACGTTGATATATTTGCGACCGGCATCGGAAGACTCCTGCAGAGCCTTGTCCATGTTGTCCTCGCTGCGAATACCGGCAAGCTTGATCAACATGGGTAGATTGACGCCGGCAATCACTTCAACGGTGCCGCTGCTCATCACCGAGATGGCAAGGTTGGACGGCGTTCCGCCAAACATGTCTGTGAGGATGATGACGCCATTGCCGTCATTGGCGCGTGTGACGGCATCGATGATATCCTGCCGACGCTGATCCATGTCGTCCTCGGGACCAATCGATACGGTCTCGATCAACTTCTGAGGACCGACCACATGCTCTACCGCGTGACGAAATTCCTCAGCCAGCTTGCCATGAGTGACAAGCACTAGTCCGATCATGAAATGCTCCCTTACACACGCACTTTGCCACCTGGACTTGCGTCTGGTGTGCCGCCCTATCGCAATGCCGCAAACCTGTCCATCGGTGGGACGACATCTTGATGAGGAAAATGGGAAGCGCAAGCCCCCAAACAGGGGATTTTTGTTCACTTTCCCTTGGCTTTGAACAGATTTTGAGCAAGTGCAGCAAATTTTCCATAGGGCGTGATGCTGGAAAGAGGGATCCGGATGAGCGGTAGCCTGTTGCCGGTCGGTAAATCCAGCCATTCATCCCTCGGCGGGAGGCGAGGGGACTGCGGGTGTGCAACAGGCGTTACGGCATAGTCGATCGTTGCCGATTTGACGCTCTGAAGTTCGACGATGCCGCTGCCGCGTAATTCCAGGAGCCCGGCAATGCTCTCCGGCCGTTCGACAAAAACGTGCCCATCTTGAGACGACATCAGAACCTGATCGTCTGCCACGAGCGCCGCCGGCAAGCCGCAACGCTGTGCCTCTGTCAGGAAGCTGAAGGCAAGCTCGCTCTTGCCGCTGCCGGAGGGGCCGACGAACAGCATGCCCGTTTCGTCAATGACGATCGCAGTTGCATGGTAGTTGATGCGGTCAGCGCTCATGCGTCGGGGCGGCAGGAAGCGACAGGGTGAAGCGGGCGCCGGAAATCACACCATATTTGTCGATGATGTTTTCCGCCTTCAGCGTACCGCCATGCGCCTCGGCAATCTGGCGGCTGATCGAGAGGCCAAGACCGGAATTCTGGCCGAAACCTTCGCTCGCCGGGCGATCAGTGTAGAAGCGCTCAAAAATACGGTCGATATCTTCAGCCTGGATACCCGGACCATTGTCCTCGACTCGGACCAGGCAGCGATCCTTGTGCCGCAGCAAATGCACGAAGATGCGCCCGCCATCCTGCGAAACGAAGGAGCGGGCATTTTCAATCAGGTTGGTGACGATCTGGCCAAGGCGGAGATCGTGGCCGTTGACCACGTAGCTGGTCTTCACGCCGGACTTGTGGTCGGCCACATAATCGATCGTGACCGTCTTCTTCTTGCTGGAAATCTGTCGCGAGATTTCGACAAGACCATTCAGCAAGACCTCGAGATCGACGGGCGAGGAATCGGCACGCGCCAGTTCCGCGTCGAGACGCGACGCATCGGAAATGTCGCTGATCAGGCGGTCGAGACGGCGAACATCGTGGAAGATGATTTCGGTGAGGCGCTGCTTGGATTCTTCAGTCTTGGCACGCGGCAGCGTTTCCACCGCGCTGCGCAGCGAGGTCAACGGGTTCTTCAACTCGTGGCTGACATCGGCCGCAAAACTCTCGATCGCGTCGATTCGGTCGTAAAGCGCATTGGTCATTTCGCGAAGTGCAATGGAGAGGTTGCCGATCTCGTCCTGACGCGCGGAGAAGTCCGGAATTTCCTCACGCGCCTTGGCGCCACGGCGCACGCGGATCGCGGCGGCCGAGAGACGGCGAAGCGGTGTGGCAATGGTGGAGGAAAGAAGCAGCGACAGAACGATATTGACCAGCGTCGCAATGCCGAAGACGCGCATGATCGCCAGACGTTCCGCATGGACGATCTTGTCGATATCGCCGGCCTGTGTCGATAGCAGCAGAACCCCAAGCACCGCGCGGAAGCGTTGCACCGGAACGGCCACCGAAACGATCAACTCACCCTTTTCCGTGACGCGCACGACAGCGCCGCGAACACCCGTCAGCGCATTCATCACTTCCGGGTAGATCGATCCGTCGCCGCCTGGCGTTTCCTTATAAAGCGGCAGGCTGCTTGGCTGCAGCATGCGGTTGAACAGGCTGGCGAACCATTCGCCCCAGGTCTGGGTTTCAGGGGTCACCGGCGGCAGGTCGTAGCGCAGAACTTGCCCGCGTGAATAAAGATGCCGGGAATCGAGAAGCAGGTTCGCATCCGCATCGAAGAGACGGGCTCGGGTGCGGGTCGGGGAAATCAGGCGGCGAAGGACCGGGGCGACACGCTCCGGATTGATCGGGAAGCTCAGGTCCTCATCATTCGGTACCGGCGTGATGCTCTGGCCCGCCTGCAACTCCAGCAACTTTTCCGGATTGATGGTGATCGAATTGGTATCGACCGAAGCCGAGGCGGAGATCGCACCGGCGATGATTTCGCCCTGCGTCAGCAGGCTTTCGACGCGCGCATCGATCAGCCCTTCGCGAAACTGGTTGAGGTAGAGAATACCACCGACCAGAACCACCGTCGCCGCGACGTTGAAGAAGAGAATGCGGCGCGTCAGGCTGGAAAAGACGGCATTGCCGAAGATACGCCGGACGATCGTCAGCGGATGAATCCGGTGCCGCCGACCGCTCTCACGGTCGTCGGAATCGGATGTGTCCGATGCGCTATCCTGCGTTTTGTTCAGCACGTACGTTCCTCAGCCCCCGCTTACGCGGCGTCATTATGCGGCCTTACGCCGCTTCGCGGAAGCGATAACCCACACCGTAAAGCGTTTCAATCATGTCGAAGTCGTTGTCGACGAGCTTGAACTTCTTGCGCAGGCGCTTGATGTGGCTGTCGATGGTGCGGTCATCGACATAGACCTGCTCGTCATAGGCGGCGTCCATCAGCGCATCGCGGCTTTTGACGACGCCTGGGCGCTGTGCCAGCGAGTGCAGGATCAGGAATTCGGTGACGGTCAGTGTCACCGGCTCGCCCTTCCAGGTGCAGGTGTGTCGCTCCTGGTCCATGGCAAGCTGTCCGCGTTCCAGCGTTCTGGCCGCCTGATCGGCAGCGATCTTCATGGGGCTTGCGCCGGTCGCCGCTGCTTCACGGCTGCTGGCGCGGCGCAGGATCGCCTTGACGCGCTCCACCAGAAGGCGCTGCGAAAACGGCTTGGTGATGAAATCGTCGGCGCCCATCTTCAAGCCGAACAATTCGTCGATTTCCTCATCCTTGGAGGTGAGGAAGATGACGGGAAGATCCGACTTCTGCCGAAGGCGGCGCAACAGTTCCATACCGTCCATGCGCGGCATCTTGATATCGAAGATCGCCAGCTGCGGCGGGCGTGCAATCAGCCCGTCAAGGGCGGAGGCGCCGTCGGTATACGTTTCGACCTTATAGCCTTCCGCTTCGAGCGCGATCGACACCGATGTCAGGATATTACGGTCGTCGTCTACAAGCGCAATCGTCTGCATTAAATTGGTCTCCGTCGTCATTTGCAATCTATGCTCCCGACATTCACCCCAGCCTAGGTTGTGCGCCGCGAACACGTCTCATGAGTATAAAGGTGGAACAAATTGTGGCAAAGGCCAAGCCCTGCGATTGGAGAGCTTTGCAGCAGGATATTCCAGCAGAGACTAAGAGTCCGGATTTGCAGCGTGGCTAAACCGATTTAAAAAGGAATAAAATCTTTTAAATCGATTAATATATTGAAATTGTTGAATATTTTTCGTGCGGCATCTTGCCAATCCTGTTCGTTGCCGTTAGCTTCACTGAAAATTTGAACGGCTCGCATTCAGAAAAAGGGAACGCGCCATGAAAGAACTCGGAGTACACAATCCAGAAAACGGAGTGGCTGCACTCGGTCTGGGCGGAGCCGCTGTCGTACATTACAACCTCATCGAGAGTGAGTTGTACGAAGAATCGATCCGTAACGGCGAGGCGGACATCACCGTCGATGGCGCTCTGCGCGCCGTCACCGGTCAACACACCGGCCGTTCTCCGAAGGACAAATTCGTGGTGCGCGATGCCCACACGGAAAATGCGATCTGGTGGGACAACAACAAGCCGCTGTCGCCTGAGCATTTCGAAATCCTGCACAAGGATATGCTCGCACATGCCGCCGGCAAGACGCTCTACGTTCAGGATCTCGTTGGCGGTACCGATGAAGAAAATGCGCTTCCGACCCGCGTCGTTACCGAGCTTGCCTGGCACGGCCTCTTCATCCGTAACCTTCTGATCCGCCCGGCGCGCGAGAAGCTTGCTTCGTTCCAGCAGAAGCTCACCATCATCAACCTGCCAAGCTTCAAGGCCGATCCTGCCCGTCACGGCGTGCGCACCGAAACGGTCATCGCCTGCGATCTGACCAAGGGTATCGTCCTCATCGGCGGCACATCCTATGCCGGCGAGAACAAGAAGTCGGTCTTCACGGTTCTCAACTACCTGCTGCCTGCCAAGGGCGTCATGCCGATGCACTGCTCTGCCAATGTCGGCCCGGATGGTGATGCCGCTGTCTTCTTCGGCCTGTCCGGCACCGGCAAGACCACGCTGTCTGCCGATCCGGCCCGTACTCTGATCGGCGACGATGAGCATGGCTGGGGCGAAGACGGCATCTTCAATTTCGAAGGCGGCTGCTACGCCAAGGCGATCAAGTTGTCGGCGGAAGCTGAGCCTGAAATCTACGCGGCCACCCGTCGCTTTGGCACGGTTCTGGAAAACGTCGTTCTCGACGAAAACCGCGTTCCGGATTTCAATGACAATTCGCTGACGGAAAATACGCGTAGCGCTTACCCGCTGCACTTCATTCCCAACGCCTCGAAGACCGGCCTTGCAGGTCATCCGAAGACGATCATCATGCTGACAGCCGACGCCTTCGGCGTGCTGCCGCCGATCGCGCGTCTGACGCCGGAACAGGCCATGTACCACTTCCTCTCCGGTTATACCGCCAAGGTCGCCGGCACGGAAAAGGGCGTGACCGAGCCGGAAGCCACCTTCTCGACCTGCTTCGGCGCTCCCTTCATGCCGCGTCATCCGACGGAATACGGCAACCTGCTGCGTGATCTGATCGCACAGCATGGTGTGGATTGCTGGCTGGTCAACACCGGCTGGACCGGCGGTGCCTATGGCATTGGCAAGCGCATGCCGATCAAGGCCACCCGCGCGCTTCTGACCGCTGCACTGACCGGCGAGCTGAAGAACGCCCAGTTCCGCACCGACGCGAATTTCGGCTTCGCCGTACCGACTTCGCTCGAAGGTATCGACAACAGCATCCTCGACCCACGCTCGACCTGGGCCGATGGCGCTGCCTACGACGCGCAAGCCAAGAAGCTGGTCAACATGTTCGTCACGAACTTCACCAAGTTTGAAGACCATGTTGACAGCACCGTCCGCGACGCGGCTCCTGGTCTCCTGGCTGCCGCCGAATAAGCGGTCGATCTCTGCACGATACGAAACCCGGCCTCGCGCCGGGTTTTTCGTTCGAAAAAGCACGATGCGTAGATCTAAAGAAAATTGAGCGTCCTTTGCACATCTAGAAAGACGCACGGCACTCTATCAGTTCATTCCGGCGCTTGAAGCCTTCTCAACTATTTTCATTCCACCGCATCTGTGGCATCACGCCTGCCGGAGAATGACATGGCAAGCGCGCCCCTTTACATCAGCAGCAGAATAACGATTGCCGGATGGGAACTGACGGAGCAATTCGTGCTGGCTGGCGGGCCGGGTGGACAGAATGTCAACAAGGTCTCCACCGCGGTTCAGCTCTTCTTCAACATCACGGCTTCTCCGGCGCTCTCGGATCGGATCAAGATCAATCTCGTCAAGCTTGGTGGGAGACGCGTCTCGAAAGAAGGCGTGCTGATGATCGAGGCAAGTCAGTTCCGCACGCAGGAGCGGAACCGGGAAGATGCGCGGGAGCGGCTGAAAGAACTGATCCTCAAGGCAGCGGAGCCGCCGCCGCCGCCGCGCAAGGCCACAAAGCCGACAAAAGGCTCTGTCGAACGGAGACTGAAAGCAAAATCAGGCCGTTCGGATATCAAGAAGATGCGTGGCAAGCCGGGACAGGATTAACAGCTTTGGCCGAGAAACGCTCTCGGTGCCGTCTCCAGACTTAAAGCTTTCTCAGCGCCACCATGTCGATCAGATGGTTCTGGCCTTTTCTCAGGATGAGGTCGGCACGCGGTCTCGTCGGCACAATGTTTTCGCGCAGGTTCTTGAGGTTGATATTCTCCCAAAGCCCTTCTGCGATCGCGAGCGCCGCAGTTTCCGAAATCGACGCATACCGATTGAAGTAGGATGTCGGATCGCGGAACGCCGTCTTGCGCAGGTTCATGAAGCGGTTGACGTACCAGTTATGGATGATCGTCTCGTCCGCATCGATATAGATCGAGAAATCGAAGAAGTCAGACACCATCGGCACGATGCGCCCGCCGGCTGGCAGGTTGCGCGCCTGCAGCACGTTGATGCCTTCGAAAATCAGAATGTCGGGCCGATCGACATTGGTGAACTCGCTGGGCAAGACGTCGTAGACCAGGTGCGAATAGCGGGGCGCCTGGACGTTCGGCTGGCCCGCCTTGATGGCGGAAAGGAAGCGCAAAAGCGCGCCGATGTCGTAGCTTTCCGGAAAGCCCTTGCGCTCCATGAGGTTCTCACGCCGCAAAACCTCGTTCGGGTATAGAAACCCGTCCGTGGTGATCAGATCGACCTTTGGGCTGGAAGGCCAGCGCGCCAGAAGCTCTTTTAGAATACGCGCCGTGGTGGATTTTCCGACCGCCACAGAGCCCGCAATGCCGATGACGAAGGGCGTCTTGTTGACGTGTTCCATATTGAGGAAGCGGTTGCGCTGCTCGAACAGCAGTTGCGACGCTTCCACATGGGATGAGAGCAGTCGCGAGAGCGACAGGTAGATCCGCCGAACCTCGTCGAGATCGATCGGGTCATCGAGCGATCGGAGGCGTTTCACCTCGTCGGCGGAGAGCGTCAGGGGCGTATCGGCGCGAAACTTCGACCACTCTTCCGAACTGAAGAAGTGATAGGGCGAGTATTCATCCGGCCTGAAATGATCGAGCGTCGTTGGCATGCCTTGCTCCCCCCTGCGTGCCATCGTCGTCATGATTGCGGCCTTGATGCCTTTTCCTGCAATCCGGACTGACCCGTCCGTCTCTCCAACTCCGCAAAGACATCGGAGAGAGGGATATCGGCGATCTTGAGGACCACGAGAAGATGATAAAGCAGATCGGCTGCCTCGTCCGTCAGGTTCTTGCGATCCTGCGAGATCGCCGCGATCACCGTTTCGACCGCCTCTTCGCCGAGCTTCTTGGCGGCCTTGGTTTGGCCGGCGGCAAAAAGCTTGGCCGTCCAGGATTGATCAGGCGAGGCACTGGCGCGTTCGGCAACGATGCGCTCGAGATCGGAAAGGGAAAACCCGCTCATGCTGCTTGTCCTTTCAAAGATCAGTCGAGACGCATGGCAATGCCATGATCGGCCATATAGGCCTTGGCTTGCCCGATCGTATAGGTACCGAAGTGGAAGATCGACGCTGCCAGAACCGCTGTCGCATGGCCTTCCTTCACGCCCGCTACCAGATCATCCAGATTTCCAACACCGCCGGAAGCTATCACCGGAACACGCACCTGATCGGCAATGGTGCGGGTCAGCGCAATGTCATAGCCGCTCTTCGTGCCATCGCGGTCCATGGAGGTGATCAGCAATTCGCCGGCACCACGCTCCACCATCTTCACGGCAAATTCCACCGCATCGATGCCCGTCGGCTGCCGTCCGCCATGGGTAAAAATTTCCCAGCGATCGGCTTCGTCGCTGGCCGACACCTTCTTGGCGTCGATGGAGACAACGATGCACTGATTACCAAACTTATCCGCCGCCTGCGCGACGAAATCCGGGTCTTTGACGGCTGCCGAATTGATCGAAACTTTGTCGGCACCGCAAAGCAGAAGCTTGCGAATATCCGACACGGCACGAACGCCGCCTCCCACCGTCACCGGCATGAAGCAGTGATCGGCGGTGCGTGACACCACATCGAAAATCGTTTCGCGATTGTCGGAAGAGGCGGTGATGTCGAGAAAGCAAAGCTCATCGGCACCGGCCGCATCATAGGCTTTCGCCGCCTCGACCGGATCGCCAGCATCGATCAGATCAACGAAGTTCACGCCCTTGACGACGCGACCGTCTTTGACGTCAAGGCAGGGGATAATGCGTGCTTTGAGTGTCATGCCCGTGCCTCCTTGATCAGCGCCAGTGCCTCTGCCGGATCGATACGCCCGTCATAGAGCGCGCGCCCGGAAATGGCGCCTTCCAGCTTCGCCGCATCCGGCTCCAGCATGCGCTTGATATCGTCGATGGAGGCAAGCCCGCCGGATGCGATCACCGGAATGGACACCGCATTGGCAAGCTCGAGTGTCGAGGCCCAGTTGATCCCGGCCAGAATACCGTCACGGTCGATATCGGTGTAGATGATCGCGGCAACGCCTGCCCCTTCAAATCGCTTGGCAAGCTCGATCACGCCAAGTTCGGAGGCTTCCGCCCAGCCTTCCACCGCAACCTTGCCGCCCTTGGCATCGATTCCCACGGCAACCTGGCCGGGGAAGCGCTTGCAGGCTTCCAGAACCAGAACCGGATCGCGCACCGCAACGGTGCCGAGGATGACGCGCGCGAGACCGCGGCTCAGCCAGGCCTCGATATGCTCCAGCGTGCGGATACCGCCGCCGAGCTGCACCGGGTTCCTGGTGGATTTCAAAATGGCGTCGACCGCCTCGCCATTGACGGTCTGGCCGGCAAAGGCGCCGTTCAAATCCACCACATGCAGCCACTCGAAGCCCTGGTCCTCAAAGGCCTTGGCCTGCGCGCCGGGATCGGTGTTGTAAACGGTGGCCTGCTCCATATCGCCGAGTTTCAGGCGAACGCACTGGCCGTCCTTGAGGTCGATTGCGGGAAAAAGGATCATGTCAGGGCTTCCAGCGGAGGAAATTCGAAATGAGGGCAAGACCAAGTGTCTGGCTCTTTTCCGGATGGAACTGAGCGCCAGCCATGTTGTCGCGCCCAACGAAGGCGGTCATCGCGCCACCGTAATTGGTGGTGGCAATCACGTCATTCCGGTGCTTCGCTGCCAGATGGTAGGAATGGACGAAATAGGCGTGCAAGCCATCAGGTCCGGACTTGATGCCATCGAAGACCGGGTGAGGGCGGTGCAGTTCCAGCGTATTCCAGCCGATCTGCGGAATTTTGAGAGCCGGGTCAGATGGCGTCATCTCCACCACATCGCCTTCAATCCAGCCGAGCCCCTCGGTCACTGTCTTCTCAAGGCCGCGAGAGGACATGAGCTGCATGCCGACGCAGACGCCGAGGAAGGGATGACCCTTCTTCTCCACCACGTCGATCAGCGCTTCATGCATGCCCGTCACCGCACCCAATCCGGCACGGCAATCGGCATAGGCGCCGACACCTGGCAGCACGATACGGTCTGCGGACGCCACGCTTTCAGGCTTGTCGGTCAGGTCGATTGTCGCGTCGATGCCGGCTTCCCGCGCCGCGCGCTCGAACGCCTTGGTCGCAGATCGAAGGTTGCCGGAGCCATAATCGATAATTGCCACACGCATATCAGCGCCTTCCATTCAAATCGAATTGAAACGAGCCCGCGGGATCGTTCGTCATGAAGCCGCCCACCCGATCACGGGTCTTCCACTCAGGCTGCGACACCGTCATATGCGCATCGTCCTGTTCGGGCAGGTTCGAAAAATACATCTCTTCCGCCGTCGAAAGATCGCGTGCCACGACCACGTCCTTCAGCGTCCAGCCCTTGGCGATCAAATGGCGCTGAAGCAGGTTGCGACCTTCGAATCCGGCTATCAACCCTGCCGTGATGGTGAATAGGAGGCCCACTATGCCGAGGCCATCGAGCCTCGACACCTGACCGGCGGCGACCTGCAGAATGACGACGGAGACGGCAATCCACCACATGCGATGGATGGCAAACCAGAGCCACGGAAACAAAAGAGCAAGCCACGAAAATCTGTCCGCGATGAAGCGAGTGGTGCGATGATCCCTATCGGGCCCGCCCGGTGCTTCCAGAACAAGATAAGATGTCATTGGCGTTCCTGACGACGTTCAGAGCAGCACCTGTCTCGGTTGCTCTTCATGTTTCACCGGATCAGGCCAGCATGCCCTTCGTTGAAGGAATGCGACCTGCCTGCCTGGGATCGATTTCGGTGGCGCTGCGCAATACGCGCGCAACCGCCTTGAAGCACGTCTCGGCGATATGATGGTTGTTGGCGCCGTAATGGTTGAGAATATGCAGCGTGATCCCGGCATTCTGCGCCAGCGCCTGGAAGAATTCGCGCACCAGTTCGGTATCGAATGTACCGATCTTCGGTGCGGAGAACTGCACGTTCCAGACCAGGAAAGGGCGGCCGGAAATATCGACGGCAGCCTTCGTCATCGTCTCGTCCATGGCAAGGTCGAGCGAGGCATAACGCGTGATGCCCTTGCGGTCGCCCAAGGCTTTGGCAATCGCCTGGCCGATGGCAATGCCGGTATCTTCGACCGTGTGGTGATCGTCGATATGAAGGTCGCCCTTCACGTCGATCTCCATGTCGATCAGCGAATGACGGCTCAGCTGGTCCAGCATATGATCGAAAAAGCCGACGCCTGTCGAAATTTTCGCCGTACCCGTTCCATCGACATTCACGCGGACCGAGACGGAGGTCTCGTTGGTCTTGCGGGAAATCTCGGCTGTGCGCTCTGCCATTGCGGCTGCTCCTTGGACAATCTGGCCGTTCCTTACCAGCCTGCACCTCAAATATCCAGTCATTCCATCGTCTTGTGAGTGCTGCCCGGGTGCTACGGTTAAGCAAGATTGCAATCGGCAAAACGGGACTTACATAATTTGCGAAAAGGACCGCAGCCGATCAGCGGTTCGATAGCTTTAGATGCAAGGCCCGGATGGGCAGACAGGTGCTTTATGACAACAATCATTACAGTGAGAAAGGGCGGCAAGGTCGTCATGGCCGGCGACGGACAGGTCAGCCTTGGCCAGACCGTGATGAAGGGCAACGCTCGCAAGGTTCGTCGCATCGGCAAGGGCGAAGTGATCGCCGGTTTCGCTGGTGCGACGGCAGACGCCTTCACCCTTCTCGACCGGCTGGAAAAGAAGCTGGAGCAATATCAAGGCCAGCTGATGCGCGCCGCGGTCGAACTCGCCAAGGATTGGCGAACAGACAAATATCTGCGCAATCTCGAAGCCATGATGCTCGTCGCCGACAAGTCGATCACGCTTGCCATCACCGGCAATGGCGATGTTCTGGAACCCGAGCATGGCGCAATCGCTATCGGCTCGGGCGGCAACTACGCCTTTGCCGCGGCACGTGCCTTGATGGATTCGGATAAGTCCGCCGAAGAGGTTGCCCGTCAGGCGCTCGATATCGCCGCGGACATCTGCGTCTACACCAACCACAATCTCGTCATTGAAACGTTGGACGCTGAATAAGCGCACGGATCACCAACCCATGGTTCCTGCGGGCCGGGCCGTCATGGCTGGCCGCAACAGGAAGCCGAAAGGATCGAAATGACCACTTTTTCTCCCCGGGAGATCGTCTCGGAACTGGACCGCTACATCATCGGTCAGCATGATGCCAAGCGCGCGGTCGCCATTGCGCTTCGTAATCGCTGGCGCCGCCAGCAGCTCGATGAGAGCCTGCGCGACGAGGTTATGCCGAAGAACATTCTGATGATTGGCCCGACCGGTGTCGGCAAGACCGAAATCTCAAGACGCCTGGCAAAGCTCGCCGGTGCGCCCTTCATCAAGGTGGAAGCGACGAAATTCACCGAAGTCGGCTATGTCGGCCGGGATGTTGAACAGATCATCCGCGATCTGGTCGAGATCGGTATCGGCCTTGTGCGCGAAAAGATGCGCGCCGAGGTCCAGGCCAAGGCTCATGCCAGTGCAGAGGAGCGCGTTCTTGACGCTCTCGTCGGGCAGACTGCGTCGCCCGCCACCCGTGACAGCTTCCGCAAGAAGCTTCGCGATGGCGAACTCGACAAAAAGGAAATCGATATCGAGGTGGCCGATACCGGCTCCGGCATGCCCGGCTTCGAGATCCCCGGCATGCCGGGCGCCAATATCGGCGTGCTCAACCTGTCTGAAATGTTCGGCAAGGCCATGGGCGGGCGCACCAAGAAGGTCCGCACCTCGGTGGAGAAATCCTATGCCGAACTGATTCGCGACGAGTCCGACAAGCTTCTGGACAACGAGCAAATCCAGCGCGAAGCGGTCAAATCGGTCGAAAATGATGGCATCGTCTTCCTCGACGAAATCGACAAGATCGCCGCCCGCGATGGTGGCATGGGTGCCGGCGTCTCTCGTGAAGGCGTGCAGCGCGATCTCCTGCCGCTGGTCGAAGGCACCACGGTCTCGACGAAATATGGACCGGTAAAGACGGATCACATCCTCTTCATCGCGTCCGGCGCCTTCCATGTGGCAAAGCCCTCCGATCTTCTGCCTGAACTTCAGGGCCGCCTGCCTATCCGCGTGGAGCTGAAGCCGCTGACGAAGGAAGACTTCCGCCGCATTCTGACCGAGACCGAAGCGAGCTTGATCCGCCAGTACAAGGCGCTGATGGCAACCGAAGAACTCGATCTGGATTTCACCGACGATGCCATCGATGCATTGGCCGACGTGGCGGTCCACCTCAATTCATCGGTCGAAAACATCGGTGCGCGCCGTCTGCAAACGGTCATGGAGCGTGTTCTCGACGAAATCTCCTTCAACGCGCCCGATCGCGGTGGCTCGTCGGTCAAGATCGATGACGCCTACGTCAAGGAACATGTGGGCGATATCGCCGCCGACACGGATCTGTCGCGCTACATTCTTTAAGGCAGACACGAGAATAATTTTCAAAAATCAGAGGGAGTGCGGCAAATCTTGCCGCACTCTTATTTTACCGGCCTTCTCTCGACATGTGGCATCGCTTTTCGTTAATGAATGTCGAAAGTCGATCCTCTGGATTACTCCGGCAAGAGAGCCGGCAAGAGAAAAGGCATCCGCTCGTGCGCAAAACTCTCCTGGCATTGGCCACGCTTCTGGCCATTGGCACCGTTCTCCCGTCCTATGCTGAGGCCGCGACGCTCGTGCCGCCTGGTAACCGTAATGCGGAACAACCGGGTGTTCCGGGTGCCTCGGCGCGCCGTACCAAGGGCTCGAACTCTACCTACGAGCGAAAATACCAGAAGGTCTACGAACTTCTGTCCAGCGACAAGCAGCTGATCTCCAAGATCAAATCGACGGCAAGCCGCTATGGCATTGATCCGATCCACATGATCGGCGCGATCGTTGGCGAGCACACCTACAATGTCGATGCCTATGATCGCCTGCAGTCTTACTATGTGAAGGCAGCGTCCTACGCGGGCAACAGCTTCCGCTTTGGCTATAAGGATGAAACGATTGCGCAGTTTCTGACGCATTCGCAATTTGCCAAATGCCAGTCGAAAAGCGATTCCTACAGCCTGTGGAATTGTCGCGAAGATGTCTGGGAGGCGAGCTTTCGCGGCAAGAAGGTCGATGGCGTCAGCTATCCCGATAACCGCTTCAGCGCAGTTTTCTTTCAGCCCTTCTATGCTGGCCAGACATTTGGGCTGGGACAGATCAATCCGCTGACGGCGCTCATGCTGTCGGATACGGTGGCGCGTACCTCTGGCTATGAGAAGCTGGACGAGAACGATGCCTCTGCCGTCTATACAGCCATCATGGATCCCGACCACTCGCTCGCCTACATGGCCGCTGCGATCCGCAAATCCATCGATGACTACAAGTCGATCGCCGACATGGATATTTCCAAAAATCCTGGCCTGACATCAACGCTCTACAATCTCGGCGGCTCACAGCAGCGCGCCGCCGCATTGGCGCAGAAGAACCGCCAAAGCGGCGGTACGTTCTGGCCGGAAGAGAATTATTACGGCTGGCTGGTCAATGAGAAGCTGCCAGAGTTGCAGAAGCTTCTCTGACTGGAATAGGTTTTTGAGATTATTTCCTGAACGGAAAAAATCTTTGATGCGCAGCGATGGTTGACGGAGGCTGGGTACAGCCTCCACTCTATGGACAATGATCATAGGGAGATATGTTGTGAGCCGCATCGAGCATAACGGACTGTCATTCGACGAGACGCTTTACCAGTTTTTGAAGGATGAGGTTCTGCCCGAGACGGGGCTGAACGCCGACACCTTCTTCGACGGTTTCTCTGCGATCGTTCACGATCTTGCGCCGAAGAACAAAGAGCTCCTCGCCAAACGCGACGCCTTCCAGGAAAAGCTCGATGATTGGTATCGCCAGAACGGTGCGCCATCCGACCTCGCAGCCTACGAGGCCTATCTTCGCGAGATCGGCTACATCGTTCCGGAAGGCGCGGCCTTCAAGGTCAATACCCAGAACGTCGATCCGGAGATTGCCGAACTTGCCGGGCCGCAGCTCGTCGTACCGGTGATGAATGCGCGCTACGCGCTGAACGCCGCCAATGCCCGCTGGGGCTCGCTTTACGATGCGCTTTACGGCACGGATGCGATTGCCGAAGACGACGGCGCCGAAAAGGGCCGGGGCTACAATCCCCGTCGGGGCGAAAAGGTCATCGCCTGGGCAAGATCATTCCTCGACGGCTCCGTACCGCTTGCCAGCGGCAAATGGGCGGATGTCAGCGGTTTGCGCGTGGTTGACGGTGCCTTGGTCATCGACCTGGACGGCAGTTCGACAACCCCTGCCGATCAGGCACATTTCGCCGGCTTCGATGGCGATGCGTCGAAGCCATCTGCTGTTTTGCTGAAAACCAACGGCATCCATATCGAAATCGTCGTCGATCCCACCACTGCCATCGGCAAGGCTGATCGCGCCGGCATCTCCGATGTCATCCTCGAATCGGCGCTGACCACCATCATGGACTGCGAGGATTCCGTCGCGGCCGTGGATGCGGAGGACAAGCTGGTCGTCTATCGCAACTGGCTCGGCCTCATGCGTGGTGATTTGACCGAGGAAGTCTCCAAGGGCGGGGAGACCTTTACCCGTCGCCTCAACCCAGACCGCAATTATACCGCGCGTAACGGAACGGCTCTGACGCTTCCCGGCCGCTCGCTGATGCTGGTGCGCAATGTCGGTCATCTGATGACGAACCCCGCTATCCTCGACCGTAATGGCCAGGAAGTTCCGGAAGGCATCATGGATGCGGTCATCACCGGTCTGATTGCGCTTTACGATGTCGGCCCGATCGGTCGCCACCAGAACTCGCGCGCCGGATCGATGTATGTCGTGAAGCCCAAGATGCACGGCCCGGAAGAAGTCGCCTTCGCAGCTGAGATCTTCACCCGCGTCGAACAGCTTGTCGGCATGCGGCCCAACACCATGAAAATGGGCATCATGGATGAGGAGCGCCGCACGACCGTCAACCTCAAGGAATGCATTCGCGCCGCCAAGGACCGCGTCGTCTTCATCAATACCGGGTTCCTCGATCGCACCGGCGATGAAATCCACACCTCGATGGAAGCGGGCCCGATGATCCGCAAGGGCGATATGAAGCAGGCCGCCTGGATTGCGGCGTATGAGAACTGGAATGTCGATATTGGTCTCGAATGCGGCCTGTCCGGTCATGCGCAGATCGGCAAGGGCATGTGGGCCATGCCCGACCTGATGGCTGCCATGCTGGAGCAGAAGATCGCCCACCCCAAGGCGGGTGCCAACACAGCCTGGGTGCCCTCGCCAACGGCCGCAACGCTGCATGCGACGCATTATCACAAGGTCGACGTCGCCCAGGTGCAGGAAGGGTTGAAAAGCCGCGGTCGTGCCAAGCTCGCCGATATTCTCTCTGTTCCCGTCGCGGTTCGCCCCAACTGGACGCCTGAAGAAATCCAGCGCGAACTGGATAACAACGCCCAGGGTATTCTGGGCTATGTCGTTCGCTGGGTCGATCAGGGTGTCGGTTGCTCCAAGGTGCCGGACATCAATAACATCGGCCTGATGGAAGACCGCGCCACGCTGCGCATCTCCGCCCAGCACATGGCAAACTGGCTGCGCCATGGCGTGGTCTCGGAGGAGCAGATCGTCGAGACCATGAAGCGCATGGCGGCTATCGTCGATCAACAAAATGCCGGCGATGCGGCCTATACACCCATGGCAGGCAATTTCGACGATTCGGTTGCGTTCCAGGCGGCGGTGGAACTGGTGTTGAAGGGCAGGGCGCAGCCGAACGGCTACACCGAGCCGGTCCTTCACCGTCGCCGTCTTGAACTGAAGGCGAAACAACGCGCCTGAAAGCATCCTCTCACCGTCTGGGATGCACGCTGATCGGCAGTCATCTCAGACCGGAAACGAAAAAAGCCGCCGGGAGATCCACGGCGGCTTTCTCAATACTCAGGATCCGGAAATTACTGGATCACGATAACCTTGGAGCTGCGGCCTGGACGGATGCGGCTGTAGAGATCGATCACGTCCTGGTTGATCATGCGAATGCAGCCGGAAGAGGCAGCGGTGCCGATCGAGGCCCATTCAGGCGAACCGTGGATACGGAACAACGTATCCTGGCCCTGTTCGTTGAAGAGATACATGGCCCGCGCACCGAGCGGATTGCTGATGCCGGGACCCATGCCGTTTTCGACATATCTGGCCACTTCAGGCTTGCGAGCGGCCATTTCCTTCGGCGGATGCCAGGTTGGCCATTCCTGCTTCCAGGCCACATAGGCTTCACCAGCCCAGGCAAAACCCTGCTTGCCGACGCCGATGCCGTAACGCACGGCCTTGCCGCCGGGCAGGATGTAATAAAGGAAGCGCTCGCGGGTGTTGACGATCACCGTGCCCGGCTTTTCAGCGGTTTCATAGTTCACGATCTGGCGATGAAACTTCTTGTCAACGCGGTTGATCGGAATGGCGGGCAGGGCGTAACCAGCGTCCGTTGTCGCGCCGTAAACTTCATCGCCGAAGATCTGGGCGGTCTCGACGACAACCGGAGCAGCGAGCGGGCGGGCGGAAGAGGTTTCAGTCGTTGTGGACGCGCAGCCGGTCAGCGCAAGGATGGACGACAGGCCGAGTGCAGTCAATGAAGTGCGAATGCGCATGGTGTTCTCGCGGAAAATTCGCTTATATAAGCGGTGCATGAAGCGATATTGGATCATCGGGTTATTTTCGATTAATCCATGCTTTGCAAGCCATCGCACCGCAGCAAGATTACCGCTTGTGCGAATATGCTGCTTCATGGTCTTTTTGCAACAATTTCGGGGGCCTTTTCCAGAATCCGTCCATGACTATTCTTTCCTTTACCAATAACAACCCGTTAATCGACGGTCGCCAATCTGAGAAAGCCATGCTTGTGCGCCGGGGCGTGCAGGTATTGCTGAATGAGATGCGGCACTCCGTTCTGCCAGAGCTCGCGCTATCCAGCGGCCGGCGTGCGGATCTCATCAGCCTGTCGGTCAAAGGGGAAATCTGGATCATCGAGATCAAATCCTCGATCGAGGATTTCAGGGTGGACCGCAAATGGCCGGATTATCGGCTGCACTGCGACCGGCTGTTCTTCGCCACACACGCTGGCGTCCCGCTCGATATCTTTCCCGAAGAGTGCGGCCTTTTTCTCTCGGATGGATATGGCGCCCATATGGTGCGCGAGGCGCCGGAACATAAGCTGGCGCCGGCCACTCGCAAATCTCTGATGCTGGATTTCTCCAGAACCGCGGCGCGTCGCCTGATGATGGCGGAATGGTCCACCGGCACCAGCTACTCGGACTGATCCGTAGCCCGTTGCTTATTTGGGCGCGCGCTTGGCCAGAATGCGCTGCAGCGTGCGGCGATGCATGTTCAGCCGCCGTGCCGTCTCCGAGACGTTTCGCTCGCACATTTCATAGACGCGCTGAATGTGCTCCCACCGCACCCGGTCGGCAGACATCGGATTTTCCGGCACTTCCATCCGGTCGCCTTCGCGCTGCGTCAGCGCGTTGAAGACATCGTCGGCATCCGCAGGCTTTGCCAGATAGTCGAGCGCACCAAGCTTCACGGCAGTGACGGCGGTCGCAATATTTCCATAGCCGGTCAGCACGACGATTTGCGTATCATCGCGATGCTGGCGAATGGCCTCGATCACTTCCAACCCATTGCCGTCGCCGAGCCGCAGGTCCACCACCGCATATTTCGGCGGCGCGCTCTTCGATTTTTCGATGCCTTCACTCACCGATTCGGCGGTGTCCACCACAAAGCCACGCGCCTCCATGGCGCGCGCCAGACGGCGCAGGAAGGGACCGTCATCATCGACGACCAGCAGCGACTTATCCGGACCGATCACATCCGAAGCCGTCATCGCCTCTTCTTCGTGCTTCTGTCCGTCATCAGCCATGGTCGTTTCCTTCGGTCATTCTGTTATCTTTGGGCGATCATATCCCTCATGCGCCACAAGCGCCACAAGCGTGAGGGTTTCCTAAGAGACTTCAGATCACCGGCTCTTATTATCTTCCATGACCGATCGCGGCCAGACGACGGTCACCCTCGCACCTGCGGCATTTGGTCCACGATTTTCGAATGTCAGTGAGGCCCCGGATCGCTCCAGCAACGTCTTGGCAATGAAGAGACCAAGTCCAAGCCCTCCAGCCGTCGCATCATTGTGCCTTTTGGTCACATAAGGATCGCCGATGCGTGCGAGAATATCCGGCGAATAGCCGTCGCCGTCATCCTCGATCGTCACCATCACCTGCTGCTGATCATGCGCCACGGTGACGGTCACCATATCCTTGGCGTAATCGACGGCGTTTTCCAGCAGATTCCCAAGTCCGTAGAGAATACCGGCATTGCGGGCACCTACAGGTTCATCCGCCCGTCCGGACTTTTCCACCAGCTTGAGTTTCACGCCGAATTCCCTGTGCGGTGCCATCACCTCCTCGATCAAAGAGGAGAGCGGAAGCCGGCGAATATGTTCTTCGCCTTCGGCAGAAAGCGATGTCAGCCGGCGCAGAATGTCTCGGCATCGCTCGCTTTGGCTCCGTAGAAGCGCGACATCCTCGATGAAGCGCTCGTCCTTTCCAAGCTCGCGCTGCATCTCCTTGGCGACCACGCTGATGGTTGCGAGCGGCGTACCCAATTCATGGGCTGCGGCTGCAGCGAGACCATCCAGTTGCGACAGGTGCTTTTCCCGCTCCAGCACCAGTTCGGTCGCAGCAAGCGCATCGGCAAGCTGATTGGCCTCATGCGAGACGCGGTAGGCATAGAAGGCTGCAAACAGCATCATCGCCACGATCGAGCACCAGATGCCGATATGAATGATGAGCTGGATCGGCAATTCTTCCCCTGGATACCAGGGAACAGGAAACGGCGAAAAAGCAATCGCTGTTGCGCAAGCCAGCGCGAAGAACAACAAGACGAGAGAATGTTTCAACGGCTGCGAGGCAAAGGCAATGATGACCTGGACGCAGATTAGGGGCGCGAACGGGTTGGACAATCCGCCGGTAATATAGATCAGCGCCGTCAATTGCAGCAGGTCGAAGGCAAGCAGCAGCGTCGCCTCCCAGGGCTCCAGACGATAGGTCGCCGGAAACCGAGCCGATAGAAAGAGGTTGGCAGTTGCAAGGGCGGCAATAAGAAGCGCGCAGGTCAGCAGTGGCAGGGGAAAGCCAAGGCCAAACGCAACGATCAGAAGCGTGGCGCTCTGCCCGGCCACGGCAAGCCAGCGCAGCCAGACAATGGTCTGCAGCCTGATCTGCCGGCTGGCGCGGCCAAACCGTGTCGTTTCTACAGGCTGCTTTGCCATGGGTGCCTCTTAATCATTTCAGGTGCCGCGCGGCTTTGCGCGATGTGTGGCTTGCGCGGATGCCGGATCTTCCGGCCAGGGATGGCGTGGATAACGCCCGCGCATATCCGCGCGCACGTCCTTCCAGGAGCCCGCCCAGAACCCTGGCAAATCCCGCGTGGTCTGTATCGGCCTGTGGGCAGGCGAGGTCAATTCCAGCAACAGTGGCAATTTGCCGCCTGCCACACTCGGGTGATCCTTCAAGCCGAAGAGCTCCTGCACGCGGATGGTCAGTGTCGGTTCCTCACCCTCATAGTGGATCGAGTGCTTTTGTCCGGTCGGCGCTTCGAAATGGGTGGGGAGCAATTTGCCAAGCTGTCGCAGCTCCTCATGCGGAACCAGCGAGCGCAGCCCATCAATGATGTTGCCGCCATTGATCTCATGGATCGTCTTGGCGTCATGCTGAAAGGGCACGAACCACTCGTCCAGCCGGTCAATCAGCGCCGCGTCACTCATATCCGGCCATGGCGCGCCGACACTGCGGTGAAGGAAGCCGAGACGGTGGCGCAACTGCTGTGCCTCTTTAGGAAAGGGCACAATGCCAAGACCATATTCGCGGATGCCGCTGGCAAGCGCTTGCGCCGCCTTCTCTCCGTTCGGGCGCGCAAGTGGCGTTTCATCGAGAATAATGGCGCCGATACGCGATACGCGTCTTGCCCGGACCTGTCCGCTTTGCTTGTCGAAGAAAAGCTGTTCTTCCTTGACGATCGCCTCTGGCAGAAATGCGTCCATATCGCGCAGTGAGATCGAAGCGGCCGCCAAGATCCTCGGTCGTGCGGCGCGGCCGACGATATCGGCGACCACCAGCATCTTTTCGGCTGCCAGTCGCTGCGTCTCTTCCACCTCTCCACCCCGCCCATTCGCCATCACATATCGACCGCGCCCACCGCGCTGGAATGCGATGCGATCCGGAAAGGCATGGAGTAGAAGCTGCCCGGCCGTCAGAGGTGCTTCCGATCCGTCCCTGTTGCCTGGAAGGGAGGAAAGGAGCCGTTTTGCAAGTCCTTTGGCAGCGGCCGCGCGTTCCGTCTTTTCGCCTTTGAACCGGCGAAGCCGCTCTTCCAGATCGATCTCATTACCGCCCAGCCCCTGTTCAGTGAGCAGCACGGCAAGCAGCGAAGCCTCATGGCCACATCCAAGCTCTTCTGCCGCGAGAACCATGGCTGCGAGGCGCGGCGGCAGGGCCATCTCGCGCATCAGCTTTCCGCGTGCGGTCATCGCGCCAGACCGGTCGAGAGCACCAAGCCCCTGCAGCAGCGCAATTGCCTCTTTCAACGTCGACGCCGGTGGCTGATCGAGAAATTTGAGAGACGCCGGATCGCTGACACCCCAATGGGCAAGATCGAGCGCGAAACCGGAAAGGTCGCTTGCGAGAATCTGCGGCGGCGTAAAGGCTGGCAGCGCCGTTGTCTGTCCCGCATGCCACAGACGAATGGCAATACCCGGCTCCGTTCGCCCCGCGCGGCCAGCACGCTGATCTGCAGACGCGCGCGAGACCTTTACTGTCTCAAGCCGGCTGATGCCGGTGGATGGCTCGAAGACGGGCAGGCGTTGCAGTCCGCTATCGATGACAATCCGCACACCGTCGATGGTGATCGAAGTCTCCGCAATCGAGGTTGCCAGCACGATCTTGCGCCGACCGCTTTCCGCTGGCTTGATCGCCGCGTCCTGTTCTTTCTGCGAAAGGTTTCCATAAAGCGGGATCACCTGCGTATTCGGGTCGAAGCGGCCCTCCAATCTCTCAGCGGTGCGCTTGATCTCCGCTTGACCTGGAAGAAAGGCGAGGGTCGAACCGGTCTCTGCGGCATGTGCCTCGATGATCGCCCGCGCCACCTTGTCTTCGACCCGCTCCTGTCCGGCTTTGTCTTCGTAGCGTATATCGACCGGAAAGCTGCGGCCGAGACTGGTGATGACCGGCGCATCATCGAGCAGCGCACTGATCCGCTCCGAATCCAGCGTGGCGGACATCACCAGCAAATGCAGATCATCGCGAAGGCCTGCCTGCACATCCAGCGCCAATGCGAGGCCAAAGTCGCCATCAAGCGAGCGCTCGTGAAATTCGTCGAAGATGACAACGGACACGCCGCGAAGCTCAGGATCATCCAGAACCATCCGCGCGAACACGCCTTCGGTCACCACTTCGATTCGCGTTCTGGCAGAAACGCGATTGTCGAGACGCATGCGATAACCGACCGTGCCACCGACATCCTCTTTCAGGAGTGACGCCATGCGGCTTGCCGCCGCTCGCGCCGCCAGTCGTCGAGGCTCCAGAAGAATGATCTTGCCGTCCCCGAGCCACTCCTGGTCGAGCAGATAAAGCGGCACCAGGGTCGTCTTGCCCGCCCCTGGCGGGGCGCAGAGGACGGCTTTCTTCGCGCGCGCGAGTTCCTGCCCCAACTCAGCCAGCACATCCGTGACCGGTAGATTGCTCGAATCCTGGATTGCCGTTTTGATCGTACTCGTCATGACGTCAGTTGGTCCGTCGCGTCACGCTTTCATAGGCAAGGATCGCGCCAGCCAGATCTTCCAGCGCCGCACCGACCGATTTGAACAGCGTGATCTCGTTATCGTTGTCTCGGCCCTTTTGACGCCCTGAAACGAGATCGGCAAGCTCTGCCTTGATATCCTCTCGCTGAAGCAGACCGGCCTGGAGCGGCTGGACGATATCGCCGCCTTCTTTAAGAGCGCCGTCGAAGGTGTCGACATAAACGCTTGCCAGCTGCACGGCCGCATCGTCGCTCTCGCGCATGGACGGCTTGAAGGCGCCAACGAGATCGAGATGCGCGCCCGGCTTCAGCCAGGCGCCTCGGATCAATGGCTCGTTGGAGAGCGTGGCGCAGGAAATGATATCCGCGTCCCGTGCGCCGACTTCCAGATCGGCGCAGGCAAAAGCATTGAGCCCCATCTGCCGGGCTTCAGCGGCTGCTTTTTCCGCGGAGGCCATGTTCCGTCCCCATATATGGAAGGTGGAAATGTTTCGCACCGTGGAATGGGCCTGCATCAGGTTGAGCGACAGGCGCCCGGTACCAACCATCAGCATGGACGACGCATCCGGCCGCGCGAGGTATTTTGCTGCGAGAGCGGAAGTCGCCGCAGTCCGCCGCGCCGTAAGCTCGCCGCCTTCGACTGCCGCCAGCATTTCCCCAGTCTTGCCGGAAGAGAGAAGATACGTTCCGAAGATTGCGGGCAGGGCACGGGTGCTGTTGTCCGGGAAGACCGAAAGGATCTTCACGCCCATATAGGAGCCAGGCACCCAGGCGGGCATCATCAGAAGCGTGGCATCCCTCTCACCTGGCACGGCGACATCATGATGATGCCGAACGGGCATCTCGCAACCGGTGCGAAACATCGTTTCGATTGCTTCGATAAGCTGTGGCCACGCCAGTGCGTTGCGCGTTTCGTCTTCATTCAGAACCAGCATCGACTTTTCCCTTCTTCTCTTATGCGTCGAGCTTAGCATGGTGAGCGCATCATTGAAGAGATGGGCGATTTGCAGAGCTTTAAAACACGCTTGATGTCAGGGGTTGAGATCCTCCCTGAACCGACCACTCGAAAAAGCCCAACGATTACTGTCACTTACGAGAAAACGACAGATTTATGAAAAACGTCTGTTGACTTGTTTGGGGTGTGTCTCTTATAAGTCCGCTCACTGACGAGGGCGGCGGCGCTGCTGGCGACGAAGTCCTTTGTTCTAGAGAA